>FLOH01000066.1_pt1 | contig 327895 bp, 320 predicted proteins | sample 756751 | NCBI WGS metagenome assembly FLOH01 (sample SAMEA4026879, study PRJEB14308) | marine metagenome | biome: coastal water; material: water | depth 74 m | reverse complement strand
GAGAGCATCAACAATCTCACCCCCGCAGACGTCTACTTCGGGCGTGGACAGGCTATTTTAAAACAAAGGGAAAGGATCAAACTGAAAACGATGGAAACCTGGCGCTTGCAATATCGCAAATACGCTGCTTAATATTATCAACCAGATGAGCCAGATACTCCTTTAGATCAGGCCGGTGATTGTTCCATTTTGTATGATGACGGACAGTTTTGTTTTTGAGTTTTGAAATACACCTTTGAGCGCCCTTTAGTCTGAAATTTACTTTGCTCATATCGGCCTCCTTGCTTCAAATTTAGAGAAGAAGGTGTCTATGAATCTAGGGGGTATTATAGTCCGGTTAGTGACATTACGGACATTGTTAAGAAATTGATTGAACCTGCGTTTTAACCATGAGGCGACATACTTGGGGGCCGGTTTTTTACTGCCACTTTGGGTGGCCAGAAACAAAGCTACCCATCCATGTATGCCCTCTTAAGGTTCTTATTCCAGCACGCCGTCACGCAAATGGGAGATATGATCCAGGCGATCATAAATTTTTTCATCATGGGTGACGACGACGACGGCCGCCTGCTGGTCGATGGCGACTTTCCGTAGCAAATCCATGACGATACCGGCGCGCCCCGAATCGAGCGCCGCCGTCGGTTCGTCGGCGAGGACGATACGCGGCTTGTTGGCCAACGCCCTGGCAATCGCCACCCGTTGCGCCTCGCCGCCTGACAAGCTGGCGGGGAAGGCGTCCGCGCGGTTGCCGACCTCCAGATAATCAAGCAGCTCGGCGGCCCGGTTACGTGCCGCCCCGGCGCTCAATCCGGCAAGATCGAGGACAACGGCGACATTGTCGATGGCGGAAAGGAATGGCATCAAATTGTGCGCCTGAAAGATGAAGCCAATTTTCTCCAGCCGTAATTTTCGCAGATCGGAGCGCAGCCAGCGCCCGTCATAGACGGTCTCGCCGTCAAGCTGCTGGCGGCCACTGTTCGGCTCCAGAATGCAGCCGATGATATTGAGCAGCGTACTCTTGCCCGAACCACTCGGCCCCGACAAACCGATCACCTGCTCTGGAAAAATATCAAGCGTGATATTACGCAAGGCATCGACGCGGGTCTCTCCTTCACCGAAATGCTTGGAAAGGTTCTCAATCGATATCAGGGGCGATTTTAAGTTTTGCATTTTTTAGCCCGCCAGCGCTTTGGCTGGGTCGACTTTCAGCGCCGTGTAAACGCCAAAAAGACTGGCCAGCAAACAAATGACGATGACGACACCGGCCAACCCAAGGCCGTCAAGGGGCTGAAGAACCAACCGCTTGGGGAAATAACTCTTGATGGTGTTTATGAATATCGCGCCAAGACCAAAGCCGATCAGCCCCATTGCCAGGGCTTGCTGGATGATCAATCCGGCGATAATCCGGTCAGGTGCCCCGATCAACTTGAGCGTGGCGATCTCGCGGATTTTATCCATGGTCATGGTGTGAATGATAAGCGCGATGATGACGGCGGACACCACGATCAGGATACTGGTAAACATGCCGATTTGTTTGCGCGCCTTTTCGACGACTGATTCAGTGAGGATGTAGGATTGCTCGTCTTGTGTCATTGCGGCCAGATGCTTCCAGCGCCGGATCTCGCTGGCAATATGGTCAGGCGAGGCATTTTCCGATACCTGGGCAATCACGGCACTGATCGTTTCCGTTGGATTCGTGGTTTCGATACCGCGTGCCCTTTCTCGCCTGGTGGCGGAAGGAGACAGATCGAACTGTAATCTTTGGGCATCGTCCAGCGACAGAAAAATGGCAGGTTCGCCACCGGAAGATACCGCATTGTCGGTGGTTCCAACGATTGTGAAATTGTTGCGGCCAAGCTGGATATGGTCCCCCGGTCTCAACTTTGCCCGACTGTCTGCAACGGCTTCGTAATTTCGTCCTGTTAGCCCCCTGCCGGATGTTATGAGTTGCGGCCCGCCAAGCTGTCCGGGTTCATAGCCGATGACATAAAGGCGTAGTTTGGATGCGCCATTCTCAGTTTCGATAGACTGGAAAGTAACCGCGCCGGTTTTTCTTACACCATGAATGCGGGCGATGGACTCGCGGGCATCAAGCGTAATTCGCGAGCTTTCGGCAAAAGGGCCACGGGTACCCTTTTCAACGACCCAGACCTGTGCGTCCATCGTTTCAACAAGGTCAAGGGCATCGGCAATAAGGCCGCGATAGATGCCAATCATCGAAAGCACTACACCCAGAAGCAGGGACAGGCCCAGGCAGGTGACAATAAAGCGGCCCAAATTATGGCGAACGTCGCGGTATGCAAGATTCATGAATTTTGCTCCGCCTTAACTTCGGCGTTACGACCTTCGCGCAGCAGTTGCGGCAATCGCGTCAGCACTTGCACATTGTCCGGCAATCCGGCGCGGATACTCAATCGTGCGTCAAGTGTACGGTGACCGAAGGTCACACTTTGTCTTTTTAATTTTCCATCTTCAAGGATCCATACCACCCCAGTCATTTGCCGTTCATCGAAATCATCGACGGCGTTTTCAGGAACAAAAATTGCCGTTTTTAAGACGGCCGTTGTTATGTAAACCTCAGCCTGTTCGCCCAGGCTGAGGTTGTCTAGACACCGACCGCAGGACATGTAGACCTGCCGTTCTTCGGTGACGCGATCACTCTCGATATCGATTCGCTGGACCGTGCCTTGAAACAGATCATGGGGTCGGGAACGAAGCCTGATTTCGGCAGGATGCCCCAGTTCGATAAGTCCGGACCGGCTTTCGCTGATATGACCCAACACCCAAACCGAGTCGGGGTCGACCAGCGTAAACACGGCTTCCCCTGCTTTGACAACGGTGCCGAGCTCCAATTTCCGGGCTACGACAACGGCATCATAGGGTGCCCGGAGAGTGTGTTGATCAAGGGCCACTTCTTCTAATTGCAACTGCGCCCGGGCATTCTCTAGGGTTGCCTGGGCGGCAAGAAGATTGCTTCGGGCGATATCAATATCTGCCTGCGCTATATCCTGTTCCAGCTTCGCCGATTCGACCATTTCGGCGGAGATCGTGCGCTTGGCGTACAATTCCTGCTGACGTTTGTTGGTCCGCGTTTTCTTTGCGAGGACGGCCTTGGCCTTTAGGATTGCCGCTTCCGCTCCTTTGACGGTAGCCTCGGCGGAAAGTATTCCGGCCTGGGACTTTGCCAGGCGCGCCTGCTGTTCGGTACTGTCGAGACGGGCCAGCACATCGCCTTTACGCACATGTTGCCCTTCGTCCGCATTGAGTTGGACAAGGGAATTACTGAGCCTGAAACCGATTTTTGACAGAACCCGCGCCTCGACCGTGCCCAGGCCGAAGACCTTGACCGGGATGTTTTCCTCGATTGCCGCGACGACCACAAGCAGGGGCCGCTGCTTAGTCATATACCAGACCCCGGCCCCGGCAATTGCGATTGCCAATAAAACGAGGAGTTTACCCGCTGGCTTCTTCATGTTTGTGATTTCCTGTCTTTCTTAAGCAAAACGATTATTTGAAACTTGTGAGTTGTAGATCAAGAAGTCGCTGCCCTTCGGCAACGAGATCGAAGCCGCGTGCATTTAGCGACCATCGCATGGCAAGGCCCTGGATCAACGCCAGGATGAGATAGGCCGCATCATCCGGATCAAGTGACTTTCTGAACCCACCCGCGGCAATTTCGGCCGCGACCAGTTTTGAAAAACGGCGTTGACGGCCAGCCATCAACCCGGCGAAAAAGGCGCGCATTTTTTCGTTTTCGGCGTGCAGCTCGCGTGAGAACAAAATAGCGGGGATGGCCGGCGTCGTTTCAATGAAGCGCAACTGGTTTATCACAAGCCTTCGCAGTTGATTGCCCGGATTGGCTTCTTCGCTTTCGCCCTGCTCGACCGTCCTTCCCATCATGCCGCCAATACGCTGGGCGACGGCCCACCAGATTTCGCCCTTTGTCGGAAAATGCCGGAAAATGCCGGGTTGGGAGATGCCGACTTCTTTAGCGAGCATCTCCGTGGTCAACCGGTCGGGGCCAATATCACCGGCCAACCGGATCGCGGCATCAACGATCTCGGCCTTGCGTTCATCGGCGCTTTTTCTGGTGCGAACCGTCATTATTGAAACTATCCTTTTCTCCACGCCTTGTGGGCGAACACGGCGATAGATACCCATACAAAACTTCGCAAACTCATGGCGCCGATTGTGCGCAGTTCATAACTACCGTCAAACAAGATGTGAACCCCGAAGGCGGCAAATACCAACAATGTCGCCACGGCGATCAGTAGAGCCAACTTGACCGCCCAACCACGCCACAAAAACAGTCCTGCGCCCGCCAGGATATAGGCGAATCCGGCAAGAAAGTTGAACCACAGAACGAACGGCACATAATTTCCCGCGGCCACCCGGGCCGGCCCATCGATGAACAGGACAGAACCGCCTGATTTTAGCGTCAGCAGCCCGAATGATACGGCGACAATCGCCGCTACAATAGCCATGCGTGGTCTTGATGTTGCCGAAAGTTCCATGGTTCTACCTTTACTTTTCGTCTTCAATGTCGAAACGGAAGGCCGCATGGCAAGTCGTACAATTCGACATCAGGTTACCAAGCTTGCTGAGCACAAGTTGTTCATCACCCATATCCTGCGCTTCCACGGCGAGGGCATCGAAAGCCTTGTGGGTCGCACTGCCAAGCGACTTGAAGTCAAGCGGCAGTTTGCCCATCAGTGAAGCGGGAACGCCCCGGGCATTAGCCATTCCAACATCATGTGCACTGGAGGCTACTGCGACCATATCCTTTTCGCTTATCGCGACGGTGATTACTTCCACCGCCTCGAGAAATCCCCGCATTTCGGTCAATACTAAATCGCGTTCTCCTGCGGACAGAAGAATGGACGTCCGGCCATCGTCACTGGCGGTGACATTACCCCGAATGACAAACATATAAGCCATGGCGGCAATACCGACGATCAACAGGGCGCTTAATGCCCAGCAAAATTTGCACGTTTTTTTCATTTCTTCATGTTCCTATCTTGACTCCCCATAAGTTAGTGATTACTTACTAACATAACAAGCCTGATCTAGGAAGATAAAAATGAAAAATTTGGTTTTTGGTATGGTTGCGGTTTCGATCCTGGCTATGGCTCAGATGGAAAAGGCCGAAGCCGGAAAATACTCGGCAACCCTGGGAGCCGGTGTTTCCGTGTCTCCTGATTATGAAGGCTCAGACGATTATAAAGTCCGCGGCATGCCGTTCATCTCGTTGGGCTGGAAGGCCGATGCCGATATGCCCGAAGACGGCACCGATTTTCAGTTGGGACTGCATGATGTCACGCTCAAGATGCCGGGTTCACTGGAGGTGGGTGTCGGGCGTCTTTATAGGCCAGAGGGTATGTATCGATTTAATCTCGGCCTGAAATACAACAGAGGCCGTAATCAGGACAACAATCAAGCCCTGGACGGCATGGGTGATATTGATGGTCACATGCTGGCAAAGGCGGGGATCAGTTTTAAAACAAAAGGACCGGGCTGGCGCTATAGCCTGAGCTATTCCCAAGACCTCAGCAATGAAACCGATGGCTCTACTGTTGATGGGGAACTCGGCTATTTCCGTCCACTCGGTAAAAAACTGTCACTCACGCCTTATGCTTCTGCCAGTTGGGCCGACCAAGACCATATGCAGAGCTATTTCGGGGTCAGCCAGGCACAGGCGGTCACCTCTTCCAACGCTCAATTTGATGCCGATAGCGGCATCAAATCTGTTGGGCTGGGCGTTAAATTGAACTGGAAGATAAGTGGCGATTGGAAACTAAAAAACACTCTTGGTTATATCCGGCTGACTAATGACGCTGCGGACAGTCCACTGGTCAAAGATGAGGGATCGGCGGATCAATTCCGGCTCAGAACAGCCCTCGTTTACACCTTTTAGGATCGCCTAAACAGGCCCGCACATTAAACATCATCCCACCGTAACCAGAATTCAACTGGACACCCTTTCAATGTTTCTCAAACTGACGATTACAGCCGTAGTATTACTTCTTGGAACGGCTCCTGGCTACGCTCAAAGCTGTGCACGACCATGAAGACGAGCGATGGCATCAAACCCTGAAAAACCTCACCCCCGCAGACGTCTGCTTCGGGCGTGGGCAGGCTATTTTAAAACAAAGAGAAAGGATTAAGTTCGAAACGATGGAAACCCGGCGCTTGCAACACTGCAAATACGCCGCTTAATATAACCGAACAGATGAGCCGGATCCTCCTTTAGATCAGCCCGCTGATTGTTCCAATTTATATGACGACGGACAGACGGGCAGAGCCTGTCGACAGTTCTGTTAGGCGAAACCTTTGAGGAAAGGAGAAAATCATGGAGGTAGAAGCTACGGAAGTAAGTGCTCCAACCGGTGATGAAGGCTATTTGATCGATCCAAATGACTGGAATGAAGATATTGCAACACAATTTGCGACACAAGAAGAGATCGCCCTGACTGAGGAACATTGGCAAATTATTCGATTTATTCGTGAATGGTATGTTAAACGCGGCGTGACACCGAGTTCCCGTGATGTGGCCCATTTTTTAAAGGAAATTAATGCGCCACGAAATTTTCTTTTCTCATTGTTTCCTTATGGCTATGTCCAGCAAGCCTGTAAAATCGCAGGCATGAAAAAACCTCGTTCATGGAGTACTGGATAACACCATCATGCGGAGGGCCGAGACCCTACCGCAGAGAGAACAGTGGATCGGGCAGGTGCATCAAGGAGAGCTTGACAGCAACCCCCCCAGTTAGAGAACAGCCTCAGCCAGAAACGGGCCAAAGAGCCATAATCGGGATCGCGGTTGCCAGCTGCTCGACAGTTTCCCTAGTGTGTTTTACGGATTCTTCCTTGACGGCTCCGTATCCCCGAATTTGCATTGGTGCCTCAAGAATTTCCTTCCATGCCACGGCGTTACTCCGGCTCAGGGTACGAGTGCAACCGACGAGTAAATTCTCATACCAGCAGATTAGTTCGCGCTCCATCCGACGCTCAGACGCGAAACCAAACGGATCAAATCGAGTGTTCCTCAAAAACTTAAGTCGCGTCATTATCTGGAAGGGCAAACGCATCCAGGACCCGAAGATGCCTTTGCGCTTACGGCCCCGCGCATCCTTGCCATGCGGAAGAAGCGGCGGTGCCATGTGGTACCTGAGCGTGAATCCTGGTTCGAACTCATCTTTCAGGTAAGCATCGAAACCGGTCTTTGTGTACAAGCGCGCCACCTCGTATTCGTCCTTGTAGGCCATCAGTTTAAACAACGAGCGGGCAGCAGCCTCGGCCAGACCCGAGACGCCGGATCTGGTTTCAGCCGCGCGAACTTCTGCAATCATCTTTTCGTAACGCGTTGCATAGTCAGCATCCTGATAATCTTTGAGAAACAACTGACGCCGCGCGATAATCTGATCGAGAGTCTCCGAGGCCTTCGGTGGTTCCTTAATTTCGCCTTTCAGTGCATCCGGGTTACCAGCAGCAATACGACCGAGTGCAATCGCGCGGTGATTGTTCTCGATGGCGACGCCGTTGAGATCTATTGCCCGGCAAAGGGCCTCGTATGAAACCGGCACCAAACCCTTCTGCCAGGCGAAGCCAAGCAGAATAACATTGGCGAAAACCGGATCGCCCAAAAACCTTTCCGCCATCCGGTTGGCATCCATCACGGCAACATTCTCCTTGCCCACTGCATTAGCGATTGCCGCGAGCCGGGCATCCACCTCCAGGCTGATATCGCGAAAGCGCACGATATCGCCGCTTGGCATTTTTGCCAGATTGATAATAGCCTTCATTCCTGGCCGGTAACAGATGGAAGCCTTCGGCGAGGACGAAGCGACAATGTCGCAGCCGATCAGTGTGTCGGCGGCCTGATGATCTACGCGAGCCTGATTAATCGCGGTCGGGTCCTTGGCGAGACGGACGTAACTCAGGACGGGGCCAAATTTCTGGGCGAAGCCAGTAAAGTCGAGAACGCTCGCTCCGTTGCCATCAAGATGCGCCGCCATGGTGATAAGCGCACCGACGGTGATGACCCCGGTGCCGCCGACTCCGGAAATGAGAAGATCGTATGTTTCATCAAGCTCTGGTATGGCGGGTTCTGATAGGCCGCGCTCCAAGGCATTGAGATCGAATTCAGGGGCTTCCTTCTTTCTGCGGGAAGCACCTTCGACGGTGACGAAGCTCGGACAGAACCCGTTCAGGCACGAAAAGTCCTTGTTGCAGGAAAATTGGTTGATACGTCGCTTCGCACCGAATTCTGTCTCTACGGGTTCAACGCTGAGGCAATTTGATTCAAAACCACAGTCCCCGCATCCTTCGCACACGAGCTCGTTGATGACGACGAAACGTTTCGGGTCCTCCAACAGTCCGCGTTTGCGGCGACGACGCTTTTCCGTGGCGCATGTTTGCTCATAGATCAACACAGAAACGCCCTTAACCTGGCGCAATTCCCGCTGCACCGCGTCGAGTTCCCGGCGGTGATGAATACCCATATGCGGAGGGAAGTTGCGAGCAGAAAATTTGCCGGGGTCGTCAGAGACAAGCGCAATGCGTTCGACACCTTCAGCGCGCGCCATGTGCGCCATTGCCTGAACGCTGACCGGCCCATCGACAGGCTGACCGCCAGTCATGGCGACGGCGTCATTGTAGAGAATCTTGTAGGTTATATTGGTTTTCGCCGCGATCGCCTGACGGATTGCCATGGTACCGGAATGATACCAGGTGCCATCGCCAAGGTTTTGAAAAATATGACAATTCCCGGTAAAGCGTGATGACGCAACCCAGTTTACGCCTTCACCTCCCATCTGAATCAGCGAACTGGTTTCCCGGTCCATCCAACTTGCCATGACGTGGCAACCAACTCCTGCTAACGCCTTGGATCCTTCGGGGACTCTGGTCGATGTGTTGTGTGGACAACCTGAGCAGAAGTAAGGGGTGCGGGACGCCCCGTCGACAGAAATGGAAATGGCCGGTATTTCTGCCAGCTTCATGGCGCGGGCCTGAAAGTCTTCTCCCGGAAAAATGTCATCGAGACGTTTGGCGATGATTGGGACCAACATGCGAGGAGAGAGTTCGCCTGTCCAGGGAACCAGCTTCTCACCCGACTCGTCCCGTTTGCCCACCATGCAGTCGGGTTTAGCGCCCGGCCAGTCGTAGAAGTACTCCTTGAACTGGCTTTCTATGATGCCTCGTTTCTCCTCGACAATCAGAACCTCGCGCTTGCCCCGCACAAAATCTAGGGCATCCCGATGTGCCAGGGGCCAAACCATGCCGACTTTGTAGATATCAATGCCGAGCAGACGGCACTTCGCTTCATCAATGCCGAGTAGGCGCAGCGCCTCCATCAGATCGAGGTGCCCTTTGCCGGTGCTCACAATGCCGAAGACCGCCCCTTGTATATCGTATATGTGACGGTCGATCGGGTTGGTTTCAGCAAAGGCCAGGACCGCGTTTTTTTTGGCTTCCATGCGTTCTTCGATATGAGGACCGGGCAAGTCCGGCCAGCGGTAATGCAACCCGTCGGGTGGCGTGTCGAAGTCCGGCGTGATGAACTGTCTGTCGGGCAACAAATCGATTGAAGATACTGATTCGACTGTCTCCGATATGGCCTTGAAGCCGACCCATGTGCCGGAAAAACGCGATAGTGCGTAGCCGTATTCACCAAAGGCGAGATATTCGGCGACGCTGGCGGGATTGAGAATCGGCATGAACCACGCCAGAAAAGATGCGTCGGATTGATGAGGCATTGAAGAAGAGACACAACCATGATCGTCCCCGGCGACAACAAGCACACCGCCATGTCGTGACGAACCATAGGCGTTGCCATGCTTCAGCGCATCGCCGGAACGATCTACGCCGGGGCCTTTGCCGTACCACATCGCGAAGACGCCTTCGACGGTTCGTTCAGGATTGGTTTCAACCTGTTGGGTGCCAAAAACGGCAGTTGCGGCCAGGTCTTCATTGACGGCAGGCAGGAACTCGATATGTGCCTCTTCAAGTCGTTTCTCCGCATGCCATAGTTCCATATCAACACTACCCAGTGGAGATCCACGGTATCCTGAAACAAAACCCGCCGTGTTGAGACCCGCCCGCCGGTCCCGCCCGGCCTGATCGAGCAGGATGCGCACCAGCGCCTGCGTCCCGCTCATAAAGACGCGACCAGAAGACCGGCTATACCGGTCTTCCAATTCGTAATGTTTGAGATTTCCCTGATGGTCGTTCATTGGTCGCACTCCCTGAACACGAGAATACCACGGGGCCAAGGGCAGGATTTTCTTGAATGACCGAATTTCATTCAATTTATGGCAAAATCTACCGTTGTGTCATATGTTTACGGATAGATTATTCGATTAAGGAAAATAATATGGAAATTGAAGAACAGGACCGTCGCATCCTGCGCGCCCTACAGGAAGATGGCCACATATCCAATCAGGACCTTGCAGTGAAAACGGCCATGTCTGCCTCGGCTTGTTGGCGACGAGTGCGTGCACTTGAAACGGCTGGGATCATTGAGCGGTATACAGCGCTTGTGAACGCGTCAAAGGCCGGCCTGAGCTTCCATGCGGTCGTGTATATCCACCTCGCCCGGCACGAGTTCAGCTATGTCGAAGCCTTTATCACTGAAGTGGAGCGCCGGCCAGAAGTGCTCGACTGTTTCGCGACGACGGGTGAGGCCGATTACTATCTGCGGGTTCGATGCCGCGACCTTGACGCCTATAATGCCTTTCTTGACGGCGTCCTGTTTCAGTTACCGGGTATCGCAAATGTACGCACCAGCCTCGTTCTCAAGGAAATCAAACACCAGACCATGCTGGACATGTAAGAGGCCTCCTCAAAAATTCGATGCAATTCGCCTCAGGATCAAGCCTTGCGGACTTGTTCCATGAACTTGTCAACCTCGGATTTCAGCAATTCCGATTGCTGCGACAGCTCGTTGGCCGCGCTCAGCACCTGCGAGGATGTCGAACCCGCTTCAGCCGCCGCCTGGGTGACGCCCTGAATATTGGATGACACTTCACAGGTACCGGCTGCCGCCTGCTCGACATTGCGGGCGATTTCAGAAGTTGCGGCTCCTTGCTCTTCAACCGCAGCGGCGATCGCCGAAGCGATCTCGCTGATCTCGCCGATGGTCTTGGTAATGCCCTGAATAGCCGCGACCGATTCCTGGGTTGCTCCCTGGATGCCACTGATCTGGCTACCGATTTCCTCGGTCGCCTTGGCGGTCTGATTGGCCAGATTTTTGACCTCGGAGGCAACCACCGCGAAGCCTTTACCGGCATCGCCGGCGCGGGCCGCTTCGATGGTGGCGTTCAGCGCCAGCAGGTTGGTCTGATCGGCGATGTCGGTAATCATGGCGACAACCTCGCCGATTTTCTGCGCCGACTAAGGGCAAAATCCACGCTACCATATCTCACTTCCGGTATTAGGGGCTACAGCAGACCTGTTTCAGGTGGCCTCAAAATGGGTGCTGCTGACCCGATGCGGACATTCGGGAGTAAATTGAACCAATATTGTGGGTTTAAATTTGGCGAATTATCCGGTCACCATTTGACTATGATATGTCGATAAATTTCTTTTTTAAGTTTTCCGGTCAAGGTTTCCGATTCAGGATATTCGTCACCGCTTCTACCGCTTTATAGGCGCTGGTGATGGCGACGCCGGCACCGCAACGCTGACGGACCCAATCTTGATGCGCAAGTACGACACCGGCGGCGAACAGGCGATCACTAACAGGGTTTCCCTCCACGTTCAGGGGCCGATAGTTTTCATCTATTTCAATACCAGAACGGTTGACCGGGTGCCCGTTCGGGTCAAAATAATCGAGGCTGTGCCAGTCGTTGCGGCATTCCGGTTGGCTTACAGGAATGCCCACCAGCGTTTCGCGAATGCTTTCACGGTCGGCAGAAAGTCCACCGGACAGGAAACGACCTGTGGCGAGTATGGCCACCTGTGAACGGATGATAATCTCACCAAAACTGTCCTCCAGATAAACAACGACGCTGTCCGCGTCGAGATCAATTCGGTTGGTTTTATGTTGCGGTACCAGCATCAGGCCCTTTGTTGGCAGCATTCCTTCAAACACTTCACGAAGACGTATGCCCGGCACGGCGGGCGGCATGGTCGGAATTTCGAACAACGCCACATCGATTAATTCCTCCAGATCCGCGTGCACGGCGCTGGAGGCATGAATCCCAAGAATAGCAGGAAGACCGACGGCCTTGGCATTGCCGAGAACGGCCTTGAGACGTTCGGCCAAAAGCTTCCGGTTGGCGGCGACTTCAAGGGCGCGGGCCATGACCTCGGCATAAATCGGCACGCCACTTTCCATGCCAGGAAAGCTCAGGGTCTCGGCCCTAAGATCGGGCCAGGAAGGCGAAAGATTGGCCACCATTTCCTTCGCGCTAAAGCCTTGTAATCCTGCGAAATCGACAATCAGGGTCGGCGTCTTCTTTTGTGCGGCTTCGACTCCCGCAAGCATTGTTTTCGGGATCGAGAACGTCGGCTTGACAACCCCACCCGGCAATAACGCTTTCACATTGGTTTCGCCAGGTTGGGTGTAGTCGAGGCCCATGTCGCCAAGAATCTTAATGAACAGAGAGAAAGCATCACGGATATTCTCATCGCCTACTCGAGACAGCGGATGGTTAGGTTCATTCCGGCGCAAAGCCGCCAGCCCCTGCCAGGGATCGTCTAAAATTTTGCCCGCCTCGCAACCGAGCAGGTCGAAGTAACCGCTGGTGTATGCAACCGCCCCGGTATTGCCGATCTGGGCCGTCGTGAGGTCACGCTCCAGGGCGAACATACTCGCTGCAAATCCTGCCAGCCCCGAACCGATCACCGTCAATTGGGTGCTGTAATTTCTTAATTGCCGTTTCATGTCGATGACCCGGACCCGTCGTCTTTTTCAAGGTCGAGACCCAGAAGACCACAATGGAAGGCTTCCGCCAGCTCCATCTGCGGCATCTGCTTACCCCACAAGACCGGGCGCACACCCTTAAACCTTTCGGCCACAAAATCGCGCATGTAGTCGTGTCCTTCAATCCCTTCATAGACGCCACGGTCATACAAATAAGAAGAAACCCGAGTGGCGCAGAACGCGCCCTGACAAGCACCTTTGCCGACGCGGGAACGCAGGGCGATGGCGCGCAGGGTCATATGACTTTCCGCTCCGGGTGCCGTTTCGACTATTTCATCAATCGCCGAGCGCGGCACCATTTCACATTCACACAGGATGGCGTCGGTAGGGTCGTTTCGCTGATACCAGTAGCGTGGCGCATATCCGGGTTCGGTCCAGCGTACGCTGTCAGCCGCAGGCAATGGCTCGCTCGCCGTCTTGCAAGGGGCGTCCTTGCCGAGGCGGCGCGCCACAAGGTCGCCGGTTTTTTCCGCCATCAGGCGATAGGTAGTAAGCTTGCCGCCAACCAGAGAAGCAAAATTGTTCAGGCCCTGGTGCTCGTGATCGAAAAGTCTGAACCCGCGGCTCGCCTTGCGGCTGTCGGCTCCCGCGTCTGACGATTTCAGCAAGGGACGCACGCCGCAAAAGGCGCGGATGAAACGTGTTTCCTGCAGGCCGGGCAACATATGAATACCTTCATTCAGAATATGATCGACCTCATCGATGGTTGGCCGCAGTCCTTCAAGACTATCGACCTTGTCAGATGTCGTCCCCAATATAGAGACGGTGCCGCCGGGCACCAGAATATCCCCATCTCCCGGTTGCCGAAGTCGATTGACGACGCCGTTGGATATCCGTGAATTGCTGATGATCAGGGTGCCCTTGGCGTACAGAAGGTCAACATCCGTGCAGCCCGCCAGTCGGGCGACATTCTTCGCCCAGGCCCCCGTCGCATTGACCACCTGCCGGGCGCGAATGCGAACGGCCTCGCCCGAGCGAATATCGCGACACAAGGCGCTCTGAATCAACCCGTCTTCTACTTCGAATTCAACAACCTCTGTATGAGGTAAGTACTGACTGTTTGTCAGTTGTTGAGCATGATTGACGTTTCCAAGTGTGATGTGGAACGGATCAACGGTGGCATCCGGCACAGTGTAGGCGGCGAATACTTTATCTGAAAGACCGGGTTCTCTTTTCCTAGCTTCGGCGGGGCTTATCGCGTGACAATCGATGCCCGCCTTGGCACAGTGTTCGCGGAAACGTTCGGCAAAGTCCTGATCGTCACCTTCAACGGCGACGAACAACCCGCCGCAATCATCAATGCATTCCGGGGCCAGTTTTTTGAGTATGTCACTTTCGATTCGGCATTCGGTCGCGGTTTCCCAGTCCGCCGAGGCGTAACGTGCACCGCTATGCAGGAGGCCATGGTTACCGCCCGACGCCCCTGCATTCAGGTCCTTGCGTTCAATCAGCAGGCAATGGAAACCACGCAACGCCAGATCACGCATAATGCCGGTCCCGGTGACGCCGCCACCGATGATCAGAACCTCGGTGTCGTATTCCTTATCATACGCGTTCATGACAACCCTATTTTCATCAGTTCCGGGCCCAGATACTTGCGTTCGTTTCTCCCAAGGATACCGAGTGAGAGACAAATCAGGGTCCAGAAATGAATGACCCGATAATCGCCACCGTAGAACTCGCCAATGTCGGTAATCTGGGAATGGCAATTGTGACAGGGGGTGAGCACGTATTGAGCCTCTGTTACCGCTATTTGATCGAACTTGCGCTTGCCATAGGCGCGGCGCTGATCGTTCATGCCCGCTTGCAGGAAACCTCCGCCACCGCCGCAACAGTAGTTGGCGCTGCGGCAGGGTTGCATGTCGATGACGTTGTTCGACCCGACCAGTTCTCTGGCGACATAGCGCAGGTCATCGGCCACCGGGTCGCCAATGGATTTGCGAACCAGTTGGCACGGGTCCTGGATTGTGAATTTTATATTGTCGGTGTTCCAGTCCGAGTTAACGGGGAGCTTCCCCTCCCTGATCCATTGTGCGTAATAGCTGATCAAGCTGGCGGCTTCGAAGTTGGCTTCCAGGCCAAAGCGTTCAATACCGGCCCACATAGTATAGAAGGAATGGCCGCATTCGGTATTGATCCAGACCTTGCAGCCGAGTTCATTGACAGCATCGACCCGTTGTTTGACCATTTCCTTCCAGGTTTTCTCGTCGCCGGTAAACATACAGAAGTTCTCTGCCGCCCATCCTTTTGAGGCATAAGTCCAGTCTGCACCGACATAGTCGAATATTTTCCACAAGGGGCCCAGTTCCTCAGGCTCAACAGCCGGTTCGCGGGAATTTTGATTCACGAAAAAGGTCGCGCCCTTTTTATTCATAGGGACTTCCAAGTCCTTGAAGCGCTTATCTCCCTGCTGCAATTCCAGGGCGGCTTCTTCGATTATTTCGACGAAGTCATCCGGCATCACCCCCATGGCACTCGTGCTCTCCGACATCATTTGCGCCTCGCATGAACGCACGATCCCCTGCGGCTTTTTTTCCTTCGGCCATGCCCCGCGGGCGTAGCCGACCAGAACGGAAACGTCGATATTCATCGGACAAACGTAGGCGCAGCGCCGACACATGGTGCAGGTCCATATCCATGGCGTATTGGAAAGCTCCTCGTTCATGCCGAGCATGGCCATTCGGATGAAGCGCCTGGGGTCTATGCCGTAAAGTCCTGAAGCCGGACACCCAGATGAGCACAATCCGCACGCCAGGCATGAATCATAGCTCGATGCATCGGGAAGCAACTCATGGGCCTTCGCCTTAAAGTCAATTGTCGGGGTTTTGATGTCTGCCTGGGTGACCATGGCTCTAGGTATCCCTCAACGTTCGGCGAACGGCATCTTTCCATCCGCTGTAACGTTGTTCGCGTTTTCCAGCATCGAGTTCAGGGAGGAAGCGTTGTTCAAGTGCCCAGGTCTCGGCGAAACCTTCAAGATCGGGATATACGCCCGCGTGCATTCCAGCGAGGTAAGCGGCTCCTAATGCCGTGGTTTCGAGAACACGGGGACGGTCGACCGGTGCACCCAGAATATCGGCCAGGAACTGCATGGTCCAGTCAGATGCCGTCATGCCGCCATCGACACGCAATACTGTGTCTGTTCCAGCACCCGTCCAGTCTCCCTGCATGGCTTCCAGCAGGTCGCGGGTTTGGAAGCCAACGCTTTCGAGGGCGGCGCGGGCGAACTCGGCCGGACCGGTCGCCCGGGTAATACCGAACAGGGCACCACGGGCTTCGGCGTCCCAATACGGGGCCCCTAATCCAACGAAGGCAGGAACCAGATAGATGTCCTGATTTTCATCAGCCTGACTTGCCAACTCTCCTGATTGCGATGCATCGTCAATGATCTTCAAGCCGTCACGCAACCATTGCACGGCGGCACCGGCGATAAAGATGGACCCCTCCAGTGCATAGGTTGGCTGGCCATCAAGTTGATAAGCAATGGTTGTCAGAAGGCGGTTGGTTGATGGAACTGCCGTGCTGCCGGTATTGAGCAGGGCAAAGCATCCCGTGCCATAAGTCGATTTCATCATGCCGGGCCGAAAACAGGCTTGACCAATGGTTGCCGCCTGTTGGTCGCCGGCGAGCCCGCCAATGGCAATGGGGCCGTCGAATAATTCCGCCGCCGTTTCGCCAAAATCAGCGGCACTGTCCATGACCTCCGGCAAAATCGACATCGGCACGTTCAACAGGTCGCACATTTCGCTGGACCAACGACCTTGATGTATATCGTAGAGCATGGTCCGGCTGGCGTTGGTGGCGTCAGTCGCGTGGACTTTGCCGCCGCTCAGTCGCCACAGAAGAAAAGTATCAATGGTGCCGAAGGCCAAGCGCCCGCGCGCGGCGGCGGCGCGGGCACCGTCCACGTTATCGAGGACCCAGGCGGCCTTGGTGCCGGAAAAATAAGGGTCAAGCAACAGCCCGGTGCGGGCCGAAACGGTGGCCTCGTGCCCGGCCTTTTTTAATTCTGCACATAGAGCGGCGGTGCGCCGGTCCTGCCAGACAATGGCCCGATAAAGGGGTTTTCCCGTTTCCCTGTCCCAGATGACGGTGGTTTCACGTTGGTTGGTGATGCCGATGGCGGCGATGGCGCTTGCCGAGATTCCGGCTTTTGCGATGGCCGCATGGCAGGTCGCAATGGTTGACTGCCAAATGTCCTCGGGATCGTGTTCGACCCATCCTGACTGGGGAAAATGCTGGGTGAATTCCTGCTGGGCGGTGGCCACGGGGAGATGCTCGCCATCGAATACGATAGCCCGCGATGACGTGGTTCCCTGATCAATGGCAAGAACGAAATTGGTCATGGTAGCTCTTCCTCTCGAGGCGACTTTCGTTATCCTACTTGGGATTTTCCCTCAGTAGAGATATCTTTCAACCACGACTTAAGATCGGCGATTTCCTCGGGGCTCATTTTAAGGCCAAGCTTGGTGCGCCGCCAGACAATGTCTTCGGCGCTCAGTGCCCATTCATTATCAATCAGATAGTCGACCTCGCGCCGGTATAGCCCGGCCCCGAAATGATGGCCAAGATCGGCCACGGCTAAACTCTGCCCGAGTATCATGGTGCTGAGTGTGCCATAGGTGCGGACATAGCGATTGAGCAGGGTCGCCGGAATTTCGGGATATTGCCGTGCCAGTTTCGCCGCCAGCGCGTCCCTTCCATCGACAGGGAAATCGCCGCCTGGCAATGCCGCGCCAGCCGTCCAGGCTTTTGCCATGGTTGGGAACCAGGGCTTCAGTTTGCCGAGAACCTCTTCGGCGAGCTTGCGGTAGGTGGTAATTTTCCCGCCGAACACATTCAGGACGACGGCACCACCGGGGCTGCCGTCGCGTTCCAGGACATAATCGCGGGTCGCTTCCTGCGCCGCCGACTTGCCATCATCATAGAGCGGGCGGACGCCGGAAAAGGACCACACCACATCAGCAGGCGAGACGGCCCAGGAAAAATACTCACTGACGGCCTGGCAAAGGTAAGCGATTTCGTCGCTTCCTGCGGCAACGTCCTCGGGGTTGCCGGAATAGTCAATATCCGTGGTGCCGATCAGGGTGAAGTCATGCTGATAGGGGATGGCAAAAATAATCCGCTGGTCGGGATTTTGGAAAATATAGGCCTTGTCGTGGTCGAACATGCGTGGAACGACGATGTGACTGCCTTTGACCATGCGAATGCGGGCCTGGCTTGGCACGGTGATGCGGGTCGCGACAACGTCACCGATCCAGGGTCCAGTGGCATTGACCAAGGCGCGGGCGCGGATGTTTGAAGTCTTGCCGCTCTGGTTGTCCTTTAACGCAATATCCCATTCATCACCATTGCGGGTGGCGGCCGTTACTTCTGTGCGGGTATGAACGTGGGCACCGTGCGCGGCGGCATCCTGGGCGTTTAAAATAACCAGCCGGGCGTCATCGACCGAACAGTCGGAGTATTCGAAGCTTTTGCGAAATTTGCTACGCAGGGGACGGCCAACAGGGTCGCTCTTCAGATCGACGAAATGCGAGCCAGGTAAAAGCACCCGGCCTCCCAGGTGATCGTAAAGGAAAAGCCCAAGTTGGATCAGCCAGACCGGGCGCAGACCTTTCATATGGGGCAGGATAAACCGTAGTGGTTGAATAATATGCGGTGCCATTGCCCAAAGCACTTCGCGCTCCCGCAAGGATTCGCGAACCAGTCTGAATTCATAATATTCCAAATAGCGTAAGCCGCCATGGATCAGTTTTGTCGAGGCCGACGATGTGCCGCTCGCCAAGTCGGTCTTCTCGGCAAGGAAAACGCTCAAGCCGCGACCGGCGGCATCCCGCGCAATGCCGCAGCCGTTGACCCCACCGCCGATAATGGCGATATCGTAGAGCGTTTCGCTCACTCTGCCTCCCGGTACCGCACAATGGGTACTTAGATTAATTCAGATTAAGCGAAACCATATTTGAAGGAAAACGAACCTACAACGAAAATAAGTGAATCTAATCAGATTGTTTCATTCTTCCCCGGCGATCACGACGTGGACGCCGTTTTCAGCGCAGATGTCGGCAAGAGCCTGCGGCAGGAGTTGGTCAGTGACAAAACTTGACAGTTGCGAGATGTGGCCGATGCGCACAGGGGCCGAGCGTTCGTACTTGGTGCTGTCGGCGACAAGGATGGTGTGGCGGGCGTTTTCGATGATCGCCTGGGCGACCTTGACCTCGCGGTAATCATAGTCAAGAAGCGAGCCGTCCTCGTCGATCGCCGAGACGCCGATGATGGCGTAATCCATCTTGAACTGGCGGATAAAATCGACAGTCACCTCGCCGACAACACCGCCGTCGGTCGGGCGGACAACGCCACCGGCGACGATGACTTCCATGTCGGGGGCATCACGCAAGATGTTGACCACGTTGATATTATTGGTGATGACCAGGAGCCCCCGCTTGCCGCGCAGGGCGTGGGCGACCTGTTCCGTCGTTGTGCCGATATTGATCAGTAGCGAGCTGTTGTCGGGGATCAAGGATGCCGCCTTGGCACCGATGCGCTGCTTTTCGTCGGCTGCAAGGGTGCGCCTGGATTCGTAGGCGAAATTTGTAACCCCGGAAATATGCACGCCACCGCCGTGAACACGCTGCAGGATGCCCCTGTCACACAGTTCGTTGAGGTCCTTGCGAATCGTTTGCGGGGTGACCTTGAAGTGACCCGCAAGCTCGTCAACAATAACGCGCCCTTGTTGGCGGGCGCGTTCAACGATGTCGTGCTGGCGGGGCGTCACTGGTTTCATGTTGAGCCTGAAATTAGAGATAAATACAAAAATACGATCATATGCGTTCTTATATAGGTAGCCAGCCTAGCGAAGCAAAAATTTAATGGCAATATTCCCATCGATTATTTTCGGTTGACCTTCGTTTTCTTTCGGATGATAGTTCTTGCCGGGATTCATGTAAGTCATAAATTATAACAGGGAGGATTCTAAGGATGAAAGCGAGATTACTCGCCGCAGTAACAGGTGCAGCGCTTGTTATGTCCGCAGGCACCGCTCACGCGGGTTCGGCGGAAGCAAAGAAATGGGTCGATGGCGAATTCCAGCCATCGTCCTTGTCAAAATCCGATCAAATGAAGGAAATGGAGTGGTTCATCAAGGCCGCTCAGCCTTTCAAGGGAATGGAAATCAATGTGCTTTCGGAAGGTATTCCGACGCACACCTATGAATCCAAGACCCTGACCAAGGCCTTCGAAGAAATCACCGGCATTAAGGTCAATCATCAGATTCTTGGTGAAGGTGAAGTCGTCCAGGCCGTGCAGACGCAAATGCAGACCAACCGTAATCTGTACGACGCCTATATCAACGACTCCGACCTGATCGGCACCCACTCGCGCCTGCAACTGGCAGTCAACCTGACTGACTGGATGGCCGGCGAAGGCAAGGATGTCACCAACCCGATGCTCGATGTCGATGACTTTATCGGCAAGTCGTTCACCACCGGTCCGGACGGTAAACTGTATCAGCTTCCTGACCAGCAGTTCGCCAACCTTTACTGGTTCCGTAAGGACTGGTTCGACCGGGCCGATCTGAAGGCTGACTTCAAAAAGCGTTACGGTTACGACCTTGGTGTTCCGGTTAACTGGTCGGCTTATGAAGACATTGCCGAATTCTTCTCGGTTTACGTCAAGGAAATTGACGGTAAGAAAATCTATGGCCACATGGATTACGGCAAACGCGCCCCCGATCTGGGTTGGCGTATGACCGACGCCTGGCTTTCAATGGCCGGTGCCGGTTCCGAAGGTGAACCCAACGGCGTTCCCGTCGATGAATGGGGTATCCGCATGGAAAAAGGCTCGTGCAACCCGGTCGGCGCTTCGGTGTCCCGTGGCGGTGCGGCCAACGGTCCTGCGGCTGTTTACGCTATTCGTAAATGGGATGAATGGCTGCGCAAGTACGCCCCTCCGGGTGCCGCAAGTTATGACTTCTATCAATCGTTGCCGGCCCTTTCCACCGGTAACGTCGCCCAGCAGATTTTCTGGTACACCGCCTTTACCGCATCCATGGTGGCCCCGAAAAGCGAAGGCAACAACACCGTCGATGATGCCGGCAAGCCGCTGTGGCGGATGGCACCGTCCCCGCACGGTCCTTACTGGAAAACTGGCCAGAAGCTGGGTTATCAGGATGCCGGTTCGTGGACGCTGTTCAAGTCTACCCCGGTTGATCGCCGCAAGGCTGCCTGGCTCTATGCCCAGTTCGTCGTTTCCAAAACTCTCGACGTGAAGAAAAGCCATGTTGGCCTGACCTTTATCCGTGACACGACGATCAATCATCAGTCGTTTACGGATCGTGCACCGAACCTCGGTGGTCTGGTTGAATTCTATCGCTCGCCCGACCGCGTTCTGTGGTCACCGACCGGTATTAACGTTCCTGATTATCCGAAGCTGGCGCAGATTTGGTGGCAGCAGATTGGTGACGTCAACTCAGGCGCATTCACCCCGCAACAGGCCATGGACAGGCTTGCCTCCGAGATGGACCTCGTGATGTCTCGTATGCAGTCTGCCGATGAAAAAGCTAATACCTACGGCGGTTGCGGCCCACGCCTGAATCCGGAATCAGATCCTTCGGTCTGGCTCAACAAGCCCGGTTCGCCAAAAGCGAAACTGGCAAACGAGAAGCCTAAAGGCGAAACCATCGCCTATGAGGAACTGATAAAACGCTGGGCGAAATAACAACCAGCGAATAAATGACTCCCGAAGGGTGTCGGGGAGCATAATTGCTCTCCGACACCAATCGGTTTTCTGGCTTAGCCAGCGCTGGCAAATTAGTTTAAGATTGCCAATAGAATTTTCCACCCCCTTGAAGTTGATTTAAGTCGATGAGCCTTGTCCTGAAAAACGTCGTTAAACGGGTCGGTTCTGAAACCCATATTTACGATACCTCCGTCGAGCTTAAAGACGAGGGCTTTAATATCCTGCTCGGCACGACTCTGTCGGGAAAGACCTCGCTGATCCAATTGATGGCCGGACTCGAACGCCCGACATCAGGCGAAATATGGTTTCAAGGCAAGAACGTGACCGGCATTCCGGTGCAAAAGCGCAATGTCTCGATGGTCCATCAGCAGTTCATCAATTATCCCAATTTTTCCGTCTTCGATAACATCGCCTCGCCCCTGCGTGTGGTCAGGATGTCGCGGGCCCTGATCGAAGAGCAGGTCGGCCGGGTCGCCGAGATGCTTAAATTAACGCCGATGCTGGGACGCAATCCCAATGAATTGTCAGGCGGCCAGCAACAACGCACCGCCCTTGCCCGCGCCCTGGTCAAGGATTCCGATCTGGTTTTACTGGACGAGCCGCTGGCCAACCTGGATTACAAACTGCGTGAAGAGTTGCGCGACGACTTACCCAAGTTGTTCGCCGACCGTGGCTGCATGGTGGTTTACGCCACCAGTGAACCGGCTGAGGCCTTGGCTTTAGGTGGCCATACCGCGGCCCTGCACAACGGCCATATTAGCCAATACGGGCAAACGCCTGCGGTTTACCGGCAACCGGCGAGCCTGCGGGCGGCCGAGGTGTTTTCCGATCCGCCGATCAATTCCGCAACGGTAACCAAGAAAGACGGTCGGATTTATCTGAACGATCAGGTCTCCTGGGTCGCCACGCCCTCGCAAGAGCAGATAGCCGATGGTGCTTACAAAATTGCCGTTCGCGCCCATCACATCACGCCGAACGCCCCCAACGGTGCCTGCGTCAAGATATCGGGGCCGGTTCTGGTGACCGAATTGAGCGGTTCGGAAAGCGTTGCCCACTTCGTTCTGGATGGCCAGACCTGGATTTCGCAATCGCATGGTGTCCACGCCAACAAGATCGGCGCTCAGGCCGAATTTCATATCGACGTCGATCGCTGCCTGTTCTTCGGTCTCGATGGCAATCGGATAGCGGCATGAGGGAATTCAAACCATGTCGATGATTACCCTCAAGGATATTCGCCACAGTTACGCGGCCAATCCGTCCGATGATATGGACTGGGCTTTGAAGGAAATGAGTGTGCAGTGGAGCGATGGCGGCGCTTATGCCCTGCTTGGGCCATCGGGCTGCGGCAAGACAACGCTGCTTAACATCATATCGGGCCTGCTAGCCCCGACCGAAGGCGAGGTCTGGTTCGACGAGCGCAATGTCACTCATGAACCGGCGGACACCCGCAATATTGCTCAAGTTTTCCAGTTTCCCGTCGTCTATGACACCATGAGCGTTTACGACAATCTGGCCTTTCCGTTGCGCAATCGCGGCATTGACGAGGCCATCGTCGATAAGCGGGTGCGCGAGATTGGTGCCATGCTTGATTTGTCCGACACTCTGGACAAAAGAGCCTCCGGCCTGACGGCCGATGGCAAGCAGAAAATATCGCTGGGCCGGGGACTGGTCCGTGAAGACGTCAACGTCATCATGTTTGACGAACCGCTGACGGTGATCGACCCGCACCTGAAATGGTTGTTGCGCTCGAAGCTGAAGGAGTTGCACCAGCGGGTCGGCGCGACCATGATCTACGTCACACATGATCAGACCGAGGCGCTGACCTTCGCCGATCAGGTCGTCGTTATGCACGACGGGATGGTTGTTCAAATTGGCAGCCCGGTCGAATTGTTCGAGCGTCCGCAGCACACCTTTGTCGGCCATTTCATCGGCTCGCCCGGCATGAATGTGTTGCCGTGCAGTATCGATGGTGGCAAGGCCATGTTCGCAGGTCAGGCGCTGCAAACGGCAAACGCCGCCCCCGCAGGTTCGAAAGGACGCAGCGAAATTGGCGTGCGCCCGGAATTTATTAGTTTCGCGGGCGATGGCATCCCGGTCAATGTCGTCAAGTCCATCGACCTCGGTCGTTTCCGTGTTGTCGATGTGCGTCACGGTGATGACAGCATCAAATTGTTAGTGCCGGAGGGCGAGGAAATTCCCGCCGACGGTGCCTATGTCAGTTTCGATCCGGCCCACACAAGGGTCTATATCGATGGATGGATGGCGGGGGTAAACTGATATGGCAATGAAATCAACCAACCAAAAAGCCTGGTTCTTTGTCCTGCCGGTGGTCGCCCTGGTTGCCTTCAATGCGCTCATCCCGCTGATGACGGTGGTCAACTATTCGGTTCAGGAAACCTTTGGTAACAACGTGTTCTTCTGGGAAGGCGTTAAATGGTTTGAAGATGTGCTGCATTCCGAGCGCTTTCACGCCTCCTTGCTGCGCCAATTGTCGTTCACCGGCATTATTCTGGTGATCGAAATACCCCTTGGTGTCGCCATCGCCCTTACCATGCCGCAAAAAGGTGTTTGGGTTTCGGTGTGTCTGGTCCTGATGGCCCTGCCGTTGCTTATTCCCTGGAACGTCGTCGGTGCCATGTGGAATATTTTTGCCTTGCCGGAAATTGGCTTGCTTGGCCGCATGATCAACGGCATCGGCATTGATTATAACTTCACCCAGGACCCCATGGCCGCGTGGTTCACGACGATCCTGATGGATGTCTGGCACTGGACATCGCTGGTGGTGCTTCTGGCCTATGCCGGTTTGCGCTCTATTCCTGACGCCTATTATCAGGCCGCCAAGATTGATGGTGCCGGTGGCTGGGCGGTATTCCGCCATATTCAACTGCCAAAAATGAAGCGGGTTCTGACCATCGCCATTTTACTGCGCTTCATGGATAGTTTCATGATCTATACCGAGCCCTTCGTGCTGACCGGTGGCGGCCCCGGAAACACCACCACGTTCCTGTCCATCGATCTGGTGAAAATCGCCCTGGGACAGTTTGACCTGGGCCCGGCGGCGGCGATGTCGCTGATCTACTTCCTGATCGTCCTGCTGGTGTGCTGGGTTTTCTACACCCTGATGATGAAAGACGAGGACCAGTGATGAAGCATACTAAATGGCTGGTGCCGACGATCTATATCCTGTTCCTGATGCTGCCTATTTATTGGCTGCTTAACATGTCGTTCAAGACGACCAACGAGATCCTCGGCTCGTTCACCTTGTGGCCGCAGGAATTTACCTTTGAGAACTACATCGCAATCTTCACGGATTCGACCTGGTATACCGGTTATCTCAATTCGGTGAATTACGTTGTCATCAACACACTGATTTCCGTATCGGCGGCACTGCCGGCGGCTTATGCGTTTTCGCGCTACAAGTTCCTTGGCGACAAACATTTGTTCTTCTGGTTGCTGACCAATCGAATGGCCCCCCCGGCGGTGTTCGCGCTGCCGTTCTTCCAGCTTTATTCCGCTGCCAACCTGTTCGATACGCCCATCGCGGTTGCCTTGGCCCATGGCCTGTTCAATATCCCGCTGGCGGTATGGATTTTGGAAGGGTTCATGTCCGGGGTGCCCAAAGAACTCGATGAGACGGCCTATGTTGACGGCTATTCCTTCCCGCGGTTTTTCGTCAAAATTTTCATGCCGACCATTGCCGCGGGGATCGGGGTGACGGCGTTCTTCTGCTTCATGTTCTCGTGGGTCGAACTGCTGCTGGCGAAGACCCTGACATCGGTCGCCGCCAAACCGATTGCCGCGGTGATGACGCGAACCGCCAGCACCTCAGGTTACGAGTTGGGCTTGCTGGCCGCGGCCGGGGCGTTGACCATTATCCCGGGGGCCATCGTTATCTATTTCGTGCGCAACCACATCGCCAAGGGCTTCGCCCTTGGTCGCGTGTAAGGGAGGGGCACGATGCTTGATCTTTCATGGATGGCCTGGACCTGGCCGACGGCGGCATTTTTCATTTTTATTTTCCTGGCCATCTCGGCTATGGGGTTTTGGGAATGGAAGCAACCCGGCGGCGGACCAAGACGCGGCATCCTGACCCTGAAGACGACACGCGGCGACCGCCTGTTCATCACCCTTTTAGGCAGCGCCTTCATCTTCCTCGGCTGGTTGGCGTTGATGGGAACCCCGCTGTGGGGTGGTTTGGCGATATCCATCGCTTACGGGATTGCCGTGTTCCGCTGGGTCTAAATGCATTTGGCAAAGCCCTGCGGCAACGTTGCGGTCTTTTGAACGCTAACCTTCTAAGATCGCTTTTGATGCTGTCACCCGTCGAGTTCGAATGGCAGCAAAAAAATGAAACCCGAAGGCGTCTAGAAAACTAAGGGCTATTCACATCCCTTGTGGGAGGTTGTTCGCAGAGAGCTATCGGTATTGGCCTTGGCACCCTCACGATGAACTATCTTGTGCTCCAACCTTCCCGAATAAAGCTTCCATAAAGACTCCGGTACGTGTTTTAGCAACACCAAATGATAGATCATCTTTCATGATACAGGGAATTTGAGGAGACGATAATCCTCCGGTCATACGGGCAACGATGTCAACGGTCCCCTCTTCCCACGCTGCCGCTATCATACATCGTCTCCTGCTATGTAAACCCACATGAATTGTAAGCATGGAGTCTGGCTAAGATATTATCTCATTCGAACTTGAAATATGCCAAAAAGTGAGACCATGGGCTTTTCATAATCCCCTATCCCATCCCTTCTGCTTTCTGGGTTTTTTGGAAATTTCCTGCGCAGCTTTCCGTTTTGCACGGAACCTTTGTTCGAACTGGATCATATATATACCGGTCTCAAAGCCGCGTTTCTTGTGTTTCGGGGCAATGGAGGGATCTGCCGTGATGGCGTTAATCACAAGAACGGTATCCTCTAGAAGGGACTGTAAATTCACATCATCCATATCTTTAAAATAGCCTGAGATTTCTCCCGGTCCGACAAAATCCTGGGCAACCCAATAGCCTTTCTTGAGGATAGGGTTGGGGCTCGTAATTTTTGCGAGTGATTGGTTGCTGCGGGCGTATTTCTGTGGGCGGAGGCGGAAGATTGATGCGTACAAATTCTTGCTCCGCTTCTCGTGCGACTTCTATGACTTCTCTACCCCAATCCTGTTGACTGGCCGCCATCAGGCCACGCTTTTTACCCGCAACCCAGAGCCGAACTGACGGCAGAAGAGCAAACAACACGTATCCCATCGAAACTAAAGTGAAGCATGTCTTTGTAGAAATACAGGAAAACCCCAGGAAGCTGTCGCCCAAGCATAAAAAAAGGCCTCGCTATTACAGCCAAGCCTTTATTTATTACCAAAATAATGGTGCCCGGGGGCGGATTTGAACCACCGACACGCGGATTTTCAATCCGCTGCTCTACCAACTGAGCTACCCGGGCATTGATTGGTGAGAGGCTTATAAAAGAAATAATCCGGACTGTCCAGCATCCCTGAACGAAGATTTATTTAAACTCAATGCGCCAGAGATTATTCCGGCTCGAAGGACTCGTCTTCAATATCTGAAACTTCTTCGCTGGCGATTCGGTAGTCCTCCTTAAGCCACTTGCCAAGATCAAGGTCGGCGCAGCGCTTCGAGCAAAATGGCCGGAAATCGAGGCTTTCGGGCTTGTCGCACATGGGGCAGCCGTTTTTCGCTGCGGCTGTTTTCAAATGAATAATTTCAGCCATTGGCTATTTCCTTTTGCTGGTGATTTCAAAGACGCCATCGGCCATTTTCGCCTCAACGCTGATCGTTAGCTTGCGCCCGAGACGCTCCTCCAGGGCCGCACGCGCATCCCCAAGCGAACCCGACAGGGCATCGGCTATGGCCTGGCCTGTTATCAGCTGAAACTCCTGGGAAGGCTCGTGCCCGGCTTCCTGGGCCAGCCGGTCGAGGGCGCTATAGGCGATTGTTTCAGGCGACAACCCATGGCCGCTGCCGCCGCACACCGGACACGGCCGCCCAAGCATGGTGGCCAGTGATGGACGTCCGCGCTTGCGGGTCATTTCGAGCAGGCCAAACCGGGTGAAGCCACCGACAAAAACCTGTTGCGGGTCGCTGGCGACCGCGGTGCGCACGGCATCGAGAAGTTTTGCCCCGTTGCCCTTGCTTTTCATGGAGACAAAATCGATGACCAGCAAGCCGCTCAGATTGCGCAACCTGATCTGCCGGGCGATTTCGTCGGCCGCCTCGAGATTGGTTTTTAAGGAAGATTGCTCGCGGCCGCCGGTGGCGGTCCCGGCGACATTGACGTCGATTGCGATCAGCGCCGGGGTCTCGCTGAAAATAACCGTGCCGCCCGACGGCAAGGAGACTTCCTCGGCCAGCGCCCGCTCCAGTTCGTCGGCCAGCTCTTCACCGGCCAGCAGGGGCACCGGCCCTTGATGAAGAACCAGCCGGTCGCGCTGTTCCGGGGCCTGTTTTTCAAGCATCGCCTTGGCCCGCAGGTAGGACGCCGTATCGTCGATAACGACCCTTGCGGTGCCCGCGATCAAGCGGTCACGGACGGCCCGGATAATACCGTCCGGCTCGTCGTGCAGCAGTTGCGGCGGCTGGCCGCGACTGGCGTCCGACTGAACGCGCGCCGATGTTTCGCGCAAAGTTGCGATATCGCCTGTAAGGGCCTCTTCGGACGCGGCCAGCGCCGCCGTGCGCACGACAAAGCCCTCTTGCGGGCCGGCCAGCCCCTTAAGCAGGGTTTGCAGGGCGGCGCGGCTTTGCGGGTCGGCGATGGACTTGGAAATCCTGATCGCCGGGTCGCCCGGGGTCAGCACCACGGTGCCGGCGCTGAAGGCCAGCCGGGTCGTCAGTTTTGGACCTTTGTCTTCGAAGGGGTCACGCAGGATTTGCACGACGACCTTGTCGCCTTCGCAAAGGTAGCTGGAAATCGTCTCTTTTGCCTCACCCTTGGTGCCGACCGGCCTGGCTTCGGCAACAGCCATGAAGCCCGAGCGCGGCAACCCGAGATCGATGAACGTCGCGTTCAGCGAGGCGATGATCTTCTCGACCCGTCCCAAATAAATATTACCGACCAGACTGCGCTTACTCGCGTCCTCGACAATTAGCTCAACCAGCCTGCCCGCACTAAGCAAGGCGGTGCGTGTACGTCCCGGGCGAACTTCGATCAGAACCTCGTCCATGCCCGCCACGCTTTAACCCAGACCTTTGAGCAACTGCGCCGTCTCAAACAACGGCAAGCCGATGACATTAGAGTGCGATCCGATAATTTTACGGACAAACACCGCCGCCCGCCCCTGAATGGCATAGCCGCCAGCCTTGCCGTGCCATTCGCCGCAGGCGATGTAGTGCTCGATGTCGGTGCTCTCCAGGCGTTTGAAGGCCACTGTCGTGCTCACCAGCCTGTGGTGGGCTTTGCCGTCGGGGCTAATGATGGTCAAGCCACCAACGACCCGGTGACGTCGGCCCGACAGCAATTTCAGGAAGGCCCGGGCGTCTTCTTCGGTTTCCGCCTTATTGAGAATGCGGCGACCGACGGCGACCACGGTGTCGCAGCCGAGGATGAAATCACCCGGATAGTCCGGGGCAACGGCAGCGGCCTTGGCGGCACCAAGGCGGCGCACCAGTTCGCTCGGCAGTTCATTCTTCAAGGGGGTTTCGTCGATATCCGCCGGGATGATTTTATCGGGAAAAATGCCGATCTGGGCCAGCAACTCGACGCGCCTTGGCGATGCCGATGCCAGTACCAAGCGGGGAATTGTCTTTCCGGAAACCGCCATACCTTATGACCCCCCGAAAATAAATTATTTAAAGCGGAAGGTGATCCGACCCTTGGACAGATCGTAAGGTGTCATTTCCACGTTGACCCGGTCACCCGCAAGGACGCGGATGCGGAACTTCCGCATCTTGCCCGCCGTGTGGGCGAGGACTTCGTGGCCGTTGTCCAGTTCGACCCGGAACATTGCATTGGGCAACAGTTCCTTAACGATACCGGAAAATTCTAGTAGCTCTTCTTTCGCCATAGTGCTCTCATTTTATTGAATCGGCCACATAAGTGACGTTGTAAGTCGGTTTGGTCAAGCTATTTCCTCGATTCTTGCAGCCCTCATACGTGCGCCGCCGCCTCGATTGGGAAACGCTCCTTGATTTTTTCCATTAACTGATCGCGCACCTGACGATAGGCATCCAGCCTGATTTCACGATTTCCCTCGATAATCGTCGGGTCGAAGGTGTTCCAGAATTCAACCTCGCAGGCCATGACACGGGTCATTTCGACTGCTTTATGTTGGGCTTCCGGCGACAACGAAATAACCACATCGAAGGAGTCGTCCTCAAGGTCATCGAAGGTTTTGGCATGGTGTTTGGAAATTTCAATGCCGATTTCGTCCATCACTTCAATAACGAAACCATCGATTTCGCCCTGTCTGACGCCTGCCGAGTCAACATAAATGCGGTGCCCGTGCAGGTGTTTAAGGATGCCTTCTGCCATTGGCGAGCGAACCGCGTTCATGGTGCAGCAAAACAAAACGGCGGAGGGAAGCTCAATCATCCTCTACACCCTGATGTGGAGAACACAAATCAGGGTGAACAACCGCCTTGCCGTGTCGCTATCGATATCGACCTTTTCGGCAAGCCGTTCCTTAAGAATCTCGGCGCCCTCGTTATGCAGGCCCCGGCGGCCCATATCGATGGCTTCGATCTGCGAGGGCGAAGAAATTTTAATGGCCTTGAAATAGCTATCGCAGATCATGAAATAATCTTTGACGATCGAGCGCAGCGGGCTGAGCGGCTGGGTAAAGCGCACCAGTTCCTTGTTATTTACATCCCTGACATCGAAGATCAGCCGGTTTTCGGCAATCGACAGGTGCAGGTGGAAGGGGCCGGGCAAATCACCGGCGGGTTGAAAGTGGTTTTCTTCGAGCAGATCGTAAATCGCCACTTTGCGTTCGTGGTCGACTTGCGCAGAGCGGCTGACGACACTGCGTTCGTCGAGAAAGATTTCCGCTATCCTTTGCTGGTTTTCCAAGTTCTGATTTTCCGGGGGCTGATTTTCCAAGACGAGGTTATTCCCCTGTCCGCCGGTTCAAACGCAAGCCGATGGACCGGGCGTGGGCGTCCAGACCCTCGGCCTCGGCCAGTAAAATTGCCGCCGCGCCGACATTTGCCAGGCTTGCCGCGTCGGCCCCGATCAGCGAACTGCGTTTCATAAAATCAATGACCCCAAGCCCCGACGAGAAGCGGGCGCTGCCGTCGGTCGGCAGAACGTGATTGGGCCCGGCCAGATAATCGCCCAGGGCCTCCGGCGCATAACGGCCAAGGAAGATGGCCCCGGCATTGCGGACTTTCGCCGCCAGGGCGTCCGGGTCGGCGACCGCCAGTTCCAAATGTTCGGGCGCGACGCGGTCTATCAACGGCACCGCCTCGGCCAAATTTTCGACGACAATAATGGCCCCGAAGTCGCTCCAGCTCTTGGCCGCAATCGCCGCCCTGGGTAATGTTTTAAGGGCGCCATCGAGCGCCGTGGCGACACGCTCGGCAAAGTCCGCATCGTCGGTGATCAGGATCGCTTGCGCCGCCGTGTCATGTTCGGCCTGCGACAACAGATCGGCGGCGATCCAGGCCGGATCGTTGGCGGCGTCGGCGACAACCAGAATTTCCGAAGGTCCGGCAATCATATCGATGCCGACCGTACCGAATACCTGTCTTTTAGCCGCCGCAACGTAGGCGTTGCCGGGTCCGACAATCTTGTCGACCGGGGCAATGGTCGCCGTCCCGTAGGCCAGTGCGCCGACGGCCTGGGCACCGCCGATCCGGTAAATCTCATCGACACCGGCAATGCGGGCGGCGGCGAGGACCAGCGGGTTGAGCGCGCCGCCCGGTGTCGGCACCACCATGACCAGTCGTTCGACCCCGGCGACCTTGGCCGGCAGGGCGTTCATCAGGACGGAGGACGGATAAGCCGCCGTGCCGCCCGGTACGTAGAGACCGGCGGCGGCAACCGCACTCCACCGGTAACCCAGGCGGATTCCCGCCGCATCGACGTAATCCAGATCTGTCGGCATCTGACGGCTGTGGAAATCGGAAATACGGCGGGCCGCAAGTTCGAGCGCCGCGAGCAAGTCCGGGTCGCACTGGGCCACCGCCGCCTCGACTTCTGCGGGTCCAATGGCCATGCCTTTGGCGAGCAAGTCGAAACCATCGAAACGCTGGGTCAACTCGGCCAGCGCCGCGTCGCCACGCTGGCGGACATCGGCAAGGATGGCAGAAACGACGTCGCCGACATCCGCATTGGTCTCGCGCTTGCCACTGAGCAAAGTCGCAAATGCTGCGGCGAAATCCTTATCGGTCGTGTTCAGGCGGGCCGTCATCACACGGTCTCGAGGGCTGGTTTCGTTTTCGCCAGGGCCTTGCGGAAGTCCTCGATCAGCCCGCCGATTTCGTCGGGACGGGTTTTCCAGGCGGCCCTGTTGACGGCCAGCGAGGAGGTGATATCGGCAATGTGTTCGATTTCCACCAGCCCGTTAGCCCGCAGCGTATCGCCGCTCGACACCAGATCGACGATGCGCCGACACAGTCCCAGTTTCGGTGCCAGTTCCATGGCCCCGTTCAACTTGATGCATTCCGCCTGGACGCCGCGCCGGGCAAAGTGGCGGCTGGTTATGCCTGGGTATTTGGTGGCGACGCGGACGTGGCTCCAGGTGCTGGGATCATCATCACCAACCATCTCCTGGGGTTCGGCGACGGCCATACGGCAGTAGCCAATCCCTAAGTCCAGCGGCGCATAGATCTCCGGATAATCGAATTCCATCAACACGTCGCCGCCGACAACGCCAAGGTGGGCCGCGCCGAAAGCGACAAAGGTCGCCGCATCGAAACTGCGCACCCGGATGATATCGAGGCCCGGCTTATTGGTCGTGAAGCGCAATTGGCGCGCGCTATCATCGCTGAAAGCCTGCTCGGGTTCGATACCGGCGGCACGCAGCAGTGGCATCACTTCTTTCAGGATGCGTCCCTTGGGCAGGGCCAGGACAAGTTTTTCTTTCACACTCGGCATATCTTCCTCAGGTCATTAAGGCTTGCAAAGGCGGCATTAATAAAGGGTTTTTACTGCTTTAACCAGCCTGTTCAAGCAATCCCCGCCCTGCCCCGACAACGGCGCGGGTTGTGTTGTTATTCAAAACGTTAGGTGGATAATTTGCTAAAATATGTGGGATTCATGGCCGTTTTGTGTTAGCAAATGATTCGCAAAAGCTTGATGGGAGGCTTTTGTTGCGCGAATTTGGCGCTGTTTGTGACTCTAAAAGTGAGTAAGAAATAATGTCTGTTGGAACTGTTAAATGGTTTAACCCGACCAAGGGTTTTGGTTTTATCGAACCTGAAGAAGGCGGCAACGACGCCTTCGTGCATATCTCCGCCGTTCAAAAGGCCGGTATGGACACTCTTCGCGAAGGGCAAAAGGTTGAATTTGAGCTCGTTCCCGGTGACGGTGGGCGCAGTTCCGCAGAGAACCTGGTCGCTATCGACTAATTCTCGACTACGCGTAATTCTCGATAACCTGGGTCAGCCTTTGACCCGCTCTATGTCGGCACCGCAGGCGGCGAGTTTTTCTTCGAGCCGCTCGTAGCCCCGGTCCAGGTGGTAGACGCGGTTGATTTCGGTCTCGCCCTCTGCCGCCAAGGCCGCCAGGACGAGTGACACCGAAGCCCTGAGATCCGTCGCCATCACCTGTGCGCCCTTTAAGCCGTTGCCGCCACGGATAATGGCCGAGGCCCCGTGCACGTTGACGTCGGCCCCCATGCGCGACAATTCGGGGACATGCATGAAGCGGTTCTCGAATATTGTCTCGGTGATCATCGAGGCACCATCGGCAACCGCCATCAGGACCATCAGTTGCGCCTGCATGTCGGTGGGAAAGCCCGGGTAAGGCTCGGTCATCACATCGACGCCTTTAAGGCCGCCCGGCCCCCTGCGGACCCTGATCCCGTCCTCCACTTCGCTGATTTCGACCCCGGCCTGGCGCATGATATCGGCGACCGCGTCAATCAATTCCAGGCGCGTCCCCTTGAGGGTCAAATCGCCATCGGTGACCGCCGCGGCGACGGCGTAGCTGCCGGTCTCGATGCGGTCGGGGACGACGGAATATGCCGCCCCGTGCAGTTCTTTTTTACCGATAATGCGCAGGGTGTCCGTGCCGATGCCGCTGATGTCGGCACCCATGGCGACGAGACAATGGGCCAGGTCGGTGACTTCGGGTTCGCGTGCGGCATTGGCGAGAACCGTCTCGCCCTCGGCCAGGGTCGCCGCCATCAGCAGGTTTTCGGTGCCGCCGACGGTGACCATGGGGAAGACGATATGGGTGCCCTTAAGCCCGTCCGGGGCGAGCGCTTCGATGTAGCCTTCGTCGAGTTCTATTTCCGCGCCCATTTGGGCCAGCGCCTTAAGATGCAGATCGACCGGCCGGGTGCCGATGGCGCAACCGCCGGGCAGCGACACCCTGGCCTTGCCAAACCTCGCCAGCAAGGGCCCGAGCACCAGCACCGAAGCCCGCATCTTGCGTACCAGATCGTATGGTGCCGTGGTTTTGTTGACGCCGCCGGCGTTGAGTTCAAACACCCGGCCATGATTGCCGCCGCTACTGCCGAGCCCATTCATCGAGATGCTGACGCCAAGATCGGCCAGCAAATGCGCCATCGTCGAGACATCGGCCAGATGCGGCAAGTTCGACAGGGTCAGCGTCTTCTCCGACAACAAACAGGCGGCGAGCAGGGGCAACGCCGCATTTTTAGCGCCGCCGATGTGAATCGTGCCAGTCAATCGCCGGGAGCCGCGAATTAAAATTCGGTCCATAGGGGTCCAAGGGGGTCCAATAATCAAAAAAACATCACAAAAGCGGACACCGCCCGCTGAGGGTTTTTACTCCATGGTGCGGCCATCGACAAGCATCGAAACCATCGCTTGCCCAGGTCCCTCACGTATCCTGATCGGCGGGGTTGTCGCGCTGGCGAATTTGGCTTTTCCGCTTTTTCAGGTTGGCGCGCAGCGCTTCGGCCTGCCGCTGGTGGCGTTCTTCGGCCAGTTTATCGTGACGACTGAGCTTTTTATCTGTCGGTCCTTGTGGCTTTGCGGCCTTGTTTTCCGTCATTTTTTCACTTTCCCGGCGATCCTCAATAAGCGCCATGGTGCGCGCCCGAAAAAACTTCGTCAAGGGACGCTTGCCAGCGAACAAGTGCTATGGCATTGTGCGCGCCTTCACGCCTGAGGCTCGTTCGCAGGCGTCGTCGAAGGGTCCTTCGACACCCCAAATATGCCGCCGTAGCTCAGGGGTAGAGCGCGCCATTGGTAATGGCGAGGTCGACAGTTCAATTCTGTCCGGCGGCACCATTTATCCCCCTTTATCCGCCGATCGGCACCCGTCAAAGTTTCTCAAGATAGCGGATCATGCGCTGCCTGGTCTCCGGATCCGGCAGGCGGCCGTGGGCCGCGCCCATGTTTTCTCGCATGTGCTCGACCCTTGAGGTTGCCGGTATGGCACAGGTAACGGCCGGGTGGGAGACGATGAACTTGAGGAAAAACTGGGCCCAGTTGGTGCAGTCGAACTCTCCTGCCCACGGCGGAAGCGGCTGGCGTTCGAAGCGCTCAAACAGGCCGCCATGGTGGAATGGCCGGTTGATGATGACCGCCAGACGCCTCTCAAGCGCCAGTGGCAGGAGCACTCGTTCGGCCTCCCTATCAAGGATGTTGTAGGTAAATTGGACGAAGTCGATGGGTGCCGACGCCATGATTTTCGCCAGTTCCCCATGGCGACGACCGTGCGAAGTGGTCACCCCGATATAGCGAATACGACCTTCGGCCTTCCATTCCAAGAGAGTCTCCAGGTGCTCCTGCCACGACCACAGGTTATGGACCTGCATCAGATCGAACGGCCCCTGGCCCCATAAGTGTTCCGATTTCTGCATCTGCTGGACGCCGTACCATTGCATCGGCGTCCATACTTTGGTCGCGGCGAACAGGTCCCTTGTGTCAGCGATACGCTTCAGACAACGGCCAATCACTTCTTCTGACGAGCCATACATGGGGGAAGAATCGACCATGCCACCGCCGCCCTCGAAGAATGCCTTAAGCACCTGGATACGGGTTTCCAGCGCCGCCTTGTCGCCTGGCTGGATCCCGAACGTCAGCCACGATCCCATACCGATCACCGGCAAGCGCTCGCCCGTCTTTGGGATAGGCCTGCGCAACGGTGCGGCGGCGGCAGTGGATTTCGAATGGCCACCAAACGGTGATGCCCCCAGGGCCACCATGGAGGCCACGGAGGCCGAGAACGCGCGGCGTGTGATAGTGCCTGTGCTTCGCTTCATGAACCGTCTCGCAGAGCCGCTCCGGGGGTGTTTCTATCCTTCCCCTGTCCATTGTTTCGCTAGTGCATCGCCGCGATCATTGGTCGGTCAGTTGGCCATTGATCTGGCGCGAGTGACCGCGGAACAGGGCGATGGCTTCACCCTTGCCATTGCTAACAGTGACGTCGCAGATGCCGCTACGGCTACGCAGAAAAACTTCTTCGGCCACCGCGCTCAGGGTGTCGCCGATCTCCGCCGGTCCCGTGAAGGTGATGGTGCAATTGGTCGCCAGGGCCGTGCGGTCGTGGGAGTTGCAGGCGTAGGCAAACGCTGTGTCGGCCAAGGTAAAGGTGGCTCCGCCATGACCAATCTGCGCGGCGTTGGACATGTCGGCGCGCACGACCATGGTGCAACGGGCGTAACCGGGGCGGATTTCCTCCAAGGTTATGGCCAAATGCTCGGCGAGTTTGTCGCCCGCACGGATCACATGACCGACGGCTTCGGCGCGCTCCTGAAGGTGCTTCTTATTCATCGGGCCATTATGACACGGCGAGCATAAAAACAAACCCCCGCCTGCGACGTCAGGGTATCTTTCGGCTGAAGGCGCCCCCCTGCTAAGGGCGTATGGACGCGCCACTTTTATAGCCAGTCAGCCTTTATCCCCTTTGATGAGCGAAGATCCTGTCGCCCCCCGGCTTTCCTCGATTAGCCATAGGCCTTGACGAAATTGACGAATTCATTGGCCGGCATGGCCTTGGCTATGTGATAGCCCTGCACTTCATCGCAGCCAAGGGAGACAAGCAGTTTTATGTGCTTTTCCTCTTCGGCACCCTCGGCAATAACTTCAATACCCAATGAATGGGCCAAGCTGACGATTGAGATGATTATTTCCTGGTCCGTCTTGTTTTCAGGTGCGCCCATGACAAACGACTGATCAATTTTCAGCCGGTCGATGGGGAAATTCTTCAGGTAGGCGAGAGAAGCTTGCCCTGTGCCAAAATCATCGATGGCAATAGAAGTCCCCATGGCGCTAATTTTCCTCAAGTTACGGGTCGCCATAACGACGTCTTTCATCAACGCCGTTTCGGTAATTTCAATTTCCAGAAATTCAGCCGGCAATTTGGATTTCTCGATGAATTTGGTGACATAGCGGAGGAATTCCGGAGAGCCAAGTTCTTCCGCCGAAATGTTGATGCCTACCCTGATCTTCATACCGTATTCAACTGCCCAGGAAGCCGCCGCACTACAGGCTTGATCGACAGTCCAGGTAGTAATTTCCTCGATCAGGCCGGCCCTTTCGGCAATCGGAATAAACTCGGCCGGGGAAATCCACTCCCCACCTTTGTGCGGCCAGCGAAGAAGCGCCTCGCAGCCGACGACGGTGTTGGTCTTCAAATTGACCTGCGGCTGATAAAACAATTCGAAGGCGTTGGTTTCGATCGCCGAACGCAGCCACGCAACGATCCGGGTGCTGCGCACGAGACGCTCTTTGATCGCACGCTCAAAAAAGATAAGTCTGCTCGCTACTGAATTCTTTGCTTCATGAAGGGCTATTTCAACATCTGTCAGGATGATCTTTGCCGTTGATTCCTTGGGGTCGATAATGCCGACGCCCATGGACACATTGATAAACACGCTTGAGCCCATCAGCTCGAAGGAATCAGAGGCAATCTGAAAAAAACGTTCGGCAATGGTCGACAAATGGGCAATATCATTGTCATCGTTCGATACATAAAGAATCTTGAACAACCGCTCCCCGGTCCGGGCGACGACGGAAAGCGGGTTCATCTGATCGCTCAGACGAATTCCCGTCTCATAGAAAATCAATTCCGCCGCTTCCAGACCGAACGTGCCAATAATGTCGCCCATCCCCGATAGCTCGATGGACGCGACAAAGCCCTGGCAGTTCTGATCGATACTCTCGCCCAGGCGCTCCAGGAAGAACGCTTCATTGTGCATGCCCGTATTGGGATCGGTGTAGGCCAGTTGCTGGATTTTCTTTTCGGCCTGCTTGCTTATAGAAATGTCATGGATGATGGCGCTAAAGTATTTTCGTTTGCCAACCTCCCAGACTCCCAGGGATAGCGTCAACGGAATCTCGTGCCCGTCCTTATGCAGGCCTGACACCTCAACAGTCTTGCCGATTATGGAATACTTGCCGGTTTCATTGGCGCGTTCCAGGCCTTCCGCGTGGGCAGCCCTGAATTGTGCGGGCATCAGAAGCGTCACCGGCTGGCCGAGTATCTCTTTTTCGCTATAACCGAACACCATTTGCGCGCCTGGGTTCCATGTCTCAAGGTTGCCTACGTCATCAATAGAGACAATCGCCGTTACATTGCTGGATTGAAATATCGCTCGTAATTTATTTTCACTTTGCAGCAAGGCCTCTTTGGCTTGCTCCACAGCGTCGGTGCGGGCGTCCAGGGACTCGGCCATATGATCGAAAGCCAAACCCAGCCGACCAAATTCGTTGGCTTCATTGGCAAAGTCGGAACGCACCTTCAGATCGCCGTTGGCCAGGGCCTCGGACGTCGCCACGAGGCGGCTAATGGGATTAAGGAGCAGCGCCTTTGCCCCGGCCCAAACCAGAAACAGGGATGCCGCCGTGAGCAATCCAATAATCATCAGGCGCTGGTAGAGGTTACCCAGTATCGCGCTTTGCAATGTGTCCAGCGACGTGTAGGAGACGATGTGCGCACCATCAGGTATGTGGGGAATGATCGCATGCGTCGCAATCATAGTGCGACCGCCTTCAAGGGTAAAAGTCCCTTTGCCATTTTCCCCTTGGTACACCAGGCGGCCTATGTTGGCGTCAATGACAGAGCCAACTGGATGGGAGCCGTCGGGATAGGCCGCCATGACAATACCCTGGCCATCGAAGACCACGATGTGCTCGCCCTCAAGTTTGACGACCCCCGTCAGATACCTCCCCAACCAGGTCAGGCTGAGGCCGTTATTGATGGTCCCGACAACCTGCCCGTCCTGATCAAGAAGGGGTTCGGATAAAACCAGAGTCGGCTTGCCGGACAGGACCCCGACCTTAAAAGGGCTGACGGCAAACGCCCCCGTCGCGAAGGCGGCGTTTATGTTTGGCGAATGAGCGACATGGATCGGCCCCGGCAACGGCCCTGAACTACAGACTATGTATTTATCCGCATTGACCACGGAAAAATTTGTGTACTTGCTGAAACGCGCACCGATATCGTGCAGTAGTCTGGAGCAGGCCGCCAGGTTACCGCCCTTTACTTCTGCCGCCGCGGCAAGACCGATGAGCAGTTCATGTGAGGTTTCGATCAGGTCGTTAAGCTTGCCGACAACGCTGTCCGTTGAACGCCGCAGGTCTTCGGTGGCCTTGATTGTACTGCGCTGCTTTTCGAGCGTCTCATAGTAAATGTCGTAGACGGCGATGGGAAAAGCCACCAGCACAATCAGCAACATAAACCGATATCTTATACTTTGAACCGGAAACGCCATCTTGCAATTATCTCTCGCCGTTATTTTTTTTGAATCGATACACAGGACAATTCTTTAAATTCGTTTTTCCGCGATGACTTCCGCCAACAAGCAAAGAATTTCGTACATAAGAGTAGCCCCGACAAGGGCCGTATTGCCGCTGGGATCGTAAGGGGGGGCGACCTCGACGACATCGCCGCCGATCAGGTTAAGGCCGCGCAAACCACGCAGTAGAGCCTGCGCCTCAATGGTCGTGATGCCGCCGATTTCCGGCGTCCCCGTTCCCGGCGCATAGACCGGGTCGAGACCATCGACATCGAAGGAGATATAAGTCGGCCCATCGCCGACGACGCGCCGCGCCTCCTTGATGACGTCCGCCACCCCCATGCGGGTGAATTCCTCCATGAAAATGACCCGCATGCCTTGCTCAAGGGAATAGTCCCATCCCTCCGTGGTGTTCTGGGCCCCGCGAATGCCGATCTGAACGGTGCGCCTAGCGTCAAGCAGGCCGTCCTCGTGGGCCCGCCGAAAGGGCGTGCCGTGCATGAACTTGGAACCCTGGAAGCTATCCCATGTGTCGGTATGGGCATCGATATGAATAAGCCCGACCGGCGCGTCCCTGGCAATCGCCTTCATGATTGGATAGGTCACCGAATGATCGCCACCGGCGCTTAAGGGCACCACACCGGCGGCATGAACGCCGGCAAAGAAAGCTTCGATGTCGCGGACGACGGCTTCGTGGTCGAACAGCGCCGCGAAGGGGACATCGCCAATATCGGCAATCTTGCACAGCTCATAGGGGTTGATCTTGCTGACATGATGGATCGCCCGCATCAGGCTCGACTGGTCGCGCATTTGACGCGGCCCGTGACGGGCCCCGGGCCTGTTCGTCACCGCGCCATCATAAGGCACACCGATCAAGGCGATATCCAGCCCCGCCGGGTCGGCCTGGTAAGGCGTCCGCATGAAAGTCGGAACTCCCATGTAACGCGGTAGCGACATTTGTTTTTGATCTGTGGTCACAAATTTACCCCTCATACCATGATAATCTGCATATGAATTTTATTGAAAGGTAAATCAAACTCATTGGAACCGCTCTAAGGCAGCTTCAGGAACGCCGCCAGCACCGACAGCAGGGCCAGCGGAACCGTCGTACTGGTGCATTCAGCACGTTGCCGACCTTGGCTCAGGCTGGCGTAAACAGAGACCCCGTCCTCTGCCCTGCCGATATGCCAATGGGCGGCGGGCAGGCATTGATGGATCAGTGTCAGGCTGGCATCGACAGACGACGAGTAATCCCGAAGTGGAACATTGAGCTCCTTGCAGATCGCCTTATCCAGTTTCTTCGATGGCCCGGAGGCGATTCCCAGAAGCGCCGTGACGCCGGATTTTGTCATGCCCTTAATCTAATATGCAATTTTTGATGGTCTAGAAAGTCCCACCGGCATTGATCTATGTCAATGCAGATAAAGGCCGCGCATGGCTCTATGCTTCGGTGAGCATTGCGTTTTTTAGACAGGGAAATAACGTCATGACCCGGAAATTCGACAGCACAGCATCTTTCACCCGCAGGCGTGTGCTATTGACCATGGGGGTACTCGCCGTTGCCGGTGGCGGCGCAACCCTGTTGTTGATGCCGGCCCCGGCAATGGCCGGGAAGGTCGTCGTCTACAAGGATCCGTCCTGCCAATGCTGTGGCCAATGGGCGCGCCATATGCGCCAGAGCGGCTTCACAGTGAGCGTCAACAGCGTCGAAGACATGACCCCCGTCAAGGCCGACGCAGGCATTCCCGAAGCCATGGAATCCTGCCACACGGCCTTTATCGACGGCTACGTGATTGAAGGCCATGTCCCGGCCAGAGATGTCAAGCGGATGCTCGAGCAGCGGCCCGCCATCAAGGGCCTGGCCGTTCCCGGTATGCCGCAGAGCGCACCGGGTATGGACATCCCAGAATACGAACCCTTCAGCGTGCTCGCTTTCGACGCCAAGGGCATAACCAGCATCTTCGCTTCCTACTGACTTAAGCGGCCGTCTTAAAATTGCGGGGCACGGGTGTGCACGCCTGCGGCTTCTCTATTCACACATAGAATATACAATTTACTTAAAATTTTAAGTAAATTTAAGTAAATAGAATTTTCTTCTATTTACTTTTTGTTAATCTATAGTTCCCACCGATGGACCCACCAATCCATTACTTTCAAATGACCCCGCCCATTAACCTTTTCGACCATGGAGATTATCATGGGCAATACATACCGTTCTCCCCTGCGTGGGGCCGCAATCATCGCCGTAGCTGTGCTTTTGCCCGGCTGCATTCCCTGGCCGGTCAGCATGGCCTTGTCCGGACTAAGTTACGCGGCAACGGGAAAATCCATCAGCGATCACTTCTTGTCGAGTTTTGTCCAACAGGATTGCAACGTCGGCCGCGCCGTACTCAGTCAAAGCGATATTTGCCAAGATACTGACACCGTGACGATTGCCATCAAAGATATCGATGTCAATCAGGCCTTGGATATTGCCCCGGCGTCGGGGCCAAATCCCAATGGCGGACCCAATGGCGGAGGCTAAGGGCGCTCGACAAAGACGTTGCGGCAGCGGGTTTCGCGCAGCAGCAGCGCCATCACAACGGCGATGACCCCGCAGGCGATGAGGCTAAGCAGCGCCGTATCGTAAGCCTGCACCGAATAGACCCGGCCCCCGGCTTTCATGCCGCCGTCCCAGTTGACATCCAGCAGCCAGCCGATAAACGGTTGGAAGAAAGCCCCCGAAGCCATCACCATCGTGTTGACGAAACCAAGCGTCACGCCGCCATGTTCAGGTTTGTTATGTTCACGGCTAACGGCGAAACAAATGACCATACCGCCATTGAAGAAACCGTGCAGGAACAGCAATGTGCGGGCCGTACCAAGGGACAGGTCGGGGACGTAGATAAGGCTCGAAAACAAGCCCAGGACAATGACCGAACAGAACAGCATCGGCAGACGGCGCGATTCAATATGGTCCGAAACCCAACCCGCAAGCGGCGCACCAATGCCCCAGCCGATGAGCATCAGAGACGTCGAAGCGGCCGCAGCCGGGCGCTCCAGCCCGTAAGCTTGCATCAGGTAAGGCACTCCCCACAGACCGGCAAAGGCCAATATAGGGGCCGTCATGGTGCCACCGTAAATGGCGGCATACCAGCTTTGACGGTTCTTCAGGGTGATCATCAGGCCGTGCAGCAGGCCAACCGTTTGCGCCCCCACATCGGCCTCGCGAACAGACCCCAACGTGTCATCGACCCGGTCGCGCACGACAAGCCAGATCAACACCGCCAGCACAAAGGCGACAAGGGCGGCAGTGCTGAGCGTATCGCGCCAGCCAAAAGCCGAAACGGCGGCGGCCAGGGGTGCCTGACCGGCCACGGCCCCGATCATCCCCAACATTAAAGTCATTCCCGAAACCATGGCGAAGCGTTTGGGCGGTAGCCACTGGGCCGCCAGCTTCAGGGTGCCGACCCAGGTAAATCCGGCCCCGGCCCCGATCAGCAAGCGACCGACATAAGCCATGGTCAGGCTATCGGCCTTGGCGAAGATCAGGCTGCCCGTGCCGCACAGGAAGGCGGCGGCGACCAGCATCCGCTTAGCCCCCCAGCGGTCGATCATGACGCCGATGGGAAGCTGCAAACTGGCGTAGGCATAAAAGTAAAAGGCCGAAAGATTGCCCAAGGCCGCCGCACTGACGCTGAAGGCGACCATCAGTTCGCCGACCATGACGCTGGGGGCGACCCGCTGGAAAAAGCCATAACAATAAAAGCTCGCCGCCAGGGTCCAGACCAACCATGGATAGAAACCTGCCCTGTCGTTTTTCTCAAGCGTGGTCATGCTTGTCTCCGCGAAAGTGAACCACGGCGGGCAATGACGATGCCGCCGATGACGATGCAGGCACCGACGATCTGCCAACTGCCGGGTGTTTCGGCAAGAATAATCCAGGCCAGGAAAACCGCCGCCACCCCTTCCAGCAACATCGCCACCGATGTAAAAGACGCCGGCAAGTGGGCCAGCGCATAGGCAATCGCGCCCTGCCCGCCGACATGGGTCAACAGCGCCAGCGCCAGCAGCACGAGCCAGCCGCTCAAGGTTACTGCGATCAATGTCTCACCGGAAAATAATGTCGCCGGTAACAGGATGATAGCGGTCACGACGGTGCTCAACAACATGATAGCGGCGGTCGAAAAATGCGCCCGCAACCGGCCGACGGTCAGCATGTAAGCGCCGAAGAACATCCCCGTCACCAGTCCCAATAAATCGCCAAACAAGCGGTCCTTGCTCAATTGCAGGCTGTCGCCCATCAAAACGGCGGCCCCGACAATGGCCACGGCGACTCCGAAAAGAAATAACTTCGAGAAACGCTCCTTGAACAGGATAAAGGCCCCCAGTGTCACCCAGATCGGCGCCATCGTCGCCAGCAGCGTCGCATTGGCGACGGTGGTGAATTGCAGCGACCAGTGCCAGAAGGCCAGATCACCGGCAAAGAAGAAACCGGCCAACGCCATCACCGCGTAGTCCTTTGTTGTCGCCGGACGCGGCTTGGATACAGGGTCTTGCCGATGCTTTTCAAGGGTGCTCCACAGCCACAGCGCCGGCAAGGCGAGGAAGACCCTGTGGAAAGCACTCGCCGTCGGTCCCAGTTCGCTCAGGCGCACCAGGATCGGCGACATGCCAAGCGTTACCGCACCGACAATCAGGGCGATCAAGGCCAGACCCTGAGCGTTTCCCGCCGCCTCCAGGACGCCGCCGTCAGCGGCAGTTTCTGTTTGTCGGTGTTCTGTCATACACCGCTCTTAAAGGCTATTTTCCACCACCGCTAGTGAATTCCCAAGATACGGAATGTGGCGTAAAAATCGGCCATCGATTTAGCGGCAAATTGCGCTATACATAAACCATGAACAATGATCTTCCAGACCTTGCCCCAGCCACGCTGATCGGCGAAAACGACCCGCCCGCCTTCGAGGTTTTCAACCCCGAAGGCAAGGCCACGATGTTGCTGATTTGCGATCACGCCTCACGCGCCTTCCCAGGCGCAATGCAACGGCTCGGCCTCGATGAAAGCGCACTCGAACGCCATATCGCCTGGGACATCGGGGCCGCTGCGGTGACCCGCAGGTTGGCTGAGAAACTCGACGCTGCGGCGGTTCTGGCCGGATATTCCCGGCTACTGATCGACGTCAACCGGCAACCGGGCGACCCTGACTCGATCCCCGAAATCAGCGACGGCACACAGATTCCCGGCAATGCCCGTTTAAGCGAAAGCGCCCAGCTTGAAAGAGTCGAGAGCTTCTTTTGGCCCTATCATCACGCGCTCGCCAATACCCTGGCCCACCTGTGGCGGCGCGGACCGGCACCGGCGTTGTTTTCAATTCACAGCTTCACCCCATCCCTAGGTGGCAAAGACCGCTATTGGGATATTGGCGTGCTGTGGAACCGCGACCCGCGTCTGGCCATCCCCTTACTCGATAAATTGCAGAAAGCCGACGATGGACGCTATCATGTTGGCGACAACGAACCCTATTCCGGGCGTGATATTGCCTATACCATAGACCTCCACGCCGGTGCGGCGGGGCTGCCCAGTTGCGCCGTGGAGATTCGTCAGGACCTGATCGAAAGCCCCGAAGGCATCAGACATTGGGCCGATCTGTTGGCGAACGCCTTCACGGACATCCTGACCCGGCCCGCTCTGCACACGGTTGAGCATTATTAAGCGACAAAAGGGGGGATTGATGTCTGCCAAGGAACCATCCTTCACCATCGGCATCGAAGAAGAGTATCTACTTGTCGATAAGCTGACGCGGGACCTGGCCGACGCACCGCCGGAACAACTGTGGACTGAGTGCGAAGCGCGCCTTGGCGATCTGATCAAGCCGGAATTCCTGAAATCCCAAATCGAAATCGCCACCGGTATCTGCACGTCCATTAATGATGCCCGCGAAGACTTGCGCCGCTTACGCAAGACTGTCGCCGAGATTGCCGGCAAACATGGCCTGGCACCGATTGCCGCCTCGACCCACCCGTTCTCAAAATGGCAGGCGCAAAGCCACACCGACAAGGAACGCTATCATGTGCTGGCCCAGGACATGCAAGCCGTTGCCAGACGCCTGCTGATCTGCGGCATGCATGTGCATGTCGGCCTTAACGACGACGAGATGCGTATCGATTTGATGAACCAGGCCAGTTACTTCCTGCCGCATATCCTGGCGCTCAGCACCTCGTCACCGTTCTGGCAGGGCCAGGATACCGGCCTTAAGTCCTACCGCCTGAGTGTCTTCGATGAATTGCCGCGCACCGGGCTACCCGAACGCTTCGACTCCTTCGCCGAATACCGTCGTCACGTCGATGTCCTGATCAAGGCCGGGACGATCAAGGATGCCTCGATGTTGTGGTGGGACATCCGCCCCTCGACCGCCTTCCCGACGCTGGAAATGCGGATTACCGATGTCTGCACCCGGCTTGAGGACACCCTGTCGATCGCCGCCTTGTACCAGTGTATTATCCGCATGCTTTACCGGCTGCGCCGCGATAACCAGCGCTGGCGCATGTACGCCAATATGCTGATCAATGAAAACCGTTGGCGGGCGCAACGCTACGGCTTTGATGACGGGCTGCTCGATTTCGGCAAAGGCATCATGGTGCCAAGCGCCGACCTGATCGACGAATTGATCAATATGGTCGCCGAAGACGCCGAGGCCCTGGACTGCACCGCCGAAATCGAACGCTTGCATGAGATCATCGCCCACGGCACCAGCGCCCACCGCCAACTGGCCGTGTATTATCAATCCATTGAAGACGGCCTGAGCCCGCAAGAATCCTTAAGCGCCGTCGTCGATATGCTGATCGAAGAAACCCTCAGAGGGATTTAGTCAACTTTTTGACGACCGCCTCCAATGAGATCCGAAGCTCATAGCCGATTTGGCCACCGTTACCCGAAACCTTGTCACGCAGGACGGCGCGCATGGCGTCGATATGGGCCTGGACCAGTTCAACGGCGGTGTCGTCCTGGCGGCAGCCTTGGCCCGTGGCCTCGTAAAGCATTTTTCCGAAAGTCGTAATCAACGGATAGCCGAAGGTTCCGCCCTGACCACGCAGTTCATGGGCCAGCAGGTTGATTTCCTCGAAGGGCTTATGACGGGAAGCGGTGCCGATCAGCGCCTTGTCACAGAGCTGCGAAAGCTTCTTCAGATAATCGTGCGCCCATTGGGTGAAATCGAGGGCGGCACGCTGCAATTGCTGCTCCGCCTCCTGCAACAATTCAAGCGGCAGCTCGCAAGGGCCGCTGATGCCAAGGCCGCCGGTCTTATCCTTCAAATGATTGGGCAGGCGGAAGTACCAGACATCGCTCGTCATTTCCGGCTTGACCACCTTATCGGACGAATAAACGATAACCACATCCTTGTCTTCCTTCATCCGCCGCTCGCTTTGTGGCGGCTCGCCAATCTGACGCCTGCGGTCGGGCCCGAAATAGTTCTCGGTGGTGACGAACTGCCTGGGGAAATTCACCACTTCAAGGATCCGCGAGGAGACAGTTTGGGCTGAAAACGGCTTGCCGAGAAATTCCGTCACCCCCAGATCGCGCGCCGCATGGACATATTCATTATCGGCGGCACCCGAAAGCATGACGAACGGCATAAAGCGGTTGGGGGACTCCTTGGCGGTTCTCAACCACCTGAGCAACAACAGCCCGTTGACCGGCGACATCACCAGATCGGAGATCACCAGATCGATAGTTCGGCCCTTTGAAAAACTGTCAGCCTTGCGGAAAGCCTTGAAATACTCGATGGCGTCGGCACCATTTTCGGCAACTATAATATTTTTAAAACTGAGATGCCGCAACAAGTTGTCGAGAACAGTGCGGACGTAGTGGTTGTCCTCGACAAGCAACAGATTGCAGCGTTCAAAATTCACGATCGCCACGTCGATCCCCTACTTTTCATTGGTTAGCGCCAACTTTAACATAAAGTTCGCCCGACAAAACATATACGGCCTTGCTATCAGGCCCCCACGGCGATTATCTTGCGCCCGAACAATAAATTTTAGGAGCTAAAAATGGCGGATGTTGGTGGTGTCGCAGCGGACAGGTTACGGTCCTTTATCGAAAGAATCGAACGCCTTGAAGAAGAAAAAGCGGCTCTGGCCGCTGATATCAAGGAAGTTTATTCCGAAGCCAAGGGCACCGGCTTTGACGTCAAGATCATTCGTCAGGTCATCCGCTTGCGCAAAATGGATCAGTCCGACCGCCACGAGCAAGAGGAAATCCTCGACCTCTACAAGCGCGCCCTGGATATTCTTTAAGTTTTCGGCACCCCGAAGGCACTGTCGATGAAGTCGCTCAGCAGGGCGATGCTTTCTTCGATCCCCAGTTGCCCCGTATCGATTTCCAGATCGGGGTTCTCGGGTTCCTCATAAGGCGCTGAAACGCCGGTAAAATCGGCAATCTCGCCCAGGTGGGCCTTCTTATAAAGGCCCTTGGGATCGCGTGCCTCGCAGGATGCCAGATCGGCCGACAGGTAGACCTCGTGAAAGCCTTCAAGGGCGGCGCTGCGGGCCAGTTTGCGGTCTTCCCGGTAAGGCGAGATAAAGGCCGAAATGACGATACTGCCGGCCTCGGCGAACAAGGCCGCGACCTCGCCGATGCGGCGAATGTTCTCGGTCCGGTCCTGGTGCGAGAAGCCGAGGTCGCTGTTCAAGCCGTGCCGGACATTATCGCCGTCGAGCACGTAAACCTGATAGCCCTTGGCGAACAGTCTTTGCTCCAACTCGAAGGCCAGGGTCGTCTTGCCCGAACCCGAAAGCCCGGTAAACCACAACACCCCGCCCTTGTGGCCATTGACCCGGGCGCGCTCGACGGCGGTGACCCGGTGGGCGACGGCGGTGATATTTTTCGACTTGATGGTCATTTTATTGGTTCCGGCGATTGGCTTCTGTCACGTTCTTTTATGGTATTTCTCGGTTAACAACAAATTGATTTTAAGGAAACAATACCATGACCGACAATTTCCACGACAGCGGCAGGTTGAACCTTCCCTTCATCGGCCATTGCACCTTCGCCAAGCGCCAGCCGTGGCTCGACTGGAACGCCATTGACGCCGATGCCGCGGTGCTCGGCATCACCGTCATGCGGCCGCACAGGTTGTCCTGAATTTCCTGGTCTTGATTTTTCATGAGCGCGGCTAGCGACGGCAATTGGTTGCAGACCTAGAGCCCCAGCTCCTGCAATTCCAGCCTGCCGCATTCGTCTTCTTTTTTGATCTTATCTTGCTTGCCTAACGCATTCTGGTTTTCATCCAGTGCATTGAACTTTTTGCTCTCTATGACGAGCGTGTGGACTAAATTATCCGACACCGGGTCAAGCTGCTTGGCAGCCACGTACTTAAGCCGCAACACATCATCATCCTGAATTTCAAAAAAATGCCCGGTCGGGACGATAAAGTGACTGAAGCCCTTGTAGTCTGACATGGCGGTTTTCACCGTTAAAATATTTTCATCGTTAATTTCGGCGATGTCATATTTTTCATTTATTCTTTCCATGAATAATTCCCGACTGACCGCTGTCGACACATAAGAAAACTCCTCTTTGATAACGCGCTGAACGCCATCGACGAAAATCAGTTTGAAGGTGTATTTTTCAAAATCATCGCTTTTGACGGCTGTGAATGACGAGCCGTTTTCAATGACCACATCGCCACCTTTACAGCGCGCCTTGTTTTCAAATGCTTCAATGACAATTTCCGGGAACACTTTCTTGACATCTTCCAGGGCGTCGCCAAGCTTGATCCCTTTGATATTGAACGCATCCTTTGCATACCCAGGGTGCGTCGCCAGCAAGGCCATCGCCACAGCTAAAATAAAACGGAACACCATCTTTCTCCCTCACCTTTGATCGCCAACCGCAGCATCGTGCTGTTGAGCGCTACATTGTCATAATAAAAAAACATTGGGCCATAATAAAGAAACATTGGCGATGGCGGCACTTCACGCCATTCAAGTGGCGGGCCTCTGCAGAACTGAATGCCAGATGAATGCCTTCTTCAGGATGCGTTCAAACGACTTTTGCTACTTATTGACCCTAATGAAACGAATCTCCATTAAGAGAAAGTAAGTGGTTTAAAAAAATGAACGCCATTGAGCATTTGTCATGGGCCTCAACAGAAGTGATTTACATCGGTGGATACGCCTTTGTCATCATCGTTTCGCTGTTGACCATCGCCATCGCAAGACGCGCCGCCCGCATGCAGGACCTTAAGCAGGCGCAGGAAAGGATGATCTATCGCGAACAGGACAATAAGGCCCAAGCCCTGCCCGTCCAACGCCAGTCCTCTATCGCTAAGCTGACACCCCGGAAATTCAAAACCGCTACGTCGATGGACTTCAATACGGCGGCATAAGCCCCCGCGAAGCAATGCCGCCAGCATGTTATTTTTCTGTCACCGTAGGCGGCAGGACATCGAGAAATGGTGCCGCGTCCAGCTCTCCTCCACCCAGCATTTTGGCAACTTCTTTCAATGAGTCGAGAATCCTTTTCCGATTTTTTTCGTCATTGCTCAGAAATTCTTCAATAAACTTTTCATGCAAAAGCGTCGGCGCTTTTTTTAAAGCCTGTTTGCCGCCACGCGTTAAACGGGCATGGACTATCCGGCGATCCTTTGTGCTCCGGTAACGCTCAATCAACTGACGCTGTTCCAGCCGATCCAAAATCGTCGTGACAGTTGCCTGGCTAAGATTGACCTCTTCGGAAATTCGACCCGATGTCACCTCTCCAAGGCCCTGGATCGATTGCAAAATGAGCACCTGTGGAGGGGTCAATCCAGATTCTTTTGAAACCCTCTTCGATTGAAGGTCGACTGCTCGAATAATTCGGCGAAGGGCGACAAGAACATCGTAACACGGGTCACCTGCTTCAAGGCGCTGAAGATGGGGAACGGTTTGGGCGACGTAAGGATTTTGCGTTTTGGACATAATGAAAATTGTTACACCGAATTATTTTCTTCGCAATCAATTACATGTCGAAAAATTTGACATGTAATAATTAGAGTTGTAAAGATAATTAATGCTTGTTGAATGCGCCATATCTTTTCGGAACAAATTAACAACATTGAGAACACCCTCTCGACTAGCCGAATTTGATGGGGCGCTAGAAGCAGCGAAATACTGTTTTGCCCAAAACGATAACTCTCCAGAGAAGGATGGAAAAATGAAGAAATCTACTTTTGGGGGAAGAATTGAAATGGCTCGAACGGCGCAAGGTCTTACTTCAGCGCAACTAGCGTCCCGCTTGGGAGTGCTAACCAAAACCATCCGCAATTGGCAATCAGACAGTTCTGAACCCCGGACAAACAAGCTGGTTACTTTAGCGGGGGTTCTCAACGTTTCGGTGATGTGGCTCATGACCGGCACCGAGCCAGATGTCGGAAGGGATATGGACGCTTCATACGAAACAGCCAGCCTCTCGTCTAAGATGGAACGCCTGTTATCCCTGCATCAACAGGCTTCAGTCATGATTCTGGAAATTCAAGGGGAGGTCAATCACCTGCAGAATCAGATCGATATGGGCGGAATGACAATAGCCGAAATGTAAATTCCCCCGAATTCCGGAGTTCCTTTTTTATACACGTGGGCTGGGGCGGCAACGTCCGCTATTAAGCAAGTAGCGGACCCATAAGCGCTCCTTTGAGCATTGTCGCTTTTAGCCAACATCAAACACCAAGTTAGCCATTATGTTGTTCGGCAGCCGCCATTTTCGCCGGTGCGCGAATGGGCTTCGGTGTGGTGACGGCGAGGATAACCGCCACCAAAGAGAAACTGCTCGCCAGCAGGAAAGAATTCGCGAGATCGTTCTCTCCCGCTAGTCCGGCAAGGACCGCGGCGGAAGCAGCAAAACCATCCATGAAGGCAAACGTCAGGCCTAAACTTGTCCCTTCGCGATCTCCCGCATGGTCGACTGCCGCTGCTAGCAGCACAGCTCGGATGGCCACGAGTACAGTCAGCGCGATCCCCAATGCAATAAGGGAGAGCACGAAGCTGGATGACAGCCAGGCGCAAAATGCCGCCCCGGCTGCCACTGCGTTGCCGAGGATGATCAGGGGCCGCCGCCCAACCTTGTCGGAAATTTTGCCCACCCAGGGCTGCATCAACGCGCCAGGCAGCATCATCGCCGCCAGCGCGATGGCCGTGGCCATCCAGCCAAGACCATGATTGGCCCTAAGATAAAGTGGGGTCATGGTGATGATCGCGAACATACCCATATTGTAGGTGGTAAACAGCGCGATAACCCGCAGGCCTGCACTTTTGGTCCAGACCTTCCAGATATCCGCGAAATCCGCCCGAGTCGGCCGGGAATTAATGTGACGCGGCACCTTCGGCGCGATAAAAACAAAGACGCATCCGGTAAGCAAAGTCGGGATGATCAGCACCTGTATGGCCGTGCGCCAGTCCCACATGGTCAGCAGCAGACCGGTAGCGGGCAAGGCGATAACTTCTGAAATATGCCCGCCAATGGCATGCATGCCCAAGGCATAAGCGCGTCTGGCTTTATGCATCTGCACGAGCACGCCCGTTGCAATGGGATGCCAGGCCGCATCGCCCATACCGGCAATTGCGATTACGATGGCAAAGGCCCAGAAGCCGTCGGTAAAGGAAGCTGCCAGATAACCAAAGCCGACCCAGAAGAACGTCGCGGCCAGCACAATACCGCGATTGGCCACATGATCGGCCAGCAACCCCGCGGGAAAATAGGCGAGCGACGCACCCAAATTATGAATCATAAACAACAACCCGATCTGGGCAGGCGACAGCCCCATGGCCGTGCCAAACGCCGGAATAAGGATGTACATCCCAATCGGTGCCAGATCATTGGCACAATGGCCTATGGAAAAGGGGATCAGGAGGTTGGTGTTCATCGGCGTCCCGTGCGTTAAATAATCAGGTTGGTGAGGAGGGCTGGCATAATCCGCCCATGACCTACCATGAATTACCATTACAGAACTCTAAAACCGTCCCATCATAGTCAAACAGCAACCCTGGAAAAGCTCCGCTATGGGCCTGGAAACGGCCGCCTCTCAGCATTTTATCTGGGCGTCCACAGACCCTGCCTGGGCCTTGAGGAACCAAAAAATCCGGTCATGTGTGGACGGCGTTTGACGTAAGGGCTGCCCCGGATCAAGTCCGCAATGACGCTTCGAGTGGGGTGGCGGCGGTGGCGCTTCGAGTGAGGTGAGCGCGGCGGGGCATTTGACGGCGGTGCCGGTTGAGGACCAGACTGCTAAGTTGGAGCGATATGGATTGAGGAGGATGCGCTATGGAAGGCCTGTTGTCCTGGATAAATTGGGTTGATGCCATCGGATACGCTGGCGGCATGGTGAGCATATGGGGCTTCAGCCGGCGCACCATGATCCCGCTGCGCTTGGGGGCCATCGGCGGCAACGTTGCGTTCCTGGCTTTCGGACTTCTGGCGTCCAGTTATCCAACCTTGGTGCTGCACGCCGTGCTGTTACCTATGAACACACTCCGGTTGCTCCAGTCACGCAAATTGATCCGTGAAATCCAGGCGGCGAGCACTGGTGACGGAACCCTGAATGCCTTAATTCCTTTCATGTCGGAAAAAACCCACAAGGCCGGTGACGTACTGTTCCATAAGGGCGATATCCCCGACAGTATGATCCTCATCACCGATGGCACTATCAGATTGGATGAAATCAACACGAATTGCGGCCCCGGCGACGTGTTGGGTGAAATTGCGGCCTTCACACCGGACAACGCCCGAACATGCACCGCCGTGTGCGTAACTAACGTACGCCTGTACCAACTCGCCAACGAGAAAATGCTGCAATTATTTTACCAGAACCCACGATTTGGAATGTACTTGGTTCGCCTGATTGTCCACCGCCTGCAAGGCAACTGGGCGGAGGCAGAGGCCGCCCGGCGAGAGCAGGCCAAGGCGCTGTAGCCCCACAAGCCCCGCCCAAATAATAGCAAAACTCGCTTGTCTGTCAGGGCGTTCTACCGCTGGTTTATTGCCTGGCAATGACGAAAGGGCAAGACTCTAAAGCTTGCCCAAACAGGCGACATGCCAGACGCAAGATTTTGCTAAATTTGCTTGAATCCAACCTGTGGAGTGATTAGCTGAAACACAGCAACGTTGAGAGATTTATATGGACAGGCATGCTCTACAATTGTGTTTAGAACGGGGTATGCGGGTGGTCCTGATCGCCATCGTTTCGGTTCTTTCCTCCCACCAAATAGCACTGGCCGAGACTGCGGCGCGCACTTCAATCAAAGTCGGTAGTGAGCTGGATTATCCTCCTTACGCCTTGGTCACCGAGAACGGTGAAGCAGACGGCTTCAGCGTCGATCTGATTAAGGCCGTCGCCAAGGTGATGGGGTCTAAGGTCATCTTCAATGTGGATACCTGGAGCGCGGTTAAGGAGCAACTTGAACGGGGCGAGATTGACGTCTTGCCTCACGTCTACTACTCCCTCGAACGGGACGTGGTATTCGACTTCTCTGTAAGCCACACCAGTGCCGACGCGGCAATATTCATACGAAAAGGCGAATATAAAAATCTTTCCGTAGACGATCTGCGGCAGATGAATGTGATCACCATGCGCGCCGATTGGACCCAAGAATATCTAACCGCTCAGGGATTTGAAAACTTGACGCAGGTGGATACGGTCCCAGACGCGCTGCGTTTGCTGTCTTCGGGTAAGCAAGATGTTGCTTTCGTGCCGCATCTGGTCGGGCAGTTGCTGGTGAACGACCTCGGGCTGCACAACTTGGAGAGCACGGGTGACCTCGTGCCGGTTGGTCGCGGCTTCGCCTTCGCCGTGCGGGAAGGTGACACCGCTCTATTGCAGCGTCTTAACGAGGCTTTGGCCATCGTCAAGTCGACCGGAACATACGATCAAATTTACGAAAAATGGTTCGGTCTCGTTGCTCCCAGGGGGATTTCGAAGGATGTCATCGCCCGTTATGTTGTTTGGAGCGTGGGTTTGATTGTTGTCTTGATCATTCTGACCTTGACGTGGATCTTGGTTCTTCGCCGCACGGTACTTCAGAAGACGGTCGAACTGCAAAACGCTCGTGATCTGTTGGGATTGCGCGTGGAGGAAAGAACCTCAGAACTTCAGAAAGAAGTCAATGAACGAGAGAAAATTGCACAGCGGCTTCTCGCAAGCGAAGAGCGTTTTCGCGATATAGCAGAATCATCTTCTGACTGGTTTTGGGAAATGGGGCCGGACCTTCGCTTCTCGTACTTTACCGAAAGTTTCCGCGATATTGTAGGCATCGACCCCAACTCTTTGATCGGTAAATCCAGAACCGATGTTGTCGTCCCACAGGAAAACCCGGAGAAATGGGAGTCACATCTTCTTGATCTGGAAAACCACCGCCCATTTCGCAACTACGAATATGAGTTCCAGCGACCTGATCAGACAACGCAACATATTAGCATCAGCGGGAAACCAATTATTGATGCTAATGGAAATTTCAAGGGCTATCGAGGGACAGGATCAAATATCACGAAATATAAGCTTGCTGAGGTATCCCTCCGCAAGCTATCCCAGGCGATTGAACAAAGCCCAAACGCGGTGTTCATTACCGACACGAAGGGTGCCATTGAATACGTTAATCTCAAATTCGTTGAACTGACTGGATACACAAGCGAAGAAGCCATCGGCCGGAACCCGCGCATCCTCAAATCCAATGAAACACCTAGAGAACTATATTTCGACCTTTGGCAAACCATTCAGTCCGGTAATGAGTGGAGGGGTGAAATAAAGGATCGGCGTAAGGACGGGAATCATTTTTGGGCGTACGAGACGATTGCCCCGATAGAGGACGGAAATGGCATCATCACCCACTATGTTGCCACTCATGAAGATATCAGCGAACGTAAGGATGCCGAATTAGCCGTGCAGATAGCACTGGAACAGGCGGAGATCGCCAACCGCGCCAAGTCGGACCTGATGGCCAACATGAGCCATGAACTGCGCACCCCACTCAACGCCATTATCGGGTTTTCCCAATCCATGCAGGAAGAAACGTTCGGTCCTGTCGGCAGTGCCAAAAACAGTGAATACCTGAATGACATCCATCAATCCGGTCAGCATCTTCTGGAACTGATCAATGATATTCTCGATGCTTCGGCCATCGAGGCTGGGGCTTTGGAGTTGCAAGAAGAAAATATCAACTTGACCGATGTTGTTGATGCCGCGGTTCGCCTCGTCAAGCCGCGGGCGGTAGTCGGGCAGGTCAGGGTCACCGCATCCCTTGATCCGGAAATTCCATTAATTTTCGCCGACCGGCGGCGGCTCATGCAAGTCATGCTCAACTTGCTCAGCAATGCGGTCAAGTTTACGCCGGAGGACGGGGAAGTCTATGTCGGGGCGCGCTTGAATGATGACGGTTCGCTTGCCGTAACGGTGGACGATAACGGCATCGGCATGGACGCAAAGGAAATTGAAAAAGCCATGAGTCAGTTTGGCCAGGTAGACAGCGGCCTTGATCGCAAGCACGAAGGCACGGGTTTGGGGTTACCCCTGACCAAGGGATTGATAGACCTGCATGGCGGAACCCTGGAAATCAAAAGCAAGAAAGATAACGGCACTTTGATAACGGTGACGTTTCCCAAGGAACGTGTGATCCGGACTGTCTGAAAGGTGTGGCCATCTCAAAGCTGACACTTTAGCCGGGTACTGATAGAGTCCGAGTGTGCCACAAGGTGAAAATTAAACGATTCGTTGGACCATAACAACGCGTGTTATAATAACTTTTTTGAGCTTCCCATTGTGCTACCTGTCATTCCCTAACCAGAAACGTCTAAGTGCTGCAGAGTTGGTAATAACCGGAGAATTGTTGAATGGAGAGTGGAGAATTAGAGGCTAAAAATCATCCACTTATTAAAATGTTCGTCAATCTATTCGATGAAACGACAAGCGATGGAGTGCCCGACTTTGAAGATATTCTGAAGCGTCCGTTTATGAAGTTCTGGCGTCACTTCATTATTCATACATACGATGAAGAAATCGCTGATTTTAGAACAACTTTTTATGGGACACACATTACCGAAATCTATCAACGAGAATGTACTGGGCTTCTAATTTCGGAGATGGGCTTCGGTGAAGCGGAAGATATGATTCGTAACATGAATAAGAAAGCACTTGATAATAGGGAACGAATTTATGCTTCGAATTCATTGTTTTGGAAAAATAATGAAAACAAAGTGTATCATCAAGTGAAGATGCCACTGAGGCGAAAAGGCAACATCAACGAGGTGCTTGTTTGCATGACTTTTGATAAAGCATGAGGAATTCTTTTCAATTTATTTGAGACAATTGTCCAATGACTGCTCCGGGTCAACAACGGCCCCTTATGCCGACACTAAATGAGGTTTGCTTAGCCCTCTAAATCCAGGCACGGGCAAAGCGTCGCGCACCACGGTGTGAGGAAGATGGTGAGGGAAGGGTATGACTAGGAAAACCAAAAATGTCGTGCTGAATTGCGAAGAGGAATTTGGCCCCGAGTGGAACTGGATGCCAAAAAAATTGGTCGATCTAATCCCATGGGTTGAGAAATACCTCGCATTGGTGCCGGAGGAATATCGAGACAGTGCAGCCTTTGAAACCATCAGTTTTCACGATTCACGGAAGGATTATTGGTTGAATGTGAAGGTCCATTTCCACAGGCCCGAGACCGATGAAGAGATGAAAGCGCGCCTTGCAGACGAGGAAGCACAAAAACTGGAACAGCAAAAAGCGGAACGGCAAATGCTGGAGGACCTGAAGGAGAGATTTAATGATCAGTGACGAGCGCAAAGGGTCCAAAGCAGAAGCCTGTTCTGCTCCCGGTCAATCTCGTCTTCTCTTATTTTGAAATAGTCGGACCACTGGACAATCGCCATTAATCGTCTCCCAGTTCGTCTTCTTGAGGAGCAGCAGTTGATTCGGCATCCTTCGATACGTTCACGGGCAGGCTCGCCGCAGTGCTTCTCCTCCTTGAAATCGACATCTTTGTGGCGACGCCAATCCGGATGGATTTTGCAGATACCGGAGCCGCTAGAAATTCGGTCACACCCAAATCACGTGCGGCAATAACATTGGTTTGCTCGCTATAAGATGTCACGACAATGATCGGGACATAGAGATTGTGACTGTCCTTAGAGGTACGGACCTTGTTGAGAAATTTCACCTCATCGTGCCCAGAAACCCAATCTAAGAAAATTATATCGGGCTTTTGCCCTTTGAATATCTCGAAAGCAATATCTCGATCGGCGGCATCTCGAACTTTGCGAATAGCAAATTCAAGCAGAATAGTTTTCAAGATTCCCATCATATGATGGTCCTGATCAACAATAAGAACCTGAAGATTACTAAGGTCGTAGTTTTACATCTTATGTGTGTTTCACAATCAGTTACTTGAATAAAAATCTATTCACATACTGAACCCGCATAATATAATCTTAATAGAGATTTTATCTAATGCATGTTCTTGATGACCATTTGTTCCAATTTATTCATAGTAAAGAAGGATGATACGGTAGCAATGTCGACCAAGTGGCCCATTAATGAACGTAAGATTTATGCGGAACAATTACGCCGTTATACTGATATTTTAAGAGCAAAGAATGATAAGAAAAGAGACGGGACATCCAGTACGAGTGAAGATTCATTTGAAGAGCAAAAACAGCAATTTGTTCAATCAGAATTTCAGGAGCATGATTTTCAAGCCTTGGAACTAAAAATAATTGATGCCGCGAAACATGGAAAATATGAAGTTGAGGTTTTGACATTCCCCGCTGCTTATTGCACCGATAAAGGACGGGCTATTAACAATTCTGAAAAAGATTGGCCGGAAACTTTACAAGGAAAGGCGAGAAGTTTTCATACAATTTGGAAAGAACACGGGCAGCCAATCGGGTTTCGTTTGAAGATAAAAATTAATAACTATCCCGGAGGCTTTATTGGGAATGTAAGCCTTTTCATTGATTGGTCGTAGGATAATCTATCCTTTGGTAAAATTTGCTTGATTAATATTTTATGAATGACCGCTTAAGGTCAAAACCCGCCGTCAGAAGCAAGCCACTTTCAGGTCCGTTCAGCCCCCTCAAAGCGATAAACGGAAGCAACCAAATGACAAACTACATTGATTACCAGCAGGAAGAGCGCAGCATAGACCTCCTTGATGGAGACTTGGCTACAGCGTTGGAATATTGGCGATCACTATCAACAGATGGAAGGGTTCCTAGATGGGATGAGTTTGATCTCATGAAGTTGCCGCTCAACTTAGTTGGTTTGACACATGTCTTCGATACGATCGAAGGGGGTAAAGACTTTCATTGTCGGTTCTGGGGGACGAAATTGGCTGAAATTTTTGGCTTTGATGTGACTGGCCGAACGGCCGCTACGATGCACCCGTCACAGGACTTCTGTCAGATGGTTCTGAAGGAATTGAACGAGACTACCCGTTCGGAGAAACCTCGAACAACATCAACCTTTGTAATGAACAAGAACGAACGTGTTGTATGTCTGGAAATTCTTCGCCTTCCACTCACTGATAAGTCTGGAAACGTGGTGCATTGCATCACCATTACCGTCCTTAAGGGAGACAAGGATCAAATTCAGAAGACTCATATTAATAAGTACCATAAAACTCTCAACTGATGTCCGAGTTGGGCCTGGAAGCAGAAGCCTGTTGTGCTTCTGCTCACAGTTCCTCTCAGCATTTTTATCTTGGCGTCCGCTATCAGGGAGTGAAGCGGACATTGGCCGGCGCGGTGGTGGCGGAGGTGAAATTATTCCAATGGCGGTGAAATTTTGGTATGATTGGGACCTATTTGAAGAATATCTGGAAAATATCGGTTTAAGGTTTTGATCGCGGATATGGATAACGGCGACCCCAAAAGGGGCATCTTTCATAACGGCGAAATGCGCGCCCAGAAAACCTGGGGCGACCCCGCCATCTGGGATGAAGCGCGCGTCAAGCAGCTTCTATGGAATGCCATCCCTGAGGAGCTACACGCCAGGATCGAGGCGGCACCGTTCTTTTTCCTTGCCACCAGCGATAAAGACGGGCGCTGCGACAGTTCCTTCAAGGGCGGCGGCCCGGGTATTATCCGCATGCTGGCACCCAACCGTTTGGCTTTCGCTGATTTCGACGGCAACGGCGCTTTCATGAGCCTCGGCAACATATTGGAGAACCCCAACGTGGGAATGCTGTTCGTTGATTTCAACGACGGTGCCCGCCTGCGCGTCAATGGTCGAGCCACCATTCACGACAGGGGCGAGGTCGTGGAGCTTTTCCCAGGTGCCGCCCGCGCCGTGGTGGTGGATATGGAGCTGGTGGTTCCCAACTGCGCCCAGCATGTGCCGCGCCTGGTTCCGGTCTAGATCGTTATGAAATACCGCATCGCCGTTAACGTGGAATGGACCACCAAATGCAACGCCGCTTGTGCGATGTGTCCGCGCCCCGACATTCCGGATTTATTAGTGATGAAATTGGAGACCTTTCGGCAAACCCTCGACAGGCTTTTGCCCAACGAGGTGTTCCGGGTGGTGATCGCCGGTTATGGCGAGCCCACTACCCATTCTCGCTTTGCGGAGTTAGTGGAATTAATGCGCGCTCATCCCGTCAACTTCGACATGGTCAGTAACGGACAGCTTCTCGATGCGGACAGGCTTGATTTACTGGACGGTGCCCTTGGCACGCTGATTATCTCGTTTTCCTCCATTCAACCCGACGTCTATGAGCGGGTTCACGTCAACCTGGACCTTACCCGGGTTATGGACAACATCGTCCTGGCCAGTAAACGGCTCAAGAAAACCAAACTGGCCATCAGCCTGACGCCCTTGCCTGAGTGCCTGGACACCCTGCCCGAAACGATCGACTGGCTGCGAGAGGTCGGCGTCGACGCTCTCTCTATGTCGCCTACGCTCTATGACCGGGCCGGGGCTTTCAAGGACACTAAGCAGGATCATGAAACTCTCAGGTCCATCATTCGCCGCTACAACCTGCACAGTCAGGAACTGGATTTCGTGCCCAGCGCCCGCGAGATCGCCGCTCAGTGGCTGTCCAACCGTTTCAAGTGCATCCCGCGCAACACCGATTTCCTGATTTCGGCCAAGGGCGAGTATATGTACTGCTTCAATGATATTGCCCATCGGCATCCCATGGGCCATGTCTCCGAAATGAGCCTGCGCGAGGCAGTGAACCTTCGCGAACAAAGCGCTATCGATCACGACATCTGCGATGACTGCTCCATACGCGGACGCTACCGCCCCGCTGAGTTGATCAATGCCCTATACGGTTACGTAAAGATGCGCCTCGGCCAGCAAACCGCTTAGTGCCGTGCGGCTAAATTTTTATACCCCCTGTTGTCGTCGTCGAAACACATGTCAAAATGTTCCGTGACGGGAGGGCATCCCCCGTGTCAGAGGAATTCAGGCCTCTACACAAATACAACAATTGCTCAATGAGAATGGATGCTGTCAATATTACTCAGAGAAAGTGATGCTATTCAGAGAGGTCGCAGGCCATGGATGAAAACTTCAAGAGGCACACGTATGAAGCGGGTGATTGTATAATCAGGGAGGGGGAACAAAGCCAATGTGCATATCTCATCATAAATGGAGAGGTTGAAATTAGACACGATATGCTAGGCGATACCCCACATACTATAGCCCATTTGAGTAAGGGTGATGTTTTTGGGGAAATTTCCCTATTGGACGGGCTACCAAATATGGCGAGTGCCGTCGCTATCAAAGACACTACTGTAAGCATACTTTCAGCAAATGAATTCAATCGGCGTGTTGCTGCAATGGACCCCTTAATGCGCGGCATTCTCAAGACACAAGTCAAGCGCATTCGGAAATTGCTGGAAAAAATTACTGATGAAGATGATGATTTGAACTGGTCGGATTGGAAAAAATAGTAGCCGTTTGCCGCCTCTATTAGCAGACACACCGACGATCAATGTCCGCTCAGTGCAGAAAAGAAGTCATAGTCAGGCGGTGGCTGGGACGATGGTTTCAAAACCATCACCTGCTCCGTTTTTAATAGCTTTAAAGTATGCCTACATTCACGGCTGTCTAAAGTATTCACAACGAGAAACGTTCGGGCCATTGTTTGCAACCCGACAGCAATAGTGAGAGTAAGAATTAATGACAGAAAAAGCACTGATCATCGGGGCCGGAAGCGGCCTCAGCGCTTCTATCGCCCGATTGTTTGCGCACGAAGGCATGAGCGTCGGCCTCGCTGCAAGAAACCCCGAAAAACTGGCAGCGTTGGTCGAGGAGGTTGGCGCATGGGCTTATGCTTGCGATGCCGCCGATCCGGGTGCCGTCGCCAACTTGTTTGACACCTTCGAGTCCGAAATCGGCGATCCCGACATCCTTGTCTATAACGCCAGCGGTAGGGTCCGGGGGCCGATCACCCAAGTTGATCCGATTGCAACCGGCGAGGCGATAATGGTCACCGCTTATGGCGCATTTCTGGCCGCTCAACAGGCAGCCCGACGGATGCTGAAAGCGGGAAAGGGTGTGATGCTGTTCACCGGCGCTTCGGCCGGTATCAAGGGTCATGCTCAATCAGCGCCTTTCGCCATGGGCAAATTTGCGCTTCGCGGACTGTGCCAGAGTCTGGCCCGGGAACTATCTCCCGAAAATATCCATATTGCTCATTTCGTTATTGATGGCCTGATCTATAACAAGGAACGGGGGGCACCCTTCGACAATCCGGAAACGACTCTCAACCCCGACGAAATCGCCAAGACTTATCTCAATATTGCGCGTCAGGACGCGAGCGCCTGGACATGGGAGGTTGAATTAAGGCCTTCCGTGGAGACATTCTGATAAGCATGGGCCCTCACGATAGGAGCACGTCATGATTACAACGACGGTTGCGGACAGTTTGAATGTCACTTGTTTGAAATTTTATGACCTCGGGAAAGCTCCTCGCCTCTCTGTTGAAAGCTGCGTGTTAATAGGGAGCCCCAGATGACCGCCCTAAGTCGAAAGCAGAAGAAAACACCAACCCCCTCAAAGCTTCCCCAAACTAGCGACGAAGCGGGAATATATTTCGCTTAGGGCCTTGTTCATGGCGATGACGGCGTCGCCGACTGATTCCGACTGGGCGCCGACTTCGACCCGGTAATTGGCGAGGTGGATGATTTTGCCGTTTTGTTCGTCCTGAAGGCCCAGTTGCAGTTCGGCGATAGCGCTCGGCTTGGGCCCGACGATCTTTTCCAGCCGCTTGATTTTGGCCGTCAGGCGGTAGTTGGGGCGTGAGCGCATTTCCGGCGAGACGATCATGTCGGCGACCTTGGCGGCGCGCAGGAAATCGATCAACTGGTCGCGCAGCATGACCACCGGCGGTTCGGTCCAGAAATGGTAATGATATTCCAGAAGCTGGTGCTCGCTGCCGGCCTCGGAATAGACAATCGGCCGTCCGGCGGTCAGGCCATCGGCGAGGAAACGTTCGACCTCGATGGTGCCCTTGAACAAGACGGCGTCCTTGTCGACTTGCGGGACCTGGACTTGCAGACGGTAATAATGGTCCTTCGGCAGTTCAGGCTGGGCACATGCCGCCAGGGTCACAACTGAAACCAGGGCCAGGCCCTTAAAGATTTTCATCATCTTGCCTATGCCTTCTTATTTAGGTATTGCTTCATCGCGCGGCGGCGTGCCGCCCAGCAGCAATCCCGGATTGAGCCTGATCTGGCGGCTGAATTCGTACATGTTGCGCGACGTCGCTTCCATATTCTGGTTGAGCGCAGCAAATTTAAGTCCGCTTTATACCATCAAAGCGGGTATAATCGTGAGTTAGAAATAAGGTCAGCTAATAGCCAGATGCGGCAGTCCGATATCGAGCGAGGTGGCGAAGTCCTGCCCCATGGAAGAGAGCAATTCCAGGTGGCCGGAAATTCTCTCTTCATAGACGCTGAGCACACTCGTCTGGGCTGTCGCATTTTCCATGCTGGCACTATGCCTTTAATTTCACAGGCGGGCAAACGTTTGAAAGAAAGGACTTATTTATGTCCGCTAGCCATTATTCCTTAATCCGCACCTTGACGTAGGAACCCGGCGCGTCTTCCAGCGGCTTCAGCTTGCCACTACCGGGTTTTCTTGGCCCAACATCTTTAGCCCCGGCATGTTTTTTCAGCCATGCGTCCCAATCCGGCCACCAGGACCCCTCCACGCGCTTCGCTCCTTCGAGCCAGGCGGTGGGATCCTTCGGGGTTTTGGCGTTTGTCCAATAACAGTATTTTTCCTTGACCGGCGGGTTGACGACCCCGGCGATATGTCCCGAGGCCGACAACACAAAACGCTTGGCACCGGCGTACAACCCCGTCGCAGCGTAGGTCGATTGCCAGGGCGCTATGTGGTCGTCGCGAGTCGATAAAATATATGTCGGTGTCTTTATCTTGCTAAGATCGATAGGAACCCCGGCCAATGAAATGGCACCGGGCTCGACCAGTTTGTTGGCAAGATACATATTGCGCAGATAGAAGCTATGCATCATCACCGGCATCCGAGTTGAATCCGAATTCCAGTAGAGCAGATCAAATGGCAGCGGCCGCCGCCCCATCAGGTAATTGTTGACGATGAACGACCAGATCAGGTCGTTGTCCCGCATCATGTTGAACACGGTGGACATATGGGAGCCTTCAAGATAGCCCTTCTTGTTCATATGTTCTTCCATCAGGGTAATTTGCTCGTCATCAATAAAGACACCCAATTCTCCGGGGTCTGAGAAATCGACCATGGTCGTCAGGAACGTCGCCGACTTGATTCGGTTGTCTTTCTTGGCCGCCATATAGGCAAGGGTGCAGGCAGTCAGAGTGCCACCGATGCAATAGCCGACAATATTGGCGTTTTTCTCGCCCGTCGCCTTTTCAATGGCATCGAGGGCGGCGAGCGGACCTTCAAGCATGTAATCGTCGAAGGATTTCCCGGCCAGTTTGGCATCGGGATTTACCCAGGAGATGACAAACACGGTGTTGCCCTGATCGACCGCCCACTTAATAAATGAATTCTTCGGTTGCAGGTCGAGGACATAAAACTTGTTGATCCACGGCGGCACGATCAGCATCGGCGTGGCGCGAACCTTCTTCGTCGTCGGCTCGTACTGAATCAGTTGCATCAATTCGTTCTGATAAATCACCTTGCCGGGAGAGGTCGCAACATTCTCACCCAGGGTGAAGGCCTCTTCATCGGTCATCGAAATCCGTAGCTTACCTTTACCCTTTTCCAGGTCGCCGAGCAGATTTTCCATACCGTCTAGCAGGTTCTCACCACCGCTTTCAGCGGTTTTACGCAGAACCACCGGGTTGGTCGCTGCAAAATTACTGGGCGACAAGGCGTCAACCCACTGGCGTGTATAAAAACGGACCTTATCAGCTGTTTTAGGGTCCAGGCCATCAACATCGCCGACGGTCTTTTGCATCCAGTCAGACGTCAGCAAGTAGGATTGCTTGATAAAATCGAAGATCAGTTGATCGTTCCAGGCCGCGTCCTGGAATCGCCTGTCGCCGATTTCCGGTTCGGCAACGGCTGGCACTTCCTCGCCGCTCATGCGTTTCGCCGCCGCCTGCCACAATTCAGTGTAGTCATTCCACAGCTTGGCTTGGGTTTCCACCATTTTCTGTGGATCGGCTAAAAACTTCTGGGCAAGCTCCATAAAAGCCTTGGAGATAACGACCGGGTCCGGCACCTGATAGCCGTCACTTGTTTCCTGTTCTTTTAAAAAAGACTCGGTGATGCGTTGCCCACGTTCGGCAAAATTCTGCATTGTTCGCGACAATTTTTCCGGATCGACAGACGGTAGGTCTTTTTCGACTTTTTTATCCATGATTTCCCGCCACAATATTTGTTGTAATAGATCATATCGTGCCTTCGCCTTAAATACCAATCTGCGTTCTTAAGCTGGCTATCGCAGGTTTCCGATTCGCTCTTTAAAAAATGCCCCCGTCACGTCGGCATTGGTTTCAAATAACTAAAAATAAATATATTTTTATTTGACAGTAATAATAAACAGCAAAGTCCCCAATGATAGATTACTGCTGCGCGCCCACAGTTCATCAACGCCACAATCGTTAAAGTTCAAGACAATAGGCTGATTATTAGAATAACGACCCTCTTGATATTAGTTTATCCTTATATAAGGCAAGCCTTATACTTTAAGCTATTATCCAGTCCCCACCCAATCGGGTGAATTCATAGAACATTTGACGATATAAGAATGAGGCATTAAAAACGGGTATCTTATTATCGCATGTCCATTGTATTGTTGATTATAGTTTCACGCTTTCATGTGGTTTCAGGTTTTTGCGAATAGGCTTATCAACAAGAGCCATCAGGGGAAGTTTTTTTCGTTCACGGGGGAGGGCCTACATGTCCATCGAAGCAGCCGACCAAATTCATGATATTTCTCACGAGCATCACGAGCACGCCCATCATTGGGAAGTCAGTTGGGCTCCACTTGTTCTCGTAGCGGGTATCTTCTTCAGCGTTCCGATTGGTTTCTCGGGCCACTTCGTCTACGAGAGCCAGTTGATGACCATCATCGGCCTCGGCCTCGGCGTTCCGTTAATACTGGCCGGTGTTGCCAAGTGGGTCGCGGAAGGCCTAGTCTACAAGAATGTGGTCGAAGGTGTTTCCATCGTCGGCCTGCCGATCTTCATCGTTTCAGAAATCTTCATCTTCCTGGGTCTGTTCGCCAGTTACTGGATGTTGCGTCTGTCCGCAGGCGTCAACTGGCCGCCTGAAGGAACACCCGAAATCAGCACGACGATCCCGATGATCATGACCGTGCTCCTGGTTTCTTCGAGTTTCACCATGCACAATGCCGAGGTGAAACTGGATCATGGCGATAACAGCGGCTTCAACAAGTGGCTGATCATCACAATTTTACTTGGCACGCTTTTCCTGGGCTGCACAATTTATGAATATGAGCACCTGATTGCCGAAGGCTTCATTCCCAGCACAAATTCATACAGCTCGGCGTTCTTCTCGATCACCGGCTTCCATGCTTCGCATGTGTTTATTGGCCTGGCGATGTTTATCGCCGTCCTGATACCGGCACTGAGAGGCAAGACCAACGATTCCTTCGTCGCTTGTGCCTCTATCTACTGGCACTTCGTCGATGTCGTCTGGTTCTTTGTCGTTACCCAGATTTACTTCTGGTAAGATGCAAAACCGGTAGGATTGGAACCATGCTGAGGGTTCGCACCTTAATTACAGGTCTTCTTTTGTGCTCCGCCTTTGCCACGTCTACGGCAAAGGCGCAGTACAACCGCGAGCCGGAATCCTACATTGATCCGAGCACCTTCCAGATCGACGAGCAAAAAGTTCTCGGCGTCAAGGTCGATAAAAATCTCGCCTTGATCGACGAAAATGGCAACCCGTTCACGTTGTCTGATAAACTTGGAAAGCCCTTGATTTTGGTGCTTTCGTATTACTCCTGCGATGGTAGTTGTTCGATTATCAACGCCGATCTTCGCGACCGGCTTGCCGGCGTTTCTAATGTCAAGATGGGCGAAGACTTCGAAGTCCTAACCGTTTCCTTCGACACGCAGGATAACCTGGAAAAACTGGGTGTGTTCAAACAACACCTGGAAGAATCGAAAAAGATCGGTAAAGGATGGACCTTCGCCACCATGAAGGACCCGGAACAGATCAAGCCTTTTGCCGACAGGTTGGGCTTCAATTATTTCTGGTCACCCAGAGATCGGACGTTCTTCCATCCTGGCGCGTTCTTGTTTCTGTCAGCCGAGGGGCGGCTCATTCGCGTTCTCTACTCCCAGACTGTGGAGTCGAAAGACGTTGAACTGGCCGTTTTCGATGCCAAACAAGGCAAGTTCAGGCCGCAGGAGATCATCAATTTCGCTACCAGCCTTTGCTATAGCTACAACTATAAAGAAGGCCGTTACACCTACAATATTCCATTATTTATTGCTGTTGGTTCATTAACATTTGGGGTTACGGCGTTTTCCGGATCGGTTTTCGTTTTCCGGCGCCGCCGTAAAGAGAGGGAGAAGAAACTTGAAACTTAATCGTATTTTACCAGCACTTAACGGTGCAGCGGCAGCCTTGCTGTTTGCCACACCGGCATTTGCCGCAGCCGGGGACATCCCCGACACGCGGGCCGATTGGGACGAACTTTGGCACGAAGTGCTCATCGACATTACTGTAATCGGTGTCATTTTCATTGCCGCCGCCATTTACATGCTAATCCGGTTCAAGGCGACCAGCCCTGACCAGGTTGGCACTGCAAAGCCTTTAACTGTGGCCAATGCCATCGGTTGGGCCTTGATCCCGACAGCTATCTTCATGGCAGATGATTTATATCTTGCCGCCAAGGGCTGGACGGTATGGGGCCATCAACGCACGGTTCCCGAAAACGCCATGGAAGTCAAAGTCACCGGCTATCAGTGGTACTGGGAATTTGAATACGAAAACGGCACAACCACCGACGAGCTGAAAGTTCCCGTCGGAACACCGGTTGTCCTGCGGATGACTTCAGACGACGTCATCCATTCCTTCGGCTTGCCCTACTATCGCCTGACAGAAGATGTCATGCCGGGACGGATTACCTACATCTGGTTCAATCCGAACGTAGCGGTTGAGACCCTCGTCACGTGCCGAGAATTCTGCGGTAATTCGCACTCGGAAATGACGACCAAGGTCGAAGCTATTGACCCCGCTGAATTTGAAAAATGGTTAGCCGAACAAGGCTAAGGCCCAGGTGCCAAGGAGTATTTTAATATGAGTACCGCTACAACAACCCACGATCAGGAAGCTTTTAACCTGAAAGAGTGGATTTTCACCACCGATCATAAACGCATCGGCGTGCTTTATCTGATTGGCTCAATGGCCGCCTTCGCGGTTGCCGGCATGATGGCCCTGATGATGCGCCTGGAACAAGCCCAGATTGGTGCCCAATTTATTGAAACGGGCACTGATTACAACGAATGGCTCTACTTCCACGGTGCGGCAATGATCCTGGCCTTCCTGATCCCGGGATTGACCGGTTTCGCGGCCAATTACTTCCTACCGCTTATGATCGGTGCCCCTGATGTGGCTTTCCCGCGCATCAATGCCTTCAGTATCTGGCTGTTCTACTTCGCCATTGTCCTAGCATTGCTGAGCGTCGTCGTACCCGACACGCCGGACATCATGTGGACCGGTTATCCACCTTATTCGGTGACGACGGAGGCAAACACATCGTTCTATGTGTTTACGGTGCACTTGCTCGGCTTCTCGTCGATCCTGGGTGCCGTCAACTTCCTGGTCACGGTGATTTACATGCGCGCTCCGGGCATGGGCTGGAACCAGCTCAACGTCTTTGTCTGGACCACTCTCGCCGCTTTTGTCCTGCAATTGGTGTTCATTCCGGTGCTTGCCGCCGCTGTGACCTTGCTTCTGTTCGACAAGTATCTCGGCACCCATTTCTTCGACCCGGCTGCGGGCGGCGATGTGCTTCTGTATCAGAACCTGTTCTGGTTCTACTCGCACCCTGCGGTTTACGTTATCTTCCTGCCGGCGGTGGGTATTATGTTCGAAATCATCGCCACAATGGCCAAAAACCAGATATTTAACTACAAAGTCTGCATTTATGGCGGCATTGGCGGCATTGTCGCCATCGGCGGTGAAGTGTGGATCCATCATCTGTATGTCACGGGCATGCCGGACTGGCTGCGTATCGGCATGATGATTTCAACCCTGATGATCTCAGTTCCAGTTGGCCTGGTGGTGATGTCGTTATGGGGTACATTGTGGCGAGCCGCGATCACCTATAACGTCGCCATGATGTATGCTGTCGCCATGCTCTATCTGATCATGGTCGGTGGCCTGACCGGCATTCCACTGGCCATGACATCGCTGACGGTTCACCTGTCGGAAACTTCGTTCATTCATGCCCATTTCCACTTCATCATGGGCTTGTTCTCGACCTACGCAGTGTTTGCCGCCGTCTATTACTGGTTCCCAAAGATGACCGGACGCATGGCTGACAACGGCTGGGCTAAGATCTCCTTCTGGTTAAACTTCATCGGCATCAACGTTACCTTCTGGCCCCTGTTTATCATCGGGCCCCAAGGGATGCCGCGTCGTTACTGGAACTATGAAATGTTCCCGCAGTTCGAAAATTATCATGTTGTCGCCACCGTTGGTGCCTTCCTGACTGCGGCTGGTGTTGCCATCATGATCATCAACTGGATCATGAGCGCAATATCGGGACCAAAAGCACCGGCAAACCCGTGGAATTCCAGATCTCTCGAATGGACCCACGCGGCGAACCCTCCGGGACCGGGCAACTTTGTTACGCCCGTGACGGTTGCCGATGACTGGACCCCTTACGACTACAATAAGTAAGGTTCCATTCAAGAAAACGCGAAGGCGGGAATTGCACGGCAATTCCCGCCTTTTCTTTTATCCGGTCGCCACCTATATTCCTGTCATCGCTATCCTGATTGATGAAACCCTGGAGCCACGATCCATGACTGATAACCAAAAGCCCAAATTAAACAAATGGCTTATCTTCGGAACACTCCTTGGCCTCGCCGCTCTTATGTATGGCTCAATCATGTACAAGATCATCAATTACGGGCCTTAAGGGCATGATCGCGATCACCACGTTTCCCCATATTCTGGCCGGGCTGAATTCAACCACCGTTGTGTTGTTACTTTCTGGTTTTTATTTTATTCGCAACGGGCAACAGGCCCGGCACAAGGCGATGATGGTATCGGCCCTGGTCTCCGCCGTGCTTTTTCTGATTGTTTATGTCTACTATCACGCCAATTCCGGCTTGGCTAAATTTGGTGGTGAGGGCGTTATTCGGCCGATTTATTTCGCCATCCTGATTGCCCATGTTTTCGGCGCGGTTATCCTGACCCCGACGGTCCCCTTGCTCGCCTTTCGCGCCCTTAAAGGACGCTTTGACGCCCACAAGCGCCTGGCCCGCTGGATCTTGCCGTTATGGCTTTATGTTTCAGTATCGGGCGTCGTTGTTTATGTAATGGCCATTCACCTTTTCCCCTTTACCGGTTGAAAAAATGACTTCTGAAAATCCGGGCTTTCTCGCCCACCTGAACGCTACCCGCAACCCTTCCTTAAACGCCGAATTGCGCGGCTGGGCGGGTTTGGCGATGTTTTCCCTGGCGCTGGCCGGGGTTTTCGCCCTGTTGCTCGCATTCTCACGAATTCCCGGGATTCAGAATATTCTGCCGCTACCGCTGGATTTCTTCGATCGGGGACTGGTTATTCATGTGGTGTTCTCCTTCGTTGTCTGGTTCCAGGCCGTCTTTGGTTGCCTGCTCAACGTCTCAACGGGAAGATTGGCAAACGGGACCCCACGCATGCAGTGGATTGGCAAGGTCGCCCTGGCCGGTGCCTACGCCAGTTGCGTTGCCTTATTTCTGCCAGCCTTCATGGAGCGCGGAGAGGCGACGCTTAACAATTATATTCCAGCCATTACCGACCCGCTTTATTACGCCGGTCTGGCCTTGCTGGCAGCCGCAATCGGCCTGATGGTGCTGCGCCTATTGATCAACGTCATCGGCAGCGCCGGGCGCTGGAAAGAACCCCTGCCCTTCGGCACGATCAGCATCGCCCTGATTTTTGGCGTCGCCTTGATATGTTTTGCCATTACCTTGGGGACGCTGGTTGATGAGCCACTGTCTTATGAATTCAACGAGAGCCTGTTCTGGGGCGGCGGCCATATCCTGCAATTTGCCAATACGGCGATGCTGATTACGGCAATTTTCGTTCTCGCCCGCCTGACCCTGAAGGACATTGTCTTAAAGGATAATCAACTGACACTGACGGCCATGGCAATACTTGTGGTCTATGCCGGCATGGGCATTTCGATCACCTTGAAATATGCCCCGGTGCATGAAAAATACTGGGCCATGTTTACCCAATTCCAGTATGGCTTGATCTTGCCAGCCCTGCTGGTCGGCATTCCCATGCTGGTTGATATATTACAACAGCGCAGACTCGGCCAAGGCCTTCCCCTGCGCAACCCCGCGTTCCTGTGCCTGGCGCTCTCACCTGTCGTTTTCGCGGCGGGCGGCTTCCTTGGCTTGTTCGTCGATGGCGGCGACACCCGCACCCCGGCCCATTACCACGGCATTATCGCCGGCATTAATCTAAGCTTCATGGGCCTGTTCTATGGCTTCTTCCTGCCCCTGCTTGATCGCGAAGTAAACCGCAGCAAGGCGCTTTACGCACAAATCTACATGTTTGGTGGTGGCCAATTGCTGGCCAGCATCGGCTTGTTCCTGGCCGGTGGCTACGGCACACCGCGCAAGACGGCCGGTGGAGCACAAGGATTGGAAGCCATCGGTGCCAAGATCGGCATGTACATGAATGGTATCGGTGCCCTGATCGCCGTTATCGGCGGCGTCATGTTTATCTGGATGGTCTCCAAAGCCCTGTTACGTGCGCCGAGGGCCGCCGCATCTGAAACCTGAAGTTTCTTGTTCCGTCGCCTTTGAGCGGTCACTATAGAGATTGGAATAGGGCCAATGCCCTCTTTAACAATTCTCAAAGGTGTCCGTAAGTGGATTACCAGCAACTATTTCTATTCGCTCTACTGGCTTCTGTGCTCGTCCTTTTCATCTGGGGACGCTGGCGATATGACGTCGTCGCCTTTGCCGCGTTACTTGCGGCGAGTATTGTCGGTGTTATTGAGCCGACAAGGGTGTTTTCCGGTTTCGGCCATCCGGCAACGGTTACGGTCGCCATGGTATTGATTGTCGGTCGCGGCCTGCAAAATTCCGGTGCCGTAGACCTGATCGCCCGCCACCTGTTACCCCCCCTGCAATCACCGATCCGTCACATTGGGCTCCTGTCCATAGTGTCTGGTGCTTTATCCGCCGTTATGAACAATGTCGGTGCCCTGGTGTTGCTCATGCCGGCGGCACTGCAATCGGCAGAAAAGGCAAAAAGAGCGGCCTCCCTGATCCTGATGCCGCTGTCATTTGGTTCCATCCTGGGCGGACTGGTGACCCTGATCGGGACGCCGCCGAATATCATTGTCGCCGCCTTTCGCGGAGAATTAACCGGTAGCCCTTTTACCATGTTCGATTTTTCACCCGTTGGCGGAGCCATAGCACTGAGCGGCATCCTTTTCATCGCCCTTATCGGATGGCGACTGATCCCGGCCAACAAAAAAGCCATACTGTCTCCGATGGAACTTTTTGACATCGAAAGCTACGTCACCGAAACGAAAGTCGGTAAAGACAGCAAAACCGTCGGCATGACACTTTCTGAACTTGACGAAGCGGCCCTGCAACACGACGCTGAAATTCTCGCCGTTATTCGCCGCGGTCAGCGACTTGGCGCACGCCGCACCGAGATCAAAGCCGGTGATTTTCTGGTCATTGAGATTGGTCCGGAAAAACTCGGCGGACTTCTGGAAACCTTGCAACTGATCCCCGCCGGTGCGCCCAAGGGCAAAAAATACCGCTTTTTCGATACCGGGGACAGGGCCTTGAACGAAGCCCTGGTGGCACCGGGCTCGCGGATTGTCGGACAGACCGCCGAGGCGTTGCGCCTGCCCAAACGCTTCACTGTCAACCTGCTTGGGGTGGCGCGGCAGGGTCGACCATTCCGCAGTAGGTTGCGTTCCTTCAAGTTCAAGGTCGGCGATGTGCTTCTCCTTGAAGGTGATCCGGACCGGCTTGCCGAAGTCGTCGTCTCACTCGGTTGCATGCCACTAGCCGGGCGCGGCCTACAGCCGCCCCGCCATCACCTTGCCTGGTTGACCATCTGTTTGTTTGGCGCAGCCGTTGCCCTGGCGTCTTTTGGACTGCTCGCGCTTCCGCTGGCACTGGCACTGGCTGCGGGCTTGATCGTCGTACTCAACATCGTCCCGCCGCGCGATATCTATGACAGTGTCGACTGGCCGGTTATCGTCCTTCTGGGAGCCATGATTCCCGTTGGCCAAGCCATGGAAACACATGGCGTTACCCTGCTGATCGCCAGCACCATACTTGAGTTATTTTCCGGTTTCCCTCCGGCTTTTGCCCTTGCCATCGTGCTGGTGCTGACCATGACCTTGTCGGATATTATGAATAATGCCGCCACCGCCGTTGTCATGGCACCGGTAGCGGCCAACATGGCGCAGCAACTTGGCGTCAACGTCGATCCCTTCCTGATGGCTGTCGCCATAGGGGCGTCCTGCGCCTTCCTGACGCCAATCGGACACCAGAACAACACCCTGATCATGGGCCCGGGTGGATACTCCTTCGGCGATTACTGGCGGCTTGGCCTACCCCTTGAAATCCTTATTGTCGCCGTCAGCCTGCCAATGCTGCTATGGATTTGGCCGCTGTAGGCAACGGGTTCACAACAAATTCTTAACGGTTTAACCGATACTCTTGATTCTGTTGATTGATTCGCTGCCTTGAAACTTGACAGAGACCCTGGGAATTGACATCTTCCGACAGCATTCATCAGCAAAAGAAACCGCGAAAGACAATTTTCCTTGGGTATCGATAGAAGAAAAGCTGGAACCATGTTCCTAAGAGGCCTTCTCACGGTCGTGGTCTTGACCACGGGTATCCTGGCGTCGGCTCATTTCGTCCTCGAGCGCACAGACACGGGCACGGCCAGCGACGAGACGACATTAGCGCTGGCACCGCTTTCGCTCGGTAATCCAGCCACCGCCGCCACCTTAACGACCCGCTCCCCGCTCCAGCAATCCGTCGATTTATCCGAAGAAATCACCCCACCTCCCTATCAAATCAGTATCACCATTGGATCTGGCGACACCATGAGCGCCATTCTGGATCGTGCCGGGGTTGCCCGCAAAGATGCCAACAGCGCGATCACCGCGTTGCGGAAAGTCTTTAATCCGACCCGTATTCGCCAAGGTCAGGAAATCAAAATTTCTTTTCAGGCCAACGCCAAAACCCTTAACAACGCGGGGGCTGCCGGGTCAGGTGAATTCCTCGGCCTTTCTCTGTTGCCGGATTTCCAGCACCGGGTCGTTGTCGCCCGCGGGCTTGACGATGTTTTCAGCGCCAACAGTGAAAAGCGTATCCTGACATCCGCACCCATACGCGCCGCCAACACGATTTCCCAAAGCCTTTATCTGGCTGGAAACAGGGCCAAGGTACCCAACGTTGTTTTGGCCGAACTGATCCGCCTGTATTCGTGGGACGTTGATTTTCAGCGTGACATTCGCACCGGCGACGCCTTCGAACTAATGTATGAGCGTTTTTCCGACGCAAACGGCGAGCCGGTTTACAATGGTGATGTCATCTTCGCCGCACTGGAACTGAGCGGCAAGCGCCATGCGATTTACCGCTATACCCTGGCCGACGGCAGCGTCGATTATTTTGACGACAAAGGCCAAAGCGCCAAGAAAGCGTTGATGCGCACCCCGATCGATGGCGCCCGCCTGTCGTCGGGCTTCGGCAAGCGCACGCATCCAGTGTTGGGTTACACAAAAATGCACAAGGGCCTTGATTTTGCGGCCCCGCGCGGCACCCCGATTTACGCCGCCGGTAATGGCACCGTCCAGTACGCCGGACGTAAAGGCGCTTACGGCAATTTCGTCCTGATCCGCCACAATGCGGATTATTCGACTGCCTACGCCCACATGAAGCGGGTCAACACGGCCAAGGGGCGGCGCGTCAAACAGGGTCAGATCATCGGTTATGTCGGCACCACCGGACGCTCGACCGGGCCGCACCTGCATTATGAAATCCGTCGCGCCGGTCGTCAGGTCAATCCACTGCGCGTTAAAATGCCGTCCGGGCGCAAGCTTCAAGGCGCGGAACTGGCGGACTTCCAGGCGGCACGGGCGACAATCGAACGTCAGTACGCGCAGCAGACGCCGCTGGTCAAACTAGCAGAAAACTAGATCATTCCTTGGGTTTCTGAAACAAGCCGGCAGCTATATTGCGGTTAATGTCGATCAGTGACTGGGCGCTTTCGAGCGATGGGGCGGCACGCGCCATCAGGGTTTGTTTATCGACAAAAATGCTGAGCCTCAAGATATCCTGACGCAAATCTTCGGGCAGCCGCCCGGCGTCATCCTGCAAACTGGCCTGAAGCAGCGTCCATAATTTCTGATTGCTCTGCAGGGCATCCTCGAAGGCGGTCGGGTCAAAGGGTTCTGATGCCGCTTGATGGAGATTACGCGCAGATTTGGCGAACGCTTCGGCCTCCGCAGCGCGGCCACTAAGCGCCGAACCCTGAACCTGTCCGTATGTTTTTGTTCTATCCACTAGAACAAATTGGCGATGGCCCGGCTATTGTCGGACATCAACTTCAAGGAAACATTGCCGAGTTTCTGGCGCACCTGCAAGGCGAGAAGATTAGCCGCTTCTTTTTCCAGGTCGGCGGTAACCAGTTTGTCGGAGCCGACTTGCAAGGTACTGCTGAGATCGGCACTGAATTGCTCACGGATGCTCAAGATCGAGACATCTGTGGAGAAGGAGCGTTCGCGCGCGCGGACGGCCTGCGTCGCGCCGTCAAGCCCGGCCAGCGCCGCGTTGATATTGACGTCGGTTGTGAGATTTCCATAATCCGTGGCGGCAGAACCGATGCCGAGCCCGGCGCTGTCGGCGGCGGCACCGGATATGACCAGGGTGTCGCCTTTATCATTAAGCGCCGCCTGAAGAACCTGTGGCGAACCGCTAATCAAGCCAACGCCGGAATAACGGGCATCAGAGGCGATGGAGTCGAGTTGGCTGGCAACAAGATCAAACTGTTGCGCCGCGGCTTGGCGCTCGAGCGCACTGCCCCCTTTGGCAGCCTCGGCAATCGTGCGCAATTGCGTGATCGTGCCATTGATCGCGGCAAGGCCGATGGAGGCGTTCTCGATGGTGTGTAGGCTCTGGCCGATCTGGTCCTTAACGGCCAACAAATCACTGGCACGGTTGCTTAAACCACGCGCCTGAAAATAGGCCGTCGGGCTATCGATGGGCTTATTGACCTCACGCCCTGTCGATATGTTGTTGATCGTCTGCTCGGTAAGCGCTGCCGTGTGCTGCTGGTATTGCAACACCTGACGGGTGGCGGCGGTTAAGTTTACGCTGTCAATCATCGAAGCATTATAACTCCGAGCGATGAGTGCTACAGTGACGCGCGTCACAGGGCAAAAGAAGCCTTTACGCGGCCTCCGCCTTCTCGCCATTGATGGTCAGCGTTTCCTCACCTGCTGAAACCGCAACCCGGTCACCGTCTTTGATGCCGCCTTCCAGGATCAGCCCGGCGAGGCTGTTTTGCAAGGAACGCTGGATGACCCTCTTTAAGGGCCTTGCACCGTAAACCGGATCATACCCAGCGTTTGCCAACCAGGCGCGGGCGGCGCTATCGAGATCAAGGATAATACCCCTGTCTGCCAACAACTTATCAAGATTGGCTAGCTGAATATCGACGATGGCGTCCATGTGGCTGCGGAACAGACGGTGGAACAAAATGACCTCATCCAGTCGATTAAGGAATTCCGGCCGGAACGAGGCACGGACGATCTCCATCACCTGGGCGCGGACTTCTCCGCTGTCATGGCCTTCTTCCTGGGCAGCCAGAATGTCGCCGCCGAGATTGCTGGTCAGCACGATCATGGTATTGGTGAAATCGACGGTGCGACCCTGGCCATCGGTCAGACGGCCGTCGTCAAGAACCTGCAACAACACGTTGAAGACATCTGGATGGGCCTTCTCGACCTCGTCAAACAAGATAACCTGGAACGGCCTACGCCTGACCGCCTCGGTCAAAGCGCCGCCCTCGTCATAGCCGACATAACCCGGCGGGGCACCAATCAACCGCGCGACGGCGTGTTTTTCCATGTATTCGGACATATCGATGCGCAACAGGGCTTGCTCGTCATCAAACAGGAATTCGGCCAGCGCCTTGGTCAGTTCCGTCTTACCGACGCCGGTAGGGCCGAGAAACAGGAACGAGCCGATTGGTCGGCTGGCGTCTTGCAGGCCCGCGCGCGCCCTTCTTACGGCGTTGGAGACGGCACCAAGTGCTTCATCCTGACCGATCACCCGCAGGCGCAGGTTTTCTTCCATTGCCAGCAGCTTGTCGCGTTCACCCTGCAACATTTTATCGACGGGGATGCCGGTCCAGCGCGAGACGATGGAGGCAATATGCTCAGGGGTCACCGATTCTTCCAGCATTGAGGTGCTTTCCGCCGCTTCGGCCTCATTGAGCTGCCTTTCCAGGCGTGGAATAAGGTCGTACTGAAGCTCTCCGGCCTTCTCATGCTCGCCCTCGCGCAACGCCCGATCATACGTAAGACGGGCCTGTTCGAGGCGTTCTTTAAGCTTGTTGGCGTCATCAAGTGCGGTTTTTTCTGACATCCAGTTTTGCGTCAAAACATTTGAACGGGCTTCCAGGCCGACAAGTTCGTCCTCCAGCTTGCCCAAACGGTCCTTGGAAGCGTCGTCGTTTTCTTTTTTCAGGGCTTCGCGTTCGATTTTAAGCTGGATGATACGGCGATCCAACTCGTCGATCTCTTCAGGTTTTGAATCGACCTCCATGCGTAGCCTTGATGCCGCCTCGTCAACCAGATCAATGGCCTTGTCAGGCAGGAAGCGGTCGGAAATATAGCGATTGGAAAGTGTCGCCGCAGAGACCAGTGCGCCATCGGCAATGCGCACCCCATGGTGCAATTCATATTTTTCCTTAATCCCGCGCAAAATCGAAATGGTGTCCTCGACGCTCGGCTCGGAAACGAAAACCGGTTGGAAGCGGCGCGCCAGGGCGGCGTCTTTTTCGACGTACTTGCGATATTCATTAAGCGTCGTCGCCCCGACGCAGTGCAACTCACCACGCGCCAAGGCTGGCTTGATCAGGTTAGAGGCATCCATCGAGCCTTCGGCTGCACCGGCCCCGACAAGGGTGTGCATTTCATCGATGAACAGAACGATCTCTCCGGCCGCCTGGGTGACTTCGTTTAACACCGCTTTCAGGCGTTCCTCGAACTCGCCACGGAACTTGGCCCCGGCGACAAGGGCACCCAGGTCGAGCACCATCAGCTTTTTATTCTTCAGGGTTTCAGGGACATCGCCATTGATAATGCGCTGGGCCAAGCCTTCGATGATGGCCGTCTTGCCGACGCCGGGTTCACCAATCAATACCGGATTATTCTTAGTGCGACGGGATAAAACCTGGATGGTGCGACGGATTTCCTCATCACGGCCAATGACCGGATCGATCTTTCCTTCGGCGGCGGCGGCCGTCAGATCGCGGGCGTATTTCTTCAGCGCGTCGTAGCTGTCTTCCGCGTTGGCACTGTTGGCGGGTCGGCCCTTGCGCACATCCTCGATGGCTTTATTGAGATTTTGCGCGGTCAGGCCTGCGTCGCTGAGCGCCTTGGCCGCTGCCGTGCCGCTGGCCAGCACCAGGGCCAGTAACAATCTTTCGGCGGTGACGAAACTGTCGCCGGCCTTCTCGGCAATTTGCTCGGCCTGCTCAAAAAGTTTTGCGGTTTCCTGGGACAGATAGACCTGCCCGGCACCACTGCCTTCAACTTTGGCAAATTTCGTCAATTCCGCTTCAACGTTTCTCAACGCCTTGGGCGCATCGCCACCGGCGGCGGCGATCAGGTTGGAAGCCAGCCCTTCCTTATCATCGAGAAGAACTTTCAAAATATGCAGTGGCGTCATTTGCTGGTGAGCACTGCGCGCAGCCAAGGTCTGCGCCGACTGGATAAAGCCGCGCGAACGTTCTGTGTATTTTTCGAATTCCATTCGGTCCGAAACCTTTCTTAATGTTCGATGCCTGGGCATCATATTGTCATTGGTTATGATTAATATGGACTAAATATCGACCATCGCAAGGGCAGTGCTTATCGCCTATAAAGAATCCAACTTGATTGACAATTCAATGGCTTACGGTGATTGTTGTACAATGAGCGCAACAATTTCCACTATCTGTCGTTTCCCCGTTAAGGGTTTAAGCCCGGAACAATTGCCCTCTGCCACGCTCGAGGCAGGTGGTGCAATCCCCGGCGACAGACGTTTTGCGCTGGCGCTGGCATCGACTCGGTTCGATGGGGAAAGCTCCCACTGGTTACATAAGAGCAGTTTTCTAATACTCATGAAATACGAAAAGCTGGCCGCCTTAGAGACGGTTTTTGACCCTGCCACAAACGATTTAAAGGTCTTGCGCAGTGGCAAACAAGTTGCCCGCGGCAAGCTGACGGACCCGGTCGGGCGGGCGATGATCGAGGATTTCTTTTCCGCCTACATGAAGGACGAGGCCCATGGCAAGCCACGCCTGGTTGAAGCCCGGGGCGACAGCATCTTTACCGATCAGAAAACAAAATTGATTTCGATCATCAATCTGGCATCGGTCCGCGACCTTGAACGGGTCACCGGTACAGCCATCGACGCAACCCGCTTTCGCGGCAATATTATGATCGATGGCATCGAAGCGTGGTCGGAATTTGGCTGGCTTGGTAAGGATATCACATGCGGCAGTGCCACCTTCAACATCAAAGATCGCATCGAAAGATGCGCCGCCATTAATGTCAACCCGACAACCGGGGCACGCGATCAAAACCTTATCAAAGACCTACAGGTTGGCTTCGGGCATATTGATATGGGAATTTTCGCGACGGTCACCAAGGCCGGCACCATCGCTATGGACGACTCCCTGAACCTGACAGATTAGGCGGCAGGTTCGCTGGCTTCGGCCTTGCGGGGGCGACCACGACGACGTGGCTTTACCTCGACAACCTCTTCATTGTCAGCCACCTGTTCGACAACGGCCGCAGCTGCGGACTCGACTGCGGGCTCAATTACAGGCTCGACTGGTGACACATTGGCTTCCTGAACTTCCAGCGGCTCATTTTGTTGCGGCTGCGCTTGCGGCTTCTGAATTGGCTGAGCAGACGTATCTTCCTGCTTATTGTGCTGGTTCTCATAGCGGGGTTTGCGGTTATGCTGATTGCTATTGTTGCCCCCCTCTGTTCCCGGTTCCGGGTTAAGAAGGCGGAAATAATGCTCGGCATACTGATGATAGCCTTCGGCGGCTATGCGATCCCCGGCAAGAGAGGCATCCCGGGCAAGGGCCAGATATTTATCGAGTATCTGTTGTGAAGAACCCCGGACCTTGTTCTCCGAACCGGAGTTTTCATAATTCCTGCTTCTGGAATTTTGATTCGGATTACGCTTCCCGGTATTACGGTTACGGCCCCGACGAGGGTTTGTCTCTTGTTTCATGAAATTTGTATCTCTATCGACAGCCGAGCAACCAACGATGGCCTGCTCCTGTCTATTAAATGTATGGTCTGAATAAATTCCACCAACGCTCAAGGCAATCTGCTTTTGCAGCCCGCACCGCCAATATCCATTTTGTTACGCGTAGAATGGATCGACTTTTACGTGGAGGAAAGAGACCTTCCCAAAACGCCCCAGGCGTCCGGTCCCCATGGTCAACTTCTGACCACTTTCATAAAATAAACTAGTCTGGATGGTTTCATATTCCAACAGTTTTTTTAAAAAAAAGAACTTTTATAATTTAGCCGTCACACAACGCCCGATACCGGCAATATCCGGGAAAATTTCAACACTGAACATTCCCGCTTGCACCAGCATATGGGCAACGCTTTCTGCCTGCCCCGTCCCGACCTCGAAAAACACCGCCCCGCCAGATTTTAGCAAGCCGGGAAGCTGGGCGATGATAGCCGGAAATTCCGATAATCCATCGGCCCCGGCAAACAAGGCGCTGTGAGGTTCAAAGCGGACGACTTCCTGCTGCAAGGAATCTCTATCGCCTTCAGGCACGTAAGGGGGATTACTGAGGACGATATCGAAAGTCCCCAAGCCCACGACGCCCTTGTTCCAGTCGCCGTGAACAAACTGTGCGCGCGAAGCCAGGCCAAGGTGTTCAGCATTGGCGCGGGCAACAATAAGGGCTGGCTCGCTGATATCGGTGCCAACACCCCAAGCGTTTTCGTATTCATGCAGCAAAGACAAAAGTAGGCAGCCCGATCCGGTGCCGAGATCGAGCATTTTTACGGGCTCACCCTTAACCGGAAAAATGTTGAGAATGGCCTGCACAAGCGTTTCAGAATCCGGCCTGGGGATCAGTGTCTCCGGGCTGACGGCAAAACGAAGACTCCAGAATTCTTTCTCGCCGGTTATCAGGGCTAACGGTTCACGGGCCGCCCGCCGGGCAACCAAAGTATTGAAATGGCGAAACTCATCTGCTTTGAGTTCCATCTCTGGATAACCGAAGACGTGCTCGGGCGTGCGTTTCAGGGCGAAAGCCGCAAGCAGGCGGGCATCGAGGCGGGCCTCATCGACACCGGCCTCAGCGAGGGCCCGGACGGCCTCCGCCAAGGCTTCGCCCGTGGTAGTCACGAAATTTCTGCCAACCGGCCCGCCTGATCTTCTGAAATCAAGGCGTCAATGGCTTCATCCAGATCGCCATCCATAATGCGATCCAGCTTGTGAAGCGTCAGGTTGATGCGGTGGTCGGTTACTCGTCCCTGGGGGAAATTATAGGTGCGGATACGTTCGGAGCGGTCGCCCGAGCCGACCTGACTTTTGCGCGCCGCCGCCCGTTCTGCATCGACCAGTTGTCGCTGATGATCGTAGAGCCTGGAGCGCAGCACCCGCATCGCCTTTGCCTTGTTCTTATGCTGCGATTTTTCATCCTGCTGGATAACGACGAGGCCGGTCGGAAGATGGGTAATGCGGATGGCGCTGTCGGTGGTATTGACCGATTGACCGCCCGGACCGCTGGCGCGGAAGATATCGATGCGCAGATCCTTATCGGCGATCTGAACATCCACTTCTTCGGCTTCGGGCATCACCGCGACGGTCGCCGCCGAGGTGTGAATGCGGCCACCCGATTCCGTTGCCGGCACGCGCTGGACACGGTGGACACCGGATTCGAACTTCAAGCGCGCGAACACACCGCGCCCGACAACCGAAGCCGTGGCCTCTTTACAACCGCCGATGCCGGTTTCGTTCATCGACATGATTTCAAATTTCCAGCCCAGATTCTCGGCGTAGCGCTGATACATGCGGAACAGATCGGCGGCAAACAGTGCCGCTTCTTCGCCTCCGGTACCGGCGCGCACTTCCAAAATCGCATTCTTTTCGTCGGCCTCGTCCTTGGGCAACAAGAGAACCTGAATTTTTTTTTCCAGGGCCGGAACTTTTGTCTTTAATTCCTGAAATTCGACTTCCGCCATACTACGCATTTCCGGGTCCGTTTCAGGGTCGGCCAGCATGGCGGCCAGATCGGCGGCTTCCGCCTGTGCCGAATCCAGATTGGCTATGCCTTCGACGATCGGCTTCAGTTCCGCATACTCCTTGGACATGGTGACAAAATCACCGGACGAGGCGACATCGGGGGCCAACATCAATTCCCCCAATTCTTCATAACGGGCGACGACTTTTTGTAAATTCTCGCTCAGACTCACCGTCTATATCTCCTAAAGATTTTCATCGTCATCGAGCCCGAACAACTGGTCGATGGTATCTTCCATTTCCTGCAAAGTCCGGGAATTCGGATCAGATTGCCCCGCCACCTGGCGCAACTGTTCGGACGGACCATGCAGCAAGCGGTTAATCAGCAAACGGGTCGTCTTTTGGGCATCGCCGCCGCCATCGGCAAGTGCCTGTTCGCGAACGCCCTCGAAGTGAGTGCGCAGCCTGTTTAAGGCCGGTACCGCAGTCCGTTCGGCGTGGCCGCGCAGGAAGTTGTCGACATCGGCATCGACAATTTTCCAGGCAGCCCCCGACTCGTTTTCGCGGCCTGCCCGGCCCTCCATGGCGACCCGTTCCAGATCATCGAGACTGTACAGGAAAGCGTCTTCGATGCGCTCGACCAGAGGATCAATGTCGCCCGGAATGGCCGTATCGATCAGGAAAACGGGCTTGTGACGGCGCGCAGATATGGCGCTATTGACCATTGCCGCCGTGATCGCCTGCCGCCGCTGGCCGAGTGCCGTCAACACAATGTCGGCCTCTACCAGAAGATTTGGCAATTCCTCAAAGGCGCTGGTATGACAGCCCAGGCGCGCCGCCGCCTCTTCTGCCCGACGTTCGGTTGGATGGGTCGCAACAAGTTTGTTTAAGCCCATCGCCAGCATATCGGTGGCAATCAGTTCACCCATTTCACCGCCGCCGACCAACAGCACCGTGCAGGACGCCAGATCGCCGTGCAGATCGCCAGCCAACTGGGTCGCCGCCGCCGCGATCGAAACCGGACGTTCACCGATGGCGGTTTCCGTGCGCACTCTTTTGGCCGTTGCGTAGGCCGCTTGCAGAATGGATTCCAGACCGCTTGCCGTCATCCCGAGTTGCTTGGCCAGGCGATGGGCGGTCTTGACCTGACCGAGCACCTGTGGCTCACCGATAATCAGGCTATCGAGCGACGCGGTAACGGCAAATATTTGCCGCACCGCCTGCTGATCCCAATGGACATAGGTTTGCCCATCCATTTCCTCTAGTCCCAACTCGCCGTGTTCGGCCAGGATCTCGACGATGCGGCGCGCCGTTTCTGCCTCGCTAACGACAAGGTTCCGGCAAAATGCCTGAACCTCGACCCGATCACAGGTCGATAGCACCAGGGCCTGTTCGATGCCGGCATTTTTCAGGCGCTCAAGAATAAACGGTGCCGCCGAGTCCTCGACAAAAAGCCGATCGCGCAGGATCATTGAGCTCGAACGATGGTTGGCACCGACAACCAGAGCGCGGCCTTGTAAGAATAATTCCGGAGTTAAATTATCTACCATACATCGCTAACGGTACGTGGCCAGGTGGTCCTCCAACGAAGCCAGAGGAACCTCTACCTGATCACCCGTTTCCATATTTCTAACGGTGGCGACACCCTTTGCCATCTCGTCTTCACCGAGAATGACACAGGCTATCGCACCCACATTATTGGCCCTTTTCATACGCTTTTTCATGTTGCCGGAATAACCCAGCTCAATGCTGAAGCCATTCTGGCGAAGGCGCTGAGTCAGCGGCAGGGCCTTGGCCTCAGCCTCGGCCCCCAAGGGTACCATAGCGATGGGACGCGCACGACCTTCTGGACCCGGGATCATCATCGCCAGGCGCTCAATGCCTGCGGCCCAGCCGACACCCGGTGTCTGCGGTCCACCCATCTGCTTGATCAGTCCGTCATAACGACCACCTGCAACCAGCGCCCCCTGGGCACCCAGTTCGGTGGTGGTGAATTCGAACGCCGTATGGCAATAGTAATCGAGCCCCCGCACCAGCCACGGGTTGAGGGTATAGGCGACGCCGACGGCGTCGAGGCCTTGTTTGACGGACTCGAAAAAATCACGTGAATGATCGTTGAAGCTGTCAGCAATCACCGGTGCGTTTTCGATGATCGCCCGGTCGCCTTCATTCTTGGAATCGAGGATGCGCAACGGATTGCGTTGCAGGCGATCGCGGCTGTCTTCTGACAGTTTATCGAGATGACCGCGAAAATAATCGACCAGTTTATCCCGGTAGGCGGCACGACTTTCCGTGTCGCCGAGGCTGTTGAGTTCGAGAACCGTTTTATCGCGTACGCCAAGGGCTTCGAGGAAGTGAGAGCCCAGGGCAATCATTTCAATATCGGCCAACGGGCCTTCTACACCGATGGTTTCCGCGCCGACCTGATGGAACTGGCGCAAGCGTCCTTTCTGCGGTCGCTCGTAACGAAACATCGATCCCTGATAGGTAAACTTCAACGGCACCGACTGGGCCAGTCCGCCGGAAATAAAAGCCCGCGCGACGCCAGCGGTATTTTCCGGGCGCAAGGTCAGCAGGTCGCCACCCTTGTCTTCAAAGGTATACATTTCCTTGGTGACGATGTCAGAGGTATCGCCAAGGGTGCGGGCAAAGACTTCCGTACGCTCAAAAATCGGCGTCTCTATTTCATCAAAGCCGTAGCGACCAGATACGGCGCGTATGGTATCGATGACCTTGCGATGACGCAGGTTTTCTTCGGCTAACAGATCGTGGGTGCCGCGGACCGGCTGTAACGTGGACATTATATATACTTAAACTCTCTCATTGCCTCTTTTGGGCTTGTAGCGACTTGCAATGTAATCGTCGATGATTTTCTTGAATTCTTCGGCAATGGCGGGGCCGCGCAGGGTCGCCGCTTTCTTGCCGTCGATGAACACCGGGGCGACCGGTTCCTCGCCGGTACCGGGCAGACTGATGCCGATATCGGCATGTTTGCTTTCACCGGGACCGTTAACGATGCAGCCCATGACGGCCAGGCTTAAGTCTTCGACACCGTGATATTTTTTGCCCCATATGGGCATCGAGGCGCGGACGTGGCTTTGAATCTTCTGCGCCAGTTCCTGAAATACCGTGCTCGTGGTCCGCCCACAACCAGGGCAGGCAATGACCAGTGGGGTGAACGACCGCAGGCCCATTGTTTGCAGCATTTCCTGGGCGACGATGACTTCCTGGGTACGATCCCCACCGGGTTCAGGGGTCAGCGACACGCGAATAGTGTCGCCGATGCCGTTTTGCAGCAAAATCCCCATCGCCGCAGTTGAAGCGACAATGCCTTTTGATCCCATGCCGGCTTCCGTCAGTCCCAAATGCAGGGCGTAGTCGCAGCGCCCGGCCAGTTCTGTATAGACGGCGATCAAGTCCTGCACACCGCTTACCTTACACGACAGGACGATCTTGTCGGCGCCCATACCCAAGGCGCGGGCCATATCGGCGCTATCCAGGGCCGACCTGACAAGTGCTTCGCGGGTTACCTGAGCGGCGTCCAGAGGAGCTGCAAGTTTGCTGTTTTCATCCATCAGAGCGACGACCAGTTGCTGATCCAGGCTGCCCCAATTGACGCCGATGCGGACCGGTCGGTCGTAGGTCAGGGCGGTTTCGATCATCGATGAAAACTGGCTGTCTTTCTTTTCCCTGAAACCGACGTTGCCGGGATTGATCCGGTACTTGGCCAAAGCCTCGGCGCAGGCCGGGTTTTCACCAAGCAGCTTGTGGCCAATATAGTGAAAATCCCCGATCAGCGGCACTGAGACACCCTGGGCGTCGAGTTTGTCGCGAATATGGGGGACGGCCTTGGCGGCAGCGTCGCGGTCGACAGTCAGACGCACCAGTTCCGATCCGGCCCGAGCCAGGGCCACGACTTGAGCGACGGTGCCAGCAATATCGGCAGTATCCGTATTGGTCATCGACTGAACGATAATGGGGGCGTCGCCACCGACCTTAAGCGGGCCAATATCGACCGCAACGCTTGCGCGCCGCGGTGGAAGCAGAATGTTGGACACGGCTTAAATCCTCGTCATCATTGGTCTTAATTCGCGGCGGCACCCTGACGCAACAAATCCGGGTCCAGAGTGACATTTCGCCGGACTTTCCCGGCCTCGCCCAAATCCGGCACCACTTCGCCGTCTACCAGAATTTCCAAGGCCCCGGCGTTGCCCGTCAACAGGACAAGGCCTGGCTGATCAGGCACCCGGTAACTGTCACCGGCCCTGAGCAGGCGAGTCAAAAGCAGACGATTAGCATTATTGTCACGGACCTGAATCCAGCTGTTCTTGCGTGCCTTAACGAGGATTCGGGAATTCTCGTTCTCGGTACCGTAAACCTCGTTCGACGGCGTCGATGTCGTCGTGCTGGTGCTAGAGCTAGAACTGGCACTTGTGCTGGTACTGGTACTTGAGCTAGTGCTGGCACTTGAGTTGGTGCTGGCTGTTTGCGTCGATGTTGGGATCGCGGCCTCAGGTTCTTCGACAGGCGGGTCTTCGGCAACGGCCTGAAGGGGCGCTGGTGCGGTCGCGGGTTCTGCGACGAACGGTTCGGCAACGGGCGGCTCTTCGGTTGCGACCGGGGCTGGTTCAGAAACTGGCTGACTGACACTGACGTCGGGTTCCGTCGCAACCGCTTGGCTGACCTCTTCAACCTTTTGCGCAACTTCGGCGACAACTGGTTGCTGCTCTTCGGCGACTTTCTCCTCGACCTTGGCTGCGACTTCAGCAACAACCGGTGCAGGCGTTTCGACAACTTCTGACGTTATTTCCGGGGTCGCCTGTTCGACCGGCTGACTGACAGTTTCGACAACCTGTTTCTCGATTTCCGCCACCACCTGTTCTGGCGGGGTTGTGGTTTCTTGCGTCTCAACGACTTCGGCGGTCGGCTCTTGGGTCTTGAGGGCCTTGAGGGTCTCGGGAGTCTCATTGGCCTCAGTAGCCTCAGTAGCCTTAGTAGCCTCAGGGGCCTCGGGGGCAACCGGCTCAATCTTGAATTCAGGATCTTCGGGCTGGGTTTGCTCGCTTAAGCGTTCAGGAACCTGCGACACCAGTCCGGCCAGAAAGCCGTCTTTAGCCGTGCTTACGTACCAAACGCCATAGGTCAACATGGCGACGACGACACCGACGAAGATAATCGCGCCCCCGGGAATGCTCGATTCGGGGATCGGCACCGGAAAGACCAGCCTGGTCGCTCCCGAGCCGCCAGAACTTTCGGCCTTGTAGCGGCGCACTACCTCGCCACTGTCGAGGCCGAGATAATCCGCGTAGGAGCGAATAAACCCTATTGCATAGGCCGTCCCAGGCAATTCGTCGTAACGCCCTGCCTCAATCGCCTCAAGATAAATAAAGCGAATATGAAGGGTTTCAGCGACGAAACGCAGATCATCGCCTAGCCTGACCCGTGAAGCCTTGAGCAGAGCACCGACACCGCCAGAGTTTACTCTAACGTCTTGCTGCTCTTCGTTATTTAGATCCTTAGAAGCCATTTCCATTTCCCAAGGAAAGCGCGTGTTGGGCTTTCCTGATTTCTTTCCACGCTGGAAACAGAAAGGATACTGGATACCCAGCCTTGATTAAGCGTCCCGCCGACTCCGTCAATGGAAGCGTCAGGACAAATCGTATTCTGACGAAATATTGAGAATTTTCAAGCGCTAAACCGTCACCCCATGATCCTTGGCAAAGGCGCGAAGATTACCGCGAAGACTATGCTGGGATAAGCCATAGAGGGTATCCATATATTGTGACAGGGCGGCGACGTCCAGGCTTCGGATCATCGCCTTGACTGGACCAACGGCGTTGGGCTGCATTGAAAGGGTACGGAAACCAACACCGATCAGCGCCATGGCGTCAATTGGACTGGCCGCCATTTCCCCGCACAGACTTAAAGACACCTGGGCTTCATCGCAAGCCTCCACGACGTCACGCAGCAGCGACATGACCGGTGGCGACAGCATATCGTACCGTTCAGACAAGCGGGAATTACCGCGGTCAGCGGCAAACAGGAACTGGTAAAGATCGTTGCTGCCGACGGAAATAAAATCGACCCGCGCCAGCAAAGCCGGCAACTGGAACAAAAGCGACGGCACTTCGAGCATGACCCCGGCACTGATCGACGTCGGCATCACGGTACCGCGTTCTTTCTCGCGCCTTAATTCCAGGTCGAGCAGGGAACGCGCCTGATCGAACTCGGGCACCTCGGCGATCATCGGGAACATCACCGAAAGCTCACGCCCACTTGCTGCTTGGATAAGCGCCCGCAACTGTTGGCGCAGCAACATTGGTCGGTCGAAAGAAACCCGGATCGCCCGCCATCCCATGGCTGGATTCTCTTCGTTTTGGGCGTTCCAATAAGGCAGCATTTTGTCGCCGCCGATATCCAGGGTACGAAAGACCACCGGCTTGCCCGCTGATTGTTCAAGGACCTTGGCATAAATTTTGCGCTGATCGTCAACACCGGGAAAATCGGACCTGACCATAAACGGCACTTCCGTACGGTAAAGGCCGACCCCGTCCGACCCCATGTCATGCAGGTGCGGTAGATCGATCAACAGTCCGGCATTGATATTCAGGCTGATGGGGACGTTATCGCGGGTGATGCTTTGCAGATCACGAAGCTGGCCGTAAGCCGCCTTTCGTTCGGCCCGCACGCGGGCGCTGTTCTTGAAGCGCTGGCGCACTTCTTCACCGGGGCGAACAAAAACCTGGGCATTGGTCCCATCAACGATCACCGGCTCGCCGGTTTCGATCATATTAAGGATACCGCGGGCCTGACCGACAACCGGAATATCGAGGGCGCGGGCAACAATCGAGACATGCGCCGTCGCCGATCCCTCCTCGAGCACCAGCCCGCCCAGTTTCGATCTGTCATAGTCGAGCAGTTGCGCAGGACCCATATTGCGGGCGATCAGGATGACGCAATCGGCGTTTCGCACAATTTCATCATCGGGCATAGCGCCATTACTGCCGTTTGCGCCGACCAGATGCTGAAGCAGTCTTGTCCCCAGGTCTTCCAGGTCATGGACCCTTTCGCGCAGGTAAGGATCTGTGACCTGGTTCATTCTGGCGCGGATATCGTTGTGAACTTTTTGGACGGCCGCTTCGGCTGTCAGACCGCCGGAAATAGACTCGTCGATGCGGGCAAACCAACCGGCATCTTCGGCAATCATACGGTAGGATTCGAGAATCTCCCGGTGCTCCCCCGCCGCCGCCAGATCAGACTGCTCCATCATATCGTCAAGAGCGCCATGCATTTCCGAGACCGCCTTGCGTAGGCGTTCATGCTCCTGGTCGACGTCCTCTGCGACCATTTTGGTAATGTGGAATTGCGGCGCATGCAAGACGGCAACACCAACGCCAAGACCAGGATTGAGACTAATTCCTTCGAGGCGCAAGGGCAGAAGGGCGTTGCCGTCGGCGGGCATCAGTTCGTCGCGGCTGATCAGCTCGCCACCACCGACCAGTTCGGCCAGCACCATGGCCACGATTTGCAGGATTTCGACTTCTTCATCGCTGTAATTGCGGCGCTTGCGATTCTGCACGGCAATGACACCGACCACCCGACCGCCCCGCAAGATAGGTACACCCATCAAGGATTGGTACATCTCCTCGCCGGTTTCCGGGCGGAAGACAAAATTGGCATGGTTTTGCGCGTCGGCCAGGGCGAAGGGGCGGGCTTGGGCGGCAATCAGGCCAATCAGTCCCTCGCCGACGCGAAGCCGGGTGTTATGCACGGCCGAGGCATTCAGGCCTTCGGTGCCGAACAGTTCCAGCACTTCACCGGCACGCATGACATAGAGCGAGCACACTTCGGCGACCATGTCGGCGGCGATAATCAAAACGATTTTATCGAGTCGCTGCTGCGCCGTCCCTTCGCCTGCCATGACATCACGGACCCGCGCCAGCAAGCGGCGCGATACGGGCGACATCTGGGGTCCTGGGTTTTGTGGTGCAGTCATTACGCAGACATAAGAACCGGGCGGGCCCCTGCAACGTCAAGGGGAACGATTTAAGTCCTGTTAATTGTCATCCCTTGCTTCCAGGGCCCGGACGGCCTGATCGATCAGATTTTGGATAATCATTTCGGTCGGCTGTTCCGCATTGACCATACCAACGCTTTGACCCGCCATCATCGATCCGCCTTCGACATCACCGTCGATGGCGGCGCGTTTCAGGGCACCGGCCCAGAAATGTTCGATTTCAAGCTGCGCGTCTTTCAATTCGACTTCGCCCTTCTCGACCCGGGCGGCGGCGGTACGCTGGGCTTCGCTAAAGCGTTTCGTACCTTCATTTACCAGGGCGCGAACGGGGATCACCGGAAACTTTGGATCGATCTGAACGGTCGGCACGGCGTCACGGGCATTAGCCCGGATGAAGGCTTTCTTGAAATTCGGGTGGGCGACGCATTCAGTGGCGCAAACGAAGAGTGTGCCAAGCTGACAACCGGCGGCACCCATTTCAAGATAAGAGACGATGGCTTCGCCGCGCCCGATGCCACCGGCGATAAAGACCGGGACCTCGGTAATGTGGGGAAGGATTTCCTGGGCCAGGACGCTGGTCGCTACCGGGCCGATATGGCCACCGGCTTCGGCACCTTCGATAACCAGTGCATCGGCGCCGTTTTTAATCAGCCTTTTGGCAATCGCCAGTACCGGAGCGAAACAAATGACCTTGATACCGGCTTCCTTGAGCTTGGCAATCGAGGCTGCTGCGGGCAAGCCGCCGGCCAGCACAACGTGCGAAACGTCTTTGTCGATACAGACATCAATCAGCTCTTCGAGTTGAGGATGCATAGTGATCAGGTTGACGCCGAAGGGCTTGTCGGTCAGCCCCTGGGTGGCGACAATTTCCGGGCCGAGCAGATCGGGAGTCATAGAACCGCAGGCGATGACACCGAAACCACCGGCGTTGGAAATCGCCGAAACCAGATTGCGTTCAGAAAGCCACGACATGGCACCGCCGAGAATGGCATGGCGGCAACCAAGAAAGTCACTGCCGCGCGCCCACAGGGCCTGTAATTTTTGTTCCGCTGTTTTTTCTGACACGCGCTTACTCGCCGTCCAGGCCGTAGACTGTATGCAAGGCGCGCACGGCACGCTCGGTGAATTCCTCGGCGATCAGGACGCTGACCTTGATTTCCGAAGTCGATATGACCTGAATGTTGATGCCTTCATCGGCCAGCGACTTGAACATGCGCTGGGCGACACCGGCGTGTGAACGCATGCCGACACCGATCACCGAAACCTTGACGACATCTGAGTCCCAGTTCAGGGCCTGATAGCCGAGATCTTCTTTACGCTGTTTCAGGATATCGACGGCCCGCTCAAGATCGCTGCGGGTGACGGTGAAAGTCAGATCCGTCGCCTTGCCGTTATCCGATACATTCTGAACGATCATATCGACATTGACACTGGCATCGGCCAGGGGGCCGAAAATGCGAGCGGCGACGCCGGGCCGGTCGGCGACCTGGGCCAGGGTAATCTTGGCTTCGTCACGGGAGTAGGCAATTCCACTGACTAATTCATGTTCCACGACTTCATCCTCATCAACGACAAGAGTTCCGGGTTTATTGGTGAACGATGATAGCACTTGTATGCGCACGGCATGCTTCATCGCCATCTCGACGGCGCGCGTTTGTAACACCTTAGCCCCAACCGAGGCCATTTCGAGCATTTCTTCGTAAGTGATTTTTTCCAGTTTATGGGCTTTGGCGACAATTCTGGGGTCGGCCGTATAGATACCTTCGACATCGGTGTAGATATCGCAGCGATCGGCTTTAAGCGCCGCAGCCAAACCAACGGCAGAGGTATCCGACCCGCCGCGACCCAATGTCGAGACACGACCGTCCTGTGAGATTCCCTGAAAACCGGGAACGACAACAACCTCGCCCTGTTTCATGCAAGCAATCAGGTTTTCACCGTCAATGGATTCGATGCGCGCCTTGCCGTGGGCAGTGTCCGTATGAATGGGGATTTGCCAGCCCTGCCACGAGCGCGCCTTGATGCCCAGTTCCTGCAAGGCAAGCGCCAACAAGCCAGACGTTACCTGCTCGCCCGAGGAAACCACGACATCATATTCGCGGGCGTCATAAAGCGGCGATATATCCTCGACATAGCCAACCAGGCGGTTGGTCTCGCCCGACATCGCCGAAACCACCACCGCGACTTCGTGACCGGCATCGACTTCCGCCTTGACGCGCACGGCCACAGCCTTGATACGCTCAGGGTCGCCGACAGAAGTACCGCCAAATTTTAAAACTATACGGGCCATAACAAACCTACCAAAAAGACCGCCAAAACGTCGCCGAAAACGAGGATAAACAATCAAGGGGTTTGCCCAAGGGCGACGGGCGCGTATACATACTCTAAATCGCCAAATTGAAGCAACCCCGCCGAGCAAACATGGAAACACAGGAAAATTCATCGACCGCATCGCCTGAAGACGTCGCCCGCTTTACCGCCATGGCCGAGACCTGGTGGGACGTGAACGGCAAATTCCGGCCCTTGCATCAGATCAACCCGGTGCGGATCGCCTATATCCGCGATTTCGTTTGTCAGCATTTTGGGCGTGACGGCAAAGCGACGAAACCCTTCGATGGTCTGGAATTGCTCGATATCGGCTGTGGCGGCGGCTTGCTTTGCGAACCCATGGCCCGCCTTGGTGCCACCGTCAGCGGTATCGACGCCGGTGACAAGAATGTCGCCATTGCCAGCCTGCACGCCGGGCAAAGCGGCCTCGCCATCGACTACCGCCAGCAATTGCCCGAAGAACTGGTCAAAACCGGCAAGGCCTTCGATATTGTCCTGAACATGGAAGTCATCGAGCACGTTACCGACGTCGATGCCTTCCTGGCCGCCAGCGCCGCCCTGGTAAAGCCTGGCGGAGTGATGGTGCTGTCGACCATGAACCGCACCCTGAAGGCCTTTGCACTGGCTAAAATCGGTGCCGAATACATCATGCGCTGGCTGCCTGCGGGGACCCACGACTGGCGCAAGTTCGTCAAGCCATCGGAACTGGCCCGCGGCCTGCGCACAAACGCAGTCGAAATCAGCGACATCTCCGGCATGGTCTACAGCCCCTTCAAGGACGCCTGGTCCCTGTCCCAAGACCTGGACGTCAACTATCTGGTCAGTGCGGTGAAAAAATAATATCAGGAAAGCGGGTAAAGCGCTGAAGCCGTTTCGCCCTTGCACCAGCGTTGCCAGATAAGCCGGTAGGCCTTTTCCACATCGCCGGGGAAGTGCCCATAAACATCAGCAACCCGCTGCCGCAATTCTTGTCTTATTTGCGCCAACTCCCCAGCCTGCCCAGCCCGCCTAAGAGCAATGGCGTGGTACTCTTCCGGGCTTCCGGCAACCCAGTCTGCAAGACCAACGGGGTGGCAGATGCCATCGATGATCCGCCCACCGGCCTTGCGCGTGTCCAGAAGTCCGATCACCGGAACCCCCATCCACAGGCTATCCATGGTCGTTATGCCGCCGCCATGGGGGAAGCTGTCGAGGACGATATCGACAAGGTTATGGGCCTCAAGATGCTCGCCTTGTTCCGTTCTGCCCATAAGAATCAACCGATCGGCCCCAATACCAAGACCCGAGAATGTTTCGCTGATTTTTTGCCGGGCGGTGAGATCGTCCAGTTGACTGAATTTGAGCAACAGACGGGCACCGGGAATGTCTTGCAGAATTCTTGCCCACAGAGCCAGAACGTCGTCTGAAATTTTGATGAAACGGCCAAGAAAGCCGAAGGTAATAAAGCCGTTTTTGAGGCACGGTGGCGGCCCCACCAGCGGCGCATCTGGTGGTGGCGTGAAGCCAAAATAGGTCTCAAGATAAACTGGTTTTTCCGGATAAATAGTCTCTTCGTCCGGTGGTGTCATGTGCGCCGTCGTCAGGCGGTAGTCGATGGTCGATGCGCCCGCTGCCAAATGACCGATGCCGGTGACCTGCAAGGGTGCCGGTTTATGACCGAAAACACCCAGGCGGTTGCCTCGGGTGTGGCCGGACAGGTCGACCAGAATGTCAATGGCATCGGCCCGAATCATCGCCGCCACTTGGTCGTCATCGCTGTCCCTGATATCACGCCAGTGGGTGGCGGCGGTGCGCAAGGCAGCGCTTACATGGTCGCCAGAAATAGTGGTGTCATAGCAAATCACTTCAAAATTTTGCCGTGCGTGCTCGATGATCAAGGGGGCAAATCCGAGACAGGCGGAATGGTCGCGAAAGTCGGCTGAAACATAGCCTATGCGTAAAGGACGCGCGGGGTCGCGGTTGTTGGTGTGGGCCTGGATTTTGTCCGCCAGGGGCAGGATGAATGTACTATTCCACAGGTTGCGCTCTTTCTGCTGCGCTTTCTGGTCAATACCCGGGATGAAATCCTGAAGGAAAATCAGATTGCTGTGGGCCTCGGCGTAAGCGGGTTTAATGGCCAGCGCCTTGGCGAAACTGGCGGCGGCCTCATTCAGATTTCTGCCGTTAAAAAGCAAATTTCCAAGGTTGTAATGCGCCTCGGCAAAATTGGCCTTAAGGGCGAGGGCCTTCCGATAGCTTGCTGCGGCTTCATCCAGCCTGTTGAGTTCGTTCAAGGCAAAGCCAAGATTGTTATGGGCCTCGGCAAAGGCGGGCTTGATGGCGACCGCCTTGCGGTAACTTGCGACGGCCTCCTCCAGTTTGTTCAGTCCTTTCAACGCAAGGCCAAGATTGTTAAGGGCCTCGGCATAATTGGGCTTGATGGCCAGGGCCTTGCCGTAGCTTGCGACGGATTCTTCCAGCCTGTTCAGCTTTTTCAGGGCGTTACCAAGATTGTAACAGGCCTCTGCGTAGTCAGGCATAATGGCCAGGGCTTTGCCGATCAGGTTGATCGCGGACTCGCTATCGCCTGACTGGTAAGCAATCACCCCAAGCAGATTCAAGGCAACAGGCTGATTGGGATCGCCTTGCAAGACTTGCCGGTAGATGGCCTCGGCGATAGACAAATCGCCGGCTACATGATGCTGCACACCAAGGTTGAGGGACGCCTGGGTGGCTTGTGTCGATTGCCCAGGGGAATTGATTGCGGACTTTCCGCGCTTTGTTTTACTGGCGCGCTTTTCGGCGACTTTCTTCTGACGACGTTTTTCGGCCCTGTTCATTGATGCTCCCTTGCCCCGGGTAAGCGCCAATAACACTAAAGAAAGTGCGGCGGATTTATAAGGAGGCGGTTTTAATCGTTGTTGCGGGGGCGGCGGGGGCGGATTGGCAGGCGCATGAATTCTATGCCCTCGTCATCAAGCTCTTCGGCTTCCTTGTCCGTGGTCTTACCGTAGATGTCGCGTTTTTCGGCTTCGCCGTAATGAATGGCGCGGGCTTCTTCGGCAAAATCATCGCCGACGTATTCGCTGTTTTCCTCGATCACTTCGCGTAATTTACCGGCCGCATTAAGAATTTGCTCAGCCACTTCCCTGGCGCGCTTCTCGGCTGACTGGCCGGATATTTTTTCAGAGGTGGTGATATTCGGGGCCATCAGCGCCTTGGCTACACTTGTATCGCCGCACACCGGACAATCCACATCGCCACGCTTGCACTGTTCATCAAAGGAAGCGCTGGAGCGAAACCAGGCTTCGAATTCGTGGTTGCGTGAGCATTTAAGCTGAAAGTGAATCATTTCATCTGCCGCCCATAAAAGGATATCGTCTAAGCGATTATAGTAACCGCAAGATAACAATAGAGGAAGACCACTTAACAAATGGCAAACAATCCCGATAGCACCTCCGCGCCGCGCCACTTGCGGATAACCAATCCTTCGCCCTGGGTCGTGCGCTTTGCGCCGCTTATAAAAGAAGCTGGCACGGCCCTGGACCTGGCCTGTGGCGGCGGTCGCCACGCCCGATATTTGCTTGAACTTGGCCGCAACGTGGTCGCCCTTGACCGTTCCACCGAGGCCCTGGCCGATCTGGAAAACTCTCCAGGGTGTGAGGTTATCTGCGCCGATCTGGAACTGGCAGAGCCGGTTTTCGACGCTCCCGGCGCGCTGGCCGGGCGGGCTTTTGATGGCATTATCGTCGTCAATTACCTGCACCGCCCATTGCTCGCGGCGCTTTTGGACGCACTCGCGCCCGGCGGTGTGCTGATTTATGAAACCTTCGCCCGTGGCAACGAGGTCTTCACCCGGCCACGCAACCCCGATCATCTTTTGAAGAGCGGTGAATTGCTGGATTTGGTCAAAGACAAACTACACGTCATCGCCTATGAACACGGCATCATCGAAAAAGGGCCACTTCCCGGCGTCATCCAGCGCCTGTGCGCGGTCAAACCCGAAGGCCCCAGCACGCGCGACGACGGCGAGCCCGCAGCCCGGCCCGTCCACCCCGATTAGCTTTTCCTTAAGGCAACATCCCGATCATGGCTCAGGGCCGGGATTTTTTCGCGGGCTTCGGCGACTTTCGCAAGATCGATGTCGGCGATGATGAAGCCCGGCTCCTCGCCACCGTCGGCCAACACCTCGCCCCACGGATCGACAATCAGCGAATGGCCGAAGGTCTGCCGCCCGCCCGGATGATCGCCGCATTGCGCCGGGGCGATAATGTAGCAGCCGGTCTCGATGGCGCGGGCCCGCTGCAAGATATGCCAGTGGGCCTGGCCACTGATCCGGGTGAAGGCGGATGGCGTCGCAATCATTTCGGCCCCGGCCTGGGCCAGAGTGCGAAACAGATAGGCGAAGCGCAGATCGTAGCAAATCGTCATGCCGAGCCGGCCCCACGGAGTTTCGGCCAGGACCGCTTCGTTACCGGCGTTATAGTGATTGGATTCCCGGTGACTTTCCGCGCCGCCCAGATTGACATCGAACATGTGGATTTTATCATAGCGTGCACGCACGGCCCCTTGCTCATCAAGCAGAAACGAACGGTTGGCCATTTTATCGCTGCCGGGAACCTCCACCAGTAAGGAGCCGATCAACACCCAGGCCCCGGTTTCGCGGGCCAGGTCCTGAAACGCCAACAGCGCCGGGTTGCCGTCTTCGGGCAGGCACCCGGCTTTAAGGGTGGCCCGGTCCGGGGCCATAATGTTGACGGTCTCCGGACACGCGATCAGCTCGGCCCCGGCGTCTCGCGCCCGTCTGCCAAGATCACCCGCTGCGGCCAGATTAGCGGCGACATCAACACCGGTATTGGTCTGAATACAGGCGACCTTGAAAAAATTGCTCAAGACGCGATGCCAAGCATGGGATCGAGTTCATCGTCAAGATCAAGCTCAATCAGATCGTCGCTGCCGCCGATGTTTTTACCATCGATAAAAATCTGCGGGACTGCGGTTCTGCCACCCGCCCGCTGGGTCATTTCCTGGCGTTTATTCTGATCGAAGGTAACATCGTACTCGACGAACTCAACGCCCTTGTTTTTAAGCAGATGCTTGGCGCGGGAACAATATCCGCAAAGCGCGGATGTATAAATTTCAACTTCGGCCACGTCTCTTAAACTCCGTAACGGTTATTAATGGATTTTCCAAACCCTTATATAGGAAGCCGTATCCATATCACAAAGGGAATGGCCTTAAAACCCGGCCCAGGGTCAACACATCGACGGCCCCGGCCCCGGCTTTCAGTAACGCCTTGGTGACGGCGCTCGCCGTCGCCCCGGTCGTCAGCACATCGTCGACCAGGACGATTCGTTTGTCTGTAATGCTCTGAACATACTTGTCACGCACCGCAAAGGCACCGCTAACGTTGCGCCTTCTCGCCGACGGGCTGAAGCTCCCTTGCGACGGGGTCGCGCGCTTGCGGACCAGCAGGTCAGGGATCGCCGGGACGCCGCTTAAAGCGCTTAATGACTGGCCGAGCAACGCCGCCTGATTATAACGCCGCCTGAACAGGCGGCTCCAGTGCAACGGCACCGGTGTGATCAGGTCAGCGTTTTCCAGCACGTCGGCCCCGGCCCGGGCCATCCAGCGGGCGAAGGCGGGTGCCGCTTCGGTCCTGTCGGCATGTTTGAAAGTCAGAATAAAAGGACTTGAGGCATCATCATAGGCAAGCACCGCCCGCGCCCGCTCGAACACCGGCCTTTGCCTGACGCAGGAACCGCAAAGACTACCGCCCGAGAAATCGCTGGCCTGCATGGTGAACTCAAAAGGCAGGCCGCAAATCGCGCAATGGGGCTGGCTGATGAAGGTCACACCCTGCCAGCACTCAAGGCACAGCGCCCCTTGCTCTTCGACCAGGGTCCCACACCTTAAACATTGCGGCGGCAGCAGGACATCCAGCGCCCTGCGGGCAAATTGCCGAAGCGGCGAGGCGAAAGCGGCTTTTATCTGGGGCTCTGCCTGTGTCATAAAGTCAGCATGTCCGAATCCATGACCGTATTCAACCGCCAGCTTGTCGGCCGTCACCGCGACCGCGCGGCGGCTGCCTTAAGCGACCACGATTTTCTGTTCACCGAAACGGCTGAGCGTTTATGCGACCGCCTCGACGATGTCCGCCGAAAATTCCCAACGGCTCTCGACCTGGGCTGTCGAACCGGTGGCCTTGGGCGCTTGCTAAATGGCCGCGGTGGCATCGAAAACCTGATCGCCTGCGACCTTTCTGGAGCCATGGTCGAGCAGGCCGGTCCCCGTGCTCTGGTCGCCGACGAAGAATTCCTGCCTTTCGCCCGACATTCCTTCGATCTGGTTCTCAGTAACCTGAGCCTGCACTGGGTCAACGATCTGCCCGGCACCCTGACCCAGATCCGCCGCTGCCTGAAGCCCGGCGGCTTGTTTCTCGGTGCCATGCTCGGCGGTGAGACCCTGAAGGAACTGCGGCAGGCCCTGGCTGCCGCCGAAGCCGCTGTCGATGGGGGGTTAAGTCACCGCATTTCACCCTTCGCCGACGTCAAGGACGCAGGCAATCTGCTTGCCCGCGCCGGTTTCACCCAGCCCGTCGCCGATCAGGAAACAATCAAGGTTTCCTACCCCGAACCCTTCAAGCTGATGGCCGACCTGCGCGGCATGGGCGAGAGCAATGCCGTCATCGAAGCCCGTAAGGGCCTGACCAGTCGCGCTATGATGATGGAGGCCGCCCGACGTTACGTCGAAGATTTTAGCGACGCCGACGGACGAATACCTGCAACATTCCAGGTCATCACCCTGACCGCATGGGCCGAAGATGATAAAACTTAAAAAATGATGATAAAGGTTAATCGATGAAATTCCCCGATCCCCTGATCCCCGGCCGCCTGGTCAAGCGCTATAAACGCTTCCTTGCCGATGTCGAACTTGCAGACGGCACGATTGTCACTGCCCATTGCGCCAATTCCGGCTCGATGTTGAGCGTCAAGGAGGCGGGCGCGGAAGTCTGGCTGTCCCCGGCCCGCAAGCCGGAACGCAAGCTGCGCTATACCTGGGAGTTGATAAAAATCGGCGAGACCTTCGTCGGCATTAACACCGCCCTGCCCAACGCAATTGTCGAAGAAGCCATCAAGGCAGGTGAAATCCCCGAACTGACCGGCTACGAGAGTCTGCGTCGGGAAGTTAAATATGGCAAAAATTCACGCATTGACCTGTTGTTGGAAGACCCGACACGCCCCATGTGTTATGTCGAGGTCAAGAATGTCACGCTTAAGAGAGGACTGGGAAAAGGCGACCCGGTCGAATTTCCCGACTCGGTGACGGCACGCGGCGCCAAACACCTGGTCGAACTGGCCGACATGGTGGGCGATGGCCACCGTTCAGTTATGATGTATCTTGTCCAACGCGAAGACGGTGAGACATTCACCATTGCCGGGGATATCGACCCCGAATATAAAGCCGGACTTGTTGCGGCAATGGCGGCGGGGGTTGAAGTATTGTGCTATGCCTGCACTCTGGATACCCTGGGCATTGAAGTCTCAAGACCGTTAAAACTGGCCCTTTGAATTTAAGAGATATAGATGAACGATCAGAGTAGAGAAGAAGCCGTATACCCCGAGGAACGCTCGGTAAAGATTCACACGGCAAGTGATTTTGACGGCATGCGCAAGGCCGGGCGTCTGGCTGCCGAAACGCTCGACATGCTGGCCCCCTTGGTCAAACCCGGTATGACGACCGATGACATCAACACGCTGGTCCATGACTATACGCTGGCCCATGGCGGCATTCCGGCACCGCTGGGCTATCGCGGCTTCCCAAAATCTGTTTGCACGTCGATCAATCATGTCGTCTGTCACGGCATCCCCGGCGATAAGAAACTTGCCGATGGCGATGTCGTCAACATCGATGTCACCACCATTCTTGATGGTTGGTTCGGCGATACCAGCCGCATGTTTTATGTTGGCGATGTCGCACTGAAGGCGCGCAAACTGGTGGACACCACCTTTGAAGCCCTGTGGCGAGGCATCAAGGTCGTCCGTCCCGGTGCCACCACCGGTGACATCGGCCACGCCATTCAGCAATTTGCCGAAGCCAAGCGCTATTCGGTTGTTCGCGACTTTTGCGGCCATGGGCTGGGCCGGGTATTCCATGACGCCCCCAATATCATGCACTTCGGCAAACCCGGCGGCGGCATGGTTTTAAGAGCAGGCATGTTCTTCACCATCGAGCCGATGATCAACATCGGCGGCTACGACGTGAAGATTAAATCTGATGGCTGGACGGCGATCACCAAGGATCGTTCCCTATCGGCCCAGTTTGAGCATTCAATCGCCGTCACCGATGACGGCTACGAAGTCTTCACCAAGTCTCCTGCCGGCCTCGACTGCCCGCCCTACGGGCCATAATGGCGGAAAAACCGGACCACACCGGCCACCGCGAGCGCCTCCGCAAACGCTTCATGAAAAGTGGACAAGGCAGTCTTGCCGACTATGAACTGCTCGAGCTGGTGTTGTTTCCGGCTTTGCCGCGGCGCGACACCAAGCCGCTGGCGAAGGCCTTACTTAAGCATTTTGGTTCGTTCGCCGAGGTTATCAGCGCCGAGGCCGCAGAGCTTCGCGCCATCGACGGCATTGGCGAAGCCGCCGTCGTTGCCTTGAAAACCGTTCAAGCGGCGGCGCTCAGGCTATCGCAGGACGAAATCATGGAGCGCCCGGTCCTGGCATCGTGGGACAAGCTGATGAAATACTGCCGGGCCAGCATGGCTTACGAAAAGGCCGAACATTTTCGCATCCTCTTTCTCAACAAGAAAAACATCCTGATCGCCGATGAAGTGCAACAGCAAGGCACCGTCGATCATACCCCTGTTTACCCGCGCGAAGTGGTCAAACGCGCCCTCGAACTGGGGGCGACGGCCATTATCATGGTCCACAACCACCCTAGCGGCGATCCATCGCCGTCGAAGGCCGATATCGAGATGACCATGGAAGTCAAAGAAGCCGGAGAAAAACTGGGCATTGTCTTGCATGACCACGTCATTGTTTCTAAAAGTGGCAACAATTCGTTCAAGACCATGGGGCTGCTTTAAATCATGACCACGTCGTTACCGCTGTTCCGGGTCTTTATCCCGTTCGCGCTGGGCTACTTCCTGTCCTACCTGTACAGGGTGGTCAACGCGGTGATAGCGCCTGACCTGATTGCCGAACTAGGGCTGGGGCCATCTGATCTGGGCTTGTTGACGAGTGCCTATTTTTTGTCGTTCGCGCTGTTTCAGTTGCCGCTCGGCATGCTTCTCGATCACTACGGACCGCGCAAGACGGAGGCCATTTTGTTGCTGTTCGCAGCAACCGGGGCATTCGTTTTTGCACTCTCGACCACTTCCACAGGCCTTATTATCGGCCGGACGCTGATTGGTCTGGGCGTTTCGTCATGCCTGATGGCGGCGTTCAAGGCTTATTCCATCTGGGTGCCGCGCGAACGCCTGCCGCTGATTAACGGTTTCCAGATGGCCGCCGGCGGCCTGGGTGCACTGAGCGGCACCGTTCCGGTCGAGGCGGCGCTGTCGTTTACCGACTGGCGCGGGGTCTTCCTGTTCTTGGGGTGTGTCACCGTTTTCGCCTCCGCCGTCATCTTTTTTGTCGTCCCTAAACGCGACGAGGGCGACATGAAAGAAACCTCTGGTGGTTTCAAAGGGCAGTTAGGCGGCGTCATTACGGTCTTCACCAGCCCGGCATTCTGGTGGATCGCGCCTTTGACCGTTTCCTCACAGGCGGCATTCCTGGCCATTCAAAGCCTGTGGGTAGGCCCTTGGCTGCATGACGTTGGCGGACTTGAGCGCAATCAAGTCGCTGGCTATCTGTTACTGGTCGCGGCCTCAATGGTTGCCGGATTTATCTCCTGGGGCATCATTACCGACCGGCTCAGGCGTTTCGGCATCAAGCCAATGCCCGTGGCCATCATCGGCATGAGCATTTTCATTTTTATTCAATGCCTGATTACCTTCGGGCTGGTCGAGGCCGTGTTGCCGCTGTGGATGCTGTTCGGCTTCTTCGCCACCGCTGGCATCCTGCCCTACGCCGCTTTGTCGCAAAAATTTCCCCTGCATCTGTCGGGCCGAGTCAACACCGGGCTTAATCTTCTCGTCTTTATCAGTGCCTTCGCCGCCCAGTGGGGAACCGGCGTGATCATCGGTATGTGGCCAAAAACAGCCGCAGGCTCCTACGATCCCGCCGGATATCAGGCCGCTTTCGGGGCAATCCTGGGCATACAGGTGCTTGGACTATTATGGTTGGTCATTTTCGGCAAAGGCCGTCGGGCCTTCGCCCATCCGGAAATATAATCATCACCGCTTTTCATTCAGGCGCTGTTTCGCTATACCCAGCTTTACGTTTTTGCTTGTCTTAACCATCAAGCCCGGAGCCATGCAATGATCCCCCGTTATAGCCGACCCGACATGACCGCCATTTGGGAACCCGCCAACAAGTTCCGCATCTGGTTCGAGATCGAGGCCCACGCCTGCGACGCGCAAGCCGAACTCGGCGTCATCCCGGCCCAGGCCGCCAAAGCGGTCTGGCAAAAAGGCAACAAGCCTTATGATCAGGCCCGCATCGATCGCATCGACGAAATCGAGCGCAAGACCCACCACGATGTCATCGCTTTCTTGAGCGAGCTTGCCGAGCATGTCGGCGACGACTCCCGCTTCGTCCATCAGGGCATGACCTCTTCTGACGTGCTTGACACCTGCCTGAGCGTTCAGATGACCCAGGCCGCCGATATTATTCTTGAGGACATGGACGCCCTGCTGGTTGTTCTGGAGCGCCGGGCGCGTGAACACAAGGGCGATGTCTGCATCGGTCGTTCGCACGGCATCCACGCCGAACCGACCTCCTTTGGCATCAAATTGGCCGGCCATTACGCTGAATTCAAGCGCGGTCGTGAGCGCATGGCCGTGGCCCGCGAAGAAATCGCCACCTGCGCTATTTCCGGTGCCGTCGGCACGTTTGCCAACATCGACCCGAAAGTCGAAGAATATGTTGCGGCAAAATTGGGATTGAAGCCCGAGCCGGTATCGACGCAGGTGATCCCGCGCGACCGCCATGCCGCTTATTTCGCGGCCATGGGCATCATCGCCGGTGCTATCGAAAGGCTGGCCACGGAAGTCCGGCACCTTCAGCGTTCCGAAGTGCGCGAGGCCCAGGAATATTTCGCGCCTGGTCAAAAGGGCTCAAGCGCCATGCCCCATAAACGCAACCCGATCCTGTCGGAAAACCTGACCGGTCTGGCCCGCATCGTCCGCGCCGCCGTCATCCCGGCAATGGAAAACATCACCCTTTGGCATGAGCGCGATATTTCGCATTCATCGGTCGAACGTATGTTCGGTCCCGACGCGACGGTGACCCTGGACTTCGCCCTGGCCCGCCTGACCGGCATGATGGACAGGCTGGTGGTCTATCCTAAAACGATGATGGAAAATCTGATGCAGTTCGGTGGATTGCACGATTCACAGCGGGTTCTGCTAACCCTGACTCAAAACGGCGTCAGCCGCGAGGACGCCTACGTGATCGTTCAACGAAACGCCATGAAAGTCTGGCGCAGTTATGGCATCGATCCCGATGACCCGGAAGGCTCCGTCGAGCCAACCGCCGAAGACCGGCAAGCCGAAAGTCACGGAAACCGTTTGTTCTATTTCCTGTCCAACGACGAGGAGGTCGCGCAGAAACTCGGGGAAGATGCCTTGAATGAATTGTTCGAGGTTGATTCGACGGCTTTTCACACGAAAAACGCCGACGCTATCTTCGCCCGCGTATTCGGCAAGCCTTAAGACTTAGCCCAATCTGCCCTTAATCGCCGACGCGACCGTGGTCATCGCCGAGCGGTTCAGGATAGCCGTTGTGGACTTCTTTTTCGGCAGCAACATGCAAGCGTTTGATTTCGGCCCGGATATCATCATCGCTAACAGCGACTCCGCCATCGCTAAAGCTCTTCGATACCATGCGGACAACATCTTCGTAGCCAGCCTCTTCAAGGTCGGAAACCACGACTTTCTTGGCGAAGGCCTCAATATCATCGCCGCTTAAGCCGAGCTTTTTTGCAGCCCAATAGCCCAGCATCTTGTCGCGCTTGGCCTCAATCTTGAATTGGGTTTCCGCGTCGTTCTTGAATTTAGCTTCTTCGCTGGTGCCACGCGTCTTAAAACTGTCGCTCATTACTGTCGTCCTCATTGTCGGGTCATTTCCGGGACAATACTTGTCAACGCCCGGTTTCGCAACGGCTACTCACAATTTTTCGAGGGTATTCCAATATCTACTGCGAAATTTCCCTTCCTTTTATATATAGTACGTAAATGTGCACTTTGGTAACCCTGCGCCGCCCCGATCACGATTGGCCGCTAATTGTCGCGACAAACCGCGACGAAATGCTCAACAGACCCTGGAAACCACCCGCCCGTCATTGGCGCGATCGGAATAACGTCACAGCCGGTCAAGACGAACTGGCCGGGGGAACCTGGCTCGGCCTCAACGATGACGGCCTGATCGCCGGGGTTCTCAACCGCACAGGCTCCTTAGGGCCGGACCCGAACTTAAGGAGTCGCGGCGAACTGCCCCTTGAAGCCCTCGATCACGCCGAAGCCGAGGCCGTCGCCGAAGCCTTGTTCGACCTTGACCCCGCCGCCTATCGGCCGTTCAATCTGTTCGTCGGTGATGCTCGCGAGGCCTTCTGGATAGCATCGGTCAATGAATACGGCGAGCCCGGCATGCGGCTCGGCGATATCCCGGTTGGCGTCTCAATACTGAGCGATTGCGACCTGAATGACGCCGCGTCGCCCAGGGTGGCGCGTTACCTGCCGGAATTTCACGCCGCCGAAGCGCCAACTTTATCTGAAGACCCCGCCCAGGATGACTGGTCGAGCTGGACCCGACTGCTCTCGGCCAGGGAATTTGACGACGACGCAGGGCCTAAAGGGGCCATGAATATCGAACGCGACGATGGCTTTGGCACCGTTTGCTCGTCGCTTATTGCGATTCCCTCACTGGCGTTGTTCCCGCAAAAACCACGCTGGGTTTTTGCCGCCGGGGCCCCGGATCAAGTGCCTTTCGAGGCGGTGCGGCTATGATTTTTCGGGGCCGTTGTTTTGTTTAAGGACTCCTGCTATATCAGGCTTTCAACTTAAGCTTTTTTGGAAACCAACCCTATGGCTCGACGCAGACAGATATTCGAAGGCAAGGCCAAAGTCATTTTTGAAGGTCCTGAACCCGGCACACTGGTGCAGCACTTCAAGGACGATGCCTCGGCTTTCCACGCCAAGAAAACCGGTACAATTACCGGCAAAGGGGTTATCAACAACCGGATTTCCGAACACCTGATGATGCGCTTGGGTGATATCGGCATCCCGACCCATTTCATGCGCCGCCTGAACATGCGCGAGCAGCTTGTTCGCGAAGTTGAAATCATTCCCCTTGAGGTCGTCGTGCGCAATATTGTCGCAGGCTCCCTGGTCGAGCGTTTCGGTCTGACCGAAGGAACCCCGTTGCCGCGTTCCATTGTCGAATACTATTACAAGTCCAGCGAACTGGGCGATCCCATGGTCAATGAAGAACACATCACCGCCTTTGGCTGGGCCAGCCCGATTGAGCTCGATGAAATAATGAGCCTGACCTTACGTATCAACGACTTCATGTCCGGCCTGTTCCTGGGGGTCGGCATCCGTTTGGTTGATTTCAGGCTTGAATTCGGGCGCCTTTGGGAAGACGACCAGATGCGCATCGTTCTGGCCGACGAGATCAGCCCGGACAACTGCCGCTTCTGGGACACCAAAACCGATGAGAAAATGGACAAGGACCGTTTCCGCCAGGATATGGGCGGGGTCAAGGAAGCTTACCAGGAAGTCGCCCGTCGTTTAGGCATTTTACCCGAAAGCGGCCCGACCGACATGCGCGGCCCGGAGCTTATGCAATGAAGGCACTGATTCACATAACCCTAAAACCCGGTGTCCTTGACCCTCAGGGCAAGGCAGTCAAGCATGCCTTGGGTTCGCTTGGTTTTTCCGGCGTTGACGAAGTCCGCCAGGGCAAGTTTATCGAGATCGATCTTGCCGAAACAGACACCGCCAAGGCCCGCGAAAATGTCGAGGGCATGTGCAAGCAACTGCTCGCCAATATGGTCATTGAGAATTATTCAATCGAGATTACGGACTAGAAACCTTTGAAAACATCCGTCATCGTCTTCCCCGGATCGAACTGTGACCGCGACGTCAAGGTTGCCCTTGCCGCCGCCACCGGCAGCGACCCCGACATGGTCTGGCACGGTGATTCAACACTCGCCAAGACCGATCTTATCGTCATTCCCGGCGGCTTTTCTTATGGCGATTATCTGCGTTCAGGTGCCATCGCCGCCCATTCGCCGATCATGCGCGAAGTCGTCGCCCGCGCCAAAGCGGGGGTGCCGGTGCTCGGCATTTGCAACGGCTTCCAGATTTTAACCGAGGCCGGACTGCTGCCCGGTACCCTGATGCGCAACGCCAACCTGAAATACATCTGCAAAGACGTGCTTCTCAAGGTCGAGGCCACCGACACCCTGTTTACCCGTGGCTACACCCAAGGCCAGGTCATCCGCGTACCGATTGCCCATCACGACGGTAATTTTGAAACCGACGAAGAAACCCTGAAACAATTAGAAGGCAACGGCCAGGTCGTGTTTCGTTATTGCGACGCACAGGGCACCGCCTCGAAGGCCGCCAACCCGAACGGATCAATCGCCAATATCGCCGGCATCATCAATAAAAGCCGCACCGTTTTGGGACTGATGCCGCACCCAGAAAGACTGGTCGACCCCCTGCAAGGCGGCACCGACGGCAAAGCCATGTTCGACGGTCTTGTGGAAACCCTCGCCGCATAATCGCCGACAACTTCGAAGAACTTGTTTCTAAATGCGTGCTGTCGGGATTCCCCCCTCGCTTCACTAGGGAAAAATTTGCCATACTCGCGCCATGCTCTTACCGCTTAAAGACAACAATCCCTTAAAGCGCATTCCGTACCAATATGTGACGGTGGCCTTTATTGCGCTTTGCGTTCTGGTTTTCCTGTGGCAATTGTCGTTAGGCAATGAAGGCGGGCGCAAGGCGGTTTTGGCTTTCGGTGCCATTCCCTCGGTGTTGTTTGGCAGCCGCACCCTGCCTGTCGAACTCGTCATGATCCCGGCCCCGCTGAGCCTGATCACATCGATGTTCATGCATGGCGGCTGGATGCACCTGATCGGCAACATGCTGTTTTTGTGGGTGCTGGGCGACAATGTGGAAGATGCCATGGGCCATGGCCGCTTTATTGTCTTCTACCTTCTATGCGGGGTTGCTGCGGCGCTGACCCACGCAGGGTTCGACCCGGCCTCGACGACGCCGATGATCGGTGCCAGCGGTGCCATATCGGGGGTCATCGGGGCCTATCTTATTTTGCACCCGAAAGTGCAAATCCTGACCCTGGCGTTTCGCTTTTTCATCCACATTCCGGCCTATATCATGTTGGGAATCTGGATCGCCTTGCAGGTTTTCAACGTCTCCATGGCCAGCGGCGCGGGCGGCGGCGGAGTAGCATGGTGGGCACACATTGGCGGCCTGATCGCTGGGGTCGTCCTGATCGCCCCCATGCGCCATAAATCGGTACCGCTTTTCAACGGCGTGGGGGCCAATACCGCTCAAACAGACAGCGCAGACGCTGCCCCGACGGGGCCTTGGGGAAGATTGACTCCAAAGCAGGCAAAGGACCATAAAGAGGCGCGTTCCAGACGCTCTTTTATTCCAAATTCAGGAAAGAAATGACCCATATCGCAACCACCGCCTGCCCGCACGATTGCCCATCGACCTGTTCGCTGGAAGTGGAAGTCCTGGGGCCTGCCAAAATCGGCCGTGTGCACGGATCGAAAAGCAATACCTATACGGACGGTGTCATCTGCGCCAAGGTCGCCCGCTACGCCGAACGCGCCCATCATCCGGACCGCCTGAGCGTGCCGTTGCGGCGGACCGGGGAAAAGGGTTCTGGATCGTTCGAGGAAATCTCCTGGGACGAGGCGCTGGACACCGTCGCCGAAGCCTTCCTGAAGGCAGAGAAGCAATACGGCCCCGAAACCGTCTGGCCCTATTTCTATGCCGGCACCATGGGCCAGGTCATGCGTGACGGCATCAACCGCTTGCGCCACGTCAAAAAATACAGCGGCCAGCATTTAACCATTTGCAGCATCGTCGCCGGGGTTGCCTCGCGCGCCGGCACCGGCAAGCAGATGGGCCCGGACCCGCGCGAAATGGCGCAGTCCGACCTGATTATCATCTGGGGCACCAACCCGGTTTCGACCCAGGTCAACGTCATGACCCACGCTATCAAGGCACGCAAGAATCGCGGTGCCAAAATAGTCGTCATCGACACCTACCGGACACCGACAGCCGGGCAAGCCGATGAATTCGTTTGCGTCCGGCCCGGCACCGACGGGGCGCTGGCCTGCGCCCTGATGCATGTGCTGTTCCGCGACAATCTCGCCGATCGGGAATATATGGCCCGCTATGCGGACGCCCCCGAAGAACTGGAAGCCCATTTACAAGACAAAACTCCTGCTTGGGCCGAGGCCATCAGCGGCGTTCCGGCGGCGCAAATAGAAGCCCTTGCTTTGATGATCGGGGCAACCAAAAGAACCTATTTCCGCTTGGGCTTCGGCTTTACCCGCAACCGTAACGGCGCGCTCGCCATGCATGCCGCCTTTTGCGTGGCCACCGTCTGCGGCTCCTGGGCCCATGAGGGCGGCGGCGCGTTCCACAGCAATGGCGATATCTACAAGCTCGACAAGACCCTGATCGAAGGCCTGGATGCCCGCGACCCCAGCGTCCGGGTCATCGACATGTCGCGCATCGGCCCGGCGCTGACGGGTGACCCCCGCGATCTTGGCGACGGCCCCCCGGTCACCGCCATGCTGATTCAGAACACAAACCCCATGGCCGTAGCCCCCGACCTGACCAAGGTCCATCAGGGTTTCGCCCGCGAAGACCTGTTCGTCTGCGTGCATGAGCAATTTATGACCGAGACGGCAAAGATGGCCGACATCGTCCTGCCAGCGACGATGTTCCTGGAACACGACGATATCTACAAGGGTGGCGGCCATCAGCATATTGCTTTGGGGCCAAAAGTCATCGACGGCCCCGAACTGTGTCGCACCAATCATTTCGTTGTATGCGAGCTGGCCAAGCGCTTGGGTGCCGTGCATCCCGGTTTTGAGATGACACCGTGGCAGTTGATCGACGCCGCCTTGATCGCATCGGGGCATCCAGGGGCCGAGGCCATCAAGGAACCCGGCTGGATCGATTGCCAGCCTGATTTCGAAACCGCGCACTACCGAAACGGTTTCGCCCACGCCGACGGGAAATTCCATTTCAAGGCCGATTGGACGAACGCGGGCATGCAAAAATTCGGCCCCGAAGGCTCACCGGGCAACATGCCATCCCTGCCCGATCACTGGGCGGTGATTGAGGAAACCACGCGCGACATGCCCTTCAAGCTGGTCACCGCTCCGGCCCGCAATTACCTCAATTCCAGCTTTACCGAAACCGCAACATCGCGAAAGAAGGAAGTCGAACCGCACGTCAAGATCTGTCCACAGGATGCCGCCGATATGGCCATTAGTGAAGGTGACAGGGTCCGCCTTGGCAACGGGCGCGGCACCATTGTCGTCAAAGCCAAACTGGTTGAAGGAGCCCGCCCGGGCGTCGTTATTGTCGAGAGTATCTGGCCTAATGCCGCCTTCGAAGAAGGCATCGGCGTCAACGCCCTGACCGGGGCCGACCCGACAGCCCCCGTCGGCGGTGCCGCCTTCCACGATAACGCCATCTGGATTCGTAAAATTTAACACGAAGACTCGTGTTCCCCTGAGGCCGGGAATCGGGTAAGAAACCCTTTATATTGAGCAGCCCAGCCGAAAATGGAAATTATGAGCGAAATTACCGCCGAAATCGTCGCCAGTCATGGTCTGAGTGAAGATGAATACCAACAGGTACTGACTATCATGGGGCGCCAGCCGAACCTGACGGAGCTCGGTATTTTTTCGGTCATGTGGTCCGAGCATTGCTCCTACAAATCATCGAAAAAATGGCTGAAAACATTGCCGACTGAAGCCCCGTGGGTGATCTGCGGCCCCGGCGAGAATGCCGGCATCATCGATATCGGCGACAATCACGCGATCATCTTCAAGATGGAAAGCCACAACCATCCGTCCTTCATCGAGCCCTATCAAGGGGCGACCACCGGCGTCGGCGGCATCATGCGCGATGTCTTCACCATGGGTGCCAGGCCCATCGCCAACTTGAACGCCCTGCGTTTCGGGCGGCCCGAACACGCCAAAACCAAACATCTGGTTTCCGGTGTCGTTGCCGGGATTGCCGGTTACGGCAACTGCATGGGCGTTCCGACAGTCGGCGGAGAGTGCGAATTTCACGGCTCTTACGACGGCAACATTCTGGTCAACGCCATGACCATCGGGCTTGCCGACGTCGACAACATTTTCTATTCCGCCGCCGCCGGGATCGGCAATTCGGTGGTTTATGTCGGCTCCAAAACAGGCCGCGACGGCATCCACGGCGCGACCATGGCCTCGACAGAATTTTCCGAAGATTCCGACGCCAAGCGCCCGACCGTGCAAGTCGGCGACCCGTTCACCGAGAAATTGTTGCTGGAAGCCTGCCTGGAGCTGATGGCGACCGACGCCATCGTCGCCATCCAGGATATGGGGGCGGCTGGACTGACCTCATCAAGCTTCGAGATGGCCTCAAAAGGCGGTGTCGGCATCGACATGAACCTGGACGCGGTGCCGCAGCGCGAGGCCAACATGACGGCTTATGAGATGATGCTGTCGGAAAGCCAGGAACGCATGTTGATGGTCCTGAAACCCGGTCGCGAGGACGAGGCCCGCGCCATCTTCGAGAAATGGGAGCTCGACTTTTCCATCATCGGCACCCTGACCGACACCAAACACATGGTTCTGCGGCACAAGGGCGAAATCGTCGCCGACCTGCCCATCGATCCATTGGCCGAATCCTCGCCCGAATACGACCGCCCGTGGGTGGAAACCCCGAAGCAGAAATTCATTTCCATTGATGATACCAACGCCCCGAACGATCCGATGGCGACTCTGAAGCAGCTGGTCAGTTGCCCCGATCTCGCCTCTAAACGCTGGATCTGGGAACAGTACGACCACATGGTCATGGCCGACACCGTCGAGCGCCCCGGTGGCGACGCCGCCATCGTGCGCATCCACGGTACAAACAAAGCCATCGCCACGGCGTCTGACTGCACGCCGCGTTATTGCTTCGCCGATCCTTTCGAGGGCGGCAAGCAGGTCGTCGCCGAAGCCTGGCGCAACCTCACCGCTGTTGGTGCCAAGCCGATGGCGATTACCGATAATATGAATTTTGGCAACCCGCAACGCCCAGAAATCATGGGCCAGTTCGTCGGTTGCGTTAAGGGCATCGGTGCGGCTTGTATCGCCCTGGACTTCCCCGTCGTATCGGGCAATGTGTCGCTGTACAACGAAACCAATGGCGTGGGAATTCTACCGACCCCGACCATCGGGGGCGTTGGCCTGATGGCCGATGTCCATAAGCGCGCCTCCGTCGCCTTCGGCAAGGAAGGTCAGGACATTATCGTGATCGGTGAGACCCTCGGCCATCTCGGTCAATCGCTTTATTTGCGCGAGATCGAGGGCCGTGAAGAAGGTGCGCCGCCGCCGGTCGACTTAGGGCTTGAACGCCGCAACGGCGACTTCGTTCGCGCCCTGATCGAAGCCGGAGAACTTACCACCTGTCATGATATTTCCGGCGGTGGCCTTGGTGTCGCCCTGGCCGAAATGGCCATGGCATCGGGCATTGGGGCGACCATCGATGTTCCGGCCAACGCCCCGGCCCTGCACGGCTGGCTGTTTGGCGAAGATCAAGCCCGTTATATTATCGCCACCGATGACGCCGAAGGTGTTCTCGCCCGCGCCGCCAGCGCCGGGGTCCATGCCGAAAAAATCGGCCAAACCGGCGGCAAGCAGTTGACTGTCGGTAGGCAAGCAACCATATCGATTGAAGAGCTTGCGGTCGGGCATCAAAACTGGCTGCCTGATTTTATGTCGCAACCATAATTTATTTTGTTATTACAAAGGACTAACAACCATGGCTATGGAATCAACCGAGATTGAGCGGATGATCAAGGAAGCGCTCCCCGACGCGGAAATCGCCATCGAGGATTTGCGCGGCGACGGCGATCATTATTCCGCCCGCATTGTTTCCAGCGCTTTTGTAGGCAAATCCCGTGTCCAGCAGCACCAGATGGTCTACGCCGCCCTGCAGGGCAAGATGGGCGGCCAGCTTCACGCGTTGGCCTTGACCACCGACGTTCCCGCTTAAGAAATCAACTTCGACAAAGGAAAATTCAGATGAACGACAACCCAACCTTCGACCGCATCAACGGCGAAATCAACGACACCGACGTGGTCCTGTTCATGAAGGGCACGCCGATGTTCCCGCAGTGCGGTTTTTCAGCCGCCATCGTCGGCGCACTTTCCCAGATGCAGGTCAAGTTCAAGGGCATCAACGTCCTTGAGGACATGGAAATTCGTGAAGGCATCAAGGCATTTTCCGACTGGCCGACGATCCCCCAGCTTTACGTCAAAGGCGAGTTTGTCGGCGGTTGCGATATCGTCAAGGAAATGTACGAAGCCGGCGAGCTGCAAAAGATGTTCGACGACAAGGGCATCGACCACGTCGCCTAAATTCACCCAACATTTGGGTGGCGAAACCTCTAGAAGACAAGCCAATACAATTGGCCCGTCCACTTAAAAAGTGGGCGGGCCATTTGTCTTTGACAAGCCGCATCTGCTACACACTATGACATGGACAAAATCATCATCATTACCGGTGCCAGCCGGGGCATCGGGGCGGCGACCGCAAGACTTGCCGGTAGTTTGGGTTACGCCGTCTGCGTCAATTACCTTAGCAACAAGGAAGCCGCAGACGCTGTCGTCTCGGCTATTGAGAAAGACAATGGCCGGGCCATTGCCGTGCAGGCCGATATGGCCCGGGAAGCCGATATTCTTGAAATGTTTGAAACGGTTGATCGCAAACTGGGCAGCTTAAGCGCACTGGTTAACAATACCGGAATTCTCGAGACCCATATGCGCCTGGAAGACATGCAGGCCGACCGTTTGAGCCGGGTCTTTACCACCAACGTCATCGGCAGCTTCCTGTGCGCCCGCGAAGCGGTCAAACGCATGTCCAGCGAGCACGGTGGCGCTGGTGGGGCAATCGTCAATGTGTCGTCCGTTGCCGCGCGTCTGGGCTCACCGGGAGAATATGTCGATTACGCGGCCTCCAAGGCGGCCATCGACACCATGACCATGGGGCTGGCCAAGGAAGTCGCCGAATTCGGCATCCGCGTCAACGCCGTAAGACCCGGCGTCGTTCACACCGACATTCACGCCCTGGGCGGCGAACCCGAACGGGTCGAGCGGGCTAAAGAAGCCGTTCCCATGAAGCGCGGCGGTCAACCCGAAGAGATCGCCAAGGCGATCATGTGGCTGCTGTCCGACGAGGCCTCATACACAACGGGTGCGCTGCTGGACGTATCGGGCGGCAGGTAACTATTCAAAGGCATAAGACGCCATACTGAGCGCCCCATCCATGAACCCCCGGTACAGGGCGCGGCCTTTTGCCCCCACACCACCCGCACCTAGGGCAACGCCGAGCGGCAACAGATGCTCATCGCGAGGATGAGCCTGTGCGCCGTCTTCACTCCGGTAGTTCGCCAGTGCTTCGCCATCTCCCGCCGCCAGGGTTTCGGCCAGCCAGTCATCAAAGCGATTTGCCCAGTCCGGTACGTGGTCATTGCCCGGACTAAAAGCGCTCAAATTATGGACCGCGCCGCCGCTACCCATCACCAGCACGCCTTCGTGACGCAGCGGGACCAATGCCTTGCCGATGGCGATGTGATGGGCCATGCCCAGGTCTGCCTGAATGGAAAGCTGGGTCACCGGAACATCGGCGGCCGGCAGCATTTCCATGAGCGGGATCCACGCACCGTGATCGAGACCGCGTTTATCCGAAACTTCACTGTCAATTCCAGCCGCCGACAATAAATCGCGGGCGCGCTTAGCCAATTCGGGGGCACCCGGTGCCGGGTAAGACAATTGATAAAGCGCATCGGGAAAGCCGTAATAATCATGAATGGTTTCAGGGTGCGGTACGGTGCTTAGTGTCGGCGTCGTGGTTTCCCAGTGTGCCGATACGCACAGAACGCTAGACGGTCTGCCAATCAGATCGATCAGATCGCGCCAAAAGGTGCGCGCCGGGCAGTCTTGCAACAAGATAGTCGGCGCACCATGGGAAACAAAGATACTGGGCAAAGGCGTCATGAGGCCCTCCAGAAACGAAAAAAGGCGGCCCGCATGGGACCGCCTTTTAACGTTACCAGTCTGCTTCGCTTAACGCGAATAGAATTCGATGACCAGATTGGGTTCCATCTGCACCGGGTACGGCACATCGGCCAGAAGCGGCTGACGAACAAAGGTGCCCTTCATGGTTTTGTGGTCGACGGTAATGTAGTCGGGGATGTCGCGCTCCGAGGAGACAACGGCTTCCAGGACCATCGGAATATCATGGGCTTTCTTGCGGACTTCGATGACATCGCCGTCCTGAACCAGGTAAGAGCCGATATTGACCTTCTTGCCGTTGACCATGACATGGCCGTGGTTGACGAACTGGCGCGCGGCGAACACGGTCGGCACGAACTTCATACGGTAGACGACGGCGTCCAGGCGGCGCTCAAGAATGCCGATCAGGTTCTCCGAGGTGTCACCACGACGGCGTACGGCCTCGGCATAATAACGACGGAATTTCTTCTCGGTGATGTTGCCGTAGTAGCCCTTGAGCTTCTGCTTGGCCATCAACTGAGTGCCGTAATCGGTTTCTTTACGGCGGCGCTGGCCATGCTGGCCGGGGCGGCTGTCGCGATTATTAATGGGGCTTTTGGGACGTCCCCACAGGTTGACGCCGAGGCGCCGGTTAATCTTGTATTTAGACTGAATACGTCTGCTCATTGTTCTCTCTTTTCCATTCACTCGTTAGCCGGTTGTTTTTGTCCCAATAGCCGACAACGCCATCCATTTAAATAGTCGACGGATGTGCTGGGGCGGGGCCTTATGACCCTCATTCTTGGGAATAAGTGGGCGAATATAGCCATCCGGCCCGGAAACGCAAGGGTTTTTAAGTATATTCAGTCCTTTGGCCCCTCAAGCGCCGGGCGGGTTCTCCGCACCCTTGGCTCGCCGCATTAGCGGCGGCCCGCAGTCGCGGGCTTAGAGTGAAGAAAAACTCTAATCCTGAACCAGCTCGGCGTCCCAGTACAGATAATCGCGCCAGCTTTCGTGCAGATGGTTAGGTGGAAAACCGCGCCCGTTTTCCTGCAATTCCCAAGCCGTAGGCTGGCGTGGCTTGGTCAACGGAAACATCCGCGATTCCCTCGACAGCAGATGCCCCTTCGCCAGATTGCACGGTGCACAGGCGGTGACCACATTGCCCCACAACGTCGTGCCACCACGGGCTCGCGGAATGACGTGATCGAAGGTCAGGTTTTCCGTTGGAAAGGCATGACCGCAGTACTGGCACGAAAAGTGGTCGCGCAAGAAGACGTTGAAACGGGTGAAGGCCGGCCGTTTGGCCATGGGGACATAGTCTTTCAGCGAAATAACGCTGGGCAGGGGCATCGCCAGACTGGGGGAATGGACCGCGTGATCGTATTCGTCGACGACATTGACACGGTGCATGAACACCGCCTTGACCGTGTCCTGCCAGGACCATAGAGACAGCGGGAAGTAGCTCAACGGCCGGAAATCGGCGTTAAGAACCAGAGCCGGATAGCCTTCGAGTGCAGCAGACACCTCTTATCCTCCCTTCTCGCTTTCGCTACGATACTACATGTTGTGTGTCATGCCAATTATAAGTCTGGCTCCTGAACCATCGGATAAGGTGTGTGCGGCGGCAGTTTGTGAACGACCCAGGCGATGGCGACCAAGGCAACGGTGCCCACGAGCATCGGTTCCAACAGGAACATCGGTCCCGGGTCACTCAACATAATGACCACCGGCGTCGCCCCGGCCGGCGGGTGGGTCAAGCGCACGGCAACCATTAAGCCGATAACCAGGCCAACGACGATGGCGACGGCCCACCAGTCCGGCGGCAGGAAAGACCTGAACCCCAACGCCACCACTGCCGCCAGCATGTGGCCGCCGATCACATTGGCCGGCTGGGCCAGCGGGCTTTTAGGGACTCCGAACAGAAGCACACAGGAGGCCCCGAAGGGGGCGATCAGGAAGGGCTCGGCGGTAACACTGCCAAGCCAGCCGACAAACCCCATGCCAACCATGGCACCGAGGCCGGACTTGATCCAGCAAGCGCAATGCATTTCAGGTTGATGACGGCGAAAAAACGACTTTAAATTCATAGTACAGCCCTTATAACCAATGCTTCTTAAATATGCTATCTTTGCCCTATGAATGATAAACCCTCCGGCACGCTCACCCGATTCGCCCCGTCGCCGACGGGCTTGTTGCATCTGGGCCATGCCTATTCGGCGCTGTTTGCCGAGGCCCTTGCCAAACAAGCGGGCGGACGGTTTCTGCTGCGCATTGAAGACATCGACCCGCTGCGCTGTATGAGCGAATTCGAGGCCGCTATTTTCGAAGACCTGACCTGGCTTGGCCTTCAGTGGGAGCAACCGGTGCGGCGGCAGTCAGATCACATGGACACCTATGCCGGTGCCCTTAAGCGGCTCGAAGATATGGGCCTGCTGTATCCCTGTTTCTGTTCCCGCAAAGAAATCCTTGAGGAAATCGCCGCCGCAGTTGATGCCCCTCATCAAGGCCCTGAAGGGCCGCTCTACCCCGGCATCTGCCGCGGCCTCTCGCTTGATGAAGCCAATGCCCGCAAGCAAGCTGGCATCCCCTTCGCCCTGCGCCTCGACGGCAATAAAGCAATGGCGAAAGTAAGTGGACCACTGCGCTGGCATGATTGTGGACGTGGCGAGATCACTGCCCGGCCCGAGCAATTCGGCGATGTCGTACTGGCCCGCAAGGATATCCCGACGAGCTACCATCTGGCCGTCACCATCGACGACGATCTGCAAGGAGTGACCCTGGTCAGCCGCGGCGAGGACCTGCTGCCGGCGACCGACATCCACCGCCTGCTTCAGGAACTGCTTGGCCTGAACGTGCCGACCTATCACCATCACCCGTTGTTGAGCGATGAGACGGGCCGCAGGCTGGCCAAGCGCGACAAGGCCAAAACCATCCGGGCCCTGCGCGAAGCGGGACACAGCCCGCAACAGGTCAAGGAAATGACCGGCCTGGCTTGATTTATAAAACCCCTTGCATGACGTACTTCAAAATCCGCACCACCTGCTCGGTGGTTTCGGCCACGGCCAGGGCGGCACCATCGACTTCTTTCAAGGGGTGGTTGATGGCCGGATCATGCAAGGTGATCAGTGGCGTTCCCAGGGCCACCGCGTAACCGGCGTCGAAGGCCGCGTTCCACTGCTTGTACTGGTCGCCGAAACGAACGACGACGACGTCGGCGCGTTCGATCATGGTACGGGTGCGGATGGCGTTGATGTTGGCACCCTTGCGATCCTTCCAGAAGTCCTTGTCCTCGGCCCCAAGAATCTCGACACCGCAATTGTCGCTGCTGGCATGGTCGGTGACGGGGGTCAGGAAATCGATATTCAGGTCGGCGGCGCTTGCCCCGGCTTCGATCTGTTCGCGCCAGTCGGTGTGAATTTCACCGGACAGGTAAACGCTCAATCCCTCTTCATTCATGGTCTTAAAATTCCTCTATTTGTGCAAGCCCTGGTTCAAGGCAACATAATCCGGGTGATCTGCTTCGATATATCCATGGCGGATCAGGAAATCAATGACCACCAGTGCGCAATTGAATTTGAAATCATCACTTTCGCGGACCCGGGCGATGACGTCAGTCATAGCCATAAGGTGGAAGTCCTCGACCTCGCCATCGGTGTTGACCGGGTTGAAATCCGCTGGCAGGACCAGATCGTAGACAAACAGAACATCGCGGCGCAGGCCTTCGGGACGCGCGGTGGTGTAGCTTATGGTGCCGACGGGGACGCTGGTGCTGGCTACGGCTGCGGGAATATCGGCTTCCTCGGCACATTCTTTAACCAGGTTATCTCTAAGCGCGATACCGCACGGCTGACCCCCGGCGACGATCTGATCGAGCTTGCCCGGCCCCGTCGGCTTTGACAGGCTGCGCCGGGCGATCCACATGGCCAGGCCGTCGTCACGACGCACGATGCCATTTAAGTGGACGCCGTAACCGATAACGCCGAAAAGCGCCACGGCGGCGCGTTCCATATCGAACAATGTTGGCGCTGCAAACGACCGGGCGACCTTGTATTTCTCGCCACGCCATCCCGGGACGACGCCCCGTTCCATCAATTTCTCAAGGACCGCGCCGACGGCCTCGGTGCGGCTGTCGGGGCCGACCAGACTGTCGCTCAGGCCGAGGTATTGATTGCCGGTGACAAAAGTATCCGGATAATCCTTAAGCGCCCTTGCGAAGTCAGGCTTGACATAACCGACCACCCCGCCATCGACAATAAATGGAAGATAAGCGGTAAGATCCGGTGCCTGGCATTGCTTAATTCGATCAAGGAAACTCATAAATCGCAGCCTTTTTTGAACGCGCCCAGATCATAGGCCGCTGATTTTTTAGGTCAAGTATAGGCGCTAGAACCTTGTCAATTCAGCCCCCTTGTGCCAGCTTTGTGTTTATGAAAATTTCAGCCCGCAAAGTTGCCCCCGATGTCTACGCGCTTAACTTCGGCGACACCGAAGTTGTGCTTGAAGGCAAGGAAATCAAGATGCTGCTTCTTGAGGTCATGCAAACTCTTGCGCCGGGCGGTTCGACGAAAAAAGAAGACACCCGGACCAAGGATTTCATGCGCCGTATCAAGAACGCCAACGATGTCGGCATTCAGAAATTACTGCTGGTCGCCGATCACGAAGACCTGCTGGTGCTGCTTAAAAATGGCGAGCTGGACATGGTATTGCAGGACAAATTCTTCAACAACATGAGCGACAAAAACCGCAAAATGTTCGAGGAAGACCTGCTCTATCAGTTTAAAGACGGTGTTCCTGCGGCACGCGCCAAGCAGGCCATAAAACGGCTCATTGAAACCACCAAGGACCTTGAAGTCGAAGGCTCGCTGACCTACGAAAATGTCATGAGCCGCTAAGACAAAATAAAGGGCGGGAATGACCCCGCCCCTTAAGTTTTCGCTGCTTGTCGATGGCAAACCGGAGATCAGGCGACCTTGCGATCGCGGGTGCTTTTGACGTAAGCGCGGGCGCAGTGACCGGCGCAATAGGGCTTACCCTCGACGCTGGGCTGGCCGCAGAAACGCAAATCTTCCTTGCCCGGATCTCCTTCCGGCCAGTTACACATGCCCGATGTCAGGTCTTCCATCTTGACCATGTCAGTGCGCGGAGGCACCGACATCGACGCCATCCTGATCAGCGTCGGCAGCTTCGCTACCCGAGGTGTTCTCGGCGTCGCGTTGATCGGCGATTGGCGTTTGGGCAGGCACAAGCGGTGCACCTTGCCGACAACGGCGTTTTTGGTAACGCCAAGGCGGCGGCCGATTTCAAGGGTCGGAATACCTTCGGCCCACAGTGCCATAAGGGTTTTAACGCGATCAGGTGTCCAGTCGATAGCCATACTATTATTCAGGGACGCGAACGGTAAAAAGGCGTTGGTCTGAAAGGTTTATTCCCCCCAAAAAACCGTGTCAGCGCGGATCCTGCCTCCTTGTTGTTGGTTAGCGTTAAGCAGCTTGAAACGTGATAAAGCTGAATTTTTCTACTACATTTACCATCGCTTGCCTACCCCCATACTATATGTAGTTGAAATCGCTACATTTTGCGAGCATTATCCACAAGGCCTACCGCATAAGGTGGTTTTATCCCCCATATTCACAGACTTATCCACTTAGGCACCGCGACGCTTCGCACCTGCACAACAATTCCGTTTGCGCAAGTCATTGCCTTGCTTATACTTTCCCTGCACTGATTTTTTAGGGGAGCACCGCCGTGACATCGTCCAACGACAAGGATCTTAACGACTGGCAACAGGCGGCGACCAAGGAGCTTAAGGGCGGCACGCCAGACGACCTTATCTGGAAGACCCCCGAAGGCATCGACGTTAAAGCGCTTTATACGGCGGCCGACCTTGAGGGGCTTGAGGCGATAAACACCCTGCCCGGCTTCGCCCCTTATCTGCGCGGACCACGGGCCACCATGTACGCCGGCAGGCCGTGGACGATCCGCCAATACGCCGGATTTTCGACGGCCGAGGAATCCAACAAGTTCTATCGCGACAATTTGAAGGCCGGACAGAAAGGCCTGTCCATCGCTTTCGATCTGGCGACCCACCGGGGCTATGATTCAGACCACCCGCGCGTCGTCGGCGATGTCGGCAAGGCCGGGGTCGCCATTGATTCAGTCGAGGATATGAAGATCCTTTTCGACGGCATCCCGCTTGACGAGATGACCGTGTCGATGACCATGAACGGTGCCGTCCTTCCGGTTCTTGCCGGTTACATCGTCGCCGCCGAAGAACAGGGCGTGCCTAAGGAAAAACTGGCCGGGACCATTCAGAACGATATCCTTAAAGAGTTCATGGTTCGCAATACTTACATCTACCCACCCGAACCATCCATGCGCATCGTCGCCGACATTATCGGCTACACCGCCCGGTACATGCCGAAATTCAATTCGATTTCGATTTCCGGCTATCACATGCAGGAAGCCGGGGCGACCGCCGTGCAGGAACTGGCCTATACCCTGGCTGACGGTGTGCAGTACGTCAAGACGGCAGTGGCCAGCGGCCTTGAAGTCGACGCCTTCGCCCCGCGCCTGAGCTTCTTCTTCGCCATCGGCATGAACTTTTTTATGGAGATCGCCAAACTGCGCGCCGCCCGCCTGCTGTGGTCTGAACTGATGGCCGAATTCAAGCCCGGCGATCCGCGCTCTTCCATGCTGCGCACCCATTGTCAGACATCGGGCGTCTCGCTTACCGAAAAAGACCCCTACAACAATGTCATCCGCACGACCATCGAGGCCATGGCCGCGGTGCTTGGCGGCACCCAGTCCCTGCACACCAATTCCCTTGATGAGGCGATTGCCCTGCCGACGCCGTTTTCCGCCCGCATCGCCCGTAACACGCAACTGGTTTTGGCCGAAGAAACCGACATTACCCGCGTCATCGACCCTCTGGGCGGCAGTTATTATGTGGAAAGCCTGACCGCCTCGCTTGCCTGCGAAGCGCGTAAGTTGATCGAGGAAGTCAACGACATGGGCGGCATGACCCGCGCCGTGGAGGCTGGCTTGCCAAAACTGCGCATCGAGGAATCGGCGGCCCGCAAGCAGGCCCGCGTCGACCGCGGCGAAGAAACCGTGGTCGGCGTCAACAAATACGCCAAGGACGATGAAGACGGCATCGACACCCTGGAAATCGATAACGACGCCGTCCGCGAAACCCAGGTGGCACGCCTTAAAAGCATCCGCGCAAGCCGCGACACGAAAGCCTGTCAGGCGGCACTCGACGCTCTGACCGCCGCCGCAAAAAGTGGTGAAGGCAATCTTCTCGATCTGGCCGTCGTCGCCACGCGGGCGCGGGCCACCGTCGGCGAAATTTCCGACGCCCTGGAAAAAATCTACACCCGCCACCGGGCCAACACCCAGTCCATATCGGGCGTCTACGGTGCTGCCTTCGAAGACGACCCGGCGTTCGCTGAAATTTTAAAAAAAGTCGAGGCGTTTACCGCGCAGCGCGGCAGGCGTCCGCGTCTGCTGGTGACCAAGATGGGCCAGGACGGTCATGACCGGGGGGCCAAGGTCATCGCCACGGCGTTTGCCGATATCGGCTTCGATGTCGATATCGGGGCGATGTTCCAGACCCCGGCGGAAACCGCCCGCGAAGCCATCGAGAACGACGTTCATGTGATTGGCATATCGACCCAGGCCGGTGGCCACAAGACTCTGGTCCCCGAACTGATCAACGAGCTGCGCAAGCAAGACGCCGACGATATCATCGTCATCTGCGGTGGCGTCATCCCGGCCCGCGACTACGACTTCCTGAAAGCCGCTGGTGTCTCCGGCATCTACGGTCCCGGCACCCACATCCCGACAGCTGCGGCAGAAATTCTCAGCATCGTCGCCAAGACCCGTAAGGACGCATAAATTTTTCATTGATTACCTATTGTCTTATCAATAGGAATATTTACACTCTTGACGCGAGAGAACAAAAAGTGAATATTGCCTCTATGAAAACTAACCTGATTCGATGCTCTTGCATTGCATTTCCCAAACGGTTTCACGGCACTCTGAACATTGAACTATCCCATCCGAATACAGGTGAAAAGAAGTTGAACCGCAATAACAAGCCCATAATTTTAAAACTTCTTTTTTTATCTGAATAGGAAACTTAATCACATTATCTATCATAGTAAGGACTCCAAAATGACGAAAAAACCAACAACTTTTAAGGTAGGACGTGACGCAAAAACTGGTGAATTCATACCTGTTAAAGAAGCGAAAAGACGTCCATCAACTACCGTTGTGGAAACCATTAAAAAAACCCCGCCAAAAAAGAAGTAATAGCTAATTCATAAAAAAAGGCGGCCCCGTCAGGGACCGCCTTTGTCTTGAAACTGCGTGATCTCGATCAGGAGTCTGTGGTTTTGCAGGTCTTGATGCCGAAGATCGTGTAGAGCGGGCAGAAGTTGATCAACGCCGTGCCAAGCGGAATAACACCGAGCCAGCCCCAAACGTTGTAGCCGGTTTCCATACCCATGGCCGGTCCGGCGACCGCGTAACCGATCAGCACGACGCCAACGATAATACGAAGAATCTTGTCAATGCCGCCAACGTTCTTGTTCATGTTTGTATCCTTTATTGATTTCAGAATCTGCTTTGTGGAGTCTAACCGATTTTTCTAATGGGGGGAAAGCCTCACTGCGCTTTTCGGATTGATCGAGCCGCCATCGGTGATGGCGTGCAGGACCCCGGCTTCTTCGCGGATCAGGTGGGCGAGCACGGTGTCGCCGTTGCAGCCCATGCTTTGCATGGTTTGCGCCAGCGAATGCAGAGTCTGACCGCCGGGGTTGAGGCGACCATCGACGCCAGTGAGCCTAGTCTAGAAACTTGACCGCATAATCTTCGGTGACGCATGCTTTTAACTGCCCATTAACCCAGCCCTTAGCGAGACCGACCAGTTGGCCTTTGTCCCACTCGCCTTCGCATTTTTTTTCATCCCTGAGTGTCCAGATGCCATGACCATGCCTCCAATCATCCAAATACTGGCCTTCGTATCGGCTGCCATCGGCGAATTCCTGGATGCCATATCCATCCTTACCGTTGTTCTTGAACTCCCCCTCATATCGATACATGTCTTTTACCACCAACACACCCTTTCCATGCATTCCGGTATCCTGAAATTCACCCTCGTATCTAAATGCATTCATGCTCACCAGAACGCCAAGCCCTTGCAGCTTTCCGTTTCTGAAGTCACCCTCGAAACTTCCTTTCTTAAACTGCAAAACTCCATTGCCGTGTACAAACCCACCCACACATTTTCCCGTCCACTTTACTGAACTTTCCTTGCCTGAAAAAGGAACCCAAAACTTACAATTTGGAATATTATCGATTGGGTACCATTCCCCAATCGAACCACCAGCCATTGCAGGGGCAGGGGGCAACATTGCAAGCAAGATCGCCGTCAAGAACAATCCAGTTGCTTTTCCCTTCCGAAACATGGGCTTTGTGTTCCTTCTTTAAAGAGTTAGGTTTCTATATTCAGTCAATGACGCGAATAGCCCCACGGCAAAATCTTATTCTCAAGCCATCTGCTTATACCACCATTAAGATAGATACATTGTTTCCATTTGGAATTTTATTACGGCAAGAACCAGCTTGGAACGATAACTCTATTACTTTTTATATCCCCATTTATCTTTGAGATGATCCGCTGCCTTCAAGGCTGCATCTCCAAGTTGGTCAAGCGCTGGACCTTTGGGCGCTTTAGTAACGGCAGCCTTCGCTTTTAAACCCGCACCTAAGGCTTCAAGCCCGACAATCGCGCCAATTTCTTTGGCTACCTTTTTCCCTTCCTCGGCAGTCATCGTATTCGCCTTGGGGTTGCTCCACTGATTATTCTTTGGATTAAAAACTCGATCATTCAATTCATCGAATAAATCATCAAAGGTCCCGCCCACAAGTTTGGTCTTTTCTTCATCACTTTTTAGCGCCTTCTTCGTAGCTGCCCTCGCTTTATTAATATTGGATATTTGCTGAGTGATGGTGCGGGCTTTGTTGACGGCATCGACCGAGGTCATGTCGTCGTAGCCTGCGGGATCACCGGCGTTGGCGGATGCGTGGGCGTTGCCTGGAGCGTTGTTCTCTGCCGCCTGATCGTCGTTGGCCGTGGCGAAACTGTAGTTGCCCGACTGGGCGTCGTTGTCTTCATAACCGAGCAAACCCGGTAGGCCCTTGGTCTTGGCCCTGGTGTCTCGTGCATTTTGAACGTTTTTTGCGCGATTGTTTCGGTCGACAAGGTCTTGCATTTTTGCCTGATCTTCGCGCTGACGGGCATTTTTCGTCTGCTCGGCCTGTTGCGCCGCGTGGGCTGCCCTTTCGCGGGATACCCGGGCATGTGTTTGCGCTTGCAGAGCCGCGCGGGCCCGATTGACGGCATCGACCGGTGTCATATCACCGTAACCGGCACCGTCGCCGCCTCTGGCCGAAGCGTTGGCGTTGCCCTGGGCGTTGTTCTCCGCCGCCTGGGCGTCGTTGGCGGCACCGGCATCGTAACCGGCTTCGGATTCATGGTCGCCATTCCAGAACTCCAGCAGCCCGGTTTTTGGATTGATCGAGCCGCCGTCGGTGATGGCGTGCAGGACCTCGGCTTCTTCGCGGGTCAGGTGGGCGAGCACGGTGTCGCCGTTCCTGCCCATGCTCTGCATGGTTTGCGCCAGCGACTGCAGGGTCTGGCCGCCGGGGTTGAGCCGGCCATCGACGCTCAGACCGTTATGTTTTTGGTAAGTTCGGATGGCGTCAAGCAAACGCTGGCCTGCGTAGCCGGTCGGGCCGTCCGTTTTCTTTAAATCCAGGGTGCCCGCGAGGCCGAGCAGGGTCTCGATCTTGGCGACATCGGCGCGCCCATTGGTGCCGCCATGACCGACGGTTTTGCTTAGGTCGAAAGGTTTGGACAGATCGAACGGTTGTTCCTTACCGGCCTCGGGCAAGCGACCGAAGGGGGTCGGTTCGTCGATCCATTGGCCCTGGCCCAGACGACCGAGGCGGTCGGGGATGTAGCGGCGATGACGGGTTGTCATGATCCACCTCCCTTCCACACCTTGACGCCTTTTTCGACCGAGCGGCCAACGACGTAGCCGCCGATGCCAAGCTTTAAGAGCTCCCACATGTCCGGTGGGATGTCGGCCATGGGGGTGCCGAGCAATGGCACGATCAGGTAGTTGTTGGCGATGATCACGCCGAACAGGCACATCAGCAACGGCCGCCAGTTGCGTTGCAGCCAGCTATCGCCCTGGACTTCGGCGGCGATGATGGTGGCTGCGGCCTCGATCTCCTTGATCTGGCCGGTCAGCACCATTTCTTGCAGGTTGGCCTTGATCCTGGCCGCCTGGTCCTTGTCTTCGACGGACTTGTCGATCAGTCCGAACAGGCCACCGATCAGCGGCCCGATGATTGCGGGTAACATGGGCTTAACTCCTTATTCGATGTTGCCATAAAAAAGATGGTTGCCGATCTCGACCGACGGCGCTTTTGCCCGCGCCCACGGCGGATTAACGCCCTTGGTGTGGTAGTGGGTGGCACCACTGGTGGGATCGTCGAGCGCCCCCGATGCGGCCCGCCGGGCAATGCGGATGCACGTCTGGAAGACGCGGTTTTTCGGGCTCACGGTGGTGATCTTTTCCAGGTTGGGATCGCCTTCGTTCCAGCACGAGAATTGACTCATTGAGTTGTTGATGAAATGCGCAGCGCGATCACCATGCCAGGTCACGTCGGTCTTGACCTCCGAGCCAATACCATGGCCGATGGAAGACTTGTGATACCAGTAGCAATAGCGCACACCCGTCGTCTTGGTCAGGCCGGAGTGGGGAATCCACAGAGCCCCCAACCACTGCTTGGCCTGGGTCCCTTTCCAGGGCAAAACGTCATCACCGACATAATCGGCGTTGGCGAATTCGGCGATACCCAAAAGGTCGCTCCACTGTTTCCAGCCGACGATGGCATAACGATCGCCATCATCAGGAACGTCGGCGTCACCCAGCATTTCAAACGCGCTGAGAACCTTGGCCTTGGTCAGGCCATCGGCACCGGTACCGGCGTAGTTGGTCGAGGTGTCAAGCTGACCGATAATCAGCTCGTCGGTCTTGCGGCCAAGCGCGTAAGCGCCGGCCCTGGCGACGACTGTATGCTCGGAAATGTTGGTCTTCAGATCATCGAGCTGATCGACCCAGTCACCGGCATAATAGTCATAGAGCGCACATTCGACCGGCGTGTGATCGACGTTCATCACTGGCACCTTGCCGTGACGCGCCTTGGTCGAGGCCGTACCCTTGCCGACCTTCTGAAAGGTCGTCGAGGAACCGACAATCGTATCCTTGGTGCGCACGGTGTTGCGCAGCTTCGAGCCCATACGCTGATACTGCATATGAACTTCCGCCTGGAAGTGTTTAATGAAAGACAGTTCGACAGTTGTCGACATATCATTCTCCTTATTTCTATTGAGGTTTAGTGGTTAAGGCGCTTAAAAATTCTTCAAGCGCCCTCGAACGTTCCTTTTGTGAATCCGGTTGTGGCTTTAGAGCCGCCGTGGTTTAAGGACCGTGAGAACCATCGGGCAGGGCGGACGCGCTTGACAGGGTCCGTTCCCAGTTATCCGATGGGGAAATGAAACAAAAACGAAGGCTTACGTTGCTTAGTCGAAAATACTATATATATGAGCAAGAACGATAAGATGACCCGCCGACTGGGAGTATGCGTGGTGGAAATACAAGATACTGAACATTCAAGGCCGCTTGCGCGTTTAACTCAAACACCGTTGGAGCACATCCAGTCTGATTCCAATGCTTTGTTTTCAAAGTGCTTGTTCGCCTTTCAATCTTTCTCGAAACTTGGCGAGTTGTCGGAAAACATGCGTATCTTGTCTCTTAACGCTGAACTTGCGGCAGGGCGGGCCGGAGAGCACGGCAGCGCTGTCCGGGCGTTGACCCAATACACCCGCGAACTTGTTAACCGGCTTTCCAGTATTGAGCAGGGTATGCTCATCTTGAAGTCAAATACTTATAACAATAGTGCCAGCGCCTTGCGCACCCTTCAGCAACTCAAACTGATTGACCGTGCGGGCACCCAACTTAAAAAAGTTAAGGGTGAATTTAGCAGCAACTGCGTTCTTAGAATTTCACAATCCCGCGAAACCAAACTTACCGATCTAATGATCAATGTCGATGGCATGATCGAAAGCGTAGAAAGCTTATCTATGGAGGCAAATGCCGTATCAAAAGTGATGTCGCAGGCCGGTTCGATAGCCACCAACATTGCCATTGAGGCTTCCAGCGCTGGTGCCTACGAAGCGGAATTTGAACAGGTAGCCAAGACCATGCGCGATTTCGCTTCTGAACTTCGTATTATGTGTGAAGCCGCTGGCGGTTCCATTCGCGACGCTGACAACGTTGGCAAAATATTACAACTCAATGCCCAGGGAAACCTGGGCCAATTGTCGAAAGAGGCGAAGCAATGATTTCTCATACTCTCTATAATAACCATGGGAATACATGGCTGGCTTTCGGACAAGATCCGGAAAAGCCGGAAAATATTATCGACACAAACCAGATCGTTATTACCTCGGGCGATCAGGCGATCATTCTTGATCCCGGCGGGGTCGAGATTTTTCCTGCCATGCTGGCGGCCCTGACCGACAAGGTTCCCATTGAAAACGTCAAGCACCTTTTCATGTCCCATCAGGACCCGGACATCGGCTCGTCATTGCCGTTATGGCGTCAGGTATGCAACGCCGATGTCGAAATTCACCTTTCCTGGTTATGGACAAGCTTCGTCGGACACTTTGACGCCGAAGCTAATTTGTCACCGATTCCAGATCAGGGACAAACAATCAAATTAGGTTCTGTTTCTTTAGAACTGATTCCGGCGCATTATCTCCACTCATCGGGTAATTTCTCGGCTTACGATGCGGCGGCCCGCATACTCTGGAGCGGGGATATTGGCGCCGCTTTATTGCCGCCAGGCAAGCAGAGCAGTTTCTTCGTCGAGGATTTTGATGCCCATATTCAATATATTGAGGGTTTTCACAAACGCTGGATGGGATCACCCCAGGCGCGAGACGCTTGGATCAATCGCGTCTCGAAGCTCGACATCGATATCCTGACACCCCAACACGGGCTGTTTTTCAGGGGTGCCGACGTCAGCCGCTTCCTCGACTGGTTTGGATCGTTGGAAATCGGTTCCGGAATTGCTGCCATGGGCACTGGTCACAGTTCCCCGATGCCAACCACGGTTGATATTCAAGAGATACCGGCCACAGCAGATATTCAAAAGATGCCCGCCGAAGCCGATATTCAAGAAATGCCAGCCGCAGTTGATATTCAAGAGAAGGCAGAACCGCCGGTTATAAAAACTGCGAAACCCAAGCCAGCCGTAGTCCCCGCAAACCCAGTCGTAGAGCCCGCACCACAAGAAAATGATGCTGTCCTTCCTGAATTTGACGCCTCCGTTGGCGGTTACGTATTTCCGGAATAATAACCAATAAAAATGAGGCGGTGACATCCGGATGTCACCGCCCCGAAGAGGGAAGCGCGGAGAGGAAACGCGCTCAACCCCCATCCTGCTAGCAACATCTAGCTTTCTGGATATAAAGCCCGAAAGCCCTGGCGGACACGCTCTATATGAGCGGGGTCGTTATCGCGCCAGTACCGCGGATCCCCCATCATTGCTTTTAGTGCACCCTCGTTCGGGCCATGGCCAATAGTGTTGGCCTTTCCTAATCCTGGCTCCTTGCTGCCCATCATGCGTTGCATCGTCAAAACCCCTTCATAGGTGTTCGACAATGCGCCGAACACATCATCGGAAAAATTTTCCCGGCCCCAGGCTGCAATTTGAGCCCGCGCCGCGTTCCACTGTTCGTTACCGCCAAAATGTGTTTTCAAACGCTCGACCTCATTGTTGGCTTGCAGGTCGCGAGTCATATCGGCAATCGCCGGCATCAGTCTTTCATTGGCAAGTTCGTACACGGTTTGCACTTGTTCCTGGCTTAAGCCGGCGGCGTGAAGACGCTCGTTTGCTTGTGCGTCGGTATCGTAAGGCTGTCCATCGATGGTCACCGCATAGTCAGCGGCACTCTCTGGAATAGACAAGCCTTCCGCTCCGCCAAATTTACGTTCTAGTTCCTGGTATGATTTAGCCATCGCTTCGACACGAACCGTCGCACTTTCCTGATCCCAGAATTTCTCCGGTATGCCGTCGGGGCGCAATTTTGTGCTCTCAGCAATTACATCCACTGGTGCAGACGTGCTTTCTTCACGGGTTTTGTTTTCATCAGGTTCCCTTAAAAGTGTCTCATTCATCTTCTTTCTCCAGTCTGGTGTTGCCTCGGCCCCGTTCGATCAGCCCAAGGATATGAGTTACAAGTTGGCGTTGCCCTTCAATGTGACGAAGCATGGCGTCGCTTGCCGCTGGTCCCATGGATTGCTCCAGGGTCAGTGCCCGCAAGTGTCTAAGGACGCGCACGCCATCGGTGCCACGAAAGCAACGAGCGAAGGAAAGCGCCAATCCTTGGTCACCCTCCAACGCTGTTTTGTCGGAAGCTGCAAACCAACCCCAACCGCTATTATTGTCCGACATCGCTACCACCAGGATTTTGTGGGGCGCTCAGAGCGCTCAACGCATCGAGTGCTGCTGGTGGCAACATTTCGGTTATATCGGTCTGGTCTTTAAGCAACTCAGGCGGTACGGCGAAGATCTTTGCCAACCACCGCGCGGCGGCACCCTGATCTATTGTGGCCATGGCTTCCGGACCAATTGATGCGAGCGCTTGAAACCAATTCATCACGCCCTGGGCTTCCTGTCGTGATTGCTGGCGTGCCATGGGGGAGCGGTATTCCAGGTCAATGGTTGCACCATCAATGTGGATGTCCTCGATTTCGCCGCGGCGGATCAATATAGCCATGGAGCGTGCAACCAGAGGAGATAGTAATTCTGACTGCAAGCGGCCATACGTGGCACCGAGCAGGCGGGCCATTTCGGCGGAACGTTCCAGGACTTCTGTCGCTGTCATTTTCGGCGCGTCGATTTGGCCCAGCTTATCGGCCAACAACGCCTTGCGGATTGACTCGCGAAGTTTTCCCAGGACCAGTTCAGAAACATCAAACCGGCCCGGCGATTCCAGGGGTTTCAACCCTTGTGATCCGACCGCCTTGGGAATGATCGTTCCCGGCACCAATTTGATGTTGGCCGGATTGAGCACACCGTCATCATCGGCCTGCCAGATTCCGGTTACGGCAATCGAGGCATTTTTCAATATCAGCTCCACCACTTTGTTGGCTGTCTTGATGTCGGGAAGCGCCTTCATCACCGGCGAGCGGCCATAAATTTCACCGGGTGCCTTGAGCCATCGGAAATTGATAAACGGCGAGTGAGCAAAGCGTCCTTCGGCCAAGATAGACGCACCTTGGTTCTGGCTGCCTTCAGGATCGAGAACTGCCGTGTAGGCGTATCCGCTTTGATCGGGAATGACCGCTTCAATTACCGCATACTTTCCCTCATCGTGTGTCCCTGCACGTTCACTGCGCTGCTCGGGAACTTCATTTTCGGAAAACCGTGTCATCAGTTCCGCACGGGTCAACTGGGAGCGTCGGAACGTGGTATCGAGGCGGCCATCCAGGCTTTCCTCCAGCACCACTTGAGAAAGCGGCACGGCGGTAAAGCGGAAAGCCGAGCTTTCGGATATTGATGCTTCTTCCATTAACAAAGAAGCGGTCCCCGCCGTCACCAGATCGAGATAACACTGGTGCATTTCAACGGCGAAATTCGACCTGTCGTAATTCGATTGCAAGACCTTCGATATGCGTTCCAGTTGCGGCCCAATTGACGCCGCCTCCTCGTCGGACAACTCATGACCGGCGATCAATCCGAACCACCTGGCCCACGGCGGCGTTAATTCCGAAAGCAGGCTGGCGGCAAGTTGTTCGACCGCGTCGGGTGCCGTGCCATCAAAAAGCTTGTCAGTTTTCTTCTCGCCGGGCTGCCCTGATACGATGGCTGCATCGCGTCTTGGCAAAGCAAAATCATAGCACTCGCGCCAATGACTTTCCCATGCCTGGCGGCGCTCAAGGGATTTCTTATAGCGCTCGACAATTCGCTCCGGGGTCAGATTTTTCTCAGCCCCCTTAAGCGCGCCTGCCGTGCCGTTGGGGCTGGTTGGTAGCCCCTTCGTCATAATTTCATTCATCATCTTCTCCTGATTTATTCCCCAAGCAGGGATTTGCGTTTTGCTGCGTTATCGCTCAAGCCAAGCAACCCGCGCGGCGACGTTGCGATGGTTCCTGAACGACCGCGACGGCGGCGATCAATCTCTTCAAGCCGTTTCTTTCGGGCTTCTATTTCTGGATCAGGTGCCTGCGGCAGAGACATCGGTTCAGGCTGGGAAGGTGCGGAAAAAAATCCACCCATGACATAAAACTCCTTTTTCGCATTGATTAACCCGGACAACAAAAAACCCGCCAAGGCATTTACCTTTGGCGGGGGTCCGGACACAGCTGTGCAACTCGTTAAAGAGGAGACTACTCTAGATAACCTGAAATGTCAAGAATAATTTCTTCTATTAGGTTATCTTTCTTAAAAAAAGCCAAAGTTTGAACCCAGGCTTTTCATAAAGCCACCCATGCCGGTCGGTTTGAAGACGCTGGCGAAGGCGCTCGATGTTTTCGGGCCGATCCAACCGTCGGTTTTCAATGGCTTAAAGGTGTCCTTGCCGAACGTATCGGTGCCGACATCGTTGATGGTGTCTTGCAGGACCACGCCCCAGGGCTTCGGGCTTTTATCTTCGGGCTTGAAGGTTGCAGCATTTTGGAACAGCCCGGAAAAACTGTCATGGGCGACTTCGCCCAAATCGCCAAGCGCCTGACCGCGCTTGTTTTCAAGCAAGTTCTGGAAACTGCCGAGGGCCAGGGCGTTCTCGACCTTGTGACGGCCCTGCTCGGCGACAGAATTTCTAAAACTTTGTTTGGTCTTGGACCCGAACAGGCCGTCGATTTTAAGCGACCCGGTTTTGGTTCGGCCATCGGCTTGCACTCTGTTGATCATGTTAAGGCCGCTCTGCACACCGCGGATCGCTGTCGATAGGCCGCGCTTACCGGCCAGATCGGCGATCTTCGCCCCGGCACCCATAATCCCGTCCATGACCGGCTGGCCGTCGTGACCCATGGCCGCGACCGGTTGCTTCTGCGGCTCGGTAGTGAACCCTGATGCCACGACCTTGCCGGTATCGTCGGTTTGCACCGGTGCGCTTCCGTAATGCTGATCGTACCAGTCGCGCACCTTGGTCGTTGCCAATTTCTGGCGGGGATCCGCAGCACGCGAATAATCGTCCGAACCATACACCTGGTTTACTTCCTGCTGGGTCCAGACGCTGAGGTCCTTGAGCAGAATGTCCGCGACCGGATCGTCGGACTTCTTCAGGTCTTCCAGGAATTTACGGATTTCCGGAGTATGGGAAAGCTGCTCGCTTTTACCGTCGGCTAAAGCGTCATCACCCGATGAACCCTTAACGTCTGCATTGGCGGGATCAGATTGAGTCGGTTGCCGGAGTAGGCTGGTGTAATTTCGACATAGATACCTTCTTCGTCTGGCATATTCTTTCTACTTGCTTGCTTAGGCACGATCTTTCTCCTTTGTTGTATAGATAAAAAAACCCGGCACATGGCCGGGTGTGTATCAAATTTATTGATCTGGTATTTCTTGTCGAAACAAATAGAAGTTACATAAAAATCCCCTTCTTGGTATCATTAACATATATTAACTCTAGTAATACGAGAACAGCAGGAAATGAGATTGAAGAGTCCATCCTTGGTTATCCTTCCGGTTCTATTTGTAGTGATTCTGTACTTCGCTTATCCCTACCTATCTTTTACCTTTGAAGATCGCGATAGAGACTATCGTTTCCCGGCTTCAATTATTTTTGTAAATTCATTTCTAGTGCAATTCTGGATTCTGGCCTTGGTGTCTGGCCAGCCCGCCTATAAACCGTGGAAAGCAGTCTTGGTATATAATGTGGGTATTATTTTACCCGGATGGCTTGGCTTTCTTTATAGCTACATTTTCATCGCGAATTTAATCGGCAAACAAAGTAATTATCCCGTCATCTTTATTGCCTGGGCCATAATTCTCTTTATCTTATTTTGGGGCTGTTACAGGCTATTAAAATCAGGACTATTCACACCTTACATCGGCGAATGCTTTGATTACGGGCACATATGGTTCCTGATCATTACTGCCGTCACTATTTTTGCGCACAACTACCTAATTTATTTGTCAATAATTTACAGCTTATGAATGAACTATATGCTCACGCCCTTGTACTTCCTGCCTGTGCTCTTCATAGTAAACATATTCGTTACGCAACCTTGGCTGAAATATGTTCTGCTTAATTATGGCTACGGAATAAATGTAAGCTACTATCTAATATTCTTGTTCATAATTATCATTAACGCGCTTCTCCTGCATTTCTAGCTGCTGGTTTTGGCTTCAAGAAAGCCAGAATGCAAACCATGGAAAGCCATCTTGTCTCTAAATATTGGGATTATTTTACCTGGGTCGTTGGCGTTTATTTTATGTTTAATCATCATTAGTATTTTACAGATAAATTGAGATCATTTTCAATACGCGCTCATTTCCGCAGCGATATTTTTCCTCTCAGGCTCTTTGCTCTGACTTTCCCGCAAGTCTTGCATGTTTGCGAACTCTGCTTTTTTCTCTGCCTCGGACGCCGGCTTTCGGGTCTTCCTGTTGATCAACGGCAAGGCCACGAAATCTTTTTTCGTTCTGAATATGAAACCCTGTGCCGATGGTCACATTCCCCTTGATGTCCAGATAGGGGTATGGTGGTTGCCCTTCATTGTCTCTAATAAGCTGGCGGATAGTGTTCAATGTCGTGGTCTTCATGATATGCTCCTTTTGCATGTAACGGAGGTTTAAGGTGCCCAACAGGACGAAACCCCTCAGGCAGGTGAAATGCGCCCTTATGGGCGCGCTGGTTATTCTTGCAATGCTTGGCGGCGTGGCGCGGGCAGGCGAGTGGCCGCTGCGCCTTCCGGTCGAGAAATTCGGTATCATTCCTTACGGGCAGGGCATGGTCTTCTTCATTGGCACCTGGGAGCAAGTCGTTCGCCCGCAGGGCGGCGACATGACCGTGACCGAAACGACGATAGAATATCGTGAGATGGTGCCGATCTTTGGCTGGAAGTACCGCGTTATCTACGAAGCGCTTAACTACAGCCTAGTGGTTGCTACACTGCTTGGATCACCGACAAGCAAATAGCCGACAAAATTTATGATGTTCACGGCCCAAAGTCATGGCCAGCCGGTCACAAGGCGCACGAATCTCCGTCTGCATTCCTGCGATTACGGGATGTGGGGAACGCGCGAAGCCTTCGACTGGCCGATTGAAAAACTGTTGCAGACATTCAAGACGTCCTTCTGCCTGTCCGATATCATCATCGACGAGTCAGTCAACATCGGCTGGGGCGATGAACGATATCAACGGGCTGGTGTGACTTGGTAACGTCACCGTATCACCCGAAGCCGTTTCAGGCAGGTGAAAAGCGCCCTTATGGGCGCGCTGGTTATTCTAGCAATGCTTGGCGGTACGGCGCGGGCGGGCGAGTGGCCGCTACGCCTTCCGGTCGAGAAGTTCGGTATCATTCCTTATGGTCAGGGCATGGCCTTCTTCATGGGCACCTGGGAGCAATCCGTCCGCCCATAAGGCGGGGACATGACCGTGACCGAATCGACGATGGAGTATCGTGAGATGGTGCCGACTGTCGGCTACCGGTACCGCGTCATCTACGAAGCGCTTAACTACAGCCTGGTGGTTGCAACTTGGCTTGAACCAACGAGAGCCAAATATCCGACCAAATTCATGATGTTCACGGCCCAAAGTCTGGGTGAGCCAGTCACAAAGCGTACTGAACTCCGCCTGCACTCCTGCGCCTTAGGGATATGGGGAACCCGTGAAGCCTTCGACTGGCCAGTTGAGAAACTGTTGCAGACACTCAAGACATCCCTCTGCATGTCACAAATCGACATTAACGACACAGTCAACTTCGGCTGGGGCGACGAACGATATCATCGCGCTGACGCGACATGGTAACGGCACCGCATCACCCGAGTGCCTGAAAATTGATGCTCTCCATAGGCGATATATTATACCCCGCCCGGACAAAAAAACCGCCCAAGGCGATTGCCTTAGGCGGAGTCCGGACACAACTGTGCGACTCGTTATAGCGATCCTAACCGATCATCTCTTTCACAGTCAAGGACTTTTTTGCTATTTTACGATTATTTTCTAAATACCTGCGCAGTTGCCAGGGGGTCATGACCGTGCGGGCATGGATACCCAAGGCTCTTTTGACGGCCTCGACGCAGGTATAGGGGAACAGCGGAGCCCGTTTTTTTGCCACGTTTTGCACCCTTGTTTTGACCACAGCGTACCCCAATCCTTGATAGAACCGGACGATCTCGTCGACTCCCAGGCTTGGGTATGTTTCTATTTCCGTATAATGACTGAGCGGATTATAGATGGCCCAGCCGGTCCGCCCCTCGATGAGGGCAAAGCAATGGCGGTGTCCTCGTTTCAAAACCCACAGCTTTTTGAGTTCCGTCTGCCCGACGAAAACGACCAGCGCCCGCTTCATTCGACAATGCCTTTTTTCCGTAGGACCGTCGTCAAGCGGTCCAGTGCCTCATCCCACAAACATGAGGCGCGATATTGCTCTCTGACGCGCGGATCCGGGGCACATTCGTTGATGCCAAAGCTGGCCAGAACTTTCAAATGATAGCGCCCCAGGACACGTTTGCTAACCAACGCCATAACCGCACGGTACAGGTCATCGGGGTCGCAGGGACGCACGACATCGGCCTCGCCACTGCGCATTTTGGCACCCTCTAAGCGGGCGCGCTGGCTGCGCATGAACCAAAACCAAGCTTCCTCTGCATCAAAAAATGGAATGCTCGGCGCTTGAGATTGTTTTTTTTGTGTATATCGGCAACGGGCCACGGCTGTATCCTCCCCAGAAATATGAATTAAAAATGAACATAATCAAATAATAGACTTTTTATCCTAGATCAAGGCTCTATGACTTAAAATTTTCTAGTGCATAATCATGGCTTTTGTACGACAATGTTCCTATGTTGAAACATTCTGATGTCTGGCGCGCTATAGACGCCCTTGCCCGTGAACACGGGTTCTCACCGTCGGGACTGGCCAAACGAGCCGGACTCGATCCGACGACTTTTAATAAGTCCAAACGCATAACCGGGCAAGGCAAGCAACGCTGGCCGAGCACCGAAAGCATCGCCAAGATTCTCCGCGCCACCAACGCGTCGCTGGGCGAATTTCTTTCCTACGTCGGCGACGGTGAAGGTATTGGCATCTTCCGCAACGTCCCGCTGATCGGCTTCGCGCAAGCCGGTTCGCAGGGATTTTTCGATGATGCCGGCTATCCCATCGGCGGTTCCTGGGATGAAATCCCCTTCCCCGGGCTTGCCGACGACCATGCCTACGCGCTGGAGATTTACGGCGACAGCATGGAACCCGCCTACCGCGACGGCGACACCGTCATCGTTTCGCCCCAGGCCAGTGTCCGCAGGGGCGACAGGGTCGTCGTCAAGACCCTAAGTGGCGAGGTCATGGCCAAGGTGTTACGCCGGAAAACGGCGCACAAGATTGAGCTCGGCTCGATCAACCCGAAACATGACGACCGCGAACTGGACACCGAAGACGTCGACTGGATTGCCCGGATCGTCTGGTCCAGCCAGTAAACACCAACCAGCACTAACTTTAAGGACCCGCACGATGGCGAAAACACATTTCGGCAAGGCAGGCGCGCAATCCCATGCCGCCGATGGCATCACCTATGTGGATGGCGCGTGGGTTGAAGGCAACCCGCAAATTATTGGCCCTAAAAGCAATGCCGTGTGGTTGGGATCAACCGTCTTCGATGGTGCCCGCGCCTTCAAGGGCGTCGCCCCCGACCTTGATCTTCATTGCGCCCGCGCCGTCAGGTCAGCCGAGGCATTGGCATTGGCCCCCACTATCAGCGGGCCAGAAATTGAAGAAATTGCCTGGCAAGGAATCCGCCAATTCCCCAAAGATACCGAACTTTACATCTGCCCAATGTTTTTCGCCGATGAGGGCTTCATTGTGCCGGACCCTGAAAGCACCCGCTTCGTGCTGATTGTCAGCCCGTCGCCGATACCGGCCCCGGACGGTTTTTCCGCTTGCCTGTCGGCCTTCCGCAGGCCCGCCGCCGACATGGCGCCGACGGACGCCAAAGCCTCGTGTCTGTACCCCAATATTGCCCGGAGCGTCGCCGAAGCGACAAAGAAAGGCTTCGATACCGGCGTCGTCCAGGACCCCGACGGCAATGTCGCCGAATTCGCTTACGCCAACCTGTTCATGGTAAAGAACGGCGAAGTCCACACCCCCGCCATCAACGGCACCTTCCTTAACGGCATCACCCGCCAGCGGGTTATCCAACTGCTTAAAGATGACGGCGTTAGCGTCCATGAACGGACCATCGCCTTCGCCGAACTTGAACAGGCAGACGAGGTTTTCGGCACCGGCAATTATTACAAAGTCGCCCCGTGCACCCGCCTTGAGGACCGCTCTTTACAGCCAGGCCCCCTATACACAAAAGCCCGGGCGTTGTACTTCGCCTTCGCCGAGGCTGGCCGGAAATAGGACTTGAAGTCTTTGCTAAAAATCGTTGCGGCACTGCTGCTGTTGCTGGCAACCCCGGCGCATATAGCCTGGGCGGATTTCAATACCGGGCTGGAGGCCTACCAACGCGGCGACTACAAAACAGCGCTTGAGCAATGGCAACCGGAGGCCGAAAAGGGTGACCCCTACGCCCAACACATGCTGGGTTTCCTCTACGCCAATGGGCGCGGCGTCGCCCTGCAACCGGAACAAACCGTCAAGTGGTGGACGCGCGCGGCAGACCAGGGCTTCGCCCCGGCGCAATACACTTTGGGTTCACTTTATCGTCAAGGCATGGGGGTCAAACGTGACCTTGAAAAGGCGGCTCACTGGATTGGCCGTGCCGCCGACGCCGGCTACCCGGAAGCCCAGTACGATTACGGCGTCATGCACGCCACCGGCGAAGGCGTTAAACAAGATCTTAGCACCGCCTACATGTGGCTCGATCTCGCCGCCGACACCAAAGGGCTGAAGCCGGGCACTTTCTGGAAAAACATCGACAAGCTGCTGACCCCTTTGCAGCGCCTTGAGGCCGACCAGTTGAAAAAGACCTGGAGTAAATAAGCCCTAGCTGCTCAAGTCTTCCCCGGCGATAGCCCGGCCAATCAGGCTCACGGTTTCTTCGATGCCATAAAGCGCAATGAACGAACCCATGCGCGGCCCTTGCGATTGGCCCAGCAGAATTTCATAGAGCGCCTTGAACCAGTCTTTCAGGTTTTCAAAGTTATGGCGTTTGCCGACTTCGTAGACCTGCGTCTGGATTTCCGCGCCGTCGCTGCCTGCGGGTATGGCTTTCAGGGTCTTCGACAAGTCCTCCAGGGCGGCAATCTCTGCCTCGCTTGGCTGGCGGTACTGTTTGGCGGGACGGACGAAATCCTGATAGTAATTAATCGCGTATTCGACCAGCTTATCAAGGATCGGCGCATTTTCCGGGTTCGCACCGGGACGGTAACGGCCGATGAAATGCCACAACACCGCCTTGTCCTCCGTATGACAAACACTGGCCAGATTGAGCAGGATATTATAGCTCAGGTGGGCCTCTTCATGGGGTGGATTGCCCTGGTGAATGTGCCATACCGGGTTATCGATTTTCTTGTCTTCTTCAAGTTTTTCGTAATTTTCCAGATGGCTCAGGTAGTCATCGACATTGCGCGGAATGATATCGAAAAACAACCGCTTCGCCGTCTTCGGCTTTTGATACATGAACAGACTCAGGCTTTCGGGCGGTGCGTAACGCAGCCACTCTTCGACGGCCAAACCGTTCCCCCTGGACTTGGAAATCTTCTCGCCGTTTTCATCGTTGAAAAGCTCATAGGTCAGGTTCAGTGGCGGGGTGTGACCGAGAACGCGGCAAATTCTGCTCGACAGTTTGACTGAGTCGATCAGGTCCTTGCCGGACATTTCGTAATTAACGTCGAGACCGGCCCAACGCATACCCCAGTCGGCTTTCCACTGTAGTTTGCAACGACCGCCGGTGACCGGCGTTTCGACCTTTACCCCGTTGGCATCTTCATAAACGATAGTCCCCGCCGCTAGGTCGTGCTCGATGATCGGGACCTGCAAAACCACGCCGGTGTTTGGACAAATCGGCAGAAACGGGCTGTAGGTGGCGCGGCGTTCATCGCCCAGGGTCGGCAGCACGACGTTGATGATCTCGTCATACTTGGCCAGCACTCTAAGCAGCATGTCATCGAATTTGCCGCCCATGTAATAGTCTGTCGAGCTTTGAAATTCGTAGTCGAAACCAAAATCATCGAGGAACGCCCGCAGCCGCGCATTGTTGTGATGGCCGAAGCTTTCGTGGGTGCCGAACGGGTCGGGAATTTGCGTCAGCGGCTTACCCAGATGTTCGCTGACCATCTCCTTGTTGGGGATGTTGTCGGGCACCTTGCGCAAACCGTCCATGTCGTCGGAAAAAGCAAACAACTTGGTCGGCAGGTCCGACAACTGATGAAAGGCATGGCGCACCATGGTGGTCCGGGCGACTTCGCCAAACGTGCCGATGTGCGGCAGGCCGGACGGACCGTACCCGGTCTCGAACAACACGTAGCCTTTTTCCGGAGTCTTGCCGCCCAGATGTTTAAGAAGCGAACGCGCCTCAACAAACGGCCAGGCGTTGGAGGTGTTGGCAAAATCACGGATATCTTGGCTCATGTTCGGGTGTCCAGTTATCGATACTTGGGTGAAGGCCGGAAATTAGGCGTAAAGAGGACCGGGCGTCAAGCATCGCCCTTAAAAGAAGCCGAAGTTTGAGCCCAATTTTTCCAGGAAGCCGCCCATGCCCGATAGCTTGAGCGTGCGCCTGAAGGCATCGGCAGTCTTCGGACCGATCCAGCCGTCGCTTTTGAGCGGTTTAAAGGCGTCGCCGCTGATATCGTTAAGAGTGTCCTGAACGACCAGGCCCCAGGGTGTCGGGTTTTTGTCGGCGGCCTTGAACAGTGCGGGTTTTTGAAACAAGCCGGAGAAACTATCGTGGGTGGCCTGCGCCAGATCGCCGCGCTTCTTTTCCAACAGATTTTGGAACGTGCCCAGTGCGACGGCATTTTCGACCTTGGGACGACCTAACTCCGCAACGGACCCGCGCAACGCCTGTTTCGTCCGCGGGCCAAACAACCCATCGGTCTTAAGCAGGCCCGCATTTTCGTTACCGGACAGTAGCTTACGCAATAAATTAAAGCCTATCTGAGCCCCCTTGATTGCCGTGGAAAGCCCATTTTTCCCGGCCATATCGGCAATCTTGGCACCGGCACCAAGGACGCCGTCAAGGACCGGTTGACCGTCTTTCCCCCTGGCCGCAACCGGTTCTTTGCGGGGTACTGTGGTAAGGACCGGGTCTACCGTCTTGCCGGTTTCATCCTTTTGCACCGGGTTTGTGGTGTAGTGCTGATCGTACCAGGCCTTAACCTTGCCCGTCGCCTCGGCCCGCTTGGGGTTGGAGGCGATCTGATAAGCATCCGACGCGTGCACCTGATTGACTTCCTCCTGCGTCCAGTCGCTTGAGTCCTTAAGCAGGATATCGGAAACCGGATCGTCGGATTTTTTCAGGTCTTCCAGGAAGTTTTGGATTTCCGGCGCGTAAGCAGGTTGCGCACTATCCCGATCGGATAAGCTGTCATTACCGGACGCGCCTTTAACGTCATCGTTTGCCGGGTCGGTTTGAGGCGCGGGGTCAAGGTTCTTCGCTTGTCCCTTCAAGCTGTCCTCCAAATTACCACGAGCCACCGCTATGTCTTCCCCGGTCACCGCCGCCCGGTTCCGGGCCAGTCGACCCAAATCCCGCTTACCCGCATCCCTATCGGTGTAGAAAGTGCTCTCCCGGGCCATTGCCTCGGCATCACCAGACTGGATGGCCTTCTTCAAGGCGGGAAAATCTTTCAAGCTTCCGTTAGCGTAGTGAACGTCGACGACTGCCGCCTTCTGGCCATCGCTCAGTTTGTCCCAGGCGTCCACGCCCACGTCTTTCTTGATGTCCTCGCTCCGCGTGGCGATTTCCTCGTCCAGCCGTTTGTTCTGTTCCTCCAAGGGCATGTAGAGTTTTGTGTCATCCTTATACGTTGATGCTAACCGATTGAACTTTTCCGGCTCTTTACTTTGCTTATCCCGTAAGCCTCTCATGTTGGCGAACTCTTCTTTTTTCTCGGCCTGGGACGCCGGCTTACCGGTCTCCCTGTTGATCAACGGCAAGGCCACAAAATCTTTTTCTTCCTGAATATGGAACCCCGTGCCGATGGTCACATTACCCTTGATGTCCAGATAGGGGTGCGGTGGTTGCTTCTCATTCTTGATAATAAGCTGACGGATGGTGTTCAATGTCGTGGCCTTCATGATATGCTCCTTTTGCATGTAACGGAGGTTTAAGATGCCCAACTGGACAAAACCCTTCAGGCAGGTGAAACGCGCCCTTATGGGTGCGCTGGTTATTCTGGCAATGCTTGGCGGTACGGCGCGGGCTGGCGAGTGGCCACTGGTTCTTCCGGTCGAGAATTTCGGCATCATTCCTTACGGTCAGGGCATGGCCTTCTTCATGGGCACCTGGGAACAATCCGTCCGCCCACAAGGCGGGGACATGACCGTGACCGAAACAACGATAGAGTATCGTGACATGGTGCCTATCTTCGGCTACCGGTACCGCGTCATCTACGAAGCCCTTAACTATCACCTAGTGGTTGCTACACGGCTTGAACCAACGAGAGCCAAATATCCGACAGAATTCATGATATTCACGGCCCAAAGTCTGGGTGAACCGGTCACAAAGCGTACTGAACTCCGCCTGCATTACTGCGGCTTAGGGATGTGGGGAACCCGTGAAGCTTTCGACTGGCCAGTTGAGAAACTGTTGCAGACACTCAATACATCCCTCTGCATGTCACAAATCGACATTGACGAAACAGTCAACTTCGGCTGGGGCGACAATCGATATCATCGCGCTGACGTGACATGGTAACGTCGCCGTATCACACGAGGTAGGTGAAACGCGCCCTTATCTTCATTAGTGCCTTTGCAGTGCAATTATTTAAGTTGAAATGGCTCAACTAAAGGAAATCGAGTTTGCAGTATCGGGCAAAACGGAAATACGAATGGCCTACGCGTTGTTCGCGAGCTGCCGTGATTTAAACCCCACATTTTCCCAACAAAAAAACCGCCCGAAAGGGGCGGCTTGAGATGCGGCTGAAATCCGGGCGCAACTGTACGACTCGTTAAATAGATGTTTAACCTAAACGGGTACTTTCTGTCAAGGACTATCTTCCGATGCCGGTAAAAGCCCGCCAATTACTTCCAGATTGACTTGCCTGAACCGGGCAGGCCATAGCGTTGCCATTTTTTGCTGACTTCGTCGATGATGTCGTCGCTCATGCGGATTTTACGGCCCCATTCCCGGTGGGTTTCGGCACCGATTTTGGCCGTCGCGTCGATGCCCATTTTCGAACCGAGGCCGGATTCCGGCGAGGCAAAATCCAGATAGTCGATGGGTGTGCGTTCAATCATGGTGACGTCGCGGGCCGGATCGACATTTGTCGATATGGCCCAGATGACATCGTTCCAGTCACGCGCGTTGATGTCGTCATCAACGACGATGACGAACTTGGTGTACATGAACTGGCGCAGGTAGGACCACACCGCCATCATCACCCGCTTGGCGTGCCCGGCGTAGGCCTTCTTGATGGAGACGACGGCGACCCGGTACGAACAAGCTTCCTGCGGCAGCCAGAAATCGACGATTTCCGGGAACTGCTGGGTCATCAGCGGAATGAACACTTCGTTGAGCGCCTCGCCCAGGACCGACGGTTCATCGGGCGGGCGACCTGTGAAGGTCGACAGGTATATCGGCTTTTTACGCATGGTAATGGCGCTAACGGTAAAGACCGGGAACGGTTCGACGGAATTGTAATAGCCGGTGTGATCGCCGTAGGGGCCTTCGTCGGCAACGTCAGATAACGAGACATGACCTTCGAGCACGATTTCGGCCTCGGCAGGCACCTTCAGCGGCACCGTCTTGCAATCGACCAAAACCACCTTTTCGCCGCGCAACAAACCGGCGAACTGATATTCCGATAACGTGTCGGGAACCGGCGTCACGGCGGCCAGGATGGTGCCGGGATCGGCCCCGATCACGGCGGCCAGCGGCATCGGCTCGTCACTGACTTGCTTCCAGCGGGCGAACTGTTGCGCCCCGCCGCGATGTTTCAGCCAGCGCATGATCGTCGTATTTTTGCCCGTCACCTGCATGCGGTAGATGCCCAGGTTCGGCGTGTCGCGCTTGTCGCCGCCTTCCTTGCCCGCTTCCGGCCCTTCGGTGACCACCAGCGGCCAGGTGATCAGCGGCCCCGGCTCGCCGGGCCAGCAGGTCTGCACCGGCAATTTTCCAAGATCGATGTCATCGCCGGTCAGCACCACTTCCTGACACGCCGCTTTGCTCGTCGTCTTCGGCTTCATGGACATCACGGTCTTGAGCAATGGCAGCATGTCCAGCGCCTCACGCCAACCCCCCGGCGGCTCCGGCTGGCGCAGGAAGGCCAGGGTCTCGCCGATTTCGCGCAGTTGCCCCGGTTCGCGGCCCATGCCCCAGGCGACCCGCTCAACCGTGCCGAACAGATTGACCAAAACCGGCATGGCCGACTTTTCGCCATGCTCATCCACGACGTTCTCAAACAGCACGGCTGGACCACCTTCGGCCAGCAGACGGGTTTGGATTTCCGTCATCTCCAGGTTGGTCGAAACCGCCTCGGTGACTCGCACCAAACGACCTTCGCGTTCCAACCGGTCGATGAATTCTCTTAAGCTCTTATATGACATGGTTTCTTTTTTAGCGCGTTCGGCGGCGCTTTAATAGTGGATAAGCTACTGGAAGCATTCCGTAATGTTGTATTTACGCGAAAAGCGGGATACGGTTTGCCAACTATCGAGGGTTTAATTAATGGCAGACAGCAAGATAACACACGAGCGCCGCGTTGAAGATAACACCTTCAAGCGAATGATCGATATCGGCATCGCGCTATCCTCGGAGCGCGACCACCATCGCTTGATGGAACTGATCCTGCTGGAAACCAAAAGCCTGTGCCACGCCGATGGCGGCACTCTTTATTTGCGCACCGATGATAATCGCCTGAAATTTGAAATTATGCGCACGGATTCATTAGGGTTCGCCAAGGGCGGCACGACCGGTGAGGAAATCACCTTCCCACCGCTTGATATTTACAACCCCGAAACCGGCGAACCCAACAGTAAAAACATCGCCACCCATGTCGCAATAAGTGGCGAAACGGTCAGCATCACGGATGCTTACGAAACCGACGAATTCGATTTTTCCGGCACCAAGAAATTCGACGAAGGGACCGGCTATCGCTCCAAATCCTTCCTCACCGTGCCTATGAAAAATCACGATGGCGACGTCATTGGCGTTATCCAGTTGCTCAATGCCAAGGACCCCGTCTCGGGCGAGGTCGTAGCCTTTAGCCCAACAATCCAGCCGCTGATCGAATCATTGACATCGCAAGCCGCCGTGGCCCTGGATAATCAGAATTTACTGCTCGCCCAGAAGCAACTGCTCGACAGCTTTATCGCCATGATCGCCGGCGCTATTGATGCCAAGTCGCCCTACACCGGCGGTCACTGCCAGCGCGTGCCGGTGCTGGCGATGATGTTGGCCGAACAAGCCTGCGCCTCCGAAGACGGGATTTTCAACGACTTCGACATGACCGAAGACCAACGCTACGAAATGGAAATTGCCGCCCTGCTGCATGACTGCGGTAAGGTGACAACGCCTGAATATGTTGTCGACAAGGCGACCAAGCTTGAAACCATTTATGACCGTATCCACGAGATTCGCACCCGCTTCGAGGTCTTGAAACGCGACGCCGAAATCGCCTGCCTGCGGGCCATAATCGACGGCGGCGACGAGGCCGCGCAGAAAGCCGAAATGGATACCAAACTAAGTCAATTGGACGACGATTACGCTTTTATCGCCAATGCCAACATTGGCGGCGAGTTCATGACCGACGAAGCCATTGAGCGGGTCAAGAACCTTGCCGCAATAACCTGGAAGCGCACCCTGAATGACCGCATCGGCGTTTCGCACGAAGAACTGAAGCGCATGGAGCGGGCCCCGGCCAAAGCCTTGCCGGTCGATGAACCGCTGCTATCGGACAGGCCCGAACACGTCATCGAGCGCGACCCGGCCAACAAGATCGCCGAAGACAATCCGTTCGGCTTCAAGATGAACGAACCGGTCGATATGTATAACCGCGGCGAGCTTTATAATATGTGTATCCAGAAGGGTACGCTAACGACCGAGGAACGCTACAAGATCAACCACCATATGGTCCAAACCATCGCCATGCTGGGCCAGTTGCCGTTCCCCAAACACTTGCTCAAAGTTCCTGAAATCGCCGGCGGCCACCACGAAACCATGATCGGCACCGGTTATCCCAAACGCTTTAGCAAAGAAGACATGACCCTGCCCGCCCGGATGATGGCGATTGCCGATATCTTCGAAGCGCTGACCGCCTGCGACCGGCCCTACAAAAAAGCCAAAACGTTAAGCGAAAGCATCAAAATTCTGTGGTTCATGAAAAAGGACCAACACATCGACCCGGATTTGTTTGAGCTGTTCCTGAAGTCCGGCGTCTACAAAACCTACGCTGAAAAATTCCTCATGGAGAGCCAGATTGACGAGGTCGATATCTCTCAATTCCTAGACTAAACCATGTCCCCACACATAGCCCATGCCAAGGCCTACCCTTTCCCTATCCCTGAGAATTCCTACGTCATTCACGCCGAAGGCTACCGCGAGATTGCCCAGGCCGAGACTTTACCGGATCTCACCGGGCTAACCCCGGTTCTGGCCTGTGGGTCGAACCAGTCGCCGGAACAGCTGGCCCGCAAATTTAATGACCTCGATGGCCATCCGATCCTGGTACTGAAAGTCCGCATCAAGGATTTCGACGCCGTCCACTCGCCCCATTTCAGCGCCTACGGATCAATCCCGGCGACGTTGCATTATCATCCCGGGGTCACCGCGACACTTTTCACCACCTGGCTTAACGATGCCCAGCTTGAGCGCATGCACGAGACCGAGGTCGGCTCTGAGAATTACGAATATGTCAGGCTCGACGACATCACCCTCGATGTTGATGGCGGGCTACGGCTGACGTCGGTCTATGCCTATATTTCCCGACGCGGGGTCCTTTGCCATAACACCAAGCCCCTGGGCCTGGCATCCGTGAAGACAACGGGCCGGGCGTGGCCTGAAGTCTCGCAAAGCGAAGTTCAGGCGCTGGCCCGCGACCGCCTGTCGCCGGGGGCGGAACTTGAGACCTTCATCAAAGAAAACCTGGGCAACGCCAACACCCGCCGAACCAGGGCCGCGCAACTGGCGCAAGACGCCCTGCCCTTCACGTATCCGAAAACGTTCAAGCCCTAGCAAAATGTCAGACGACAAAAACGCCATTAACGAAGACACCCGCGCCGTTACCAAAGCGGCGGACCTACTGAGCCTGCGCGAGATCGATTTTTTCCGCCTTGCCTATCGTCGTTGGTTCTCTGTCGATGCCGGACATGAACAGATGGAGAAAATTTTCGCCGCCTACATGTTCCACGAAACCGTGCCGCCCTGGGTCCGTCATTGCGCCCGCGAGGTCAACAACCGCGCCGGTATGAACATGCTCGACCCCGGCGCATTCGGGGCCGGTGATTTCCGCCAACAAAGCAAAGTGCCGAAAGTCGGCAGGCTGTTTCTGATGATCGCCGGGCTGCTGATGTTGATCGTTTACATATCGATCCTGACGACCAAGCACGGCTTCGACGATGCCAACTGCCCCGGACGCTATGCCGGTTTTTACGAACAATGGGTCTACATGATAAACGGCCAGCAACCGCCGCCGTGTGACAAGCCGGAAGAATAATAAGCTTCCCCCAACCTGTTGACACGCAACCTATCCCGGCAATAATGGACAACGGCACAGTCACGGAGAGCACACATGAAGCGGTTGCTGATCACCCTGTCCATCCTCAGCCTTTCTCTTTGGGCCTTGTCCGCATGTAGCGAACAGGTTCCCGATGACCTGACGCCGGAGGAGGTCACATACTTTAAAGAAAAAGCCGACAAGGCCATTAAAGATGATGATAAGGGCGCAATGGAAGCTGTTATGGATGAATTGCACGTCCGGCTAACTGGTCAAGAACCTCCCAAGGGGAATTTTGATAAGAGTTTGAATACAAGCGATATTCCTTCTCTGCCTGGTGCCTGTAATTTACAAAAAACAGCGACTTTGATTTTACCGAAGGAAGCCTTCCCTATACCCAATCATTTATATCGGATGCTTACTTATGGAATTATCGATAGCGGAGAAGAAATACCACCCTTCGTTTGGGAGGTTATTGAATGCGGAAAGAGTGAAGACAACCCTAATAGCGTTGCCATGCAAGAAGCGCTGAACTGGGCGAAAAAACTTAATGCTGACAACTCTCGAACTATTCGGAAAATGGCCGTGGAGTATGCTGAACTCTTAATTAAATATCCCAAGAATAAACTTCTTGAGACGATTCATTCAACCATCATTTGGGAAGCCGAACAGAAAGAGAAAGATGCGAAAAAGATCATCGAGCCCTTTACTCTCAAATCCCTTTCGGAGCAATTTCATCAAGAAAATCTTAAGCTCTGGAATCAAGCTAGGGATGGCAATCTATCTGCACAATTGAATCTAGCCGAGCGATATCAAGACGGTTCAAAGATCAAGAAAAGTAATATGAGGGCATACCACTGGTTTGCTCGTGCAGAAAAAAATGGGGGAGGAGAAACCGCACAAAAGGGAGTTAAAATGAAGTAGTTTCGACTTAATCTGACACTGATCCCTTGAAAGGGAGAGGGTTACCGGTTTTGATGACGGTGCACACCTAACCATCAAAACTTTAAGGAGGTAACCCTCATGTTGCAGAGTAATCAAAAAATCATTCGTCATAAAGTCGGTCTTCTCAACCTGGCCGAGGAACTTGGTAATGTCTCGAAGGCTTGTCAGATGATGGGCCTGTCGCGCGATACGTTTTACCGCTATCGCGATGCCGTCGAGGAAGGCGGTGTCGAGGCGCTGTTGGAAAAACCCCGACGCGTTCCCAACCTGAAGAACCGGATCGATCTGGAGACCGAGAACGCGGTTGTAGAATATGCCGTCGAATACCCGGCCTACGGCCAGGTGCGCGTCAGCAACGAACTGCGCAAGCTGGGTGTGTTCGTGTCGGCCAGCGGTGTGCGGTCGATCTGGATGCGCCATGAGCTGGCAAACTTCAAACAACGCCTGAAAGCCTTGGAGGCCAAGGTCGCCAATGACGGCATTGTGCTGACCGAGGCTCAAGTCCAGGCGTTGGAGAAAAAGAAGCTCGACGACGAAGCCTGGGGTGAGATTGAGACTGTACACCCCGGTTATCTTGGCTCACAGGACACTTTCTATGTGGGCACCCTGAAGGGTGTCGGGCGGGTTTACCAGCAGACCTACATCGATACCTACGCCAAGGTCGCCCAGGCTAAGCTGTACAAAACCAAAACGCCGATCACTGCCGCCGACATGTTGAACGACAAAGTTCTGCCGTTCTACGAGGAGCACAACCTGCCGGTCCTGCGCATCCTGACAGATCGGGGTACGGAATACTGTGGTCGGGCAGATCGTCACGATTACCAGCTGTTCCTGGCCATCAACGACATTGAGCATACCAAAACGAAGGTCAGGTCACCTCAGACCAACGGCATCTGCGAACGGTTCCACAAGACCATTTTGCAGGAGTTTTATCAGGTGACGTTCCGCAAAAAGATCTATGAAGACATTGATCAGTTGCAAATTGATCTGGACCTTTGGATCGATCACTACAACAATGAACGCACCCATCAGGGCAAAGTCTGCGAAGGGCGAACACCTATGCAGACCCTGGAGGACGGCAAAGCAATCTGGAAGGAAAAGTTCGTAGGATGAATTTAACCTGACAGATACCGCATCAAAACCGGCAACTGTCAGATCGGGTCTGAATTACTACAGTTAAAAGAAACAAGCACCACTTGACTGATACCGACCACTATCTTCTCAAACAGTATTTCAAATTTAATATGTACCCCGAATTGTAATTATTTCCGCTTTTCCCCATCCTCACCCCCTTCTTCGCACATCTTGAACCGCTCCTCTAATTCCAAAGCGAGTGCTCGAAGATTATTCCTTTCCTGTTCCAGCGTCGCCAAACGCTTCTTGGCCTCATTTATTTTTACGGTTATCTTGTTTATATCAAACCGTTGCCGAGCAATACCAGCAGATCTTCTTATTTTGGACCCAGCAACTCCACGGCTCCATCTACGAATAATTGGATATCCCAACTCACCTAACAAATTAGGGGTATCCAAAAATTCCTTAAGATCATCTTCACTGAAAAAGTCTTCCGGCCTTTTCTCTTGCGCCTCCCTAAACCTATCTTCCAGTTCTGCAATCTTGTTTTCTTCTTGACGGATTTCATCTGTCTTTTCGTCGTGTTCCATCCAAGCATTTTCAACGGCGTCCCGCAGTTCCTGACACGGTTCTTCGTTCGGCTCGTCTGGTTTATCCGGCTCATCAGGATTGCTCGGCTGGTCCGGTTCGTCCGGTTGATCGGGCTCGGCGGGCTGTACCGGGTCTTGATCGCCACCTTCGCCGCCTTTCATTCCCAAGGGTTTCTTTGATGTTGATTGAAAATGCCTAAATATTATTGGGGTGATGGCCTTGTCGAGCGCCGTCTGGGTTTCTCCACCCGGGCCCATCCAGCCATCGGCTTTCAGTTTTCTTGAAAGTTGAAAATTAATGATCCCTGAAAGAAAATCCGGGTCCGCTTTGGCATCGTTCTTTTGCGCCTTCGCTACCGGATAGTGTCCAGCCCATGACAGCGCCCGTTTCGCCATGACGATGTCTCTGGATGAATTTTCTCTACCCGAACCGACAGTCGCATTAAGCCCGAAGGTTAAAGGCATGGACGAATTTTTATTTGAAATCGGCTCCCGGGGTGTTGGTTTTTTTAATGTTATCAATTTCGACAACACCTCGCCAATTTTTGATTCCGTCGGGCCGCCCGGTTTTACGACGCCATCCCGCTGCAAGCCGTAAGCTGCCTGAAAGGATTCAATGCCATTAAACAGAGGATGGTCCGGGTAACGGGTCATTCCGTGTTTTGGCACCTGATAGTAACCCAAGCTTTTAAGAGCCTGCTTGGCTCTTAACGTATCGTCCAGATCGACATTTGTGACGCGGCTAAGGGTTGATGAAATTCGGAAGGGGTTGAACATTTTCTAATCTCCTGATGAATGCTGGTTTTATTGTATTTTCAGGAGAGTCGAGCTAAAGCACTTCCTGAATTCAGTGCACAAGCTCAATCGTCCATAACGCAATCGGCGTTACCGAAATCAAAAAGCAAGTACAATATTTGGAAGCGTTATCCGCATATGGGTTGTCCGAACATAAAAAGCCGGGCCCAGCGGGCACTCGAAGATAGCATAACAAATAGGACTATAGAACTATTTATGGCGTGTTGTCAAGGAAATTTTACCTAATCTGCCCCGCAATAATCGCCGCGAAGACGATCAGGCCGAAAGTTCGGTTTGATTTGAACTTGCCCAGACAGTCCTTGGCGTCGCCGGTGTCGAGCCGCGCCACCTGCCATGCCAGATGTCCTGCGGCGACAGCCAGGCCTAAATAAAAGACCCAGCCGAGCCCGGCCAGATAGCCGCTTAAGGCGATCAGAAGGATGGTGCCGCAATAGAACCCCGTCAACCACTTACCGGTGTTCTCGCCGAGGCGCAGGGCCGTCGATTTAACGCCGATCAGGATGTCGTCTTCCTTGTCCTGATGGGCGTAGATGGTGTCGTAACCCAGCGTCCAGAGAATCCCCGCCATATAAAGAACACCCGCCGCCGCGCTCAGATCGCCGCGCACCGCCGCCCAACCGAGCAACGCCCCCCAGTTAAACGCCAGTCCCAGCACCGCCTGCGGCCAGTCGGTGATGCGCTTCATGAAGGGGTAAACGGCGACCACCATAAGCGAGCCCGCACCGACCATGACGGCAAAGAAATTAAACTGTAACAACACAGCAAGTCCCAACAACAATTGGACGATCAGGAATGCCACCGCCTGGGGGATACTGACAGCGCCGGAGGGAATTGGCCGGGTCGCCGTGCGCGCCACCTGGCCGTCGAAATCCCGGTCGGCGATATCGTTCAAGGTGCAACCGGCGCCGCGCATAATCAACGCGCCGATGCCAAACAAGGCAACGAGCCGAAGGTCGGGCCAACCCGGCGTGGCAAGGGCAACGCTCCACCAGCAAGGCAGCAACAAAAGCCAACTGCCGATCGGCCGGTCCAGACGGGCCAGATGCAGGTAAGGGCGCAGCCATACCGGCATCCACCTGTCGATCCAGGTAAGGGCCGGCATATCGCTGTCGATGCTTTTAAAGGCGGTTGTTTTCATACCAACAAAGTAACCTGTCGCTTGCTCGAATTCCACCTTCGCTTATGATAACGGGTATGAGCGAAATAAAAATCAAAGCGCGGCTGTTTACCAGTGCCGACCTGCGGGCAGGCGACCCGGTAACGCCAAGCACAGGTCAGGCCCATTATCTGCTGAAGGTGATGCGGGCCCAGGACGCGGAGCACGTCGTCCTGTTCAATGGTCGCGACGGCGAATGGCTGAGCAGCATCGCTGCGGCCTCAAAAAAATCATGCCAGCTTCGCATTGAGAAACAATTGCGACCGCAAAGCCCGGAACCCGACCTGTGGCTGGCCTTCGCGCCCTTGAAGAAATCGAACACCGACTTCGTTATCGAGAAGGCGACGGAACTTGGCGTCTCGCGTCTGATCCCGGTCTTTACCGAACGTACCAATACCGGCCGGGTTAAATGCGAACGCTTGCGGGCTATCGCCATGGAAGCGGCGGAACAATGCGACCGCCTGAGCGTTCCCGAAGTTTCCGAACCGCTGAGCCTGGCCGGCCTGATTGCCGACTGGCCCGCCGGGCGCACTCTACTGGTGCCTGACGAGACCGGCGGCGGCAAGCCATTAAAGAGCGTTCTCGAGACAGCCGGGGAGACGCGTTCTCACGGTTTCTTGATCGGCCCTGAGGGTGGTTTTGCAGTATCGGAACTTGACGCCTTGGGCAATCTGCCGTTTGTTAGCAAAGTCGGCTTGGGACCGCGCATCCTGCGTGCGGAAACAGCGGCCCTGGCGGCACTTGCCTGCTTCCAGGTTTTGGCCGGCGATTGGCAACAAGCCCCCCGCTTTAACAACGGATACTTTTTCAATGCCCGATGAATTCTTTACTAACAAAAGACAGCTTCTCGACTATATGGAATCCGGCTGCAAGCCGCCCGAAAAGTGGCGCATCGGCACCGAGCATGAAAAATTCGCCTACCACCTGAGCGATCTAAGCCCGCTTGAATACGAAGGCGAAGCGGGTATCCGCGCCCTGCTTGAAGGTTTGACGAAATTCGGCTGGAAGCCGGTGCTCGAAAACGGCAACCCGATTGCCCTTGTTAAAGACGATTTGAGCTCGATCACCCTGGAACCGGCGGGACAGGTCGAACTGTCCGGCGCGCCGGTGGAAAACATTCATCAGACCTGTTCGGAAGTATCCGAGCATTTAAAACAGGTTAAAGAAATCGCCAAGGATCTTGGCATCGGTTTTATCGGCCTGGGCTATCAGCCGAAATGGTCGCGCGAGAAAGCCCCGTGGATGCCAAAATCCCGCTATGCCATCATGCGCAGCTACATGCCTAAAGTCGGCTCCATGGGTCTTGATATGATGCAGTCGACGTGCACCGTTCAGGTCAATCTGGATTTCGACAGTGAAGCGACCATGGTCAAGATGTTCCGTATTTCGCTGGCCCTTCAACCGATCGCCACCGCCCTTTGGGCCAACTCGCCGTTTAAGGATGGCAAGCCTTCGGGATACTTAAGCTACCGCAGCCATATCTGGACCGATACCGACCCGGATCGTTGCGGCACCATTCCCTTCGTTTTCGAAGACGGTTTCGGCTTTGAACGTTATGTCGATTACATGCTCGATGTACCCATGTACTTCGTCTATAGAAATGGCGTCTATATTGATGCATCGGGGCAGTCATTCCGTGACTTTATGAACGGCACCCTGCCCGCCCTGCCCGGGCAATATCCGACCGAGAAAGACTGGGAAGATCATTTGACCGTGGCCTTCCCGGAAGTCCGCTTAAAGAAGTTTCTTGAGATGCGCGGTGCCGACGGTGGCCCATGGAACAGGCTTTGCGCCCTGCCCGCTTTCTGGGTCGGCCTACTTTACGACGACCAGGCCCGCGAGGCCGCCTGGGACTTGATCAAGGACTGGACACCGGAAGAACACGAGATGTTACGCAACGAGGTGCCAAGGCAAGCCCTGGGGACGCCGTTCAGAGGCACCACCATCTGCGATTTTGCTCTTGATGCGTTGGAAATATCGCACGAGGGATTATCGCGCCGCGGCGTTCTCGATGGCGTCGGCCTGGATGAAACCCATTTCCTCAACCCGTTGTTCCGGATCGCCGAATCCGGCTTCACCCCCGCCGAAGACCTGCTTTGCGCGTACGAGCGGCGGTGGCATAAGAATATCGACCCCATTTTCAAAGAATATGCCTATTAGAGCATTGGCTTTTCCATTTTGCGTTTGCTCGTGTATATAATGGTTCATCAAAATCCTGGGGCTTCCAACATACCTTGCTATGCAAAATGACAGCATCGAACTAGATGAGATAGAGCAAGCCCTCCACGACGGAGAATTTTGCTTCTATTATCAACCGAAAGTATCCTTCGCCACCGGGCAAATTGTCGGTGGCGAGGCCTTGTTGCGCTGGATTAAACCCGATGGCACGGTTATCCCACCGAATGATTTCCTGCCGCAGGCCGAAAAGTCCGGTTTCATCACCAACATTACCGCCGTTATGCTACCCGAACTAGTTGATGACATCGAAAAAATCCGGATCGTCAAATCCGACGCCCAAATCGCCTTCAACATTTCCGCCCTTGATCTCTATTCACCCTATTTGGTGAAGATGTTGCGTAGCTTCATTGGTTCCAGGCGCATAAACCCGGGCAATATCCAGATTGAAATAACCGAGACCGCCGTTGTCGACAATTCGGAGCGGATCAACACGGCCCTGCTCGATCTGGTGGCTCTTGGAATCGAAATAGCCATGGATGATTTCGGCACCGGCTATTCATCTCTCGACCTGCTCAGCCGTTTGCCAATTTCATCCTTGAAACTCGATCAGGGCGTTGTCCGTAGAATGTCCGAAGATGTTAAAAACACCCACATCGTCCGTTCCAGCCTGTATATGGCCAGGGAGCTGTCGATTAAAACGGTTGCAGAAGGCGTCGAAAGCAGGGGTACTTACACCTACCTGATGGCCGCTGGTTGCAACGAGGTGCAAGGATTCTGGATCAGCCCGCCGTTGCCGCTCGAAGACTATATTTCCCTATGCGCCGACCAACCGCAGTGGCCGGGATCGTCGTTTGGGCTACTCTACAACGCCTGGGTCAATCACATTTCCTATCGACGCAAGGTTCTCGACGCCGCCCTGACCCTTTCGATGACCGATCAGGACGAATGGGCGACCCTGCCAAAAATGGATCTGGCTCACAGCCCTGCCCGCTGTCGCCTGGGCCAGTGGTACATGGGGGAAGTCAGCGAAAGTGAAGAAAGCCGCCGCAAGTATAAACAACTCGAAGAGCCGCACCGGCTTATGCATGCCGCCGGCGCGTCCCTGATCAAAGCCATCCGCACCCAATCGAGCGCCCGGGGCATCACCCGCGCCACCCGTATTTTCCTGGAATATTCAGATGTCGTCGATGCCGAAGTATCCCGCATCGTCGAGCGCGATCTGGAGAAAACCTTCGATGAGCTCGATATGGAAAAATCCAGAGACATTCCCTCTGTCGCCGAATTACTAGGCGAGAACGATATCGACTAAAGAGACAAGGCTTAAGTGGCTGTGCCACCGACGGTCAATCCGTCGATCCTGATGGTCGGTTGACCGACCCCGCATGGGACACCCTGACCGTCTTTTCCACAAGTACCGACGCCCGGATCCAGTTCCATATCGTTACCGATCATCGAAACGCGGGTCAGCACATCCGGGCCATTGCCAATCAGCGTCGCACCTTTGACCGGGGCACCTATTTTGCCGTCCTCGACCATATAAGCCTCGGTACAGCTAAAGACGAACTTACCCGACGTGATATCGACCTGACCGCCGCCGAAGTTTGTCGCATAGAGGCCCTTTTTGACCGAGGCCAGTATTTCTCCCGGATCACGCTCGCCCGCCGGCATATAGGTATTGGTCATGCGCGGAATCGGCGCATGGGCATAGCTTTGACGCCGCCCGTTACCTGTTGAGTCGACCCCCATCAGGCGCGCGTTCATACGGTCCTGCATATAGCCTTTCAAAATTCCGTCTTCGATCAGCACGGTTTTCTGGGCCGGGGTTCCTTCATCGTCAATGGTCAGTGATCCGCGGCGATCTGTGATCGTGCCATCATCAATAACCGTGACACCGGGTGCCGCGACCCGCTCACCCAGCAGACCGGAAAAAGCCGACGTTTTTTTACGATTGAAATCGCCCTCAAGACCGTGACCGATGGCCTCGTGCAACAAAATGCCCGGCCAGCCAGGACCAAGCACGACATCCATTTCGCCAGCCGGGGCCGGTACGGATTCAAGATTGACCAGGGCCAGGCGCAGCGCTTCATCAACGCACCTTTTCCAGGTCTCCGGTTTCAGGTATTCATCGTAGGCGACGCGGCCACCGGTACCGTAGCTGCCGGTTTCCATGCGATCACCCTGGGCTGCCATAATAGTGACGTTAAGGCGAACCAGCGGACGGATATCGCCAGCCCTGAGAACCCCAGGCCTGATCACCTGCACCGCCTGCCAGCTTCCGCTCAGCGAAGCCGTCACCTGGGCAACGCGCTCGTCCTTGGACCTGGCGTAGGCATCCATATCGGCGAGCAACTTAACCTTGGTCTCGAACTCAACCATGCTTAAGGGATTATCATCGACATAAAGCTGGGCATTGGTGCCCGGCGGCGGTGCGGCCAGGGTGCCGCCCTTGCCCGCGTGCACACTCTTGACCGTTTCGCCGGCGCGCCTGATGGCTTCCTCGCTTAATTCGGAGGCGTGAGAATAACCCGTCACTTCGCCTGAAACGGCGCGCAGGCCGAAGCCCTGCGAGGTATCAAAACTGGCGTTTTTTAACTGCCCATCATCGAAGACGACAGCTTCGGACTGGCTGTACTCAAGATATAATTCGCCGTCGTCGGCACCGCTCAAAGCGTCTTCGGTCAGTTTCTCGACCCGGGCCAGATCCATGCCTGCCCGCGTGAAGAAAAGTTCGTCTGTCCGCGTAAGGTCGCTCATGGAAATTCCTAATTCATTTCATTCAGTGGTAACATTACAATGCTACACCATGTTCATATAGGTATTCATTTTAGTTTTCTTGCCATTAGTTTTAAGATGTAAATTCAACAATGACCAAATTTCGTGAACACCCCCTGCGTATTGAGCTTGCCGAAGAGGTCCACGCGCGCCCCTATGGCCTGCTTAAGGCCCCGGTCCGGGTTAGTCACCTGGCCGCGTTGTCGGGCGAAGCCGACCCGGAAGGCGACCGCCGCCATGTCGCCCTTTTGTGCCGCCACTTTGGTGTCGCAGTGCCCGATTCCGGAACCAATCATTATTCGGGACCCCTTGATACGGATGACAAGCAGGAACTAAAGTTCAAATGGGAACGCCACACGGAATTTTCCTCCTACACCTTTTATCTAAACGGCGACTTTGACGACCCCTTTACGGGAAGCGCTATCGAGCGGATTCCGGATGACTGGTTGGCCGCCTTGCCCGGTGACGTTCTTGGCGCAACCAATCTGGTTCTGGAACCCAACAGCGCGCCGGAACGAAGTTTCGATGACATCTCGAAGCTTTTCGCCGACAACACCGTCACCGGTAGCGGCATGCGCGACGGCGCGGCACTGGTGTGGACCGATTTCCGCATCCATCAAGACGGCTTCAACCGCATTCTGGTACGCGACAACGGCATGAACCAACGCCAGGCGAGCAGGTTGGTGCAACGCTTGCTGGAAGTAGGCACCTATCGCATGATGGCGATGCTGGCGTTCCCGCTTGCCCGTAAGGTATTGCCAAAACTGGCCGACTACGAACGCAATTTGAGCGATCTGATCGGCCGCATGGACGCAGCAGATAGTGGCGAGGACGAACGCGACACCTTAAAAAGCCTGACCCATCTGGCCGCTCGGGTCGAGGTCCTGTCCCTTGACATCAACTTCCGTTTCACCGCCTCCCGCGCCTATCACGCCCTGGTTAATCGCCGCATCGAGGAACTGCGGGAAGTCCGTATCAGCGACATCAGTCAGGTTAAGGGCCTGCAACCGCCTGGAGAATTCGTCACACGTCGGCTGGCCCCGGCGATGAACACCTGCCGCTCGGCGTCTGAAAGACTCGACACCCTGTCGCGACGCATCGGCCGTGCCAGCGATCTTTTGCGGACCCGCGTCGATGTCGCGCTGGAAGAACAAAACCGCGACTTGCTGGAATCCATGGACCGACGGGCCCGCTTGCAACTACGCCTGCAGGAAACTGTCGAGGGGCTTTCCATCGTCGCCATCAGCTACTACCTGCTAAGTCTGGTCGGTTACGCGGCAAAAAGCGCCAAGGCTGCGGGCCTGCCGGTCAATAGCGATATTGCCACCGGCCTGGCCATACCTTTTGTCGTTGGCCTGGTCTGGTACAGCATGCGCCGCATCCGCCACAAGATCGGCAAAGACAACTGATACCCCCCATTTTTCTTGACCTGAGCGGCCCCCGGCGGTACAAAAAACAACACGTGGTGATTTGCACGACCAGCTTGCGACCACGATAAAAAAACTCGCTAAAAGGTCGGCGCTCGTAGAGCCCTGACCATATCTGTCGGGGCTTTTTTTGTCCGCCCGCCCCTTATGCCGCAGGACAACAGAGACGCAGGAAGAGAAAAAAATCATGACGACCAAAAAAACCGACCCACAAAATTGGCGCCCGGCGACCCAACTGGTTCGCGGCGGCACCGAACGCTCACACTTCGACGAAACCAGCGAAGCCATCTTTATGACTTCGGGTTACGTCTACGAATCCCCGGAAGAAGCGGAGCAAGCCTTCAAGGGCGAAAAAGACCGCTTCGTCTATTCCCGCTACGCCAACCCGACCGTCGCCATGCTGGAGAAACGCCTGGGGCTTCTGGAAGGAGCGAAATTCTGCAACGCCACGGCCAGCGGCATGTCCGCCGTTTTCGCCGCCCTTGCCAGTCAATTGAAAACCGGCGACCGGGTTGTCGCCTCGCGCGCCCTGTTCGGATCGTGTCATTACATCATCACCACATTATTGCCGACGTATGGCATTGAGGGCGTGCTGGTCGATGGCAGTGACTTAGACCAATGGGCCGAGGCCCTGTCGCAACCGACCAACGCCGTGTTCCTTGAGACACCGTCCAACCCGACCCTTGAAATCATCGACATCAAGGCGGTTTGCGAACTGGCCCACAAAGCCGGTGCCCGTGTCGTTATCGACAATGCGTTTGCCACCCCGGTGTTGCAAAAACCACTTAAGTTGGGTGCCGATATCGTCATCTATTCGACGACCAAACATATCGACGGACAAGGACGCTCCATGGGCGGGGCAATCCTTACTAATGACGAGGAATTCGCCGAGGAAAAACTGAAACCCTTCCTGCGCAATACCGGCCCATCAGCCAGCCCGTTCAATGCCTGGCTGCAATTAAAGGGACTCGAGACCCTGGATTTGCGAGTCGATAAAATGGCCTCGAGCGCCCTTGAAGTCGCCCGCTTTCTTGAAGGTCAGGTCGGCATCGACACCGTCCTCTACCCCGGCCTTGAAAGCCACCCGCAGCACAAACTGGCAATGGCCCAGATGAAAAGCGGTTCAACCATCGTTTCCTTCCAGGTGCCCGGTGGCCGTGACGGTGCGTTCAAATTTCTGGGCGGCGTCGACATCATCGATATCTCTAATAACCTGGGCGATTCAAAAAGCCTGATTACCCATCCGGCAACGACGACCCACCAGCGTCTGCAACCCGAAGAACGCGCCCTCATGGGCATCGACGACGGCCTGATCCGGCTGTCGGTCGGACTGGAAGACGCCGAAGACCTGAAGGAAGACCTGGAGCGCGCTTCGAAAATGATGCGGTAGGCAATAGTGACATACGAGCAAGGCACTGAAGCGTTAAAGGCAGGCGATTTTGCCGCAGCCGTCAGCCATTTCGAGACCGCCGCCAAGGGCGACCCCGGCAGCGCTATAATCCGCTACAATCTAGCCCAGGCACTTCGCCATGTCGGTCGTGACGGTGACGCGATCATTCAGGCGACCAAGGCCCTGGCCCGTGACCCAACGCTTAACCCGGCGGCGCGTCTGTTAACCTATCTGCTCAGTTACCTGCGGCTTCGCAACCCTGGGGACATTGATCCTGCAGGACTTGCCGCAGCCTTCAACTTCATCAATGTCGATCATCAAGTCCTCGCGACCACGGCCCTGGCCTACCTGAAGCATTGCACAGGCCTTGCCGACGCGCTGGCAATCGGCAAGGCGCAGGGTTGGGACACTGCGGCCAAGTGGCTGTTGTCATCGAAGGGCCGGGCGGTGTTGCGCGATCCATTACTGCACACGACCTTAAGTGCCGCCGCCAACACCGATCTCGATATCGAGCTCTTGTTAACGGCTTTACGCAAAACCCTGCTAATGGCCCCGCGCAAAGAGACGCTGGGCAAAGGCCATGTCCTGGAATTTGCCTACGTCCTGATCCGCCAGTCGGAAATAAACGAATATGTCTTCGCCGTTTCGGGCGATGAACATCACCACCTTGAAAACATTTTCATCAATCCGCAAGGCATCGCCGATGGCTCGCGTGCGGCCTCGGAAAACTTGTTGCTGAAGGCGCTTTACGCACCCCTTTGGCACCTGCTTGGTGAGCACGGCAAGAATGACAATGCGTGGAGCGTCAGCCCGAAGCGGTGGGGCGATCTGATCGCCGCGCACCTGTCCGAAAGACGCAAGATCGCCGAGGCCGCGCGAGGCATCGAATCCCTGGGGACCATCGGTGACGAAGTTTCACAAAACGTCGCCCGGCTTTATGAGGAAAACCCCTATCCGCGATGGCTGAGCTTGCACACACCGACGTCAAGCAGCCGCCGCAATCTCCTCTCGGGTTATTTCTCGAGTCAGGAACTGGCCTTCATGGACGCGCCCTACACGGTGTTGATCGCTGGGGCCGGGACCGGTCAGCAAGCCGTCGATGCTGCCTTGGGGTATGGACCGGAAGCGGCCCTCACGGCCATCGACCTCAGCCTCGCCAGCCTCGCTTACGGCAAGCGCATGGCTACTCGGTTCGGTGCCAAAAGTATACGCTTCGTACAATGCGATATTCTTAATGCGGACTTGCTTGAAGAGACCTTCGACGTCATCGAGAGCATCGGCGTACTGCATCATATGGACGACCCCTGGACCGGATGGAAGATTCTCGCAAGCAAGCTTCGCTCCGGAGGCTTAATGAAAATCGGCCTCTACAGCAAAGCTGCCCGGACCACTATTGCCGCCCTCAGGAAAGACATCCAGGGCCGCGCCCTGGGCGATGACGCGCAAACAATTCGTGATTACCGTCAGGAAGTCATCGGCCAGGGCGAAGCCGGAAAAGCGTCGTTCCTGCTGCAATCGGCGGATTTCTTCAGCCTCAGCAATTTCCGCGATCTCATGTTCCACGTCAGCGAACAGCATGTGACGATCCCCCAGATCGCCAACTTCATGACGGAAAACGGTTTAAGCTTTCATGGCTTCCAAATGCCCCTCGACATCGCCGAAGGCTACCCTGACGGCGACAGTATTGTGGACCTTGGCCGCTGGCACGATTTCGAAGATGCCCACCCAGATAGCTTCAAGGGCATGTACGTTTTCTGGTGTCGCAAAAATTAGCATCAACCGCTATTGCGCAAGCCTGCGGATATGCCGTTGATGGTCAGTTGGATGCCGCGCAAGACCTTGGGGTTTTCAGATTCCTGGCGATACTTCTTCATCAGTTCAAGTTGCAGATGATTTAAAGGATCAAGATAGGGGAACCGGTGGGCGATAGAGCGGGCGAGAAGCGGATTGGCCTGCAAAAGCTTCTCCTGACCGGAAATTTGCAAAAGTGCATCTATCGAGCGTTGCCACTCGTCGTGGATACAGTCGAAAATTCTTGTGCGTAGTTCTTCATCGGGCACCAGTTCGGAATAACGCCGGGCAATGGCCATGCTGCTTTTCGACAGCACCATGTCCATGTTGGAAAGCTGGGTGCGGAAGAAAGGCCACTTCCGGTAAAGTTCCCGCAAGTAGGCCACGCCCTGCTCAGGATGCGCCGCCAGCCATTTTCCCACCGCCGAACCGAAACCGTACCATCCGGGCAACATCAAGCGGCATTGGGCCCAGCTAAACACCCAGGGGATAGCCCGTAAGTCCTCTATCTTATGGGTTTTGCTACGCGATGGTGGCCTTGACCCGATATTCATTGAGGCGATTTCATTGATCACCGTTGACGACCAGAAATAATCTTCAAACCCTTCGGTTCCATAGACCAGATCCCGGTAAGCGGTGAATGCGTGCCCTGAAAGCTCCTCCATCACGGCCATATAATCAGCCGGAGGCGGGGTTTGGTTTTCCTGAAAAAGGGTTGCGTCCAACGTTGCCGCGACAAGAATTTCAAGATTTCGCCTACCCAGGACAGCGTTGGAATACTTGCTCGAAATAATTTCACCCTGCTCGGTCATGCGCAACTGACCCTGCACCGCACCGGCAGGTTGGGCCAGGATCGCATCGTAGCTGGGGCCACCGCCACGCCCGACCGTACCGCCGCGACCATGGAACAGGCGCAATTTTACGCCGTGGCGGGCGAAAAGATCGATCAGCCCCGTCTGCGCCTTGTAAAGTTCCCAGCCGGAGGTCACGAAACCGCCATCCTTGTTGCTGTCGGAATAGCCGAGCATGACTTCCTGGACACCGCCCAGACTATCCACCAGGCGTCTGTACACGGGGATCGACAACAGGCGGTCCATGATGTCGAGGCAATTACGAAGATCGGCGATGGTTTCAAACAGCGGTACAATCTGCAAAGCACAATCGCCGTCAGGGGTCACCAAATTGACTTGTTTCAGCAGCACCGCCAGTTCCAGTATATCCGATACGGACCGGGTATTGGAAATAATCGAGGTGGTGATCGCCCCCTCCCCCAGGGCCATTCGGGCCGCCGCTGCGGCTTCCAGGATATCCAGTTCCTCACGGGATTCCTCAGTATAAACCCAGCCGGTGCGCAGCAAGGAGCGGGCTGAGTCAAGCTCCGCGACAAGCAAGTCTACCCGCTGATCTTCGGACAGCCGGGCATAATCAATATCGCCATCAATAACGTGAAATAATTCTGTAATGACCCGCTCATGGACGGACGAATTCTGCCGCATATCAAGACTGGTCAGATGAAAACCGAAGCAATCGACGGCCCGGCGTAGGTCGCGCAACCGACCTTCAGCCAAATCAGCCAGGCCGTTATCGACCAGCGAGTCATGGACAGTCTCCAGGTCCCCGGCCAACTGGTCCGCGCCTTCGTAAGGCGGGGCGTCGCCAACCGGATGGCGAGGCGGATCACCCAAATCGAGTTTCCTCGCCGTTGCCGCAAGCCGCGCATAGAGCCCCGATATGGCCCGCCGGTAAGGTTCGTTGTCACGGTGTGGCGAGGTGTCCGGCGAGCGTTTGACTAAATCTGTCAGACCATCCGAAACGTTAACCAACGCCGCCGACATCGACATCTCGGCACCCAGAAGGTGCAATTCCTTGAAATAAAAGGCCATCACCTTGGCACCGTGACGCTGCACGGTCTTGCGTAATACGTCGGCTGTGACAAACGGGTTGCCGTCCCGGTCGCCACCGATCCAGCTACCAATCTGCAAAAATGGCGCGATAGGGCCCGCTGGATTGTCATCCGACATCTCGCTCAACCGGTCCTCAATCGCCCGATAAATTTTAGGTAATTGATCCAGGAACGAATAATCGTAATAGGTTAGACCGTTTGAGACTTCGTCGAGAACATTCAACCTGCTGTTACGCAACATGCCGGTCTGCCAAAGGGCGAGCACGGCGCGACGAATATTGACTTCGATTTCGGCATCTTCGGCGGGCGTCAAATCCGATTGCCCGCGTCGCGCCAACAAGGCGGTTATGGCCAATTCATGGCCCATGGTGCTTTTGCGTCGCACTTCGGTCGGATGCGCCGTTAGCACGGGATGAATGTGGGCATTGGCGAAAAAGTCGAACAGTTTCGCCGGGCTAATTCCGGCCTCGATAGCCCGCGCCAGAACGTTATCCATAGAGCCACGCCGGGGCGGGTCGCCCGCCCTGTCATGGCTGCGGGTCCGGCGAATATGGTGCAGATCTTCGGCGATATTGGCCAAATGAGAGAACAGGCTGAAGGCCCTGATCACGTCTACGGCCTCTTTAGGATCAAGCTGCTTTAGAATATCTTCCAATTCTCGCTTGGCCGGTTCATCGTCATCGCGATGATAACGCACCGAGATTTGACGGATCATTTCAACGATCTCAAAAGCAGCCTCGCCGTTCTGCCCGCGCACCGTATTACCAAGCAAGCGGCCCAACAGATGGATATCGTCGCGTAATGGCGCGTCCTTATCGGAATTAGAAGACGTTTCGATCATATTCACCCCTGCACCCAAGCCAAGCCTTCGACCTTCCAGCCGTTAATCGTACCGCGATGACCGGTGGGCCCCTTATCGCCTTCGAAACCGTAAGCGATGTTGTAGCACGTTGAAAAACCGGCGGCAGTCAAGGCGATGGCGGCGGCCTTGGAGCGCACACCGGAACGGCAAAGTATCAACAAATCCTGTTCAGGGTCGACACCCGTCTCCGAAACTTGGGTGACAAAATCCTCATTGATCTGCATGGAAGGAAACATCAACCACGGCACCAGCAGCGGTTGGCTGGCGAGGGCGCTTAAATCCGGCAAGCCCACATATGCCCATTCCGCCGGGGTGCGGACATCAAGCAACGCCACTTTGTCATTTCCAGCCATGGCGTCCCAAGCCGCCTTAGGCCCGATATCGCCAGCATAAATCCCTTCGCTCACTGTAAAAACCCCTCAAATAATGGGAGGAACCCTTGTTTCCCTTGCCATTTACCCTGCAAATAGATAAGACCGATACTGTAAATACGCATAGCTATGCGTATTTAAGTTTCCGACTGAAAGAATAACATGACAGACCTTACTCTTGCCCACGAATTATCATTCGAAGATATATATGATAATAACGGATTAATCCGCCTCGATAAGGCCTTCATTGAGCACATACAATCTGCGGACAGCGATCTAGCTTTGCGTCTTCTAAGCGCCAGGAAAGACCCTGACGGGCTGGATGACAAAGCGAGCTCCGATCTTATATTAGCCTTAGGCCCCCACGTCGATGATTTCATCGGCCATCTGTTTGGCATCGAGGCCCAGGTCCGCGCCCTTGCCGAACGCCATCATCAGCTGGCACCGCTGTTCGCCTGCAAAAGATTATTCGTTCAACGTCAAGCGGCCAAGAAAATCAAACTTGAAGAGGCCGAGACCCTGGACGGTCCGGCCCTCGAGCAACAACTGACGGCGCTGATCGGCGGGACGTTTGACCAACTGACCTTCGCCAAGACCGTGATGGCATGGCTCGATGATGAAGACGCCCATGTCGCAGCCCTTGATCTGGCAAGACGTTACGCCGCCTGGGCCTTCCATACGAAGGCAGGCAAGGCCCGCCATCACGACGATGTATTGTTCAAGGGGCCCGAAAAGGTCGACTTTATGAACCTGGTCGAAGCCGAAACCATTCACGCGCACGGCATCGACATCCTGCACCTGCCACCAGAAGCACAAGCCCCCCGCGACGGCTTCGCTTTGACCGATCAGGGCTGTGATCTTATAGGTGCCCTCGATCAGGCCAATTACTGCGTCATCTGCCACGACCGGGGCAAAGATTCCTGCTCCAAGGGTATCCGCGACAAACAAAGCGGCGGCTTTGCCAGTAATGAACTGAAAGTGCCGCAAGCCGGCTGCCCGCTGGAAGAAAAAATTTCCGAAATGCACAAGGCCAAGGCCGATGGTCATGCCCTGGCGGCGCTGGCCATCATCACCATCGACAACCCGATGACAGCGGCCACCGGCCACAGGATCTGTAACGACTGCATGAAGGCCTGCATCTATCAGAAACAGGAACCGGTCAACATTCCCGAGGCCGAGACCCGGACATTGAAGGATGTCCTCGAACTGCCCTGGGGCTTCGAAATCTATTCCCTGCTGACCCGTTGGAACCCCTTGAACTTCAAGCGCCCACACCCGGCGACCGATAGTGGCTACAAGGTCCTGGTCGTCGGTCAGGGGCCGGCAGGTTTCACCCTGGCCCATTACCTGATGAACGAAGGGCACACCGTCGTTGCCATCGACGGAGCCAAGATCGAACCCCTGGAGCCGTCCCTAAACGGCATCAACCAAAGCGGCACGCGCACCCCGTTCAAACCGGTCCACAGCTTCGCCGACATCGAAGAACCGCTCGACGAACGCACCATGGCCGGTTTTGGCGGCGTCGCCGAATACGGCATTACCGTGCGCTGGAACAAGAATTTCCTGAAAGCCATCCGCATCCTGCTTGAGCGTCGTTCCCGCTACACCCTTTATGGCGGCGTACGCTTCGGCGGCGCGATCACCGCCGACAATGCCTTTGCGATGGGCTTCGACCACATCGCCCTTTGCATCGGTGCCGGCAAACCGACCGTGCTTGGCATTCCCAATGGTCTGGCCCGTGGCGTCCGTCAGGCATCGGACTTCCTGATGGCCTTGCAACTGACCGGGGCGGCCAAGTCGGACTCGGTTGCCAACCTCAATATCCGGCTTCCGGTTGTCGTCATTGGCGGGGGGCTTACCGCCATCGACACGGCGACGGAAGCACTGGCCTATTACGTCAAGCAGGTCGAAAAATTCCTTGCCCGCCATGAAAAACTGTCCGCCAGCGGCACCGTAGATGCCGGTTGGACGAAGGAAGAACAGGGCTTCGCTGAGGAATTCCTGGAACACGGCCGGGCAATCAGGGCAGAGCGACAGGCCGCCGCAAACGAAAACCGCCCAGCCAACTTTGCTCCGCTACTCGATAGCTGGGGCGGGGCGACCATCGCCTACCGCCGCCGCCTGATCGACGCGCCGAGCTACACCCTGAACCACGAAGAAATCACCAAGGCGTTTGAACAAGGCATGCGCTTCGCCGAAATGGTTTCCCCGGTCGCCATCGATGTCGACGAGCACGGCCACGCCCAGGCGATCAAGCTCGAACTACAGGAAATGGATGAACACAACCGCCCCAATGCGACGGGCCACGTCATCTCGCTGCCCGCGCGCGCGATCCTGATCGCCGCCGGAACCCAGCCCAATACGGTCATTGCCCGTGAATATCCCGGCTTTGCCGAACTCGACGGCAAATACTTCCAGGCCGAGGACGAAGACGGTACCGTCGTTAAGCCTGAATGGTCGGCCAAGCCCGAACAGGCGCAGATGACCATGAAAGTCACCGCCGACGGCCGGTCCATCACCTTCTTTGGCGATCTCCATCCATCCTTCGCCGGCAACGTGGTCAAGGCCATGGCCAGCGCCAGACGCGGCTACCCGGTGATTAACCGACAGCTTGCAAAGAATCCGCCGAGCGCTATCCAGGCTTCAGACTTGGTTGAACAGCTTGACCATGGCCTGCGCGCCCGGGTCGTCGATGTTATCCGCCTGACCCCGAATATTATCGAGATCGTCTTGCACGCGCCGCTCGCCGCCAAGGCTTTCAAGCCCGGTCAGTTTTTCCGCCTGCAAAATTTTGAAGCCAACGCCAAGCGCTGCGACGACACGGTCCTGGGCATGGAGGGCCAGGCCCTGACCGGTGCCTGGGTCGATCAGGAAAAAGGTCTGGTCGCCACCATCGTCCTTGAAATGGGTGGCTCGTCCAGCCTGTGTGAACTATTGCAGCCGGGCGAGCATGTCATTTTGATGGGGCCGACGGGTGCGCCGACGGAAACCCCCGGTGATGAAACCGTCGTTCTGGTCGGTGGTGGGCTTGGCAATGCCGTGCTGTTTTCCATCGGTCAGGCGTTTCGCGCCGCCGGATCGAAAGTGCTTTATTTCGCCGCTTACAAAGGAGTCGGCGACCGCTACCACATCGACAATATCGAAGCCGCCGCCGACACCATCGTCTGGTGTTGCGACGAAGCGCCCGGTTTCGAGCCCGGTCGTCCGGGCGACAAAACCTTCGTCGGCAATGTGGTCGAGGCAATGAGCGCCTATGCCAGTGGGGCGTTAGGCGAGGCTCCTATTTCCATGAAGGACGCCCAGCGCATGCTGGTCATCGGCTCGGACGTGATGATGAAGGCGGTCACCGATGCCCGCCACGGTATTCTCAAAGAACACCTTGATCCGGCCCATACGGCAATCGGATCCATCAATTCGCCCATGCAATGCATGATGAAGGAAATCTGCGCACAGTGCCTGCAACTGCATAAAGACCCGGAAACCGGCGAGGAAACGATCATTTTCTCGTGCTTCAATCAGGACCAGAATCTCGACCACGTCGTCTTCCCCGCCCTCAAACAACGCCTACTGCAAAATGCTGTGCAAGAGAAATTGACCCGAAAATGGATCATGCATTGCATGTCGGACTTGCAACAGCCCGACTAAAAGGCCATTTTCCAGCAATGACGGATTCTCAAACAAAAGATCAGACTGAAGCGCTCGGCCTGCTGGAAGATCTGATCGGCAAGGCCAAAAAAGCCGGTGCCGACGGTTGTGACGCGGTCTTTATCAAAGGCGTGTCGCTATCCAAATCTGTACGGCTGGGCAACCCCGAACACCTGGAGCGCTCCGAAGGCCGTGATATCGGCTTGCGTGTCTTTATCGGCAAGCGTCAGGCCATGGTTTCGTCTTCGGACAACTCGCACGAAGCGCTTATGGAACTTTCTGCCCGTGCCGTCGCCATGGCCCGCGCCGTGCCTGAAGACCCCTACTGCGGATTGGCCGAACCGGACCAGTTGGCGACGAGCATCCCCGACCTGGAGTCCTGCGACAGCTTTGCACCCGACGCCGAACATTTAAGCGATCTTGCCAGCCGCGCCGAAGAGGCGGCCCTGGCCGTTGCCGGTGTGACCAATTCGGAAGGCGGTTCCGCCAGTTGGAGCATGTATACAGTGGCGATGGCGGGGTCGAACGGTTTCGCCCATGCCTACGCCAACTCCAGTCACTCACTCAGCGCCTCGGTGATCGCCGGGGAAGGCACCGAAATGGAGCGCGATTACGACTATACCGCCGCCGTTTTCGCCGCCGACATGGCAAGCCCGGAAGACATTGGCAGAAGCGCCGGTGAAAAAGCGATCAAGCGGCTTCATCCAAGAAAAGTCGAAACCACAGCGGTGCCGATCATTTTCGATCCGCGGGTATCGAAAAGTCTGGTCGGGCATTTGTCATCGGCGATCAACGGCGCGTCAATTGCGCGCGGCTCATCATTCCTCAAAGATAAGATGGGTGAGCGCATTTTCGCCAAGGGCATCAACATCATCGACGACCCGCACCGTAAGCGCGGCCTAAAATCCAGGCCTTTCGACGGCGAAGGCGTGGCCACCAAGCGCTCGTATCTGATCGAAGACGGCGAACTTAAAACCTGGGTGCTGGACTTGCGCTCGGCCCGCCAGTTGGGGCTTCAGACCACCGGCCATGCGGCACGGGGAACCTCCTCGCCGCCATCGCCATCGACCAGTAATCTGTATCTGGAACCCGGCGCGTTAAGCCCGCAAGAACTGATGGCCGACATTGGTCAGGGGTTTTATGTCACCGAACTGATCGGGTTCGGCATTAATGGGGTGACCGGTGATTATTCCCGCGGGGCCAGCGGTTTCTGGATCGAAGACGGCAAAATCGCCTTCCCGGTAAGCGAGATCACCATCGCCAGCAACCTGAAAGATATGTTCGCCAATTTAAGCGCCGCAAACGACCTTGAATTCCGCTATGGCATTGACGCGCCAACGCTCCGCGTCGAAGGCATGACGGTCGCTGGGGTATAATTTTTTCTTAAAGCTACCAGGGCATCTCCGTGTTAATGTCCGGCACTACTCAACGGGGATGGAATTGACGTGGACGACCGGTCCTTAACCAAAGATTATCAACATCAATCGACAGCCAGCCTGATGCGTCGGCTGGTCCGCGATTATATCCGGCCTTATATCGGCTGGATTGCTTCGGCGGTGTTTTTCATGGTCATCGTTTCCGCCGCCACCGGCATGTCCGCGTGGTTGATGGAGCCCATCGTCGATGATGTTTTCATCGCCAAAGACAAAGACACCTTATGGCTGGTCGGCATGGCAGTGTTTGCCACCTTCGCCATAAAAGGCATCGCCAATTACGCCCAGGCTGCGCTAATCAGCCGGGTCGGACTTAAAATCATCGCCGACGCCCAAAGTCGCCTGTTCGCCCATTTGGAACGCATGGACCTGGGCTTTTTCCATGCCAACCCGACAGGGACGCTGATTTCGCGCTTTACCGTCGATATCGGGCAGATGCGGGCCATCGTCTCCAGCGTTCTGACCAGCCTTGGCAAGGATTTGATGAGCCTGATTGCTCTGGTCGGCGTGATGTTTTACCAGAACTGGCAACTTGCCTTTATCGCCATTTTCGTCTTTCCCATCGCCATCCTGCCGGTCTCCCGGCTCGGCAAGCGCATCCGCAAGGTAACCGCCAACACCCAGGTTGAGTCAGGCCTGTTAATGACCCTTCTTGAACAAACTTTCCAAGGCATTCGCGTGGTCAAGGCCTATGGCATGGAAGCTTATGAGAAATCGCGAATGGACGAATTGATCGAAAAGCTGTTCGCCTTAAGCTTCAAATCCGCCCGTATCCGCGCCCTGGCCAGTCCGATCATGGAATCTCTCGGCGGCGTCGCCGTAGCCATCGTTATTATTTATGGCGGCCAGCAGGTCATCGACGGGGTCAATTCACCGGGTGCCTTCTTCTCGTTCATCACCGCCCTGCTTATGGCCTATGAGCCGATGAAACGGCTGGCCAACCTGAACGCCAACATGCAGGAGGGCCTGGCCGGGGCCCAACGCCTGTTCGATGTCCTCGATACGGAACCCGTGATCCTCGACAAGCCGGACGCCCGGGTCTTGGGCAACATTCAGGGAAAGATTACCTTAAGCGACGTCAATTTTTCCTACGCCCCCGATATCCCGGCACTCTCAAAAGTAACCCTTGAGGTTCCAGCGGGCCAGCGGGTCGCCCTGGTCGGACCGTCGGGTGCCGGAAAATCGACGATCCTCAATCTCATTCCGCGTTTTTACGATATCAATGAAGGCTCGGTCAGCATCGACGGCATCGATGTGCGCGACGTGACCATGGCTTCGCTGCACCAAAATATCGCCCTGGTTAGCCAGGAGATCATGCTGTTTGATGATACGGTGCGGGCGAATATCGCTTACGGACGGGCCGGGGCCAGCGATCAGGAAATCGAGGCAGCGGCCAGCAACGCTGCGGCCCACGAATTCATTATGAAACTTCCCGAAGGCTACGACACACGGGTCGGCGAGCAAGGCGTTAAACTTTCCGGCGGTCAACGCCAGCGCCTGGCTATTGCCCGGGCGATGTTGAAAAACGCACCAATTCTGCTGCTCGACGAAGCGACCTCGGCGCTCGATACGGAATCCGAGCGGCAAGTACAAACCGCGCTTGATCAACTGATGAGCGGACGCACCACCCTGGTCATCGCGCACCGGCTGTCGACCGTCGTCGACGCCGATGTCATTTACGTTATCGAGGGTGGCCGCATTTCCCAATCAGGTAGCCATACAGCCTTGCTCGAAGAAGGCGGCCCGTACGCCAAACTGTACGCCCTGCAATTCGCAGGTAATGCAACGAGCGAGGCGGCAGTCCAGTGAGGCTGGACAAAAGAATCCTCCGCTCTAAAGCGGTCCAGAGCGTCTTGTGTCTGCTTGCCGCCAATTACATTCGTTTCGTCTACCTGACCAGCCGCTGGCGCGTTGTCGGCGGGGATATCCCCAAACGCTTCTGGGACGAGGACAAGATGTTCCTGCTGTGCTTCTGGCATGGACGCCTGATGATGATGCCCTATTGCTGGGACATGTCGAAACCTGTTCACATGATGATTTCCATGCACCGGGACGGGCGCCTGCTGTCAGATACGGTCGCCCACCTAGGCATCAAGACCATCGTCGGTTCGACCTCGAAGGGTGGGGCGGCGGCGCTGCGGACCATGGTTAAAACCGTTAAAGCGGGCGACTATGTCGGCCTGACACCGGATGGCCCGCGCGGACCGCGTATGCGCGCCCAGGAAGGCATCATCACCATCGCCAGGCTGGCCAAGGTTCCGATCATCCCCATCGGCTATGCCTCCAGCCGCGCGAAAGTTTTTGGCTCCTGGGACCGCTTCGTCGCCGCCTTGCCTTTCGGACGCGGTGTTTTTGTTTGGGGCGAACCGATCGAAGTCCCTCACACCACGGACAAAAATGAGTTGGAAAAAGCCCGCCAAAATGTCGAAGACAGCCTCAACGCCGTCTCTGCCGAAGCCGACCGGTTGTGCGGCCTGCCAGCCATTGAACCGGCCCCGCTGGCAGGGGAGACAAGCCCATGATGTTGTCTCTTTACCGGGCAGTCACCACCCTGGGCTATCCACTGATCCACTTTTACTTATCGCGGCGACTGGCCCGTGGCAAAGAAGACCGGGCCCGCTTCGGTGAGCGTCTGGGGCGGGCAGGAATGCCCCGGCCGATGGGAAAGCTGGTTTGGATTCACGCCGCCAGCGTCGGCGAGTCGTTGTCCCTGCTGCCGCTGATAGAGCGCTTGCGGGCTGATTTTTCAAACTGGAATATTCTGCTGACCACGGGCACCGTCACCTCCGCCACGTTGATGGCGGAACGCCTGCCAGATGGAGCCATTCACCAGTACGTGCCGGTCGACCGCGCCGCTTACGCCGAGCGTTTTCTGAGCCACTGGCAACCCGATCTGGCGCTGTGGGCGGAATCCGAATTCTGGCCAAACCTGATCAGCCGCGCCGCGACAAAAGGCCTGCCGATGGTTCTGCTCAACGGGCGGGTATCCAATAGCTCTTATAGAAACTGGCGACGATTCCCCGGCCTGATTCGAAGAATTCTGGAAGCTTTTTCCCTATGTCTGGGGCAAACGAATATTGACGCCGCCAGGCTTTCCGACCTTGGTGCTAAAAACACCAAATCCGTCGGCAACCTTAAATTTGCCGCCCCGGCCCTTCCCGCAGATGCTCTGGCGTTAGATATATTAATCGCCCAAATCGGCACGCGCCCCTGTTGGCTGGCCTCGAGCACCCATAAGGGAGAAGAAGAGATTGCCGGGGCTGTCCATCTTTCCCTAAAAGAAATTCACCCCGGCCTGCTGACCATTATCGTTCCACGCCACCCGGGGCGCGGGGCCGAAGTGGAGGCAAGCCTGAACTCAATGGGACTTAAATCTGCGCGTCGTTCAACAGCTGAGAAAATCAACGACGGCACAGACATATATATCGCCGACACCATGGGCGAGTTGGGACTGTTTTATCGACTGGCACCAATTGTTTTCATTGGCAAATCACTGGTATCATCGGGCGGACAGAACCCCCTGGAAGCCGCCCGTCTCGACTGCGCCATCATTTTTGGTCCGCTCATGAGCAACTTCGAAGAAATCGCCGCCACCTTTATCCAAAAGCAAGCCGGGCTGGAAGTCGTCGATGAGGCGGCCCTACGCGATAGCGTCGACCACTTGCTCAGCCATCCAGATGAATGCGCAAAGCTGGGACAGGCCGCAACCCAGGTCGCCGAAGACGAGGCTGGCGTCCTTGACGCGGTGATGGGAGAACTCGCGCCCTATCTTAAGGAGGGCCACTGACATGCACGCGCCCGACTTCTGGCAACCCGGCAAAGGCGGAATCCTGGCGCAATTTCTGGCCCCGCTAGGTTGGCTTTACGGCTTCGCGACAAAAACAAAACTGGCGACGACCAGCCCTTGGGTATCGCCGGTGCCGGTCCTGTGCGTCGGCAACCTGGTTGCCGGTGGAGCAGGAAAAACCCCGGTGGCGCTAGACCTTGGCCGCAGACTGATAGCGAAAGGCAAGAACGTCCATTTCCTGTCGCGCGGTTACGGCGGTTGTGAGAAAGGCCCGCTTCTGGTCGATCCAGACGTTCACACCCATAGCATGGTTGGCGACGAACCACTGTTGCTGGCTGGCCTTGCGCCAACCTGGGTTTCCCGCGAAAGACGGGCCGGGTGCATGGCCGCGGCGCAGGCCGGGGCCGATTTGATCATCATGGACGATGGCTTTCAAAACCCTTACATCGCCAAAAATTTTTCCATCATTGTCGTCGATGGCGGTTATGGCTTCGGTAACGCCAAAATGATCCCGGCGGGACCGCTTCGCGAGAGAATTTCGGCTGGCCTTGGCCGCGCCGATGCCTGCGTTATCATCGGTGAAGATACGGCAGGTGTCCTTGAGGTCGTTTCAAGCTGTGGCCTCTCGCCGCTCTGCGCCAAGCTGGTTCCCGGGCCGCTCGCCAAAGATATCGGCGCGCCGGTCGTTGCCTTCGCCGGGATCGGACGGCCAGAGAAATTTTTCGAGACGGTTACCAAAATGGGTTGCGAAGTGGCTTCAAGCATCGCCTTTGCCGACCATCATCCTTACAGCGATGCCGACATCACAAGCTTACGCAACATCGCGGCAAAGGCGGGGGCCCGCTTGCTAACCACGGAAAAAGATGCAAAACGATTGCCCGCTTCATTTATTGATGAAGTGAGCGTTGTTCCTGTCGCCCTTGATTGGCAAGATAAGGCCGCTCTTGAGACCTTGTTGGATGGAATCCAGAATGCTTAAGCGTTATCTGTCCCACCCCTTGCAGGGACTGGCCGCCCAGATTTTTTTCATACTGGTTAAGCTGCTGCCACTCAACTGGGCATCGGCCTTTGGCGGATTTCTAGGACGCTCCATGGGTCCCGCTCTGGGCATCTCGAAGCGGGCTCGACGCAATCTCGCCATCGCCTTCCCGACGATAACGCCCGCTGAAACCGAACGCCTTGTCCACGCCATGTGGGACAATCTGGGGCGCACGGTGATGGAATACCCCTTGCTGAACCGTATTCGCGTCGATGGAACAGACGCCCACGTTGAGTTGATCGGAGCGGAATATCTGAGCCTGCTTAAGAACGACGACAAACCCGGCCTTTTCTTTTCCGGGCATCTCGCCAACTGGGAAATTCCAGCCATCTGTGTGGCCAAGCTGGGCCTGACCCCACATCTTATTTATCGCTCGCCGAACAACCCCTACGTCGAGAAGCTGTTTCAAAGACGCCACCTCAAAGACAGCACCCTGATACAAAAGGGTGCCAAGGGTGCCAGGATCGCCTTGAAGGCCCTGCTTGCAGGTGGCCACCTTGGCATGCTGGTCGATCAGAAAATGAACGATGGCATCGCCGCACCGCTTTTCGGTCACGACGCGATGACCGCCCCGGCCCTGGCCCAGCTAGCGCTCAAATTCGATTGTCCGGTCATTCCAATCAGGGTCGAGCGGCTTGAGGGGCTTAATTTCCGCGTCACCTGTTACCCCCCCCTAGAGATCAAAGCAAGCGACGACAAAACCGCCGATGTCCTGGCCGTGACCACAGAGGTCAACCGTATTCTGGAAAGCTGGATCCGCGAACAACCGGCCCAATGGCTATGGCTACACAACCGCTGGCCGGACAACACCTAAGGCATTTTGCCGGCGATGAGGGCCGGATCGAGATGGGTTTTCCCCAATGTCACACCCCAATGCAGATGCGGGCCTGTGACCCGTCCGGTCTTCCCGACTTTGCCGATCGGCGCGCCCTTTTTCACAAGCTCTCCTTGCTTGACCAGTATGGCGCTCATATGGGCGTAGACACTGGTCAAGCCAAGACCGTGATCGAGCATCAAGGTCTTGCCGGTATAGAACATATCGTCATTAACCAGGGCGACCACTGCGTCCGCCGGGGCGCGAATAATCGTTCCTTCGGGGGCCGCGATATCGGTGCCGTTGTGTGGATTTTTAGGCTTGCCGTTTAGAATACGCTGCGAGCCGAAGACGCCCGAAAGTGGCCCGCTCACCGGCCACGTGAAGCCTGATGAAAAATAGGCGGCCACCGTCTCCAATCCGCGCACCCGGCCAATTCCGGCATTGTCGGCCTTGATCCGGGCCAGATCCTCAGGTTTCGGCGTCACTTTTCTGGGTGGCAGACCGTCGATGCGCTGAATCTTGTATTTCCGGTTGGCGACCGCAAGCGTCCGCTTGCTGGTTTTCCCGTCATTGCCGGTGATGCTCAAAGTCGCTGTTTGCGATGCGTCGCGGCCAAAACCAATAAGAAAACGGCCATCTGATGAAAGGCCAAGGCGGACACCGTCCAGTTCGACCCGATTGCCCGGCTCAGTCGCCCCAAACACCAGCCCGCCTTGAGTAAAGTTTCCTTGCAAAGAAACCTCGGCGAGCGCGCTTAAAGGCCACAGCAGGCAAAGGCCGATGACAACGAGCACTCTCTTCACAGTAGGCTTCCTTGTTTTCCATCATCCTTTTTGAGTGAACGAGCCGACTTTGCAGGCTGGGCGGGCTTGCCCGAAGCCTGCGCCGTAACCTTTGCGTCATGGAACTGTATCTCAAGGCCCATGCCGGGTTTAACCTCGGCTGCTGCCGACAAGGCGTTTCCCGAACTGTCGCTAACCAGGGCAAATCCCCGTTCCAGAACCCGTTGGTATGAGAAACTTTCCAGCAATGCCGCCGCTTGCTTTAAATGCTGGAGGCGCGCGCTGACGACCCCCTTTGCCGCCTGCCCCATGGCCCGCGCCTCGCCTTCCAGGCGGGACCGGGCGTGATTTATTTGTTGTCCCGGTTTGGGCAGCGCCGCCGCCGTTTCGGCGAGCCGGGCGCGCCTGCTCGCAAGCCCCGTGCGCAGACTGTTGGTCAATCGTTCGGCCCAATCATCAAGGCGCTGGGAAGCCTCTTCGACGACCCGGCGTAAATTCGGCAGACCCCGCCCCAGTCCTTCGACAAGGGTCCTGTGTTGGCTCAAAGAGCGGTTCATGACATTGACAAGACGCATGCCGTTATTCATGACCCGGGCCAGCAATTCGGTCCGCACCGGCACCGCCATTTCCGCCGCCGCGCTTGGCGTCGGGGCCCGCATGTCGGCGGCAAAATCGATCAAGGTGGTATCGGTTTCGTGGCCGACCGCTGAGATCAGGGCAATGGTGCAGGCCGCGGCGGCGCGCACGACCCCTTCATCGTTGAACGCCATCAGGTCCTCGAGCGAACCTCCGCCACGCGCGACGATCAACAAATCCGGGCGGGGAACCGGGCCGCCCTCTTTTAAATTGCTGAAACCGGTGATCGCGGCGCTGATTTCCGCCGCCGCTTTATCGCCCTGAACCAGCACCGGCCACAACACGACACGGACCGGGAAGCGGTCCGACAGACGGTGCAGGATATCGCGAATGACCGCGCCCGTAGGCGAGCTGACGACGCCGATGACCTGGGGCAGGAATGGCAGGTCTTTCTTGCGATCTGGCTCGAACAGCCCTTCCTCGCTTAGTCTCCTTTTACGTTCCTGCAGAAGCTTGAGAAGCGCACCCTCGCCCGCAAGCTCCATGGTATCGATAACGATCTGATAGCTTGAGCGCGAACCGTAAGCGGTAATCCGGCCCGTCGCCACGACCTCCATGCCGTCCTCAGGGACGATTGACAGGCGACCAGCGGTGCCCCGCCAGCAGACCCCGTCCAGTACCGCGTCGTCATCCTTCAGGCGCAGATACATATGGCCCGATGCTGCCTGCTTGAAACCGGTAATTTCGCCGCGCACCCGAACCCTCGGAAAACGGTCCTCAAGGGTGCTTTTCAGCGCCTGCGACAGCTCTCCGACGGAAAGTTCCGGAAGATTATGCACAGATTCTTCAAGTGATTTCTTTTCAGTCATGGCCGACAGTATGTATGGTGGGGATTAGGAAATGAAGAAGGATTTTAAGATGAAGGTTTTGGTTGTCGGTTCAGGTGGTCGCGAGCATTCTTTATGCTGGGCCATCGCCAAGTCGCCGAAGTGCGGCGAACTGTTCTGCGCCCCGGGAAACGCCGGTATCGACGGCATCGCCATTTGTGTTGATATCGAAGCCGATGATATCGACGGTCTTGTCGACTTCGCATCCGATAACGCCATCGACTTCGTCGTCGTCGGCCCGGAAGCCCCGCTGGTCGACGGCCTGGTCGACCGGTTGGAGAAAGCCGGCATCATGGCCTTTGGACCAAGTGCTGCGGCAGCCGCCCTTGAAGGCTCTAAAGGTTTCATGAAAGATCTGTGTAGCAAATATAATATCCCGAGCGCCAATTACGGACGGTTTGATGAACCGGAGGCCGCCAAGGAATTCATCCTGCGCCATGGCACGCCCATTGTCGTCAAAGCCGACGGGCTTGCCGCCGGCAAAGGCGTGATTATCTGCAAGAACAAGAACGAGGCCTACGCCGCCGTCGATCACATAATGACTGAACGCGCCTTCGGTATCGCCGGGGCGGAAGTCATCATCGAGGAATTCATGGAGGGTGAGGAAGCCAGTTTCTTCGTCCTTGTCGATGGCGTTAATGTCATGCCCCTTAGATCGGCGCAGGATCACAAACCCGCTTTTGATGGCGACGAGGGTCCCAATACCGGCGGCATGGGTGCCTATACACCGGCCCCGATCGTCGATAATGCCATGGCCACCCGGATCATGGATGAAATCATTCATCCGACGATCAAGGCGATGGCAGCCAACGGCAAACCCTACAAAGGCGTTCTCTACGCCGGCTTGATGATCACGAAAAGCGGACCAAGATTGATCGAATTCAACGTCCGCTTCGGCGACCCTGAATGCCAGGCACTGATGCTGGCGCTGGATTCCGATATCCTCGAAGCGCTGATTGCCAGCGCCAATGGCACACTTGATAAGATCAAGCTGCAGTGGCATGACGAAGCCACCCTGATCGTCGTTATGGCCGCCAAGGGCTATCCCGGTCGTTACGAAAAAGGCAGCGAGATTAAAGGTGTCGCAGATGCCAACGCCATGAAGGATGTGTTTGTCTTCCACGCCGGGACAAAGACTGAAGAAGGCAAGCTGGTGTCCAACGGCGGCCGCGTCCTGGGCATTACGACAAAAGCCAAGAGTGTCGCCCAGGCCAAGAAACTGGCCTACGCGGCGATCGCCAAAATCGACTGGCCGGGCGGTTTCAACCGCACCGACATCGGCTGGCGCGCCGCCAAACGTTAGAGGGGAAAACGAGAATTATGGTTTTTCAATGAGTTAGCGAGAACTCTCTCATTCCGACATAAAAAAATATTAAGAAACGAAGCCATTCCACCATGCGGGAAAGCACCTTCAAAACACAGATTCATGATCCAAAACCTGCGTCAAATTGATATTTACGGTATCAAAGAACAAAAGGAATATATTCCAAAATAGGCAAAATGTCAAGTTTTTAAGGGACAGGACGCCAAGAGAGTCAAACGCCTGTGATGCTTCATAGTGAAAGATCGAAAGAGGGAACCGATGGACGATAAAACCCGCACCGAACTGGAAGCCGCCGCCTTTCGCGGCCTTGTCGGTCATCTGCAAAAACGCACCGATGTGCAGAATATCGACTTGATGAATCTGGCCGGATTCTGCCGCAACTGCCTGTCTAAATGGTACATGGCGGCGGCCAAGGAAAAGGGTATCGATATGTCCTACGACGAGGCCCGCGAAATCGTCTACGGCATGACCGTTGAGGAGTGGAAACGCGACTTCCAGGGCGAGGCATCAGACGAGCAAAAACAAATGTTTCAGGACACCATGCCCCTGCACGCCGAAATCAGCGGCCATAATAAATAGGCCAGCGCTCTTAAATATGCTCGGCTTTAGTTCTTGATTGCGGACGTTATGAGGAGTGGCTGGGACTATGGATTTAAGCAAAAATGGCTGTTTAGAGAAGCCTAATATGCGGTAATTCTTGGGCACAATAATCGCATTTTCTCACGTCGTGATGTCGTTGGGTGGGAACCGGCCACTGCATCAGAAACGGAAATAGTTGCATCCTAACCGAAACTATTTACCTGCTTTCGAAACCTTCTTTTTCCTTGCATCGCGTTTTTTCCATTCTGCTTCTTGCCACTCATCAATTGATGGTATTCGGAGGTGGATTTGTTGCGTTGCGTTAGCGAAATTGTAAAGATTTCTTGTGTACTCATAGTCGGCGAATGATTTGTAGGGTTCTCCCAATTTTTTCCAGGTCGCACTGATTAGGTGCTCCATGAACAGCTCATGTGCTGTAAGCAAAATAACCGGGTTTGTTGGCCGCCCCTGATCATCTGCTCTTCTCCCCCAATTAACAAATGGTTTCAAGATTTCTTTCTCGGACGCCGTAAATTTTTCCCTCAGAACCGAGATTACAATAGTTGCTCCTGGCAACTTGCGACCGATATCTTTGAGTTTTTTCAGATCCTTCGGTTTGATAGTATCCTTCTCTCCAAATGATTTTGTCTCTCCAACCATCAGCTTGGGTGGGAAGATGGTGCCGTACCTCTCCTTTCTCCACAAAGCCACGAAGTCTGTTTCAGTATTGATACCATCGAAATTCAGATTCATCGCAGTTGAATAAGTCATCTCATTATGAGAACCGCTCAACCTTTCGAGGACGCGTAGAGTTAGGAGCGCACTATACGAACCACGGCCATAGTCGGGGACAGAGAACGGCCCGACAACTCTATAGGCCCAATTTTGATTGCTCTTCCGTAGTTCAGATTGGGGGAATTCATAATCGTTAAGGCAACGCTCACATGTCAGGTTATAGTCCGTCACAGCAAGGCTGTGCCAATTCGTCACGTGGCAATGGGGACAGTTTGTCTCCAATCCCAATCGAAGCACATTTTTTTTAGTGAAATCGGATCGCTGCCAGTCATGTAGCGAGCCAATTTTAATGCGTCGAGAAATTAGATCCGCCCACTCCTTTACCGGTGCACTTCGCCTCTCAAATGTTTCTTCAATCTCTCCGGTGTCGTTACCTCTTCTTCGCAGTCCTCCTGCCATCTTGTTTAGGAGTTGGATGGTATCGAGTTCCCCCAGTAGTTTAACACCCCAAAGCCCTTCTAAATGATCGAGCATTTGCTTAGCGATGTGACCGGGCTCGGATAGTTTAGCCTCAATACCAAATCTTTTTAGCGTGCCGATGATGGCATCTTCTTTGGTGATAAATTCTACAGTCTCGTTACAGTTCTTGTATTTCTGAGCATAGACCCAACCTTCGCTACCAACGATGACTTGATCACCCCCCATTGCCAATCGCGGCCAAATCCGGTCGTACATGTTAAACGGAATTACCGTTGCTATATTTTCATGGCTAAATGTTGATATTGTTAAAGTGTTAACCCAGCGTTTGTCATGTCCGCCAAAGCGTGATGCAAATTTTGGCGCAAGAGCCTCAAAGTTTGAGGCAAGTTCTCGCTCCTTAGTGATCCTAAGACTAATCCGCTGTTCCTCGGCAGTGACATCCATCCTTCCATCTCGATGCATCAGATCATCTGGATTTCGATTCCAGACTCTGTTTCGCCAGTGTTTTACAGAGAAAGCGCCATTGGGAACTCCCGTGCCGAGTATCTTGATAAGATCGTCGGCTTGGTTTTTAGCGATAGACCGGCTGAATTCAATCGTGCCGCGATGCATAATGCCATGCGGATTACCCTTTACCGGGCGATATTCATTTCTCATGAGTTCACGAATGTGATCGGCAAGGGCTTCAAACCAATCAATTGGTACCGGCAACACCGGATACGGCTCAAGACGCAGGTTCCAACAATCGATTAGATCAGTGGGCTTCGCTGGGTCAAATACGAAAATTAGTAAGTTATGATACCAAAAACGCTGGCGATCAATTCCGTGTCGGGTAGCCAAAAGAGGGGACAGGGCGCCTTGATTGAACACTTCTAACCACGTATTGGGAGTTGCCTTTCGCTCTGTTGGTGCGAAGACATTTTCGTAATCATTGGCAATGTATTCTGTATAGCGTTGTCGAGGAAAAGCACCGAAAATTGCTTCAACGAGTCCATTGCTTCGTTGAGGCGTTATCTGAACAGACAATCTTTTGTCTCTTGGTGCGAAACGTTGCTCGGTTTTATATAGGTGACGATAGACATCAATGATATTGAGGCCGAACGCGGGTTCAGACCAATCTCGGTCTTCTTCCGGTGCTAGGAACATGCTGAGCGAAACAACATTCTTATCAAAGGTAAGTTCTTTCCGTAATGCTCCAAGGCCAGCTTCCTCCAATAGACCGTGTTTCGATTCTACGAAGAAATCTGGCTCAAAATAATCGATGTAGCCTTTAGCGACGGCCAATCCCTTCACACGCTCAAACCGCTCTGGACGCCACTCTCTTGGTGGGGTTTGGAAGACGGGAATAATCGGATTATAAATTCCTCCCCATAAGCAAGTGCAGGCCCGCATGATCTTACGAACTGATGTTAAATCGTTCGGCCGAACAAGGAATCCAATCCGGGTTGGACGTAAGCGTATGGTGGCGGAGATTTCAGACATTTATCTGGAACTCTTCCTATACAGTTTCTAACAATCATTTCGTGCATATTAACAGTATCATAGCTTGCTTATGTAACAGAAATGCATATCAGTGTGCAGTCCGCCTCAGGCTCACCAACAGGCCTTCCCCCACATATCAGATTATCTCTGGTTAGCGCCCCTTGAACTGCTCATTCCTTGACATCGCCAGCGCAGAAATGAGCGCGCTACCGCAAATCCTTGAAGAACTTCTTCAAAAGTGCGCTGGCCTGTATTTCTTCCATGCCACCGATGACTTCCGGGCGGTGATGGCAAGTTGATTGTTCGAACACCCTGGGGCCATGATCGACGCCGCCGCCTTTGGCGTCATAGGCACCGAAGTAAAGTCTACGCAGGCGGGCGAAGGATACGGCGGTGGCGCACATGGGGCAGGGTTCAAGGGTGACATACAGGTCGCAATTTTCGAGCCTTGGATTTTCCAGCTTCGCCGCCGCCTCGCGGATCACCAGTATTTCAGCGTGGGCCGTCGGATCGTTTTTTTCCTCGGTGCAGTTACCGGCCCAGGCCAGGACCTCGCCGCTTATGCCATCGACAATAACCGCCCCGACCGGCACTTCGCCCCGGTCGGCGGCCTTCTCGGCTTCTTTCAACGCCATAGCCATGTAGGGTGATTGATCCATAGGCAAACAGTGAACCCCGTCATCGGTTGCGTCAATACGCTTTGGTGCTGTTGTCGAACGCTCACACCTTGCGAAACCTTCGTATCGTCTCTACATTCCGGCCTTATGAAGACACCTATCATTGGCATCACGCTGGATTTTGAAGATTCCGGCGGCTATTCAAAATTTCCCTGGTACGCCCTGCGGCAAAATTACGCGGGCGCGGTATCAAGCGGCGGCGGTTTGCCTCTGGCCCTGCCCCACCAGTTGGACAGGGTCGAGCAATACCTGGATCTGATTGATGGCTTGCTGGTGACCGGCGGCAACTTCGATGTCGATCCGGCCCTGTTCGGCGAAACTGAACGCCATGACAGCGTGCTCACCAAAGACAGCCGCACCGCTTTTGAGCTGGCCATAACCAAAGGCGCACTGGAACGCGACATGCCGGTGCTCGGCATTTGCGGCGGCCAGCAGCTTCTTCATGTAGTTCTGGGCGGTAAATTGATTCAGCATATCCCCGATGCCGTCGCCGACGCTCTGGCTCACGAACAGCCCAATCCCCGCGACGAAGCCGGCCATCAGGTGTTCATCAAGGAAGGCACCTTGTTGCGCCAGATCGTCGGCACCGACAGCCTGGCCGTCAACAGCGCCCATCATCAGGCAGCGCTGGACGAACCCGACGGCGTTGTCGTCAATGCCCGGGCCCCCGACGGGGTTATCGAAGGCATTGAATCGACGGCCTACAATTTTTGCATCGGCGTGCAATGGCACCCGGAATTTCATATAAGCGAAGGCGACGCTTTAATCATCGAAGCCTTCATCAGGGCTTCAGGAAATAACAGATGAGCGAACAGAAACCCGAACGTATCGCCAAGGTCCTGGCCAGAGCGGGCCTGTGTTCGCGTCGCGAAGCCGAACGCTGGATCGCCGATGGCCGGGTCAAGGTCGATGGCAAGCTCCTGGACAGTCCGGCCGTTACCGTCGATGCCTCAAACACCATTGTGGTCGATGGCAAACCCCTGCCCGAAGCCGTCGAGCCAAAACTGTGGCGCTATCACAAGCCGGCAGGGCTGGTCACCACCCACAAGGATCCGCAAGACCGACCGACGGTTTTCGAGCGTCTGCCCAAAGAACTGGGCCGGGTTATTTCCATCGGCAGGCTCGACCTTAATTCCGAAGGGCTGTTACTACTGACCAATGATGGCGAGCTTGCCCGCCGCATGGAAATGCCTTCAACCGGATGGCTCCGCCGTTACCGGGTACGGGTGCGCGGCACCGTCGATGAAAACAAGCTGAAAGCGCTTCGGGGCGGCATCACCATCGACGGCATCAATTACGGTTCGATTGACGCCACCCTCGACAGCCAGACCCGAACCAATGCCTGGATCAGCGTTTCCCTTAGCGAAGGGAAAAACCGGGAAATTCGCAAAGTCATGGAACACATGGACCTGCACGTCAATCGCCTGATCCGGCTGTCCTACGGCCCCCACCATCTGGACAAACTGGCGCGTGGCGCCGTGCAGGAAGTATCGCCCAGGATTTTACGCAACCAAGTGAGCGAAGACGCCGCCAAGGCATCCGGCACGGTACGCGGCAAGGGCTGGGCGAAGGCCAAGAAAGCCCCGAAGAAAAGGCGCACGTTGTCCCTGTCGAAAGAGCGCAAGTGAGAATCGTCGGCGGTAAATTTAAGGGTCGAACCCTTAGCGCACCGCCCGGCAGAGACGTTCGCCCGACCTCCGACCGGGCCCGCGAAGGGATTTTCAACATCCTCGCCCATTCCATCGACTGGGACGGTTTCGAAGGCAAAACCGTCCTCGACGTTTTCTCCGGAACCGGAGCACTGGGGCTGGAAGCCATGTCGCGGGGGGCTTCTCGCGGTGTCTTCATCGACAACGACGCGGTCTCGCTGCACTGCCTGCGCGCCAATGCCGCGGCCTTGGGTGAAGCCCGCAACATCACGCCCCTGAAACTTGACGTCACCCGTCTGGCCCCGCCGCCCAGGATCGTCGGTGCCCCCCTCAGCCTGGTTTTTCTCGATGCCCCCTACGGCTCAAACCTGAGCGATCGGGCCCTTCTGGGACTTTGTCACAAAGGCTGGCTGGCTGTCGGAGCGATTGTCGTCGTCGAGACCGGCAAGGATGATCCGCTGACAATTCCCCGCGGTTTCGACACCCTGGATACCCGCACTTACGGCGCGGCGCAGGTCACTTTCCTGAATTTCACCGGCACCTGAACGCCCCCTATTAACAGAGTGTCTATGTGAATTAACGAAGACCCCCTTTTACAAACTGCTAATTGTACATATTTATAGCGTAAAAAATGGATATTCAAAGCGCTCTTAAATCTTCAAGATGCTGCTCCACCAAGAAATTTATGGAGCCATTTTTCGATGTCAGCCAAACCGCTTTTTATTCTTATCTGTTCCGAGGAACATGAAAAAATCCAGATGGCCGCCATGATGGCCTCTATCGCCGCCGTCTCTGAAACGCCGGTCCATGTCTTCGTTTCCATGGGTGGCATCTACCCTTTTCAGAAAAACCTGAGCGTAGATGAGCGCTACAAGGGCGGGCGCTTTTCTAAAGTTCTGAAAGACAAAAATGCGCCCGATGCCATGGAGCTTTTCGGGCACGGCAAAATGCTTGGCGAGATGACCATGCATGCCTGTTCCATGGCCCTGGACGTGCTCGGCTGGGACGAGAACGAACTGGTTGAGGGCCTGTTCGACGGTTGCATGGGCCTTACCAAGTTCCTCTCGGACGCCGAAGAGGGTGAGCTTATCACTCTGTAACGTTACCTAATTTGGAGAATATTTAATGAGCCAACGAAAAATCATCGACGCCCGCGGCGCTTTCTGCCCCGGCCCGCTGATGGAACTGATTGCCGCCCTGAAGCTTGTCGAAATCGGCGACGACATCGAAATTCTATCGACCGACAAGGGAACCGTTACCGACACCCCCGAATGGGTCGCAAAAGTCGGCCATGAAATGGTCGACACCATCGATCACGGCGATCACTGGAGCGTTATCGTCCGCAAGGCAAAATAACTTTTAAAACCAATTTTACAAGGCCCGGTTAACAGGGTCGTAAAAGCATCAACAACCAACAGGGAGAATATGGAATGTCAAAAAAGATATTAATCGTCGGTGGCGGCCTTTCGGGCACCATCATCGCCAACGGCCTGTGCAGGCAGCTTGGCAAACAAATCCGCAGTGGTGAAATTTCCATCACCATGTTGGGCACCAGCGACCAGCATTTGTACCAGCCCGGACTGCTTTACGTGCCGTTTGGTAAAATTCGCGAGGCCGAGCTGTTCCGCAATCAGCGCAAGGTGCTCGACCGGCGCGTACCCTACCACATCGATCCGGCCTCCAACATCGACGTCGAAGCCAAAAAGGTCAGCACGGAATCCGGCAAGACCTACAGCTACGATTATCTGGTTATCGCCACCGGTTCACGGATCATGCCGCAAAATATTCCGGGCATGGTTGAAGGCGCACACTGGTTCTATGACCTGGACGGTGCCCGCAAAATGCGTGACGCATTGGACGCCTTCGAAGGCGGCAAGATCGTCGTCAACGTCAACGCCCCGCATAAATGCCCAGTCGCGCCCGTTGAAATCACCTTCATGCTGCACGACTTCCTGACTGAAAAAGGCCTGATCGATAAGACAGAGATCACCTATACTTATCCAATCGGTCGGCTGCACGCGCTTGAGCCGGTCGCCGAGTGGGCCAAACCGGCCATGGACAAGGCTGGCATCAAGTACGAGACCTTCTTCAACACCAAGGAAGTCGACCCCGTCGCCAAGACGATCACCTCCGAAGAAGGCGAGACCTTGCCCTACGACCTGCTGGTCACGATCCCGCCCCATAACGGTGCGGAAGTGATTACCGCTTCGGGCCTGGGCGACGGCGGTTGGGTGCCGACACACCGCGAAAAACTGCTGCGTGATGGCTCCGACGATGTCTTCGTTTGCGGCGACACCACCAACATTCCTATTTCAAAAGCCGGTTCGACGGCTCACTTCGAGGCCGATACCATCATCGATAATCTGACCTCGCTTCTTACCGAAGGGCGCTGGGCGCGCAACTACGATGGCAAGGTGTTCTGCTTCGTCGAAACCGGCATGAAAACCGGCACCTATGTCTGGTTCAACTACACGACACCGCCGAAACCAGGACCGCCATCGCAGATGATCCATTGGTTCAAACTGGCCTACAACCGCATGTACTGGTTGTCCGCCCGTGGCCTGCTGTAGGGGGGACGCGATATGAATAACATACCCAAACCGGATATCGTCCGGTTGGCAGAAGCCGCCACCGACGCCTTGACCGACAGCATGGTCGAACGGCTGTCTATTACCGGTGCCAATTCGCTGGAGATCGTCGATCGCCTGAACGACGAGGACACCCGCGACGCCGTCCATGCCCTGATAGACAGGGTCACGGAAATGCACCGCAGTGGTGCCATGGACACGGTGTTTGAAACCATCACCCTGTTGCACGGGGCGAGAAGCGCCGTCACAGACAGCATGATCGAGCGCATGTTCATTTTCGTCGAGCACATGGTCAACAATCTGGCCAACGAGGAAATCGCGGCGATGGCCCACAACGCCCGCCGCGCCATGGAAGAAGCCGTCGACGTTACGCAAAAATCTGAAAAACCAAAAGGCGGCCTGCTGTCAACGATTGCCATGCTGTCGAAACCGGAGACTCAGGCTGCGTTGCAATTCGTTCTCGCCTTCGCCTGCAAGATGCAGACCCGTTCGGTCGACTCGCATGGGAAATTCGAGCACGAAAACAGCTAGACGTAATATTGTTTTAGCACTCCAGCCGCATTCGGATCATTCCGGGTGCGGCTTTTTTTTAACGCGCATAACCCTCGACCCGATAAACCAGGTCGTAACGGGGATGACGTTCCGGATGGGGGGCAAAATTCCAGTCCCAGCTCGCCATGCGGACTTTCAGGCTTTGCGGGATCGCGACACCGGCCAGCGGGTCTTCTTTTTCAACCACCGCGCCATTCAGACACAGTTGTTGTTCGACCTCCGTAATCAGGCAAACACGGGTGCTTGATTGTTGCAAGGCGTCCAGATGCGCCTGCATCAGCGATTGACCGATTGCCGGCTCAAGATGGCCGAACTGCGCTGGCAGGATGGCAAGCTGACTCAGCACATTCAGGGAAATCACCAGATCGGTGTGAGCGGCCAGAATATCCGCAGGCCCCGGCGAGGGCAGGGGCGTTCCTTGCCTGACATGGCGATAGAGCGGTTCGACAAAGCCCGAAATATCCCGCGTCTCGAGCGTCACATTTGGCAAAGCCCCGACGGCCTTCCTGAGCGCCGGCATGTGCAGGATATCGACCAGCACGACCTCGTCAAAATGATCCGATAAAGATTTAAGCGGGACATCATAAAGTAGCCCCGAACCAAGCACCACGACTCGCCCCCGGCAGCCCTCCATGGCCTGGATAATCCAGTCCTGACAGTGTTCAAGGTGCGGCTGCCAGGCCCCGCGACAGCGCTTGTAACGCGCCGCCATGCCGATCAATTCGCGCAGGTAGCCGATATCCTTGATCGGGCGCGGGCACGGTGTGGTTAGATGCTGGTAGACTTCATAAAGCATTAACGCCTGCCGAACAGCTTCTCGATATCGCTGAGTTTCAGTTCAACATAGGTCGGTCGGCCATGGCTGCATTGGCCGGAATGGGGCGTCGCCTCCATCTCGCGCAGCAGGGCGTTCATCTCCGTCGCGTTCAAGCGTCGGCCCGCCCGGACCGAGCCATGACAGGCCATTTTCGCGGCGACATCGCCAAGCCGGTCTTTTAGCGCCAGCGCCTCGTCGTGTTCAGCCAGATCGTCGGCAAGGTCGCGCAGCAGACCCTGAATATTGCAATCGCCGAGCAAGGCCGGGATTTCGCGCACGACAATGGCACCATGACCGAAAGCTTCAATTGCCAAGCCAAGTTCCAGTAATTCGTCGGCCCGGGCGAGCAGGCGGTCGGCGGCGGTCTCATCCATTTCGATGACTTCCGGAATGAGCAAGCCCTGACGACTGACCCCACCCTGACCCAGCGATTGCTTGATGCGCTCCTCGACCAGGCGTTCATGGGCGGCGTGCTGGTCGACGATGACGATGCCGTCGACCGTTTGCGCGACGATATAGGTTTCGTGCAACTGGGCACGGGCAACGCCCAAGGGGTAATCCGGCAGGTCCTGGTCTTGTTCAGTGACATATGCGTCGGGCGCTGCCAGCGGTGCTGCGAAACCACTGTTTGGGGCAAAGAAGCTGGCCGAACGTTCCGCCAGTCCCGCCGGAACGGAGCCGCCGCCAGCGTAAGATACATAGCCACCGCCACGCCCTAATGGCAATGAGCCGGGGTGCACCGCAGCCAAGGCGTCGTTGCCAACTGTGCTTGAAGCCCGGTGTCCGGCCCCGGCCAGGGCATGCTTAAGGGCACCGACGATCAAACCCCGGACCAGCGCGGCATCGCGGAAACGGACCTCGGTCTTGGCCGGGTGGACGTTGACGTCAAGGGCGTCGCTGGGGACTTCCAGGAACAGCGCCACCATAGGATAGCGGTCGGAGGCCAGGAAGTCCCGGTAGGCCCCCCTGAGCGCCCCGTAAAACAGCTTATCACGGACCGGCCTGCCGTTGACGAACAGGAACTGCATTTGCGCGCTGCCCCGGTTCAGCGTCGGCAACCCGGCATGACCGGTCAGGCGGATACCTTCGCGTTCGGCGTCTATCGGAATCGCGTTGTCGGCAAAATCCCGCCCCATGATCGCCGCCAAACGCTCAAGCCGGATATCCAGCAGGTCACCCTGGGCTGGTGCCAATCGCAACAAGTCGCGCTCGCCGTTATTCAGGGTAAAGCCGATTTCTGGGTGGCCCATGGCCAGCCGTTTGACAGCCTCGCTGACATGGCCAAGCTCGGCGCGCGGGGTTTTAAGAAATTTAAGGCGTGCGGGCGTCGCATAAAACAAGTCGAGGACTTCAAGGCGGGTGCCGACGGGATGGGCGACCGGCACGGGTGCCGCAACGACGCCACCGGCAACACTCAGCATCCAGGCCTCGTCATCACCGGCGCGGCGACTGGTCAGGCTCAGACGACTGACCGCACCGATTGAGGCCAGGGCTTCGCCACGAAATCCGAGGCTGTTAATATTTTGCAAGTCGTCGCCCGGAAGTTTTGACGTCGCATGGCGTTCGATGGCCAGCAGAATTTCATCAGCCGACATGCCTTTGCCATCGTCGGTGACGGTGATCTGGGTACGACCGCCGTCACGAACCAGAATGTCGATCCGACTGGCCCCGGCGTCGATGGAATTTTCGACCAACTCCTTGACTGCCGAAGCCGGGCGCTCGACCACTTCACCGGCGGCGATACGGTTGACCAGATTTTCCGGCAATCGGCGAATTGTCATCCGGCCAAGTCCATTTTCAAGAAAAGAATCTAAGGGTTCGACTTTAACACAGAGCGGCCTTAAGGAGTCGAGATCACACCATCAGGCGTGCCGACGACAACGACGACCAAGTTAGCCGGGTCAAGCAGGCTCTTTGCCAACTTATTGACGGCTTCCAGGGTGACTCCCTCGATCATCTTATTGCGCCGATCAAGATAGTCGATGCCGAGGTTTTCAAGTTGCATGGAAACCAATATGGAGGCGATGCCAGCCGTAGAGGTGAAGCGTAACGGGTATGAGCCGACAAGATACGTCTTGGCATCAAGCAGTTCAGTGGCGCTGGCACCGGTCTCGGCCATGTCCCGCCACTGGCTTTTCAGCACCTCCAGGGTTTCCCCGACGCGCGCGTTGGCGGTGCCGCCGTAACCTTGAACAAGCCCGGCATGCCTTAAAGGATAAAGGTAGCTGCCAATGGAATAGGCGAGACCGCGTTTTTCCCTGATCTCTTCATATAATCTTGAGGTAAAGCCGCCGCCGCCAAGAATGTGATTAAGGACGTACCCTGTGTAAAAATCCGGATCGTCCCGTTTCAGGCCTTTCTGGGCGAAGGCGATGGCGCTTTGCGGTATGGCCATCTCAACGACTTTAATCCGACCGGCGCTTTGGGGTTGGATATCTTGAACGTTTACCGGTTTAGATACTGCGGGCAGGTTAGCAAAGATCTCGTCCAGGCGGCGGGCCAACTCTTCGCCGTCGATATCGCCGACGACGGCGATCATCAGGTTGTCGCGGGCCAAGCGCTGGCGGGTGAATTCCCTAAGATCATCGATCGTGATCGTCGCAATGGACTCCTGCGTACCTTCGACCGGGCGACCGTAGGGATGATTGGGGAACAGTTCCCTGGCCAGGGCCTGCCCGGCGACCGTGTCCGGGTCTTCGGAATCGCGGCGTAGCCCGGCAAGAATTTGGCCGCGCATACGCTCAACCGGGCCATCGTCAAAGCGCGGTTTGATAAGGGCCGCCTTAAATAATTCGAAGGCCTGATCCTTGTTTTCGCTCAAGGTTTTAAGGCGGCCCGAAAAGGTATCACGCTCGGCATTGAACCGAAGCTCGACCGACAGGTCTTCCAGGCGGCGTTGAAAAGACTGGCTGTCCATGTCGCCCGCCCCTTCATCAAGCAGGGCTGAGACCATATGGGCGAGCCCGGCCTTGCCAACCGGATCGAGCGCCGCGCCGCCGCGAAAGGCAATATGCATATTGATAATCGGATTAATGTGATCGCGGACCAACCAGGCCTCGATGCCACCGGGACTGACCACCCGCACGACATTGACCGTATGGTCGTCGGCGCGCGCCACCCCTGAGACACTTAAGCCGAGCAAAGCGAGAACCGCAAATAATGCCTTCAGGTTCATTGCTGCGGCTCCCCTTCGAGCACGGCAGTCACCGAAGGCCTGCCATCAAGAACCGCCCGCGCCGCCGCATTGACTTGGGCCAAGGTCACGGCACTTATGCGGTGCGGCCATTGTTCAACGTCTTTGATGGTTTGCCCCGATGCCAGCGCCGCACCCAAAACCCTGGCCCCACCGGACAAGGAATCGCGGGCATAAATCGCCTCGGCGATCATCGACTTTTTAACCCGTTCGACATCTTCTGCCTTAACCCCGTCGGCAAGCAGTTTAGCGACTTCAGCTTGCATCGCCTGCTCTATGGTTTCCATACTGACCGTCGGCGCAGGGGATGCGTAAAAGGTAAATAGAGAGGGACCCAAAGAATCCGCCCCATAACCGACCCCGGCAGAGACGGCGAGTTTCTTTTCGACCACTAAAGAGCGGTAGATCTGGCTGGTCGCGCCGCCACCGATCACCCCGGAAAGAACTTCCAGTGCGTAGCTGTGCAGACTATCGGGCCCACCGGCAATGGAAGTATGGCGACTAGGTGCCAGGTAAGTCCGGCTCCACGACGGCTGGCGGACGCGGGCATCTTTTAAGGAGACCCGCCGCGATGCACGTTGGGGCGGTTCGGAGGGACGGCCACGAAGCAGCACTGGCGCGCCCGGAATTTTTCCATATGTTCGCTCCGCCATCGGCTTCAACTCTGCCATGGTGATATCGCCGGCAACGACAAGGATGGCGTTTGCCGGGTTATACCACTTTTTATAAAATGCCCGCAGATCATCGACGTTTAAAGCGCGGATCTCATGCTCCCAGCCGATAGTCGGACGGCTGTAGGGGTAATTCAGGAACAGCGCCGCGTTGACATGTTCATGCAAAATAGAGCCAGGATCGTTATCGGTGCGCTGGCGGCGTTCTTCGAGAACGACGAGGCGTTCGGTATCGACCTCTTTAGGATCAAACACCAGATTGCGCATGCGGTCGGCTTCCATGACCATCATTTCTTCCAGATGGGCGACGGCGACGCTCTGGTAATAACCCGTGTAATCCAGCGACGTGAAGGCATTCTCCGAACCGCCGATGCGGGCCACGCTCTTTGAAAAAACGCCCGATGGATAGGTATCGGTTCCCTTGAACATCAGGTGTTCAAGCAAATGGGCGACACCGGTCTTACCCGGTGGCTCATCGGCCGCCCCGACTTTGTACCAGACCATGTGGGTGACCACCGGCATCCGGTGATTGGCAATGACCACCACTTGCATGCCATTGGCCAAGGTCATTGTTTGCGGATTGAAGACGCCATGATCGGCCGTGGCCCGCGTTGGTGCGAACAGCGCGACGCATAATATGAGGGCGAAGGAAGCGCCCGCGAGGCCGCGCCAGACAGGATTAATCGAACAAACTCCCCCAGAAACCTTTTTCTTCTTTACCTCTGGATGTTCCGCCACCACGACGCTCTATTGTCGGTGCCGCCGTTTCCTCGACGGTGTCGGCCGCAGATTTTTTCTTGCGCATACGACGTTCCTCGACAGCCGGATCAATGACCGCCCCCTTCAGACCCGTCGATTTCCGCCAAAACAGAATGTTGTCGGTAAAGCCTTCGTCATTGCCACCGGAAAGGGCAGCGGTCTCGCTGTTGACGATGGAACGGATATCCGGATTGGCCTGATCGGCACCGGCATTATTTAACAGGGCGCGAATGCCCGGTGTCTGGTCGGCTGCGTCCTGTGCGGCAGCCTGCGCAGGGCTCGGCGGAGCTTTGCCCGTATTGGCCAGAAGCGCGTCCTTGGCATCGTTGCGCGGCGTCAGGGTTTGTGGACGGCCAGCCCCGGGTTTCGGCGGCCGCAGGCCAAAATCGGGCGGCAGACTTAAGGGTGCCCGCGAATAAACGGCAAACTCGTCGGGGGCGCGCTTATCTTCGCCAAAGACATTACTTTGCTGCGACGTGCACCCGTGCAACACCGGCACAGCGACAAGCAAAGCCAACAAAATGGAAGTCTTATTCGTCATCTTTTCCGCCATTATCTTCATCAGCGCCTGTTTTATTCTGATCTGGCTCCGCAAACAAGGAGTCTAGCACTAAAATGATCGCGCCGACAGTAATCCCTGCATCGGCGACATTGAATGCCGGCCAGTGATAGTCGCCAATATAGACATCAAGGAAGTCCGCAACCGCGCCAAAATTGATCCGGTCGATGATATTGCCAAGCGCGCCACCGATGATCAAGCCAAGAGCGTACGCGATACGGCGGGTTTTGGCCCGCCGCAACCAAAACAGCAGCACGACAACGACAACCATCGCCAGGCCAATCAGCAGCCACTGGTGCATTGGCGAGTCCGAATCGAACAAGCCGAAACTGACGCCCCTGTTCCAGCCCATGACAAGATTGAAGGACGGAATGACAGGAATGACCCGCGGCGAGGCCATGACATCGTATACGATCCACCATTTCGTCAACTGATCAACAACGATAATGGCAAGGGCTATGAGCAAACCCAGCGGTAAAAATCCGTATTCCCTGATCCGGTTCATTCAGTCGCGCCCGGATGATGGTCGGCGGCATCGGCACAACGTCCGCAGGCTTCCGGATGGGCCGGGTTGGACCCGACATCTTCGAGAACTTTCCAGCAGCGGCTGCACTTTTCGCCCTTGGCAATTTCCGGGACGACAGCGACACCGGCAACGTCTCCCAGGGTGAAAGCGTCCGCCGGGGCCGCTCCGGTTTGGAAATTGACGCCTGAAGTGATGAACAAATCACCACGTTCGTTGGCGCTAAGGGCAGACAAGGCGTCGGCATACTCTTCATCGGCATAAACGACGGGGGCCGCTTGCAGGCTTGAGCCGATCCGCTTTTCCGCCCGCTCGACTTCGAGAGCGCCGGTAACGACGCGTCTCAGACGGCGCACTTTTGCCCATTTAGCCGCCAGGGCATCGTCACGCCACTGCTCGGGAATTTCCGGGAACAGGCGAAGATGAACGCTTTCCTCAAGCCCCGGATTGCGCGCCAACCAAGCCTCTTCCGCCGTGAAACAGATGAACGGCGCCAACCAGGCGGTCAGGCAGTTGAAAACCTCGTCCAGCACGGTTCTGGCGGCACGGCGCTGCGTCGATGTGGCGCGGTCGCAATACAGGCTGTCTTTACGGACATCGAAATAAAAGGCCGACAAATCCATGGCGCAGAAGTTATGCAGTTCGATAAACAAGCGATGAAAATGGAAATCATCGCAGGACTTGCGGATCATCGCGTCCATTTCCCACAAGCGGTGCAGAACCCAGCGTTCCAGTTCCGGCATCTCGGCGATCGGCAAGCGCTCGCTGTCATCGAAACCGTTCAGATTGCCGAGCAGGAAACGCAGGGTATTGCGCAACCGGCGATAGACGTCCGTATGGCTCTTGATGATTTCAGGACCAATTTTCAGATCCTCGGAATAATCCGAACCGACCACCCAAAGGCGTAAAATATCAGCGCCGTTGACATTGACGACATCCTGGGGGGAGACAATATTACCCAGCGATTTGGACATTTTATAACCGTCCCCGCCCATCACAAAACCATGGGTCAGGACCGCGTCGTAGGGTGCCCGGCCACGGCTGCCGCACGCTTCCAGAAGTGATGAGTGGAACCAGCCACGGTGCTGGTCAGAACCTTCCAGATACAACGAAGCCGGCCACTGAAGATCGTCACGGGCTTCCAGCACGAAGGCATGGGTGCAGCCGGAATCGAACCAGACATCGAGAATGTCGGTGACCTGATCGAAGTCTTCGACCTTATATTTGTCCCCAAGGAAGCGCGACGGGTCGGAGGCGAACCAGGCGTCGGCACCTTCGGCTTCGACAGCTTCGACGATGCGGGCATAGACATCGCTATCGCGCAACGGTTCGCCGCTTTCCTTGTTAACGAAAACCGTGATCGGCACACCCCAGGCGCGTTGGCGCGAGACGCACCAGTCGGGACGGGTTTCGATCATGCCGTTTAAGCGATTGCGTCCGGCTTCGGGGATGAAACGGGTATCGTTAATAGCCTTCAAGGCCGTTTCGCGCAGGCCGTTCTTCTCCATGGAGATAAACCACTGCGGTGTGTTGCGGAAAATAAGTGGTGCCTTTGAGCGCCACGAATGGGGATAGCTGTGGGTAAGCCTGGTCGACGCCAGCAGGCCGCCACACTCAGCAAGCTTTTCGATCACCGCCTTGTTGCCGGGATAATACGGCTTGTTCTTGGTGCCGATTGCCATCACTTCTATGCCGGCGAACAAGCCGACGTGGTCATAAAATTTGCCATCGGCGGCGACCGTATCGGGGACCGTAATACCGTTAGCCATGCCGAGTTCCCAGTCATCTGCGCCGTGACCCGGAGCGATATGAACGAACCCGGTGCCGCTGTCGATTTCGACAAATCCGGCGGCCAGCATCGGCACGTCGTAGCCGTAATAAGCATCGAGGCCGTGCAGCGGATGGCGGCAGATGGTTCCGGCAAGATCGGCACCCTTGAAGGTATGGACGACTTCATGCTCGGTGATGCCCGCGCCCTGACAGACCTCGGCGATCAGTGCTTCGGCGATGACCAGGGTCGCGCCAGCCTGAACGTGACTGTCCGGTCCGCAGGCGACGACTTTCAGGGCGACATAATCAACGTCGTCACCATAAGCGATGGCGCGGTTGCCGGGGATGGTCCACGGCGTCGTCGTCCAGATGACGATGTCGGCACCGGAAAGTTCGGCAATGTTCGAGCTGGCGACGGGAAAGCGCACGAAAATGGTCGTCGAGATATGATCGTGGTATTCGACTTCGGCTTCGGCCAGGGCGGTCTTCTCGACAATCGACCACATCACCGGCTTGGCACCCTTGTAGAGCGATCCGTCCATCAGGAATTTGCCAAGCTCGCGGACGATTTGCGCCTCTGCGGCGTAGGCCATGGTCGTATAGGGATTGTCCCAGTCGCCGATGACGCCCAGACGCTTGAACTCCTCGCGCTGGATATCGATCCACTTTTCGGCGAATTCACGGCATTCCTGACGGAATTGAACGATCGGCACATCGTCCTTGTTTTTACCGGCCTCGCGATATTTTTCTTCGATCTTCCATTCGATCGGCAGGCCGTGGCAATCCCAACCGGGGACGTAGTTGGCATCTTTGCCCATCATCTGCTGAGAGCGGGAAATCACATCCTTGAGAATTTTGTTCAGGGCATGGCCGATATGCAGGTGGCCATTGGCGTACGGTGGGCCATCATGAAGAATGAACTTGTCGCGCCCGTGACCTGCTTCACGCTGGCGGCGATAAAGATCCATTTCGTACCAGCGTTTGAGCATTTCAGGCTCACGCGTGACCAACCCGGCCTTCATACTGAAGTCTGTTTGGGGAAGATAAATCGTTTCTTTATAATCAATGCTCATTATAAATCCTGGTCACAAAATACGCCTTGCATTATCGCAGTCGAGGGCGATTTGTGCCTTTAAATCATCGATGCCGTCAAATTTCTTTTCCGGGCGCAAAAAATCGACCAGGGCGATCCGCAAATGACGACCATACAGGTCGCCGTCAAAGTCGAACAGATGGGCTTCTAAAATAGTGTCATTTCCATCGAAAGTCGGGCGGCTTCCGTAGTTGGCGACGCCGTCATACCACTTGGTCGCGGCCCCTTCATCAAGGCCAGCGCGAACCGCATAGACGCCGTGGGCGGGACGCAGATATTCCCCCAGATGCAAATTCGCCGTTGGGAAGCCGATGCTTCGCCCGCGGGCGTCGCCATGTTCGACCCGGCCTTCAATTTCAAAGTCGCGACCAAGCAACCGGCCTGCGGCGCGTGGGTCACCCGCTTTCAGGTATTCCCTGATGGCCGTCGACGAATAAACCGTTTGCCCATCATCGACGGCGCTGACGCAGGTAAAGTCGAAGCCTTCTTCCTGGCCTTTGCGCAAAAGCAATTCGCAATTTCCGGCCCGCTTGTGACCAAAAACGAAATCATAGCCCGAGACGACGTGACGTGCGCCTAAGGCTTCAACCAGTACGCGGCCGATAAAATCATCGGCGCTAAGGTTGGTGAAGGCCTTATCGAAATGCAGGACAATCAGGTTATCGACGCCCAACTCTTCGATATGGCGGGCCTTGGTTCTGAAAGGCGTCAGGCGAAAGGGCTCCGCGTCCGGCGTGAACAGCGCCCGCGGGTGCGGCTCGAAACTAAGCACGGCCCAGGGAATGCCCTGATCGCGGGCTATGCGTCCGGCCTCGCCGATGACGGCCCGGTGGCCTAGATGGACTCCATCGAAGTTGCCGATGGCGATGGAAGCGCCCTTAACGGCGGCTGGCAGGTTTTCGAAATGTCTAAATATATGCATGGCGACAAGAAGATGTCCGGGGGGGGCTGGATGGTCAAGCCGAAACAGCCTTTTTCCCTTAGAATGATTACTTAAATTCAGCCCCTGGAGGGGACCATTACGGTGGCTTCGCCATCAATAACCACTTTGTCGCCGACGGTACAGACCGTCTTCAGTTCGACAAATTTCTTTTCCGGCACCAGTTTGATGACCGTGACCCGGGCGTTTACCGTGTCCCCGGCCCTGACCGGTGCCTTGAAACGCAGCGCCTGATTGATGTAGATGCAGCCCGGCCCCGGCAACTTTGTTCCGACCACTGTCGAAATCAGGCTGGCGGTTAACATGCCGTGGGCGATACGCCCTTCGAACATGGTTTCATTGGCGAATTCGTGGTTCAGGTGAACCGGGTTGATATCCCCGGAAATCCCCGAAAACATGACGATATCGGCGTCCGTCATGGTCTTGCCGTAAACGTCGGTCATGCCTACTTCCATATCTTCAAAGTAATAACCGTGCAGTTCAAGGTAAGTCATTTGCTGGTCCGTTCGATATTCTTGTGGTTAAAGCTGGCCGCAATGTTGCAGTGCAGCATGCGGTTGCCGGGCAATATACTGCGATAGTGTTTGGCAGACAAGAAGTTGATATTTTTCGACTCGATGGTGTTAACATTCCCATTGACCTAATAAATTGCTATTAAATAATAATGGTTGCGACAAACAATGAGTCCCGCGCCCGGCGCGAGAAGAACAAGTCAGACGGCGGTGCCTTGTCGCCGTTGCTACTGGCTGGCCTGCTTTTTGTAATTGCCTTTTTCGCCCTGCCCGCCACGGCCCAGGAGCCACTCAAGCTGGACATGCCGATTCACTGCACACCGGGCAGTGATTGCTGGATCGTCAATTATGTCGATGTCGATACGGGACCTGGTGCCAGCGATTATATGTGCGGAGACGCCACTTACGACACCCACAAGGGCACCGACATTGCCGTCAAGGACGCCAGCGTCATGCGCGAAGGGGTCGAGGTTTATGCCGCAGCGAGCGGCGTCGTGCGCGGCGTTCGCAACGACATGCGCGACATCGACTTCAACCTGGGTGGCGGTGCCGCGTCGGTAGCGGGCAAGGAGTGCGGCAACGGTGTCCTGCTCGATCACGGCGGTGGCTGGACCACCCAGTACTGCCATATGTTGCGCGGCAGTGTCATCGTCGCCAAGGATGATACCGTTGAGAGCGGCCAGACACTGGGGTTGGTCGGGCTTTCAGGATTGACCGAATTCCCCCACGTTCATCTTCAGGTTAAATTCAACGATCAGGTCGTCGATCCCTTTGCCGGTCTTGAAAGAACCAAGAAGTGTGGCATCGGCAAGTCCCCGCTTTGGAAAACCAGCGCCTTGTTGTCCATGCTCTATGATCCGACAGCGCTCTACAACGCCGGGTTTTCTTCAACCACGCCCAATGCGCGGATCGCCCGCGAAGGCCTGTACGGCGGCGAGGTATTGTTTCAGAAATCGCCGGTTATCGCCCTGTGGACGGATATATTCTGGGTCAATGCCGGTGACAAATTACAGTTTTTAATTTTCGGCCCGGAGGGCGAGACCATCCTGGCCCACACCACCACCTTTAAAAAGAAACAGGCCCGGCGCTTTGCCTATGCCGGCATCAACCGCAAAGACGCACCCTGGCCTAAGGGCACCTATACCGGCGAAATACGCCTGATCCGCCCCGGTTCCGACGAGGAATACAGTGTCATCAAGGTGATTGACGTTAACTAGGTCAGGTTAGCGACGACGGCTGACCAGTTTTGGGCTCGAACGCATGGATTTCAGGACCCGTTTGCCCGCTGGCCGTTTTTTCGGCTGTTCGATCAGGTCCGGGGCTTCGTCTGCGTCATTCGTTTCTTCGTCACTTTTACTGAAGGCATCATCATCGAACAGGGACGAGCGTTGATGCTGGCTTGAAATCCGCCGCTCGATCATGGCCAGGGTACGCCGGACCATGGGATGGCGTTCCGGATCGGAATGGCCGGAAATCAGATGGCGGCGGGCAATCGCCTTGGTGATAGCGACAATCGCCTGATAATCATGGCGCGGCTCGCACCACCGCACAAAGGCGGCAAGCGTCCAGGCATGGGCCGGCAACGGCTTGAGCTTACGCGCCTGACACCACCGGTCAAACTCATTCCAGGACTTTCCATGGCTGCGAAGTGGCATAAAGGCTCAATCCAGATATTTTCCAAGCCCCCAGATATAGCAGCATTCCGGAAAACAGCAAAACAGCACTGGGAAATCACCATCTTGAAGTATCGCGCTTGATTTCCAGAGGCTTAAGCCTGGTGGGATTTGGGGGATTCCCCCGCAAATGAGAGAGTGGAGAAAACAGCCGACACTTGATGTGCTATAAAGGAAACATGCTCGGGTAAATATTAATGCTTATTTAGCGTTCAACTTGAACAGTCAGGTACGCGAGACGCTGGCTGCGAAGCAACCTTGCTTTGCGTTATGAAGATGCAAATAGTCGATGTCAGGATTTTCAAACATCCGTCGTATTGTCTTTGCGACGTCATCGCCTTCGGCGACATCGGCATCGATCATTTCGTGAGAGCTATTGAACCCGCGCAAGGACAACAAGCGGATTTTCAGAACCTCTGGTAATTCGTCCGGATTAGGTCTCGCCTGCTTAATATCTTTACGAACAAAGATCGCATGAGAAGCCTGATAGGGCGTGTCGTGAGGCTGATGCTGGTGATTGACCAGAAGGACTGTCTCTCCAACCTCTGCTTCGGCAAGGCTGACGCGGCAGGGGAACCCGGGTTTGGCGTCAACCACGAACCTCTTGGCCGATTTTTTTGCAAGATCAGCATCGGAAAGGTCGAATAAATCATTAAAACCAGATTCAGAAAGAGCGTGAATTTGAAAAGACATCAGGGGCATCCAGCTATTATTGGAAATGATCACAACATTAAGGTGATTGAGAGCGATTTACTGGCCAAAACCGGACTCGGCGTTTTTCCATCCCAAGGGTTAAAGAGTCAAACGAACGATCTATTTCGGAATCTCTGCTTTGAGTCCGGGCTGTGTAAAAACGGACAAAACCACTCCCAATAAAAATAAGGCCTGCTATGAACCGCAAAGCGGAACTCAGGCCTAACAACATCTGGAGTAGGAAAAATGGTGCCCCCGGTCGGAATCGAACCGACACTCCCTTGCGAGAACGGGATTTTGAATCCCGCGCGTCTACCAATTCCGCCACAGGGGCACTGCGTTGGAGGCGGCCATCATAGCCAAGGCTTGCGCCGGGTCAATCGTGATATTGCAGATTAATCGATGGGCTGCTAAACCTCTGCCCGGACGCCATTTTTTAGCGAGGAAAATGCACGTGATCAGAGGGCTTTACGACTGGACCATGAATTTGGCCGGGCACCGCAACGCTTTGGCGGCACTGGCTTTGGTGTCCTTCATCGAAAGTTCGATCTTTCCCATTCCGCCCGATATCCTGATTATCCCCATGGTACTGGCATCGCGCGAGAAAGCCTGGCGCATCGCCCTTGTTTGCACGGTGGCGTCGGTTCTGGGCGGCCTGGCGGGCTATGGTATCGGTTATTTCCTCTACGAATCCGTCGGTAAGGCGCTGCTGGAGTTCTATGGCTACGCCGATAAATTCGCCACCTTCCAGGGCTATTATCATGAATGGGGCGCATGGATCGTCGGCGGCGCAGGCCTGACACCATTCCCCTACAAGGTCATCACCATCGCCAGTGGCGTCGCCGGTCTGGATCTGGTCGTCTTCACCATCGCCTCGATACTGTCGCGCGGTTTACGCTTCTTTCTGGTCGCCGGACTGCTGTGGTATTTCGGCGAGCCGATCAGGACCTTTATCGAAAAGAATCTTGGCATTCTGGCGACCGCCTTTTTCGTTCTGCTGTTTGGCGGATTCGTGCTGATCAAGTTCCTGCTTTAGGCTAAGATCAGGCATGACCTTATCCCGCCTGATCCCCGCTTTCATTTTCCTCGTCGCCATAGGCGCGCTTGCCGCTGCGTTAAGCGCCCAACATCTGTTCAAGCTGGAACCCTGCATCCTGTGCCTGTACCAGCGGATTCCCTTCGTCGCCACCGGTCTTCTGGCCGTTCTGGCGCTGCGCCTGAAGCCTTCATCCCCCCTGATCCCCCTGCTTGTCATCCTGTGCGGCTTGATTTACCTGGGCGGTGCCGGTATCGCCATTTACCATGTCGGTGTCGAGCAACACTGGTGGATTTCGGGTTGTTCGGGCAACCTGGCCGACAACGTCACCCTGGATCAATTGCGCGCCAGCCTGACGCATAAGCCCGCGAAATCTTGCGACGATGTCGACTGGACCCTTTATGGCTTTAGCATGGCGACCTATAATGTCGTCTTCTCAAGCGCCCTTGGGCTGGCCAGTATCGCCGCGGGCATGCAACTGTCAAAGACAGGTAAGATGAAGACAGACAAGAAATGACCGATGAAACCAAAGCCTATTCATCAATAGACGGTCGCCTGCCCGGCGATCCCAGCCGTGCCGAACTGATTGAGCGCTTCATCCGGGTCGATCAGGCTGGCGAGTACGGCGCGGTGCGCATCTATGAAGGCCAGCTTAGTGTGCTCGGGCAATCGGACAGTGCGCCGGTCATTTCCCATATGCTGGCCCAGGAAAAAGAACACCTGGAGACCTTTTCAAAAATGATCGGCAAGCGCCGGGTCCGACCGACCGCCCTGCTGCCGCTTTGGCACATAGCCGGGTTTGCGCTGGGCGCGGGGACGGCGCTGCTTGGTGAAAAAGCGGCCATGGCGTGTACCGTCGCCGTCGAGGAAGTCATCGACGAACATTACGCAGGCCAAGTCAAAAAACTTGAGGCCATGGGTGGAAATGAGAAAGAGCTTCAATCAACCTGCGAGAAATTCCGCCTGGAAGAACTTGAACACCGCGACACCGCCCTTGAACATGGTGCCGAACAGGCCCCCGGCTATGATGCCTTAAGCGCCCTGGTCAGAACTGGTTCGCGCCTGGCCATCTGGTTGTCTGAACGGGTTTAACGTTCGTGCTTGCGGATCAGGCCGGCAATGATGCCGCGGAAGGTGCGGACTTCCTGTTCGGTCATGTTTGCTCGCTGAAACATATTGCGGATGTTGCGAACCATCGCCGGGCGTTTCTCTACCGGCCTTAAAAACCCACACGCATCGAGTTCCGCTTCAAGATGTTCGAACATACCGACCAGTTCTTTCTTGTCGGCAAGCCGGGTGTGCTTGGGAATGCGCTCATCGATGGCCGGTGTCATATCGCCGGACTGGAACCATTCATAACCGATCAGCAACACCGCTTGGGCCAGATTTAGCGAGCTGAAGGCCGGGTTCATGGGGATCGTCACCAGGGTATCGGCCAGGGCCACGTCGTCATTGTTCAGGCCCCACGCCTCGCGCCCGAAAATCACCCCGGGTCTGCCCCCGGCGGCGATGACGCCACGCATTTCCTCCGCCGCCGCACGCGCACTCAAGACCCGCTTGGTCATGTCCCGGTCGCGCGCCGTCGTCGCATAGACATGGCTAAGACCGGACAAGGCTTCAGCCGTCGTCGCAAAGACCTGGACGGCGTCGAGGATCACCTCGGCCCCGGCGGAAGGTTTGATCGCCTTGTCGTTTGGCCAGCCATGCACCGGGGCGACCAGACGCAGATCGCCTAAGGCATTGTTGAGCATGGCGCGGGCGCTCATGCCGATATTCTCGCCCAATTGCGGATTGATCAGGATGATCGCCGGAGCACCGGCAACCGCCGTAGCGCTCGACTTGGGCAGCCGCCGTATTTTCTTTTTTTCGCTCATTGTCTTCCTAAGTCACGCCGTCGCGATACAACTTGAAAACAATACTGTCGCGCAGGGCTTCATAGGAAGCCTCGATAATGTTGGTCGAAACCCCGACCGTCGACCAGTGATCGCCATGGTCGCCCGCCGATTCTATCATCACCCGGGGCATTGCCGCTGAGGCATCGGTGGAGCGCAGGATGCGAACCTTGAAATCGACCAGCCGCAGATCCTTTAGCGCCGGATAGACTGGCGTCAGGACTTTCCGCAGCGCCCGATCAAGGGCGTTTACCGGGCCATTGCCTTCGGCCACCGTCATATGCTCGACCCCATCGACTGTCAGTTTGACGGTGGCTTCGGAGATAATCACCAATTCACCCTTGGCGTTCCAGCGCCGCTCATCCAAAACCCGGAAATTGTTGCAATGAAAATAGTCGGGCACCATACCAAGGGCGCGCCTGGCCAGAAGCTCGAAACTGGCTTCCGCGCCGTCGTAGGAATAACCGTCGAATTCCCGTTCTTTGACCTGTTCGACCAGCCGCATGATTTTTGGATCGTCAGGATCGACATCGATGCCGAGTTCCCGAAAACGAGCCATGATATTGGCCCGACCGGCCTGATCTGAAACGACAATGTGGCGTTTGTTGCCAACCAGCTCTGGTTCAATATGTTCGTAGCTGCGCGGATCTTTCTCGACCGCCGAAACGTGCAACCCCCCCTTGTGGGCGAAGGCGGATTCACCGACGTACGGGGCACTACGATCAGGCGCACGGTTCAGGTGCTCATCCAGAACCTTGGAAACATGAGCTAGGTGGGTCAGGTCCTCAGGCGAAATTCCGGTCTCATAACCCATCTTCAAAATCAGCGAGGGAATAATGCTGATCAGGTTGGCGTTGCCGCAGCGCTCACCCAGACCATTGAGCGCGCCTTGCACCTGCCGCACGCCTGCGCGTACGGCGGCCAGGGAATTGGCGACGGCGTTACCGGTATCGTCATGGCAGTGGATGCCCAGGTTCGAGCCCGGAACATACTTCGTTACGGCGCTGACGATTTCCTCGATCTCATGGGGCAACGTGCCGCCGTTGGTATCGCACAACACGATCCAGCGCGCGCCGCCTGCGTAAGCCGCTTTCAGGCAAGCCAGGGCGAATTCCGGATTGGCCTTGTAGCCGTCAAAAAAATGTTCGGCGTCAAACATCACTTCTGCGACCTTGCTCGTCGCATGCTTGATTGAGTCGGCAATCATGGAGATGTTTTCGGAATGCTCGATCTCGAGGGCCACATCGACATGGAAATCCCAGGTCTTGCCGACCATACAGATGGCGTCGGTTCCGCAATCCAGCAAGGCTTTAAGGCCGGGGTCGTTATCACTTGAACGCCCTGCCCGCCGGGTCATGCCGAAGGCCGTCAGGCGGGCCCGCTTGAGCGTTGGCGGGGCGTTGAAAAAGGCATCGTCCGTCGGGTTGGCTCCGGGCCAGCCGCCTTCGATATAGTCGACGCCAAGGGTATCGAGTTCAGCGGCGATCAGCATCTTGTCCGACACATTGAAATCAACGCCTTGGGTCTGCGCCCCGTCACGCAGGGTACAGTCATATAGATAAACGCGGTTGTCGATCATGCTCACAAGTGTTTCCAGAAATTTATTATCTTAAAAAAAGTGACGAATGCCGGAGAATGACCAATTTAATGCCGTTGCTCAAGGCTTTCCGCTCGCAAATAGCGCTTTCAAGGTTCCAGACATCAATTTTCTTGATATAAGAAACTATGAATGACAGTCCCGACATGAGCGATATTAGTGAATCTGAACGCGCAGACTTTCTCGCTTTCCAAGAGAAAGTCCGCGGCACCAATATCAATGAGAATACCTTACTGGCCACCGATTATCTGAACCACTTCAACGAAATCGTTATGACCCTGGAAATGATTCCCGATATGCCGGAACTGCTTGAAGACGCCAAGGAGTGGCAGCCGAAAAGCTACCAGGATCATCTGTTGGACAGCACCTTCTCCGACCGCGAGCTGGCGGCGGAAGCCTATAACCATGTGCCACAGAAATTCCGCGCCCCGTTCGAGCAGACGATTTCGCAAATCGACAAGCTGATTGCCACCACCATCGACCGCCTTGAGAGCGACCTGGCCCTGGGCAATGTCGATCTGGTGCGCGAGAACGCAACGGCGTTATCCCGGGTCATTCAACGCCTGATGGACGTCGCCGGCGGGATCATCAACGGCAGCGCCAAAACCATGGAACAGTCGGAAATCGATATTTTAATCGGCTGAAGACTAGCGGCGCGCCTGAATGGCCGTTTCCAGGGCTTGCAGAAAGCGCGACCTGTCCTGTTTGGAAAACGGCGGCGGGCCACCGGTGACGGTGCCGGTCTCGCGCAGGTCGGCCATCAGATTGCGGGTCGCCAGCGCCATGCCGATAGACTCCTCACTAAAGGCCTTGCCGTTTGGACGAATGGCACCGGCGTCTTTTTTCAAAATACGGTCGGCCAATGGAATATCGTTGGTGATGGCAATGTCGCCGGGTTGAATGTGTTCGACGATCCAGTCGTCGGCCGCGTCGGCCCCCTGGGTGACGACGACAATACGAACCAGCGGGCTGGGATGGGGACGCACACCACCGTCGCTGACCATATGGACCATCAGACCATGACGCGCCGCCACCTTAAGGGCTTCATCCTTGACCGGGCAGGCGTCGGCATCGATATAGATTTCGGTCAATTTATTTATCCCTCATTAGGGTTCGAGCCCCTCAATCGCCGGGCGGGGAGGCTCCGCCCATTAGCGTTATCGCCCCTCAAGCGCCGGGCGGGGCCGTCCGGCCCCTTGGTTCGCCGCATAAGCGGCGGCCCGCAGTCGCGGGCTTAAGAAGAGCCAACCCTCGCAAAATCTGGCTCCTCTCACCATTTGAAACTTGGCTTCCAGAGGCCCAGCCAAGCGAACGGAGTGAGCGCCCGGCGCTTGAGGGGCTTGAACACTAATGATCGGAGACCCCACCCGGCGCTTGAGAGGCAATAACTCTTAACCTCATTGCCGCCGCCAAGTGGTGCCACCGGCCCCGTCTTCAAGGATAACGCCCTGCTCTGCCAACTCATCGCGAATGCGGTCCGATTCGGCGAAGTTTTTGTTGGCGCGGGCTGCTACGCGCTTGGCGATCAAGTTTTCGATGGCGGCCTCGTCGATACTGGCCGCGCTTTCTGGCTGCCACTTAAACCAATCTGGATCTTTTAGAAGACCAAGAAAATTGGCGGACACTTTCAGATTTCGCTTCATCTCTAAAGCTATTGGACCACTTGCCGGACTGCCGCCGGGGTCGAGCTTGTGCAAAGCGGCTAGAGCTTTTGGCGTATTGAGGTCATCGCGCAAGGCATCCAGAACGTCTTCGGATACGGTGCCATCATCAGCGGAGACCGTTGCGACCGCCCGGTACCAGCGATCCAGTTCCTTCTTTGCCTCTTTAATCCCCGCCTTGGTGAAATCCAGCGGCTGGCGGTAGTGGGTTTTCAGCAGCGCCAGTCTGATTGCCTCGCCGGGGAATTCTTTGAGCAGGTCGTGGACGGTGTAGAAGTTGCCGAGAGACTTCGACATCTTCTCGCCTTCGCTCATCAGGTAGCCGTTGTGCATCCAGACCTTGGCCATGCTGGCGGTGCCATGGCTGCAGCGGCTTTGGGCGATTTCGTTTTCGTGGTGCGGGAAGATCAAATCCTGGCCGCCGCCGTGAATATCGAATTCTTCGCCGAGATACTTGCGGCTCATGGCTGAACATTCCAGATGCCAGCCGGGTCGCCCGAAGCCCCACGGGCTTTGCCAGCCGGGCTCGTTGCCGCTTGAGGGTTTCCACAGGACAAAGTCGGCAGGATCGCGCTTGTAGGGTGCCACTTCGACCCGGGCGCCTGCGATGATCTCGTCGCGGTTATGGCCCGACAGCTTGCCGTATTCATCCCATGAGGAGACGGAAAACAGGACATGGCCTTCGGCTTCGTAGGCATGGCCCTTTTCGATCAGGGTTTCGATCATTTCTTTCATTTCTTCGATGTGATCGGTGGCGCGCGGCTCGGCGTCCGGATCAATGGCGTTCAGCGCCGCCATGTCCTTATGGAAAACGGCGGCGGTGCCTTCCGTCAGCGTGCGGATATCGACGCCGGTCTCAAAGGCCTTGGCGTTGATCTTGTCATCAACGTCGGTGATGTTGCGCACGTAAGTGACTTTTGGATAGAGGCTCTTCAACAAGCGATAGAGCACGTCGAAGACGACGACCGGGCGGGCGTTGCCGATGTGGGCCAGGTCGTAAACCGTCGGCCCGCAGACATACATGCGGATATCGTTCTTATCGATGGGTAAGAACTCTTCCTTCTTACGGGTCAGGGTGTTGTGCAGCTGCAGCTTCAAGCGGCTTCCCCTGTCAGTCGCTTAAGGACCCGCGCCCGCCCGATAAGCGGCAACAGGAATTTCAGTTCCGGGCCATGATCGAGGCCGGTCAACGCCAAACGCAGCGGCAGGAACAGCTCCTTACCCTTGCGACCGGTCGCTTCCTTGATCGCCCCCGTCCAGTCTTTCCATGTCGTCTCGTCCCACACGCCTTCGGGCAGCAGAGCGGCGGCGGAACTGGAGAAAACCTGATCATCCATGAGCGGCGTGATATCGTCGAAACAGACCTTATGCCACAGGGCGGCGTCTTCGAAGCGTTCAAGGTTGGGGCGGATTGCTTCCCAGAACGGCGCGTCCGCATGGTCCAGGCCCAAGGCCAGCAAACGCGGTGCCGCTTCCGCATAATCCGTGCCATGTAATAGTGCCGCATTCAATGCTTTCAATTGATCGGGATCAAATTTCGGGGTGCCGCGCCCGGTGTGACCGATGTCGAAATCGGTGGCCAGTTCGGCCAGACTGGCCCGTGGCACGATCGAGTCCGAGGTGCCAATGTGGGCGAGATAGCTGTTCAGGGCCATCGCCTCGACCCCATCCGCACGCAGGGAAGCCACGGTCATTGAACCGAGACGCTTCGACAAACCCTTGCCGCCGATATCGGTCAGCAGCGGCGTGTGGGCAAAGGTCGGCGGCGGCGATCCCAGGGCTTCAAATATCTGGATTTGCACGGCGGTATTGGCAACATGATCTTCGCCGCGAATAACGTCGGTGATGGCCATGTCGATATCATCGACGGCGGAAGGCATCATATACAGATACGTGCCGTCGCCACGTACCAATACCGGGTCGCTAAGATTATGCCCTTGAAAGTGAACCGGGCCGCGCACCAGATCATCGAAATTGATGTCGGCATGATCGAGCTTGAAACGCCAGTGTGGCAGGCGACCCGCGGCCTCGTACTCGCGACGTTTGTCATCGCTGATAGCCAGTGCCGAACGATCATAGATTGGCGGCTTGCCCTGTGACATCAGGCGCTTGCGCTTGTAATCCAGCTCCTCAGGAGTCTCGTAACAGGCATAGACACGACCCGCCGCCTTCAGGGTCTCCAGGGTTTCCCGGTAACGCTCCATCCGCAACGACTGACGCTCCAGGCGATCCCACTCAAGCCCGAGCCAAAGCAAATCGTGTTCGATTGAGGCGGCGAATTCTATGGTTGAGCGCTCCTGATCAGTATCATCCAGGCGCAGGATAAACTGTCCGCCCTTGGCCCGTGCATGTAACCAGTTGGCCAGCGCCATGCGGGCATTGCCGACATGCAGGTTGCCCGTCGGGCTGGGTGCGAATCGAACGATGGTCATATCTTCCCCGCTTCCGGCCTGGTGCCGGTAAAACCGTTGGTGATTGGATAACGACGGTCGCGACCGAAGGCCCGCGACGAAATTTTAACCCCCGGCGGAGCCTGCCGACGTTTGTATTCGGCCCTATCCAACATTCGCCAGACCCGCCCGACGACTAAAGGATCATGACCGCGTCCGGCGATTTCCTCAGCCGATAGCTCGGCCTCGATCAGGCCATGCAGAATATCGTCGAGTTGATCGTAAGGCGGCAAGCTGTCGGAATCCTTTTGATCGGCTTTAAGTTCGGCGCTCGGCGGCTTGGAAATAACCCGTTCGCCCATGACCGGGCCGGATGGCCCAAGCGCGTCTACGGGAACATGCCCATTACGCCACTTTGACAAAGCGAACACCGTCGTCTTGTAAATATCCTTGAGCACCGAATAACCGCCACACATATCGCCGTAGAGCGTCGCATAGCCGACCGACATTTCCGATTTATTACCAGTCGACAGCACCATGTTACCGAACTTGTTGGACAGCGCCATCAATGAAACGCCGCGGGCCCGGGCCTGCAGGTTTTCCTCGGTGATGTCGGGTGCCGCGCCGGCAAAGGAGGGCTCCAGCATTTCCGCAAATGCCGCCATCGCCGGTTCGATGGAAATCGTGTCCAGCCGACAGCCCAGAAGGGCGGCGACCTCGGCGGCGTCATCGAGGCTTTCCTTCGATGTATAAGGCGAAGGCATCATCACGCAATGGACCCGTTCAGGCCCTATGGCATCGACGGCGACGGCGGCGCTCAAGGCGCTGTCGATACCGCCGGACAGGCCGATCAGAATGCCGGGAAAACCGTTCTTGTTGACGTAATCGCGAAGGCCCAGGCAAATTGCCCGGTAAATTTCTTCCATGCCACTGGCATGTTCAAGCACACCCTGGGGCGCACAGGACCAGCCGTCGCCTGTATCGCGCCACATGGTCTCGACAACGCTTGAGCGCCACGATCCGGCGCGCACGCTGAGGCTACCGGTTCGCTCCATAACAAAACTGTCTCCGTCGAAGACCAACTCATCCTGACCGCCGACCAGATTGACGTAGAGCAGCGGCAGACCGGTTTCTAAAACGCGGGCGCGGGCGTAATCGAAGCGGGCGTTTTTTTTCTCAACATCGAAGGGTGAGCCATTCAGGACGATCAATAGATCGGCTCCGGCCTTACTCAGGCCTTCGCTGACACCGCGCTGCCACATGTCCTCGCAGATCATGACCCCCAGTTGGTGACCGCGCAAAGCGATCGGTTGTTGAGGACCGGCCGCGGTAAAGACCCGTTTTTCATCGAACACCCCGTAGTTGGGAAGGTCCTGCTTAAAGCACGTTGCGCCGACTTTCCCGCCCTCGATCAACAACGCGGCATTGTAAAGCTTGCCGTCTTTGCGCCAGGGCGTGCCCAGCAGAACGGCAGGCCCAGCCTCTGCGGTTTCTCTGGCAAAGGCCTGGACACTTTGCTCAAGGGCATCCTGAAACGCAGGTTTCAGGATCAGATCTTCCGGCGGGTAACCGCTCAGCGCAAGCTCGCCGGTCACTAACAAGTCGGCGGACCCGGCGGTGGCCCTGGCGGCCCGCAGCAACTCCAGGTTTCCCTCAAGGTCGCCAACCATCGGGTTGAGCTGGGCCAAGGCTATATTCAGGGTCTCTGTCATTTAAACAATATATCCATTTTTGCTGGCGGAGCCTACGGTCCAGCTTATGGCCTGTCAACGGACGATGACCGCTTGCCATGCCGGGCGCGATAGGAGACACTTTTCTAGTCTCAAACAGGGAGCTTCGATGACCAACCAGGAAAATCAATCCATCCCCTCCCCCGCCCCTGCCGATGAGCGAGAAGTCTGCGAGAACGTCCTTATCGACGCCCTTAACGGCTTGCTTGAACGCATTGTCACAATTTCCGGCGAAAATGGCGGTTCGGCGACGACCGACGAGCTGCGCACCGCAGGTGCCCAGTACATGGCAGGCGACGGTAACGCCTATCGCAAAGAACTGCGCGATCATATCCGTCAGAGCATCGTCCAGCATGAAAAGGAACTATGGGACCAGACCCGCAAGCGTCCCTTCGACCGCATGCTGGTCAAGCGATTCTCGCATCTTTTCCCATCCGAAGGTGAGTTGGTCGGCGGTGATGGGCACCTGTCGCGGAGAATTCTTCCCGGCTTCTTCACCGCCATCGAGATGATGACCGGCCCGGAACTTTTCGAGCAATGCCAGAGTGCCTGCAAAGCCCTTGTCCGCAAACGCAAGGAAGAACTGGGTGAGGCTTTCCTGTGGCGCGACTTTTATAACGATGACTCCCCAAACGAGTTGGTCAACGACGTCTTCGCCGTCATCGTCCCGCACTTCGCAAACTTCGAAAAGCGCTCTGGTTGGCTGCTTGACCTGATCAACAGTCATCTGGCGGCGCCAGAAGATTATGCTTTCGAAGGCCCGTCCGTGAAGGACTGGCGAATGGACAGTGCCGCCCTGCGGCGAATGCTTAATGCCCTGTTTTCCCATTTTCGTGAGAGTTTTTCGACCCCCGACGGACGCGAAATAATCGTCGGGCGCTATGGCCTCAAGGCGAGTCGTGCCCTGGAAGATGTACTCGCCAACCTTGAGACGAATAATTAGAGCGTCATCACGACTGGAATTTTCTTATGGGAACACGTAACGTACTGTCATCATGAGCAAACAACCCGGCCCACAGACTGAAAATATCCTCTACGGACAGGCCAAGCCGCCTGCGCCGAAGCGCGCCGAAATTTTCATGCCCGGTCAGGGGAATACCTACGGCACGGCGACCGAGGGCGGGCTCACCACCAAGCAAGTGAAGCCCGCAGCAACACCGCCCGCCAGTCCGCCAGTCGCTAAAAAGACGGCGTCTAAAATCGTCGGCGTTAAGGCGGATGTTGCACCAAAAGCCCCTGCCCCTGCCCCTGCGGCGAAGCCTAAAAAGAGCACGCCCATGCCGGGCCGCAAAATTCCGCAAAAAACCAAGAAACGGATAGCCTCGCCAGAAGAGCAGACCAAGCAACTGGCCCAGTCCGTGGTCTCTTCCTTTACCAGCCGCCTGACCGAAGAAGCCACCGCCAAGGGTGGTTATTTGTCCGTCCAGGACCTGCAATCCCTGAACCAGGAATTCGAGCAAAAAACCGATGAGTTGAAACAGGTTTTGGAAAAATCCTTCGAAGACTATGTCAGCGCACGCGAAAAAGCGTCCTGGGACCAAGCCCGCAAGTATCCGTTTGATCGCATGATCGTCAAGACTTTCTCCTACATGCTGGAAACCGACAGCCGCAAGCTAAGACGCTCGGATTCGGTCTCCCGACGGATTTTGCCAGGCTTCTTCATGGTCCTGACAATGATCCTGGGGCCGGATCAGTTGGAAGCCTATCAGGGCAAGTGCCGGGCCGTGGTCAAACTGGTTAAAAGGGCTTACGGCGATAAATTCGAGTGGGAGGATATCTACGAAAGCGACGACGCCCGGGCCATCGTCATCGACGCCCTGATCGACATTGCCCACGGTTTCGATGATATCGACAGACGCGCCGTATGGTTCATCGACATGGTCAATTCCCACCTGCCGCCAGCCGACGACAAGACCACCCAGACAGAGGCCGAATGGACGTTCAGTACTGACGGCTTCAAGCAATTTTTCAAAGCCTTGATGTCAGACCTGAACGATGCGCTGGACAGCGAAGGCGGTCGCTTGCTGATTACCCGACGTCACGGCGTCGAGGAAACCGTCGAACTGGTGTCGTTAATGAGAGGCCTGAACGTCGGCCTTAAGGGGCTTGGTTAACGCCACTGAGCCCTTGACGGCAGGCCAATCGTGTTGCGAACTAAGCCGACGAGGCCGCGCGGGCGCTCTTGAGCGTGCGGTCTTCTTTCAGGGATTCTGAGATCATGAAGGCCAGTTCCAGGGATTGCTTGGCGTTCAGGCGCGGGTCGCAATGGGTGTGATAGCGCGAACTCAAATCCGCTTCCGTAATGGCCTGGTCGCCGCCAACGCATTCGGTGACATTCTGACCGGTCATTTCAAAATGGACGCCACCGGCGTGGCTGCCCTCGGCCTTGTGGACGGCGAAAAAGCCACGCACTTCTTCGAGAATTTTATCAACCGGACGGGTCTTGTAACCGTTCGAGCTTTTAATCGTATTGGCGTGCATGGGGTCGCAAGCCCAGACCACGGTGCGGCCTTCGCGCTGGACGCTGCGGATCAGAGCCGGTAATTCACGTTCGACCTTGTCCGCCCCCATACGCACGATCAGGGTCAAACGACCGGCTTCATCGTGCGGATTAAGCATATCGATCAACTTGATCAATTCGTCCGGCTGCATCGTCGGGCCGACCTTGACGCCAACCGGATTTGCAATACCGCGCAGGAATTCAAGATGCGCACCGTCCAACTGACGGGTCCGGTCGCCGACCCAAAGCATATGAGCCGAGGTGTCGTACCAGTCACCGGAGGTGCTGTCGACGCGGGTCATCGCCTGTTCGTAGTTAAGCAACAAGGCCTCGTGCGAGGTGAAAAAATCGGTCTCGCGGATTTGCGGTGTCGTCTCCGAGGTGACGCCGCATGCGGCCATGAAGGCAAGTGTTTCATCGAGACGATCGGCGAGATCGCGAAAGCGTTCGCCGGACTCGCTGTCGGCAACAAAGCCCAGGTTCCACTGATGAACCTTATGCAGATCGGCGTAACCGCCTTGGGCGAAGGCGCGCAGCAAATTAAGCGTCGCCGCGGCTTGATTGTAACCGCGTTCCAGACGAGCCGGATCGGGAATACGGGCCTCGGGCGTGAACTCCATGGCGTTGACCATATCGCCCCGGTAGCTGGGCAGGGTCACGCCGTTAATGGTTTCGCTGTCGCCGGAACGCGGCTTGGCGAACTGACCGGCCATGCGACCGACTTTGACGACCGGACAAGCAGCCCCGTAAGTCAGCACCACCGCCATCTGCAACAGCACCCGGAAGGTATCGCGGATGTTATCGGGATGGAATTCGGCGAAACTTTCGGCGCAATCGCCGCCTTGCAACAAAAACGCCTTGCCAGCGGCGGCATCGGCCAGGATGCGCTTAAGATTGCGGGCCTCGCCAGCAAACACCAGCGGCGGATACCCGCGCAAGCGATCCTCGACGACCCCCAACGCTGCTGCGTCAGGGTAGGTCGGCATTTGTAAGGCAGTCTTCGCGCGCCAACTGTCTGGCGACCACGTTTTGGTCATGTTCAGTCCTCGGAAATCAAATTCGGATCAAGGCTATAAACCCAAAGACGAATTTTCTCAAGTCATCGCTTAAAGATGGAAGCCCGGTGTCGAGAGGGAAATATCCTGTTCTTCTTGCGTCATATCCGCCGGAACGTCACCAAAAAGCGGCGTGCTTAAATAGCGCTCGCCGGTATCGGGCAGCATGCAAAGAACGTTGGAGCCTGGGGCCGCGTCCTCGCAGACCTTGAGGGCACCCGCGAAAGTGGCACCGGAACTAATGCCGACGAAGATGCCTTCTTTCAAGGCCAACTGCTGGCTGCACCGAATGGCATCGCCGCCGGCAATCGTCAGGATGCGATCAATGACACCGGAATCGACGGCGTCGCCGGTCAATTTGGGGATGAAATCCGGGCTCCAGCCCTGCATGGGATGGGGCTTGAACGCCGGGTGACTTGCCGCCGGCGTATGATCGGGATTTCGCTCCTGGGCCGTGCCACTGCTCAGCATCGCCGCGTCTTCGGGCTCACAGACGATAATTTTGGTTTCCGGCTTTTCTTTTGCCAGAACCCGTGAGACGCCTCTTAATGTACCGCCTGTACCAAAACCGGTAACCCAGTAATCAAGATTTTCGCCCTCGAAATCACGAATGATCTCCCGCACCGTGGTGCGTGAGTGCGCATCCGGGTTGGATTCATTTTCAAACTGGCTGGTCAGGAACCAGCCGTTGGCCTTGGCAAGTTCCTGGGCCTTGGCGACCATGCCGGTGCCCTTTGCCGGTGCCGGTGTCAGAACAACTTTGGCACCCAGGAAACGCATCAGTTTCCGTCGCTCGACGCTGAAACTCTCAGCCATGGTGACAACCAAAGGGTAACCTTTCTGGGCGCAGACCATGGCCAGGCCGATACCGGTGTTGCCGCTGGTCGCTTCGATAACGGTCTGCCCGGGCTTTAAAGCGCCGGATTTTTCGGCATCCTCGATAACGCCAAGGGCCAGACGGTCTTTCACTGAGCCCATGGGATTAAAGGCTTCGATTTTGACGAAAAGATTAATCCCCGCAGGGGCCAGTTTGCCAATACGCACAACCGGCGTATTACCCACAGTTTGCAGAATGTTTTCGAACTTATGACCCATGATCAATCCCCTCTAAGAAGGTTTCGTAAATTGAAGTCACAAACGTAGCCACTTCTAACACACATGGGAATTGTTATATTGTTTTATTCCCCTGAAGGTTTTGCGTGATCGGGGCGTTTATCTCTCATGGTGACGAATTCTTCTGCCGCCGAGGGATGGATGCCGATGGTCGCATCGAACTGCGCCTTGGTCGCGCCGCACTTCATGGCAATGCCCAGCCCCTGAATGATTTCCGGCGCGTCCAGGCCCATCATGTGGCAACCGATGACGACATCGCTCTGGGCATCGACGATCAACTTCATGAAGGTCTGCTCATCGCGGCCCGACAGGGTGTATTTCATCGGCCGGAAGCGTGAAACGTAAACATCGATGGTTCCGTACTGGACCCGGGCCGCTTCTTCGGTCAGACCGACGGTGCCGATTGGCGGGCTCGAGAAAACCGCACTTGGGATATTGCTATGATCGACCTTGGTCGGGTTGTTCTTGAAAACTGTTTCGACGAAGGCCGCCCCTTCGGCGATGGCGACAGGGGTCAAGTTGGCCCGGTCGGTGACGTCGCCGACGGCCCAGATGCTATCGACTGCGGTTGCCGAGAAGCCATCGACGACGATAGCTCCCTTGTCGTTGAGCACGACGCCGACTTCTTCCAGCCCCAGACCAGCGGTGTTGGGGGTGCGCCCGGTGGCGTACATGACCAGATCTGTCTCGATGATCTCGCCACCTGCGAGCCTGAGAGAATATTGATCGCCGTGCTGCTCAATGCTGCGGACCACCGACTCGGTTTTTAAGGCAATGCCACGTTTTTCCATCTCGGCGGCCAGGCACACACGAATATCTTCATCAAAACCGCGAAGTACCGTATCGGCGCGCAGAACCAACGTCACGTCAACACCGAGGCTATGAAAAATACCGGCGAATTCGACGGCGATATAACCGGCCCCGACGATAACGATCCGCTTGGGCAGGGCTTTCAGGTCCAGCGCTTCGTTGGAACTGATAACGTGTTCGATGCCCGGAACATCCGGCATCGACGGCCAGCCACCGACGGCGACAAGGATATTTTTGGCGCTGAAGCTTTTACCGGCAATCTCAACGCTATGCTCCCCGGTAATCACCGCGCGGCCATCGAGAAGATCGACGTTGTTTTCATTCAGGATACGCAGGTAAACGCTGTTTAAGCGGTCGAGTTCCTTGTCCTTGGCGGCGATCAACTTGGCCCAGTCGAATTGCGGCTCGGGGATGCTCCAGCCGTAACCGGCGGCGTCTTCGAAGTCGTCGCCGAAATGCCCGGCATAGACCAGCAACTTTTTAGGCACACAGCCCCGCAGCACGCACGTACCGCCGACCCGGCTTTCTTCGGCAATCGCGACCCGCGCGCCGCTTTGCGCCGCCAGGCGCGAGGCCCGCACGCCACCGGAGCCGGCACCGATGGTGATCAGATCGTAATCGTATTGGGGCAATATTTTAAATCCTTGTGTGCTTCACTTATAAAGACTTCAACCACTTGATGATTTCCTTGATGCCCTTTTTGGGCGCGTCGCCATGCCCGCTGGAAACGACGATATAGGCGTTTTTCGCGTTCGCCGGCACTTTATCGAAGGCGTATGATTTGCCTTCCCTTGTATGCAGTCCATCTTTATTGCCGGTCAGCCATAACAGCGGTGTACCCGGTTTCAGATTGGCCGCATTGACCGGCATGACCGACGGGCCATCGGGGGCAAACCAGCTTAGATAAATTCTCGCCGGGATATTCAGGGTTTTACTTTTACCCTGGTTGATATCCTGAAACTTATCCTTCTTTTCACCATCCCCGGCATTGACCGCCTTGCGGGCCTTGGCGACATCGGCGGCGAATTTACCCTTCCAGTCGCTGCCTTCGGGCAGATGTCCCGGAGCAATGGCCAGAATGGCGGACAGACCAGCACGACGGGCACCGTAACCAATAGCCGCATTGGCACCGATGGAATGGCCGCCGACGACGATTTTTGTCGCTCCCTTGGCTTTAAGGGTCGCCACGGCCTTGTCGATCTCAGCCATGGTTTCCTCGTAATCCTTGGCGTAAAGGCGTGTCTTCGACCACGGCATGTCCGGTGTCAGGGCAATGATGCCTTCCTTTGATAACGCCGCTGCCAGGACACCGACGGGAGACTTGGGTTGGCCCGTCCCCCATTTACCATGCATGATGATGACACCGATTTTTTCAGCTGCGACGACTGGGCCGCTAAGGGCCACAACAAAACCGAGCAGAATGGCGCTTACGACGATACGCATAAAGAAACTCCCCTCATAAAAAAGTTTTTTCAGCTTGAGCGGGAAAGCTTAACCCTCAAGCCGCATCCGTTGCAAACAATTGGCCCGGATCGCGGAAGCTTTTGAATTCGATGGCGTTGCCGCTGGGATCGAGGAAAAACATCGTCGCCTGCTCGCCGGGCAACCCTTCAAAGCGGACATACGGATCGATCAGGAATTGCGTATCCGCGGCTTTCAACTTATCGGCCAGCACCTGCCAGTCGTCCCAATCAAGGACGACGCCGAAATGACGGGCCGGGACCTGTTTACCATCGACCGGGTTGGTCGGCGTGGTATTTCCCTCAGCCTCAACAAGGTGGGCGACGACCTGATGGCCGAAAAAATCGAAATCGATCCAGCCTGAAGCTTCGCGCCCGACCCCGCAACCAAGGCGACCAACATAGAAGTCGCGGGCTTCTTCAAGGTCACGAACAGGAAACGCCAGATGAAATGGATTGAGGGTCATTTTCAAAGCTCCTTGATCTTACATGCCGCCCAGGCACATGTATTTGACCTCGACAAATTCATCGATGCCGTACTTCGAACCTTCGCGGCCGACCCCGGATTCCTTGACCCCGCCAAAGGGCGCGACCTCGGTCGAGATAATGCCTTCATTGGCACCGACGATGCCGTACTCCAGCGCTTCGGAAACCCGCCAGACGCGACCGATGTCACGGCTATAAAAATAGGCCGCCAGTCCGAACGGCGTGTCGTTGGCCATGGCGATGGCCTCGGCCTCCGTCTCGAAACGATAGAGCGGGGCGACGGGGCCGAAGATTTCCTCATGGGCCAGCCGCATGCCGGTATTGATGTCGGTCAGAATGGTCGGCTCATAGAAGGTCGCCCCTAAATCGCTGCGCTTGCCGCCGCACAGAACCTTGGCCCCTTTCTCAAGTGCGTCGGCGACCAGCATTTCGACCTTCTCAAGGGCCTTCTCGTTGATCAGCGGGCCCTGGGTCGCCTCGGAAGTAAGGCCCGGACCGACGGTCAATTTGCCAACGGCGACGGCCAGCCTTTTGGCGAATTCATCATAGACGCCGTCCTGAACCAGGATGCGGTTGGCACAGACGCAGGTCTGGCCCGTGTTGCGATACTTCGAGGCCATGGCACCGGCGACCGCGGCGTCAAGATCGGCATCATCGAAAACGATAAACGGCGCATTGCCGCCAAGCTCCATGGAGACTTTCTTGACGGTGTCGGCGCATTGTTTCATGAGCAATTTGCCGACCGGCGTCGAGCCGGTGAACGACAGTTTGCGAACAATCGGATTAGCCGTCATCTCGCCACCGATTTCGGCCGGGACGCCACTGATAATATTAATGATGCCGGTAGGAATTCCGGCCCGTTCGGCCAGTTCGGCCAGAGCCAGGGCCGAATAGGGCGTGTCTTCAGCAGGCTTGATGACGACCGGGCAACCCGCCGCCAGGGCCGGGGCGCATTTGCGGGTAATCATGGCGTTCGGGAAATTCCACGGCGTGATCGAGGCGACGACCCCGACCGGCTGCTTGATAACGACGATGCGCCTGTCGCTTGACGGGGCCGGAATGGTATCGCCGTAAACCCGCTTGGCCTCTTCGGCAAACCATTCGACGAAGGACGCGCCGTAGACAATCTCGGCCATGGCTTCGGCCAAAGGTTTGCCCATTTCCGCCGTCATGATGGTCGCCAGATCGGCCTGGTTTTCCATGATCAGCTCATACCAGCGACGCAAGATATTGGCGCGTTCCTTGGCCGTTTTGCCAGCCCAGGCGGGCATTGCCGTCTGCGCCGCTGTGATCGCGCGGGCGGTCTCGGGCGCCCCCATCTTCGGAGCCGTGCCGAGAAGCGAACCATCGGCAGGATTGAAAACATCAAACGTCGCGCCACTATCGGCATCAGCCCACTGACCATCGATATAACATTGCTGCCTGAACAGGCTGGAGTCATTGAGCTGCATGTGTATTCTCACTTTCCGGGATTGAAGAAGATCGGCAGTATAGAGAGGGATATATGGGGCGTGAACCACCTTTCCGCCAGTCGGAAAATTACTTTAAACATGGGGTTTCTTGGAGCAACGCCCCATATGATCAATAATAATGAACCCGCTAACTTCAATCATGAAAAAGAGGAATAATCCATGGCCGGAGACAAAATATCAGTGACCTTTGAAATTCAGGCCGACGCGGAAAAAATGCTCGAATACGCGGCGAGCCAATACGGCCTTCCCAGTAAAGACAAGGCCTTGCGCTGCCTGCTCGATTATCTCGCCAAGGACGCCAACTGGAACCAGATTTTCACCTTGATCCGGTGTACCCGGTGTAAAGACGCTAGCGGCTGGAAACCACCGGAAACCGTATAAACCCTTGACCTTGCCGTCACTGGAAGGCATCAACTTCCTGACCAACATGGAGTTCTTGTAACATGGCGGCAAAATCGAATCTTATACTTGTCGGCGTCATCATAGTGGTGCTGGCCATCGTCGGAAGCGTCTATATCAATGTCCTGACCAAAGAAGACGAAGCGCCCGTTGTTGGCTGGGCCGACCCCGACGACACCCAACTGGTTGCCCGCGGCACCGCCATTTACAACAAGGTTTGCGGCACCTGCCACGGCGACAACCTGCAAGGTCAGCCGGACTGGCAGCTTAAGACCGAAGACGGCATGATGCCGGCCCCGCCGCACGACGCCAGCGGCCATACCTGGCATCACCCCGATCCTGTGCTGTTCGAGATCACCAAATTCGGCGGCCAGAAAAATGCCCCCGCAGGCTTCATCAGCGCCATGCCGGGGTTCGGCGATATCCTCAGCGATAGCGATATCTGGGCCTCGCTGGCCTACATCAAAAGCCGCTGGCCCGAAGACATCCGCAAACGCCACGCCCTGATGTCCGAACGCATGAAAGCGAATTGACGAGCCGTACCAAACGTTATCCTCGATCACCATCAAATTTTCTTGACTTTTTACGAGTAAAGGACTATAATCCTCTCTAACGCGTTACACACCCGCGCCTGAATTCCAGGCTGCGGGTTCTTTTTTGTGCCCACGTAAAATTTTTCAGGCCGCCCGGAGATTTCCCGGCGGTCTTTTTTATTGCGCATTTCCATCCCCTTAAGCCTTTTATCAGGAGACAAAATCATGACCAGGACTTTCAAATTAAACCACACCATCGCCGAAAATGTTAACGCCAAGCCGAAAGACGTTCTATCGGCGAAGCGCTATCTCTATGACATGGGCTACTACGAACCACCACAATGGGGCATCACTGAATTCCCCGACCACGCCCTGATCGAGGCCATTCGGAACTTCCAGCGCGCCTATGGTTTGCGCGTCGAGGGGGTCATGAAACCGGGTGGAGAATCCGAAGAAACGATCCGGAAAATTCATTCCCAGGCACGCACGTTACAGGCAATGGGCCGCAACGGCGATACGGTGCTGGCCCACATTACCCCGGCCGAGGCCGGAATGTTGAAAGCCAGAGGCGGCGCCGGGACGACGAACCCTGCGACCGGACTGCTGGAGTTTTATAACGCCGACAAAAAGCAGGGATCCTACATCTGGCGCACGGCGGGCGACAGCAAGGTGCGCTCTTCCCATGCCGAGCGTAATGGGGAAACGTTTTCATGGGACGCCCCGCCCGAAGGCGGCCACCCCGGCGAAGCACCGAATTGCCGATGCCGGGCGGAAGACGTGGAAGAAAAAGAGAAAGACTGTGAGAAATTCCGGGAGGAAGTTAGAGCCGCTAATCAAAGGATAAATGATTTGCTTGAGCCTATTGAAAACGCCACGTATGACGTATCAAAAACCGAAGATATTCTCGATGAATTAAGGACGGAACTCGATTCCACAAGGGTTGAATTAACGGCTGCACAGGTCTCAATTCGGCCGGGTCGAATTCATCCGATTGGTACCATTGTCGACATTTCCTTTACGCTTTATCAGATTGAGAGACTTAAAAAGAAAATAGAGGAGATTGAACAGAAAATTTCCGAAGAAAACTATACGCTCGCCAAACAGAAAAAGGACTTGAAACAATTAGAGCGCGAACGCGAAAACCATCGACAAACTTCTGAGGAATTGTCCCGTCGATACGAAAAGTGTATCGATAACAATAAGAAATGAAGCGTCTCAGTAAGGCCGAAAGTTCCCTTCGGTCCATATCTCGATGTTCATAAAGTCCGCCACCGTTAAAAGGGGAAACAGCCTGTCCATTCCGGCTTGGGCAACGTCACCTCCACCGTTTTGTTGGGCTCGTATGTACCAGAAATAAGCCATTGCGTTGTTCTGCCGGAAATTGTTCCCGATTTCGAGGCGGCGCGCGACCTTCAACTGGGCGGCGAGGTCGCCCTTGTGGGCTTTAGCCACGAGCCCCGACTGAAAACCTATGCCTTCGGGATAGCGTTTTTTCCATTCTCGGCGCTCTTTCTCCCAGTGTATTTCCTTGATTTTGAAGTTTATGAAACCGTTAAGAATATCATAATTCACATTGTCGGGATGCCGTTCAAGCAGCGTTTCATACTCGCGCCCCATGACGCGTATTTCCTCAACGGTGGCCGCATGGAGCTTCTTTGCCCAGGAAAGTCCATCTCGTAGCGCCTTGGCTTCCGGCACGGGTTCGCCATTGTCTTGAACGCAGTTGATAATGCCCCGGACATAGGGGGGGAAGTCATTTTCATCAACAAATATAAAAGCCGGAATGCGCATTTGATGATGCAGGTGTTCAAGGTCTTGTTTTGTCAGCAGTGGGGCCATTGCCTTTCGGTAAGGACATAACCTTTTTTGAATTTCCGGTGTAGAACTATCTTTGATTGATATTATTTCCTGGGCGTCCAGACCCGTCGTCATTTCATAAATTTCATTGATGAGTTGTCCGGATCGTTCAAGATCATTTTGGGCAATTGCTTTTTTGGCCTTTTCTACAAGAACCGAAACGGGCGTCAGGGCGGGATCATCGGCGACGACATCGTTTGATGATAGGAACAGAACCGTTAACAGAAAAAAGAAGATACGTAACATTGTGATCCTGTTGTGACTGGTGGTGACAATCCAATAACGGGCCATAAAATGGAAATAGCCTTCTCAATACATACGATATTTCTTTTCAAGCAAGCTTTCGCGCCCAAAACCAGGCTGACGGACATTGTTCAAAAGGCATTATCGACTGTACGGTGCGCTCGTTCGATTCCCGAAGGCATGCGTCGATAAAATGTCCATTGTTTGATTCGTTTGCTCTCTACCAGGCCTGCATCAACTAGTTGCTTCATGTGACGAGATACGGTCGGCAAGCTGAAATCCAGTTTTTCGGCAATACGTGAACCGCACACACCGTCAACTTCCAAGTCGCCGAACTTTTGAGCAGGGAAATGCGCCTCTGGATCCTTGAGCCATGCAAGGATTTTCAGCCGGGGTTTACTGGCTAGTGCACTGAATATGTTTTTTGCATCTTCCATTTGCTTGCTTGGGTTCCCTATATTAAGTATGTTAGCTTATTAGCTAAGTATATTCTATTCACGAGAATAATATCCGCAAAGCTTTTGGTCAACACGGAGATTGATATGACATCTGAGGTGTTCGGAATGGTGTTGGGGGCAGCCATCCTTCATGCTGCGTGGAACACGTTGGTCAAAGTGAATATTGACCGGTTTGTCATGGTCGCGGTCATGATAATAAGTCAACTCGTGATTGCTTTGTTGGCTCTTCCATTTGTGGAAATTCCCCCGGCGGCATCATGGCCATACATTTGGGCTTCAACCGCTCTACACACTGCCTACTTTGTCTTTCTCATAATGTCCTACCGCTATGGCGACTTGAGCCATGTCTATCCTATTTCCAGAGGTTCTGCGCCTCTCATTGTAGCATTTGTATCTGTTGTATATGTCGGCGAAATATTGAGCCGTCAGGCAACGCTATCGATTGCTCTTATCGCGCTTGGTATTATGAGCCTTACTTTGACACGCGGCGCAAGTGGATTTAGGGAACCCAAAGCCATCTTTTATGCTCTCGGAACAGGCGTCTTCATAGCCGGGTATACAGTTGTAGATGGGCTAGGTGCCAGACTTGCAGACAGCGCCCATAGCTACGTCGTTTGGCTTAACATTTTCAATGGAATTCCAACACTCGTATTGGCACTTTATCTGAGAAGGGGGCGGTTCTTTTTACAGGCCCAGGCATCTTGGAAACCAGCAGTGCTTGCGGGCGTTGTTTCGCTCCTTGCTTATTGGATTGTCATCTGGGCAATGACCATGGCCCCACTCGCATTGGTATCTGCAATTCGCGAAACAAGCATGGTTTTTGCACTGCTCTTCGGCGTCTTCTTCCTAAAGGAACGACTCAATCTCGTGCGGGCGGCATCGACCGCCCTTACTTTGCTCGGTGCCGTGATTCTCAAGTTGAGCAGATGAGTTACTGATATGGGGGAAATCGGAAAAATCGACGCAGGCCGCCTTAAAACAAGCTGGCAGTTGAACCTTCCCGAACCTCTATCAAACCTATTCGACGGTGACGCTCTTCGCCAGATTGCGCGGCTGGTCGACGTCGGTGCCTTTGATGACGGCGGTATGATAGGCCAGAAGCTGCACCGGGATGGCGTAGAGGATCGGTGTAACAAAGGGATCGACCACCGGTAAGGCGACGCTTGCCGCCGCTAGTCCGCCCAAATCCTTGACCCCTTCGGTGTCGCTCATGAAAATGACTCTGCCGCCACGGGCAATCACTTCCTGCATGTTCGAGGCGGTCTTCTCGAACAGGTTATCCTTCGGCGCGATAACGATGACCGGCACACCGTCGTCGATCAGGGCGATGGGGCCATGTTTCATTTCACCGGCGGCGTAGCCTTCGGCGTGGATATAGGAAATTTCCTTGAGTTTTAAGGCCCCTTCCAGGGCAATCGGGTAACTGACACCGCGGCCAAGGTAAAGCACGTCGCGAGCCCCGGCTATTTCGTGGGCCAGTTCGCGTAAAGCCTCGTCGTGATTAAGCACTTCGGCGGCGCGGGCCGGAACTTCCGCCAGCGCGCCGACCAGATCCGCAGCGGTCTCGCTATCCATGGTTCCCTTGGCCCGGCCCAGGGCAATGGTCAGGCAGGCCAACACGGTCAATTGAGTGGTGAACGCCTTGGTCGAGGCGACGCCGACTTCCGGCCCGGCGTAGGTCTGCAACACGGCGTCGGATTCCCGGGCGATGGTGCTTTCGGGCACGTTGACGATCGACAGAATTTTCTGGTTCTGGGTCCGCGCATAGCGCAGTGCGGCCAGGGTATCCAGGGTCTCGCCCGACTGCGAGATGAACAACGCCAGGCCATTTTCCGGCATGGCGGCGGCGCGATAGCGAAATTCGGAGGCGACATCGACCTCGACGGGCAAGCGGACCAGACCTTCGATCCAGTACTTGGCGACCAGGGCCGCGTAAGACGACGTGCCACAGGCGATAATCGTCACCTTGCTGACGGTGGCAAGATCAATGCCGAGATCACCCAGCGAGACTTCCCGCGTCGACGGGTTGACGTAAGAATGCAGGGTGTCGCCGATGACCTGCGGTTGCTCGTAAATTTCCTTGAGCATGAAGTGGCGGTAGCCGCCCTTGCCGACCGTCGCCCCGGAAAGCTCGGTCAGCCGGACAAGGCGCTCGATTTGCTGATCGTCCTCATCGAACACCGTGGCACCGGCAGAAGTAATGACCGCCCAGTCGCCGTCTTCCAGATACATGATCTTCTTGGTCAGTTGGGCCAGGGCCAGGGCGTCGGAGCCTAAGAACATCTCGCCCTCGCCAAAACCGATGGCCAGCGGCGTGCCGCGCCGGGCGGCGATCATCAGGTCCGGCTCGCCGCTAAATAAAATACCCAGCGAGAACGCCCCGCGCAGGCGTTTCAGGGATTTGGCCGTGGCGACCCTGGGGCTGTCGCCGGCATTCAGGTAAGCCGTGATCAGATGGGCGACGACTTCCGTATCGGTCTGCGAGGCCAACACTGCGCCGCTCGCCATGACCTCGTCTTTAAGCTCCTGGAAATTCTCGATAATACCGTTGTGGACAATAACCACCTTGTCGGTGGCGTGGGGGTGGGCGTTTTCCTCGTTCGGCACACCGTGGGTCGCCCAGCGGGTATGGCCGATGCCGGTGGTCCCTGCCAAAGGCTCAACCTGCAGGCGTTTCTCCAGATTGATCAGCTTGCCTTCGGCGCGGCGGCGTTCGATGCCGTTCTCGGTTAATGTCGCAATGCCAGCCGAATCATAGCCCCGGTATTCGAGTCGCTTAAGGCCGTCGAGAAGCACCGGTGCCGCCGCGCCCTTGCCGATGATGCCGATAATGCCGCACATTATTTTTTCTTCTTTGTTTTATTAGCGCGATTGGTTTTGGCCCAGCCATCGATCTGCCGATAGGCTGCCCGGGTAACGCCAAGAGCGTCCGCATCGACATCTTCACTAAGCGTCGATCCGGCCCCGACGACGGCCCCCTGCCCGATGGTAAGCGGTGCCACCAGCGCCGTGTTAGAGCCGATAAATGCACCCTTGCCGATGATCGTCTTGAATTTGGAAAAGCCATCGTAATTGCAGGTGATGGTACCGGCACCGATGTTGGCCGCTTCGCCGACGTGCGCGTCACCGATGTAGGACAGGTGCGAAACCTTGGCCCCGGCCTCGATCACGGCGTTTTTGATCTCGACGAAATTGCCGACTTTCGCGCCCTCGCCGAGTGTTGTTCCGGGCCTAAGCCTGGCGAACGGTCCGACACTGGCTTTCGCACTGACTGTGACCCCTTCTAGATGGCAAAAGGCGTTGATCGTCGCGCCCTCGCCGATGCTGACGCCCGGGCCTATAAAAACATTCGGGCCGATTGAAACATCGGTGCCAATTTTCGTATCATAACTTAGAAAAACAGTCGTCGGGTCGATCATGGTGACGCCGTTATCCATCGCTTCCAGGCGCAGTCGATCTTGCAGAATAGCTTCGGCCTCGGCCAGATCGGCACGACTGTCGATGCCGATCAATTCGTCCGGATCGCTTTCCGATACGGCGCAGGCAAGGCCATCAGCGCGGGCGATGGCAATAATATCGGTCAGATAATATTCACCCTTGGCATTGTCACTGCCAACCCGGTCAAGCAGGCTCCACAGCACCTTGCCATCGATGGCCATGACGCCGGAATTGCAAAGGCCTATTTCGAGTTGCTCCTCGGTGGCGTCTTTGGCCTCAACAATAGCCTCCAACTCACCGCTCTCGGCGACTACCAAACGGCCATAAAGACCAGGGTCATCGGGCCTGAAGCCCAACACCGCCACGGCCGCGCCCTCATCACGCACGTCTAGAAGCCTGTCCAGGGTCGGTAACGTAATCAAAGGGTCGGCACCGAAAATCACCAGCACGTCGCCATCAAAGTCGCCGATGATGTCACGCGCCGCGAGAACTGCGTGCGCCGTGCCCAGGCGTTCGGACTGCACCGCCGTGGGGAACGGTGAGACTGCTTCGGTTACCGCGTCCATGAAATCGCCGACGACGACGCAGACGTTTTCCGGCTCCAACCCGGCGATGGTTTCCATCAGATGAGCGATCATCGGCCGCCCGGCCAAAGGATGCATGACCTTGGGCAATTTTGATTTCATGCGTGTGCCAAGCCCGGCGGCAAGCACGATGACGGCGATTTTTGGCGTGGTCATATGGTTGGTTTTGCCCTAAAAGTGCGTCGGTATTGAGGGTTTCGAGTGGAACTTGCCACATGGCGAGAACCCCGCCAAGTCAAAGATTGTTACGGAGTTTTGCAATGAATAATAATAAGCGGGTCAAAGCCGTCTTGTTCGACCTGGACGGCACCCTGATCGACAGCGCGCCGGACCTCCACGTCGCCGCCAACAAACTGCTGGCGGAAGAGAACCGCCGGGCCGTAACCCTTGCCGAATTGACCGACATGATCGGCGACGGCGTGCCGAAACTCATCGAACGCGCCTATGAAGCCACCGGTGCGCCGGTTCCCGAAGGCACCCTTGAGGCCTTGACCAAGCGCTATCTTGAATTTTACGAACCTCACTGCGCCGACCTGACCGTCGCCTTCCCCGGCACCACCGCCTGCCTGAAACAACTGCAGGGCGCGGGCTATGCCTTGGCTGTGTGCACCAACAAGCCTTACGTCGCAACCCTGGAAATTTTGAGCGGTCTCGGCCTTGCGAAATTTTTCACGGTGGTCATCGGCGGCGACACCCTGCCCGGTATCAAGAAGCCCGACCCGCGTCATTTGCTGGCGGCGCTGGACAAGCTGAGGTTGGCTCCTGATCAGGCGGTGATGATCGGCGACAACGCAAACGACGTCAACGCCGCCAAAGGGGCCGCTATTCCGGTCATCGTCTGCCGCTTCGGATACACCAAGGGTCCGGCGGAAAATCTTGGCGGCGATCTGATTATCGATCATTTCGACGACCTGAAGGACACCTTGGAGAAACTTGGCACCGCTTGACAACAAGGGACCGGCAACCCTATACCTCGGCCACCTTATAAAGACCTAAGGGCGCGTAGCTCAGCGGGAGAGCACTCGCTTCACACGCGAGGGGTCACTGGTTCAATCCCAGTCGTGCCCACCACAAAACCTCAGCCCTCTGGCTGGGGTTTTTTGGTGATAGGCACGACGTTACTTTAATTGAATGCAAGCCGCACGGCGGCTTGGCCCGTGCCCACCACAAAACCTCAGCCCTCTGGCTGGGGTTTTTGGGTGATAGGCACGAGGCATTCGTTTAGGGTCGTTGCGAGTTGGAATTTATGATAAAAATGTACGGGTATGGAAAGCCAGGACAGAGATAAAACGCAGACGCTTGAAAGTGCCGTGCGGCATCACAATGCCGGCCGCCTGTCTGAGGCAGATGGCATTTATCAGCACATATTAAAGGCTGATCCAAATAACGCCGACGCCTTGCATCTGCTGGGTGTTCTCAACCATCAAACTGGGAAATCAGACGTTGCCGTCGGTTTGATTTCAAAAGCCCTGGCCATTAACCCCGCATATGCCGAGGCGCACAGCAGCCTTGGTGCCATTTACCGCAGTTTAGCGAAACTTGACGAGGCCGTGGCCTGTTATAAAAAGGCGCTCAGCGTCAATCCCGATTACGGCGATGCCCACTATAACCTTGGCAATGCCTTGCTGGAGCTGGGCCAATTGGATGAGGCCGTCTGCTACTTTCAAAAAAACCTCAGCCTGACCCCCGACAATGCCAAGGCCCATCACAATCTTGGCAATGCCTATAAGGAACTTGGACGGGTCGATGAAGCCATGCAGTGTTGCCTCAGGGCGGCCGCCAGCGATGCCAATTACGCCGAGGCCTATAGCAATCTGGGTATCCTTCAATTGCTGAGTGGGGATTTTCTCAATGGCTGGGAAAACTATGCCCGACGCTGGCAAACGGTGGATTTTTCCAAGTCCCGACGGGCCTACCAGCAACCCTTATGGGATGGCCGTGATTTTCACGGTAAAACCCTGCTGCTTTATCCTGAACAGGGCCTTGGTGATTTTATCCAGTTCGCCCGTTATGTCCCCATGGTTGCCCAGAAAGGCGGCAATGTTACGCTCGAAGTCCCGAGCGCGCTTTATCACTTGTACGCACACTTAGAAGGTGCCGACGTCGTCGTGCAAACGGGTCAGTCTCCCGGCCCCTTCGATTTGCACGCCCCGCTCATGGACATTCCAGGACTGCTTGGCACGACGCTGCAAACCATTCCGCCATGGCAAGGCCACTTGCAGGTTCCTGGCGACCTTGTTGAAAAATGGAAAACCCGTCTTGGCGCATATCGAGGCTTGCGCGTCGGCATGGTTTGGGCCGGAAACCCCGGCCACAAAAATGACATCAGGCGCTCTATCGAACCCTCATTGTTGAAGCCGCTATGCCACCTGAACGATGTTAAAATCTTCAGTTTACAGGTTGGCCGGGACGGGGAAGTCGTCGAAAATTTTGACTCTAATGTCATCGACCTGTCGGCGGATTTGACATCGTTTTCAGAAACTGCGGCGGCAATGATGAACCTCGATCTTATTATTTCCGTTGATTCGGCACCGGCTCATCTGGCCGCGGCCTTGCGGCGTCCCATATGGACATTGCTGCCATTTGCACCCGATTGGCGCTGGCTGCTGGAGCGTGACGACAGCCCCTGGTATCCGGACATGCGCCTGTTCCGGCAAAACAGGCGCGACGATTGGCAGGCGGTCATTGAGCGCGTCGGCCTGGAACTTGTGACGTTAGCTGAAAACGCCCAGCATTAGTTTTTTCAACGCTGCAACACCAATGTCCGCCAGCCCTTAATGTGATAGGACCGCAGCAGCCTGAAGCCCTGACGATAATAGGCGGCGTAAACGCGGTTGGCGTCGGCTTCAAGAAACCCGCCAAGGATGACGATGCCGCCGCCCTTGCTGGCACGCCTTACATTGGTGCCCACTTTCTTCGCCATTTGGCAAAGCGGATTGGCAAGAATGTTCGATACAATCAAATCATAAGGGCCATTTTGTTTGACCCCTGGAGAATGATAACCGTTAGATCGCGACACCCGAACCAATGGCATGACGCCGTTGCGCCGCACGTTCTCACGGGCCACCAGAACCGCGTTGTTATCCACGTCCATGGCCCGCACAGGGCGCGCCCAGGCCTTGGCGATGGCAATAGCGAGAATGCCCGAACCGCAACCCATATCCAGAGGCTTGCGAAACGTCCGCCGACCGACAAGGTCGCTAAGTGCCAACAGGCAGCCCATAGTCGTGGCGTGTTCGCCCGAGCCGAAGGCCCTGCCGGGATTAAGACAGATCGGAATACGACCGCTCGGCAGCGTCAAATCGTAATGGGTGCCATAGATAAAAAACTTGCCGGCATCGGTCGGCGGGAACATGCGCAAGCTGTCGGCAACCCAATCACGCGGGGCGACCGGAATAACCGTAACTTCGGGAACGGGGATGGAAAATTCACCGGCGACGACACTCATGGCGGCGGCCAGTGCGGCCCCTTCGGGTTTGTACTGGGTAAACCCTTCGATTCGCCATTCGCCTTCACTATCGGTGGCAAACCAGGAAATCGTTTCGCAGAACGGATCGAGCGCTTGCTCGAAAGCGTTAACGCTTGCCGCCGTCGCGGCAACCTCAACGCGCCAAAGATCTGCTGGATTTTTGCTCATCAGGAAAGTGTATGGGGGAGGCCGCCTTTCGGCGCAACTGAATTCGCCGTTTGCTTGCTGGCACAGAATCGTTTTCTGTCTGCTTCATCTCCAATCAACTGGTTTGTTGCTTGCTCCAATCGTTCAATTCGCGTGATAACTTCAGCAAAATGTCTTCGCCTTCATCAATATGAGAATACAACGACATCGTTCGCAACCGGCCCTCTAGGCAGTGAGCACATTTCAGCAAGGTTTTTGCCCCACCCCAGGCACAAAACTCCGCACACTCCCCCGATTCATTTTGAGTCTGAGACCAAAATTTTACAGCCTTTTTCCACTCTCCGGCGGAAAGCGCGTCTATGATTTCTTGATCCATACCCAGTGGGAACCAGCTTGTATTTATAGGTTTTTATAGTATTCACAAATGCTACTTGTGAAATAAACACCCCGCAACCTATGCATTTGCATAGGTTGTATTAACGACGCCTCTATTCTAGTGCTTGGCTTTGATAAAGATACTGGTGGAAAGAACGCACATTATGAACCAGTTGCAAACTTCACTGAAACAGGCAAGGAACGCAAATGAGGCCTGGCGGCTGATAGCCGACTTCCTTTCGCGTATTTCCGACATCTCAAACAGGCATATGATGTGGACTTTCGACGGTTCAGGTAAACAAAATGCCATTCACTCTTATGGCGACTCACAGAACGATCAAAAAAGTTCACCTACAAAAAATAACGGCACACATTATGTGTGGTTGTTTTTCGACCTTCTGCAAACGGCTCCCCTAAATAACAATTCGACTGGTCGCCTCACGCCTATTGGTAACATCCTGCTTTCTGCTCTCAACCACATCATGACATTAAAGCAACAAGAAAGAGCCCTTCAAGCCGGGATCACGGCAAGAGAACGCGAAACGCTGTCACTATTAGCGAAGGGCTTACGAAATGATACAATCGCCTATCGTATGGGAATTAAACGAGTCACCGTAAGCCTGCATATTTCAAATGCCCGGCGAAAACTGGATTCAACGACCCGTGAACAAGCCGTCGCTCGTGCCGTTCACATGGGTATCATCAAACCGTAGGGATGCGCACCAAGCGGAAAATCAGGCGACGCTTCGCTTGTGGGCCGGGGCGGAACTGGGAATGAAATCACCGTATTTGTCGCCCGGGTCACTGACCAACTGTTGGCTTTCGGCCTCGCGATTGCGCTTCGCCCCTTGTTCGAGTTGACGCAGGGTTTCCCGACTTGTCTGACGGGCCCGTTTCAATTCCTGAACTTCCTTTTGCAGGGTCACCAGTTGGCCGTCCTTATCGTCCAGATTGACGCGAATCTGTTTAACGTAGGTTTTCAGGAATTCTTCGTTCTGGCCGTTGATACGACGCAACGCCTCGGCTCCGACGATGACCGCCGAGACCGACAACAAAAATGCCGCTACTGATAAAAATAAAGCCATTCTGGCCCTCCTTCTTACAAGGAGGTAAGGCTAATCATCGTTTCTCAACAAATAGTTAAGGCCTCACGTTTGTTCGACAAATCCGGCCATCACTTTTTTGGTTCCGGCCTTCTCGAAAGCGATTTCCAACTTGTCGCCGTCTATGGCCAGAATTGCACCGTAACCGAATTTCTGATGAAACACCCGCTGACCAAGCTTAAGGCTGTCGGCATCTATGTCGCTGCCGCCAGTCTTCTGCCCGGACCAACGTCCCGGTTGTTCAGAAAAGCTGCTACGACGGCGGTGGCGCTGTCGTGTGGTGTCGAAGAAAGCCCCCCGATCGTCGGAGCCAGCGGACACGCCGCCAGTGCCATAAAGGCCCTGATCGGCCGACTGGGCGACATTTTCCGGCGGCAACTCGTCGATAAAGCGCGACGGAATCGCCGATTGCCAATTACCGTAGATACGCCGGTTGGCGGCAAAACTGATCATCGCGCTTTTTCGTGCCCGGGTCAGGCCGACATAAGCCAGGCGGCGTTCTTCCTCCAGCGCCGAAGAACCGCCTTCATCGAGGGCCCGCTGATGGGGGAACAAGCCTTCCTCCCAACCGGGCAGGAATACGGTGTCGAATTCAAGTCCCTTGGCACCGTGCAAGGTCATCAGGGTGACCTTGTCCTGAGACGTTGATTCCTCGTTCTCCATAACCAGTGAGACATGTTCAAGGAAGCCTTGCAGGTTCTCAAAATCTTCCATGGCGGTGAGCAGTTCTTTTAGGTTCTCGAGCCGCCCTTCGGCTTCCGGGGCTTTGCTCATTTTCCACATGGCGGTGTAGCCGGATTCATCCAGCACCTGACGGGTCAGATCGACATGATCGACCTCTGCCGCCAGCGTCCGCCAGCGTCCGAAATCGTTCAGCAATTCCCGCAATGTCGTGCGCGCCCTGGCCCGCAGTTCGTCAGTTTCAAGGAGCTTGTGAACGGCCACGACCATAGGAATGCGTTCGGCGCGGGCATAGATGTTGATTGTTTGAATGGTCGTGTCGCCCAATCCGCGTTTCGGGGTATTGACGATTCGCTCGAAAGCCAAATCGTCGTCCGGTTGCGAGATCACCCGCAAGTAGGCAATGGCGTCGCGGATTTCCAGGCGCTCGTAAAATCTGGCCCCGCCGATAATGCGGTATGGTAGCCCTAAGGTAATCAGGCGCTCTTCGAATTCGCGGGTCTGAAAACCGGCCCGCACCAGTACCGCCATCTCATTTAACTTATGGCCCCTGTTTTGCTGTGCCTCGATTTCATCGCCGACGATGCGAGCCTCCTCGACACCGTCCCAAACACCGCGGACACCGACCTTCTCGCCCTCATTCAAATCGGTCCACAAGGTCTTGCCCAAACGGCCCTCGTTGTGCGCGATCAAGCCGGAGGCGGCGGCCAGAATATGCGGAGTCGAGCGGTAATTACGTTCCAGCCGAACCACCTTGGCACCGGGGAAATCGGTCTCAAAACGCAGGATGTTGCCGACTTCCGCGCCGCGCCAGGAATAGATCGACTGGTCGTCGTCACCAACGCAGCAGATGTTCTTGTGGCCTTGCGCCAACATCCGCAGCCACAGGTACTGGGCGACGTTGGTGTCCTGATATTCGTCGACCAGAAGGTAGCGGAACTTGCGTTGATATTCTTGCAGCACCGATGGCTGGGCCTTGAACAGCTCCAGACACAGCAACAGCAAATCACCGAAATCTGCGGCGTTCACCGTCTGTAATCTGTCCTGGTATTCGCGATAAATAAGCACCGCCTTACCATCGGCGCTGTCTGAGCCTTCGGCGTCACTGACCGCGTCCGGCATCAGGCCGCGGTCCTTCCAGCGTTGAATAAGATTGGATATGACCCGCGGCGGCCAGCGTTTTTCATCGATGTTGTGGGCTTCGACCAATTGCTTGAGCAGACGCACCTGATCGTCCTGATCGATAATCGTGAAATTTGATTTAAGGCCCACCGCCTCGGCATGGCGGCGCAGGATGCGTGCCGCCAGGGCATGGAATGTCCCGATCCACCAGCCCTCGGTCGTTCGCCCGAGCAGGCTGCCGACACGGTTCTGCATCTCGCGCGCCGCCTTGTTGGTAAAGGTCACCGCCAGAACTTCCCACGGGGCCGCCTTGCCCTGCATCAGGATATGCGAGAGTCGCGTCGTCAGAACCCGGGTCTTGCCGGTTCCGGCACCGGCGAGAACCAGCACCGGGCCATCGACGGCCTCAACCGCGTCACGCTGGCTTTCGTTCAGGCCTTCAAGATAGGCAGCCGGGACGGCGGCCGGAGTCGGGCCTGGGTTTTCTTGGGGCGCTTCATTGGCCGGATCATGGGAAAGGTCGAAGGGGTCAGACATCCAGGATATATAACCCGCCCCCGCCGTGAATAGAAGCCGCAACCTGAAGCTTATTTATTGCCAAGGATTAAACAGCGCCCCAAGAAAGCTTCCTTACGCCGTGCTGGCGGCGATTACCTTGGTCAGGTTGAACAATTTTTTGCGGACCTTCGGATCGACAATCTTGTAATAGGCACGGACCAGTTCCAGGGTTTCCCGGCGAGCCAGCGGATCGCCTTCGTGTTCGGTCGCTTCGCCGGGGGCAGGTGCGATACGGCGCCCCTGGGTGGCTTTGGTCTGCTCATTCATCTCTTCAAAAAAGTAAGACACCGGCACGTCCAGCACTTGTGCGAATTCATAGATCCGCGAGGCACTGACCCGGTTGGCCCCGCGCTCATATTTTTGGATTTGCTGGAAAGTCAGATTGACCGCGTCGCCGAGCTTTTCCTGGGAAATCCCCAACAAAGTCCGGCGCAGGCGTAACCGCTGACCAACATGAATATCGACGGCACGGGGGATGCCAATCAGGGCGGCATCGGCTTTCGGTGCGCGCGGTTTACGTTTTTTAACGGCGGATATCTTGTTCATGAAACGGTTTCCTTTTGGTTCGATGAGCGGGCAATTGAATGAAACGGCCCCTGTCGGAAATCGCAGAATTGGTTCCCGCCAGAGTTGAAAGAAATACGGTAATGCCCTTGCACGTCGTTGTAAATTGGGCACATTTTTGACAAGAATAAGGAAAACGTGTAAGCCTGTAATGGTGCAAAAATGTTCCATCACACAACCTACGGACAAGTTATATGCAGGCCGACAATTCTTTAGCATCGACATTTGAAATTCTTAAAGCCGTCTTCTCTTTTAAACGTCTTGCGGAAACGGGAAGTATTAACAAGGCGGCGAAAGCGCTGGACGTGTCGCGACACACGCTCAGAAGGCATATTCAAGTATTAAGACATCTCAACGACGACCCCCTCTTTCAGTTGAGCGGCGGTGTCCAACAGTTGACGAACGCAGGGAACAGCTTGAATGAACGCATCAACCCGCTTTTCAGAACTGTTTCACAACTTCTCAACGAGGCCGCGTCATCCGAAAATCTGGATATATCGACCGATGACCTTAAGTATTTTTCTCAGCGTCACAGCTTGATGGACATCGATGCAAACGTACCGCTCATAAGCAAGGCATACAAAAGCTGGATGGCCTCGGGCGGCAAAATAAACGTCGAGCCCTTTTCCCTCTTACGGCCCTGGATACTGACTTATCGGGAAACCAAACAAGGCTGGATATGTATCCATGTTGGTGAAAAGTCGTCTTACGCAACCTGGATGGGCGCTGATTGGGCGGCGAGTGCGATCGGTCGCTCCAGTGAGACCGATGTAACGGGAGAAAAATTCTCTCGCACGGCCAGTGAAGGATACTACAACGTGATGCTTTGGGGCAGCCCACGATTGGAACATGTGACCACTAAAATTGCTCGAAACGATACCGGCAAACAAGAATGGGTGTCCTACCAACGCCTGTTACTGCCCTGCGTTTTGCCAGAGGGCGATAGGGTTCTGGCATCAATCGCCGCCAGAACAAACAATGTTTTGATCAAGTCTCAACGGGGCAAGAAAAAGATCAAGATGCACGCTGACCTACTTATGGAAGGTGAGATAGATTTATGAATAATGATCTGGAAATCGCAAAATTCATCGCTGCCATCAACACCCTGGTTGAAGAACACGGCATCAGAATCACCTACGAGAATGATTTCCACGCCTTTAAAAAAACCCGCGCCGCGATACGGCAGGATCCTTATTTTCCGGCCTTTGACCCCGACCAATCCGACCTGGACAATAATAATGCGATTTGGTTGCACGGCACCTTCGGCGGCAAAACGGTACAGCTTCAGGCGATGCGATTGCTGAATATTGAAAATTCCCTTGCAGAACACTTCAAAGAGGAAATTGGCGATTACGCACTTCCCGATGGGGAGGTCGATCTTGAAAAATCTGTCGTTGATCAGGCTCCTATCTCTCAAGAGATTCGGGGGCGTGTTTGTTATCATGGAGAGTTCTGGCTAGCCCCGGAGTATCGCGGCAGCGGTCTTACCGGCATCATGCCAAGGATGATGCTCTTGCTGGGGCATCTGGCTTGGCGTCCCGATTATATTTTTGGGCTACAGGGTATGAAACATTCATACCGGGGGCTCGGCATCAAAGAGGGCTACGTACACACTGACATGCGCGGCGTGTGCTGGCAGTTTCACGACGGGACGCTCTTGAATGAAGCCCTCGTCTGGATGACCCATAAAGACCTTATCTATCTACTGCGGCACGCGCCGGAGGAGGTCTTTTCCGAAATTGAATCCCTTAAAATCCCTGCCCGAAAGGGCAAGGTGGCGAAGCTGATCCATAGCAGATAACCATTAATTACTTGCCCCTGGCCGCTCTCAAAAGCGCAATGACGGACACGGTGAAGCCTGTCTGATATAATGCCTTTGCCAACATCCGGAGGTTTACGTGCATGCCGGCAAGAGTGACTTTGTTTTTTGTGCGGACGCAGGCCTTGCTGCTGTGCGCCCTACTCGGCCTTGCGGCCTGTTCGACGGCACCATTGCCGCCGCCCGCCGCCGTCCCGGAAACCGCATCCGCACCCTTTGATTCTGTCTTTTCCGCCGTCGTCGGCGTCTATGCCGAAATCCCGGCAGATGCCCGCTCGGCAGATATTCTGGGGGTGCGCCGCGAGGGTAGCGGTGTTTTGATTGATGACGACGGGTTGATTTTAACCATCGGCTACCTGATTATCGATGCCGAAAGCATCGTCATTGTCGGGCCTGACGGCGAGCAAATTCCGGCCGATGCGCTGGCCTACGACGACACCACCGGCTTCGCCCTGATCCGCGCCCGAAAGCCCGTGGCTGCGCGGGCCCTGAAGCTCGGTTCTTCAAGAAATTTGAGCGAAGGAGCGCCGGTCCTTGCCGTCAGTTATAGTGGCCGGATCCCCATCGTCGCGGCCCAGGTCGTGGCCCGCCGCTGGTTTGCCGGATACTGGGAATACTTGCTGGAAAATGCCATTTTCACCATGCCTGCGCATCAGGAATTCGGCGGCGCGGCGCTGATCGACAAAAACGGCGAACTGGTCGGCATCGGTTCGCTGATGGTTAACGACGCGATTGTTCAGGAACGCCCGGTGATTGGCAATATGTTCGTTCCCATCGATAGTCTGAAACCGATCCTCGCCGATCTTATTGCCACCGGGCGGCGCAAACCGCCGGTGCCGCCGTGGCTGGGAGTCTATACGGACGAGGCCCGGGGCCGGGTCTACATCACCAATGTCCGTGCCGGCGGTCCGGCCGAACAGGCTGGCCTTAAGAAAGGCGACATCATCATCGGCGTCGGCGGCAAGCGAATCGGCACCATGGTTGAATTTTTCCAAAAAGTACGGCTTCAGGGAAGTGCCGGAAGCCAAATCCACCTGGACGTCCTGCCCATCGACTCGAAAAACCTGTCGATCAAGCAAATCAGTGTCAAATCCCTCGATCGTAACGATTGGCTGGAAATGAACTAGGCAGCCGGACACAAGAATGCTCAAATATGGCGATCTTCACAGCCGCGCCGCTAGAAGGGGGAGATATGCTTACCTACCTGACGCTGATTTTCTGCTGCCAGCTACTCGGCGAACTGTTTATAACGGCGACGGGATTACCCGTTCCAGGTCCTGTCGTCGGCATGGTCCTGCTGTTCACCGGATTGTTGATTAAAGGCTCGATTCCAGACGATCTCGGTATGGTTGGCGACACTCTTATCAAAAATCTCTCGTTACTGTTCATCCCGGCCGGTGTCGGCGTCATGCTGCATGCCAAGCTCATTGGCCGTGAATGGATGCCGATCTCGGTTGCCCTCATTGCCAGCACGGCCCTGACCATCGCGCTAACCGCTATCGTCATGGTCTGGCTGACCCCGGCAAATAAAAGGGAGGAGCGGTAATGCAGAACATCGGAGACATCTGGGTTTATCTGAGTTCCAGCCCCCTGCTTCATTTGACGTTAACCCTGGTTGCCTACCAGGTCGGCTCTTTCATCTACCAGCGTGGCCAGCTAAACCCACTGCTTAACCCGGTACTGTTTTCGGTTGTTATCATCGTCATTGTGCTGATCGCCACCGGCACCAGATACGAAACCTATTTCGAAGGTGCGCAATTCGTCCACTTCCTGCTTGGCCCGGCAACGGTTGCCCTGGCGATCCCTCTGTATCGTCAATTCGACAAGGTCAGACGCTCCGCCGTGGCCCTGCTGGTGAGCATTGTCACCGGGTCGCTTACGGCGTCGGCGTCGGCGGTCGCCATTGCCTGGGTTCTCGGCGGATCGAAAGAAGCCCTTGTCTCTTTGGCTCCCAAGTCGGTGACCACGCCTGTCGCCATGGGAATTACCCAACAGCTCGGCGGGCATCCCTCGCTGACCGCCGTTCTGGTCATCGCCACGGGCATTCTTGGGGCCATGATCGGGCCGCATATCCTTAACCTTCTACGAATCACCGATTGGGCCGCCAGGGGAGTCGCGCTGGGCACCGCCAGTCACGGAATAGGGACCGCCCGGGCGATGCAAATTAATGAGGTCGCAGGCGCTTTTTCCGGCCTCGCCATGGGATTGAATGCGTTGGCTACAGCAATGCTGCTGCCTTTGTTCTGGCACTTGTTCTTTGCCAATTAACGGATAGGGTCAGTGACCGCGTTCTTCCCGGCGGTTATCGAGCAAGGCCCTGTTGTAAGCGCTCATCACCCGGCCTTCGCGGACACAGCCGAGGAATTTCATCGTCTCGTGATCCTCGACGACGGCGATATATTCCTCGCCATTGTCGCGCATCGTCGACATTGCCTCCTCCAGATCGTCGCCGGCGGCGAGCACCGGCGGATGACGGCGCGCCACGTCGCTGGCGGTAATTAATTGATCGAGTTCGGGGTCGAAAGCAAATTCGCTCATGTCGGCCAGGGTAATGGTGCCGAACAGGACGCCGTCATCATCAATGACAAAAAGCTCACCGGCATCGGATTTTTGCAGCATCAAACGGATATCCGGCAAACCGACCCCCAGGGTTACCAACTCACCGGCGCTCGATAGGATGGAGCGCACCTTTAAGGATCGCAGCAAGGCGACCTCGAGGCCATCACGAAGATCATGACCGCGCCGTTCAAGCTGCCAGGCGAAGAACGAACCGCCATGGAACTGCCGGGTAATCATCGAGGCAATAACGACGGCGACCATCAGCGCCATGGTCAGGGCGTAATCACTGGTCATTTCAAAGACAATCAGCGCTGTCGAGATCGGTGCGCCAAGCACGGCGGCGGCCATCGCCCCCATGCCCAGAATCGTATAGGCGCCAATACCCGTTGAAAGATCAGGAAACAGGCCGGTAAAAACCATCCCGTAAGCCCCGCCAAGCATTGCGCCGATGACCAGGGCCGGGGAAAACACCCCACCGCCAAATCCGAAACCGATACTGATCGACGTCGCCAGAATTTTTGCCAGGCACACTGACACCAGCAAGATCAACGGAAACGATTCCATGACGGCGGCCTCGGTGGCACCGTAACCGACCCCTAACACCTGCGGGAACCAGATCGCGATAACGCCGATCAAAGCTCCGCCGATCGCCGGTCTTAAATAGTCGGGCACCGGCAAGCGTTGGGCCAGGGTATTGCTAAGCATAATGCTTTTCATAAACGCCATCGCCGCCAATCCGGCAAGAATGCCAAGCACGACAAAGGCCGGGAATTCCCAGAACGACTCGATGATGTGCTCGGGAATAACGAAGGCCGGGAAATCGCCAAAATAGTAACGCGATATCGCCGTCCCGGTAACGCTGGCAATAACGATCGGCGCGAAGGCACTTAAAGCGTAGTGGCCGATCACCACTTCGGAAGCGAACAAGGCACCGGCAATGGGCGCGTTAAACGAGGCCGCAACCGCCGCCGCCGCCCCGCAGCCCAGAAGCGTGCGCGACACCGAGCGGCTCAAGTGCAACGAGGACGCCAACCAACCGCCGAGGGCGGCACCGAAATGGACGGCCGGACCTTCACGCCCGACCGACGCGCCAAAGCCGATTGAAACGGCGTTGACCAGTGCCGCTTTGATGCCGGTCAACCCCGACATCCGGCCACCGCGCAAGGCACCGGCCTCGATCACGTCGGCGACGCCTTCGGGACGTTTTCCCGGCATCAGATATTTTACCAGCAGACCGACGATAACCCCACCTACGGCAGGGACCACTACGATCTGCCACCAGGGCAGGCTATCAAGATGGAGAAACAGCCGCTCGCTGTCGGTCCCGAAGGCAACGTTCTGAACCAGGCCGATGGCCTCGCGAAAAACAACAACCGCGCCGCCAGCCCCGCCGCCGATCAGGAAGGCGAGAACGCTTAAGGCCATTTGACCGCTTTGGGTAAGACGGCGAAGACGGACAGTGACCCGACTGAATGAGAAGAACCGCATCGTCATGACGCAAACCCAGTACTCGACGTTAGCCCCAAGCAGGAGCAGGGAGCTTTAATTATCGAAGGATAGTTCCTTGCTGTCGACCATGGATTGGGAAACAACGCGATTACGTCCGTTACGTTTAGCCGTATACATGGCTTCGTCGGCACGCAGGATCAATTGCGAAAGGGGTTCGCCATAGCTAAATTCAGCGACACCAACGGAAACTGTGATCTGACCCATGGATTCACCCGTCTTGCGGTTCAAGACCTGCTTCTTGCCGACTTTGTTACGAATAATCTCGGCGAGTTTAACGGCGTTATCGACCCCGGTGCCCGGCAGAATGACACAGAATTCCTCGCCGCCAAAGCGGGCCGCCAGGTCCTGCCCCTTGATGCTTGAAGTCAACGTCTGGGCGAGCAATTTCAACACCTGATCGCCAATCTGATGGCCGAAGGTATCGTTGAATTTCTTGAAGTAATCGATATCGATGATGAGCAGACTCAAGAGCTCTCCATTTTCCATGGCCTGGATGGCGCAGCGACGAAGTTCGGCATCGAAAAGCTTGCGATTGGCAATGCCGGTCAGGCCATCGGTCATGGCCTCGTGTCGCATATTCTCCAAATCTTCCCGCAGACGGCCAATCTCGACCGAAGAAGCGTTGAATTTCTCCTCCAGGCTTTTGTTCTGACGTTCCATATCACGGGTCGCCAGCAAGGCATTGGTTATCACCGTCTTGATTGTTTCAGGCTCACCGCTATCGTTGATTTCACCAGAGAACGCTTCCAGCACTTTCCCGTATTCGGCAGCCCCTTCGCCGGCCAAGCCCAAATATTCAAGGATACGGGTTAATTCGGCCTCGGCATTACTCGCCGCCTCACCGATGGCCAGCGTTTCTGTTTCGAAGGTGAAAAATTTGTTGTAAATTTCCTGATTACGCGTCTCGACAAATTCCTGATCGTTGTCGATCAGGATATCGAGAGCTCTTTTCAGGTCGGGGATATGGTCGGAAAAATAATTGAACCAAACCGTGAAATTATCCGGATTCGCTGGAATCCCGTTCTTTTTCATCATTTCCAGGGCTGAATTTCCATATTCAGCAGCCTGCTCAAGCGATTCCGTATAATCCAATTGCCGCTCCAGTCTTCGTCCACACTCTTTGCAAGGAGAATAAACTTCCCGGCGTCGAGTCCAAGTAAAAAATAAGAGATGGCTGATGAACGAAACAGGAGCAATCTGCAACTAGCCGAATAATTCGGAAAGAACTTTGCCGAACCGGCCCCCAATGTTAAGTATCGGTTCTGTTCACCTGACCTTAAGCGACCCGTTAAGAATGATTGATCCAAACCAACACGATACCGCCTCGGGCCAGCCGGAATTGGCTGTCGTCGTACCCGTCCATAACGAGGCCGAGAATCTGGCCGTGTTGATTGCTGAAATTCGCGCCGCCCTGGATGTTGCCTGTGGCGATTACGAAATCATTTACATTGATGACGGCAGTTCGGACGACAGCGTTGAAAAACTACTTGATATCAAGACCGAATGCCCGCAATTGCGGGTTTTAAGCCATGCCAAATGTTGCGGTCAGAGCGCCGCCATCGTGACCGGCATCAAGGCCGCCCGGGCCCCGGTGATCGCCACCCTGGACGGCGACGGGCAAAACGATCCAGCCGATATTCCGGCTCTCTTTTTGGCTCTTAAAGGGGCTCCCGACCGCGACCGCTTACTGGTTGCAGGCCTGCGCACCAAGCGCCAGGATACCTGGATCAAGCGGTATTCATCGAAAATCGCCAATGGTGTTCGCTCCAGACTTTTGAGTGACGACACCCCTGATACCGGATGCAGCCTGAAGGTATTTACCCGCGCTGCCTTCATGGACATGCCACATTTCGACCACATGCACCGCTTCTTGCCGGCCTTGATGATCCGCCGTGGCGGCAATGTGATCTCGCTGGCCGTCAACCACCGCGCCCGCGAACGCGGTATTTCCAATTACGGCACTTGGGATCGCCTGAAAGTCGGCATTGTCGATCTGTTCGGGGTGCTTTGGCTGCTGCGCCGCGCCAGCCATCCCGAAGCCCGGGAATTAAATATAGACAATAAACCAAAGCCGCCGAAGGCCGAGTCGCGATGACGGCCAAAATCTTGTTTCGTGGTTTGATCTTAATCGCTTCACTGGTTGCCATCGGCTACGCCCTGAAAGCCAGTGGCCTTGGCTCGTCCATCGACAAGGCCTGGATCGATAGCGACATCCGTGGTCAGGGCTTCACCGGCGAGTTGTTGTTTGTCGGCGTCGGCATGTTGTTTACTGCCGTTGGCCTGCCCCGTCAGATCATCTGTTTTCTTGCCGGCTACGCTTTTGGCCTGCTTGAGGGAACGGCGCTGGCAATGTTGGCGACGCTCCTGGGCTGCGTTGGCGCCTTTTTCTATGCCCGCGTCATGGGCCGGGCGTTCGTTATCGGTCGTTTTCCCGGCAGGGTTCAACGTATCGACGACTTTCTACGCGACAATCCCTTGAGCATGACCCTGCTTATTCGCCTATTGCCCCTGGGCAGCAATGTTGTGACCAATCTGGCGGCGGGGGTATCGAGCGTCGGGGCTTTGCCTTTTTTCCTGGGCTCGGCCATCGGCTATCTGCCGCAGGCTTTCATTTTCGCCCTGGTCGGCAGCGGTTTCAGCGTCGATCCTGAATTGCGCATCGCCATCAGCGTCATCCTGTTTGTGCTATCGGGCTTCCTTGGCGTCTACCTTTTTCGCAAATACCGTCATGGCAAATCCTTCGACGAGCGGATCGAGCGCGAACTAGGCGTCGACTTAAGGGGCGGAAGCAATACCGGCGAGGCCAGTCAACCATGACCGGAAAAACTTCGCAGAGCCGTCTGTCGGCCACTGGTTATGCCCTGTTATGGACCGGATTGTGGTTGGCTATGATGGCGGTGACGCTGAAATTCCGGCCGTTTCTACCCGTCGATGAAACCCGCTATCTGGCCGTTGCCTGGGAAATGTGGCGCGACAAAAATTTCCTGGTTCCGCACCTGGGCGGCGCACCCTACAGTCACAAACCGCCCTTATTATTCTGGCTGATGCATGCCGGTTGGGCCACCTTCGGGGTCAATGAATGGTGGCCCCGGCTGGTCGCCCCCTTGTTCGGCCTGGCCAGCTTGTTCCTGACCGCAGCGCTTGCCCGGCGTCTGTGGCCGAGCCGTCAGGTCGTCGCCGTTGCAGCACCGCTGATTTTGTTCGCCTGCCTGTTCTGGACCCTGTTCACGACCCTTACCATGTTCGATATGCTGCTTGCCTTCTGCGCCCTATTGGCGATGTCAGGCATCATCCGCGCCTGGCAGAACGATAGTAGCGGCGGCTTCATCTGGCTGGCCCTGGCCATTGGCCTTGGTGTCTTGGCGAAGGGTCCGGCAATCCTGCTATCGACCCTGCCGGTCGCCCTGCTGGCCCCCCTTTGGGCACCGACGCTGAAGCCTGAAGATGCTGAGACAGCCATGTGGAGCCGAGGTTGGAAAAAATGGTACAGCGGCGTTGGCTTCGCCGTTCTCGGCGGTCTCGCCATCGGCCTGGCCTGGGCCATTCCGGCGGCGATTGCCGGCGGTGAAGAATACCGCAACGCCATCTTCTGGGGCCAATCGGCCGGGCGCATGGTTGATAGCTTCGCCCATGGCCGTCCATGGTGGTGGTTCCTCGCCGTCCTGCCCGGCCTGGTGTTGCCGTGGACGCTGTGGCCTGCTTGCTGGCGGTCGCTCCGCGGCTTGCTTGATACCCGTAAAGACAACGGCATCCGCTTCTGCCTGATCTGGTTTATCCCCGCCCTGATTACCTTTTCAGCGATCAGCGGCAAGCAATTGCATTATCTGTTGCCCGTCTTCCCGGCCTTGGCGTTGATTATGGGCCGCATGCTTGCCGACCATTATGACGATGCCCCGGATCAATCTTCCTGGTGGCGCACCGGGCTGCACATACCGGTCGCTCTGTTTATCATCCTTGGTCTGGCCATGGCCGCTGCACCCTTTATCGCCGACCTGTTAGACCTGCCAGTGGCGCTCAGAGAGATAGATTTCATCTGGGGATTGATTGTGGCATTGCTTTCTTTCAGCGTTTTTATACTGACCCGTTCATGGACCAGCCTGATGGGGCGTCTGGCAACTTTAAGCATCCTGTCCATGGCACTGGTAGTCGGCATTCATCTGGGTCTGCGACCGGCGTTGGCCGAGCGCTTCGATTTGAAACCGCTGTCCGAGAAGCTCGGGCAATGGCAACGCGCCGGCACCCCGCTTGCCTTCCTAGGCAAATACCATGGTCAGTTCAACTTCCTGGGTCGCCTCGAGGCACCGATCACCGTCGTCGGCTTGCAGGACCAGGACCTGGAAAACTGGCTCGCCGAAAACCCCCAGGGCCGCCTGATTTTTATTAGCGACGAAATCCCTGTCACAGCGACACCGACTTACGGACAAGCCTACCGTGGTCGTTTCCTGATTGTCCTGGACACCCCCCAGGTGCTCGCCGATCCGACCATCCTTAAATGAGCAAAATTAAGCGCAGCGACCTTGACAGCGGCGGCAAACACCCCTAAATCCTTAGCACTCGAGCGAAGGGAGTGCTAGCAGGTGCTCTTTTCTTGTTATTTATCAATTAGTTCTACGGAGTATGAACGATGAAATTCAGGCCTCTGCATGATCGCGTGTTGGTTAAACGCGTTGAGCAGGAAGAAAAAACCGCCGGCGGCATCATTATCCCCGATACCGCTCAGGAAAAACCAAGCGAAGGTAAGATTGTCGCTGTCGGATCCGGCGCACGCCGCGATGACGGCACCATTGTCGCCCTTGACGTCAAAGCCGGCGACATGGTGCTTTTCGGCAAATGGTCCGGCACCGAGGTCAAGGTTGACGGGGAAGACCTGTTGATCATGAAGGAATCCGATCTTCTCGGCATCATCGAAGGTGCCGCAAAGAAGAAGAAATAGTAATTTTCGCGCCAGATTAAGGAACATTAAAAATGGCTGCTAAAGAAGTTAAATTCAGCGTCGATGCCCGCACGCGTATGCTTGCCGGTGTCGACATCCTGGCCAACGCCGTCAAGGTGACGCTGGGACCCAAGGGCCGTAACGTTGTCTTGGACAAATCGTTCGGCGCACCGCGCATCACCAAGGACGGCGTCACCGTCGCCAAGGAAATCGAACTGGCCGACAAGTTCGAAAACATGGGCGCACAGATGGTCAAGGAAGTCGCTTCCAGGACCAACGACGAAGCCGGCGACGGCACCACAACGGCCACCATTCTGGCCCAATCCATCGTTCGCGAAGGCGTCAAAGCGGTTGCCGCTGGCATGAACCCGATGGACCTGAAGCGCGGCATCGATCTGGCTGTTGAGGTCGTCATCAAAGACATCAAGAAGCGTTCGAAGAAAGTTTCGACAAGCGCCGAAGTCGCACAGGTCGGCACCATTTCTTCAAACGGCGACACCGACATCGGCGGCAAGATTGCCGAAGCTATGGAACGTGTCGGCAATGAAGGCGTTATCACGGTTGAAGAGTCCAAGGGACTTGAAACCGAACTCGACGTCGTTGAAGGCATGCAGTTCGATCGCGGTTACACCTCGCCATATTTTGTCACCAACGCCGACAAAATGACCTGCGAGATGGAAAACCCGTTCATCCTGATCCATGAATCCAAGCTGTCCACCCTGCAGCCCCTGCTGCCGGTCCTGGAAAGCATTGTTCAGTCATCACGTCCGCTGCTGATTATCGCCGAAGACATCGAAGGCGAAGCACTGGCGACCCTGGTCGTCAACAAGCTGCGTGGCGGCCTTAAAGTCTGTGCCGTCAAGGCACCTGGCTTCGGCGATCGCAGGAAAGCGATGCTCGAAGACATTGCCGTCCTCACCAACGGTCAGGTTATCAGCGAAGACCTCGGCATCAAGCTTGAAAACGTCACCCTCGACATGCTTGGCACCGCCAAGAAGATCCTGGTCTCCAAAGAAGAGACCGTCGTCGTCGAAGGCGCTGGTGCCAAGAAAGAGATCATGGCGCGTTGCAGCCAGATCCGTGCCCAGGCTGAAGAAACCACCTCCGACTACGACCGCGAAAAGCTGCAGGAACGTCTGGCCAAGCTGGCCGGCGGCGTTGCCGTTATTCGTGTCGGTGGAGCGACGGAAATCGAAGTTAAGGAACGCAAAGATCGCGTTGACGATGCCCTGCATGCGACCCGCGCTGCGGTCGAAGAAGGCGTCGTCCCTGGTGGCGGTGTCGCTCTTCTCTTCGCGACCAAGGCTCTGGCCAAACTCGAAGGCGAGAACAACGATCAGAAGGTCGGCATCGACATTATTCGTCGTGCCCTCCAGTCCCCTGTTCGTCAGATTGCCGAAAACGCCGGCGTCGATGGCGCCGTTGTTGCCGGTAAGCTTCTCGAAGGCAAGTCCAACATCGGCTTCGATGCGCAGAAAGGTATTTACACCGATCTGGTCAAAGCCGGCATCATCGATCCGGCCAAGGTCGTTCGCACGGCCCTGCAGGACGCGGCTTCTATCGCCGGTCTGCTGATCACCACCGAAGCCATGATCGCCGACGCCCCGTCCAAGGACAACGGCGGAATGGGCGGCGCGCCTGACATGGGCGGCATGGGTGGCATGGGCGGAATGGGCGGCGGAATGGGCTTCTAAGCCAACGCTAAACACAAGCTCTAAAGCTCTAAGAATCGGGGTCGCACTTCAACGTGCGGCCCCTTTTTTTGTCTGGAATATCAAGGTTCCGTACAACAAAACACCGCCCCTGAAGTCGAGCCACTTCCAGGTAGCGCCGTTGATGGCGATGGAGGAGACGATAAAGGCGATGGCCGTCGCGCTCGCTGCTCCATAGAGTCCAAAAAGTGGTATCAACGCCAGATTGAGAACCACATTAACCAGCACATTGAATGACATAAGTAGGCTCTGACGGCCCGGCCTGCCGCCCTGCAAAACGATGCTGTTGAGCGGGATCATCACCGCATAGGCGGCTAACCCGCCGACCAATATCAGCAGCAATGGATAGCTGAGACTGACCAGATCATTAGGAAAATAAGGCCCAAGGAATGGAAAAACACCGATCACACCGCCGCCAACAAAAACAAAGACGCCCAGGCTCATCAGCGCCACCTTGCGGCAGAACCTTGCCGTCGCCAGCTTGTCGCCACCGTTTAACAATCGCACCAGTTCGGGATTGGCCAGGGTGCGAAAAACCACCGGCACCTGAAACAGGCCCTCGATAAACAAGGCGGCGAAACTATAAATACCAACATCATGGTCGCTGACAAAAATTCCGAGCATGATAATATCGATGCGGATGTAAGTTTCCGCCAGAAACCCATTGAGCAAAGCGCGTGAACCGAAATGGAAATGCGCTTTGATCCAGCGCCTGAGCTCCCCGGTCGAATAAAAATCCGTCGGGTGGGGTCGTACCAGATAAAGCAAAAATGGTAGCAGGACGATCTCGGCAATGGTGAAGCTGAGACCCAACATGTATGGCGGCTGCTCGGCCCAGGCCAGCCCCAGGCAACTGACCAGAATCACCGAAACCCGCAAGGATTGCGCCCCGGCGAAGGCCTTCATCCGACGCACCCCGTTGAGAATGCCCATCAGCACCTTGTTGATGGCGAAGAACATCAGTCCCGGCGACGCAAGCGCGATGCCCTTGCCGACCGCTGTACTGTCTGTCAAAAGGCCAATCGGTTGACTGAGAAAATAAACGCCAAAGGCCGTCAGCAACCCGACCGCCGCCGCCAACACCAGCGCCGCCGCCGAAACGACCCCCAGATGCTGCGGCGTCTCGTCCAGCTCGGAGGTATGTTTCTGTGCCGAATCATGGAAGCCCATGACCGCGAACTGGGCGGTAATGGCGTAAATTGCGAACACTTGATTGAAAACGCCAAGCGCCTCAATACCGAAGTGAGCGGCAATAAAAAAATTAAGGATAACACCGGTTGACGCCATCACCGTAAAGGCCGCGTAATTCCACGCGGCATCGACCAGGAACTTTGGTTGAAGCCGGAAAGCGTCTTCAGACATGCTTCTTCATCGTTTTATTCCCGGAGCCCGTAAAAGGCCTGAATACGCCATTGGAATCAAAGCCAAGAACGCTTAGGTTAGCCACACTTCAACCAGTCGCCTAAGGATTTTTTACTGTTGTCATGACCGGATATTTTAGCAACTTCATCGAACACAGTGGACAATTCAGTGCGCTTGCCAGCGTCCTTACCTTGTGGCTTGGATTAACGGCGCTGGGGGCTTTTATAGGCGGCCCGAAGCGCCTGGTCGAGGCGGCCCCACTCTATGGCTGGGCTGTTCTCAGTATTGTCTTCACGCTGGGTGGCGTCTTTACCAGCATTTCCTTTTCCGCAATGAGCATGGGCCTTGCCGTAGCGGCCATCCCGGCGGGCATCATCGCCTATCGTCGCGGCGGTTCTTTGCTGCCTAACGGTTTCCACAGAATCCTCATTTTGCTGCTGCCCTTGCTGATTCTGGTTTCAGCCATGGTCGGCTCGCAATGGGATGAATTCTCGCACTGGCTGATTACCCCCCGCTTGTTGCTCGAAATGGATATCTTCCCGAGCAACGCCGAGGCCAGTCGCGGCAGCACCTTGCTGGCTTATCCTTACGGCTGGACCTTCATCAATTACGCCGCGAGCCGCCTCGCCGGACGTCTACTCGAGAACGCCGGGGCCTTAAGCAATGTCCTTCTGCTTATGACCTTCGCCATGCTGGTCGTCCGCCTGATCGCTGAGGGATTGGGCCTGGAGCGGGAAAAAAGGATCCCGTCCTGGACGCTTTGCGCCATCGGTGGTTTGCTGGCAATCCCCTTCAACCCGACCTTCGCACAAAAAGTGGCCTTAACGGCTTACGCCGATACGCCCACTGCCGTCGCCCTGGCCTTTGCCGGGTTCCTGGGCTGGAAGATGCTCGACGCCCTGAGCCGACAAGAAACCAAAGATGCCGTCCGGATATCCCTGTCGATGGGGCTGGTTTTGCTGGTGCTGGTCAATATGAAGCAGGCGACGTTCGTCTTGTTTGTCCTGGTTGTCTGCTCGGTACTACTGGTCGGCCTGCGCGATTCAAAAATTAATTTTCGTGATCTGCTGCGCACCCTTCCGGGCATGATTTTACCGCCTTTGATTATTTTCTTTTTGTGGCGCTATTACGTCTCGCAAGAGCTTGCGGGAAAAGAATTCGTTATCCGCCCCTTTTCCGGCTGGTTTATTGAGGAGTTACCGCAAATCCTTGGACGGATGCTGCTCGTGCTGTCGAAAAAGGGCCTGTATCTGGCCTTGCTCATTGTCGTTTCCGGGTTTGCCGTGCGTGGCCTGATCCGTATGAAAACGTCCCTCGACCGCCTTGCCGTCATCACCGGTGGCGTGATGTTGGGTTATAATGCTTTCTTGTTATTTTCTTATGTCGCGGCTTTTGGAAAGTTTGAAGCCCTACGCGCCGCCTCCATGTGGCGCTATAACATGCACTTGGGGCTAAGCGGCGTTGCCTTCGCAGCCTACGGCGGTAGTTTACTTTGGAAAAGCGCCGGAGAAAGCCATTGGACCCGACGGATTCCAGCGGCGCTTCCCATTGTCCTGATGGTCGCAGCGCCCTTCATATTTGCCAACAAACTTCGTTTCGACAAAGTCCTGCCGGTGCCCCACTACCGCCAGGTTAGCCGCGACTTGACGGAAATTTTGATTCCCGGCGACCGCCTTCTTAACATGGACCTTGAAGGATCGGGGGAGTCGGGAATCATCGCCCGTTTCGAATTAGGCGGCGACATATATCTGGGAACGACCAGCGCCTATCATGATCAGGAAGTGGCGGACCTGTTGAAGACTTTTAACAATGCCAAATTTACACATCTGCTGCTTCATTCGATAACACCGGCCTTGCGCGAGGCCCTGAACATGGACCTTAAAGAAGACGGTTCTTATTTACTGAAAAAAGATGGCAACGGTTCGTGGACTATCCTTAAGCACTGGCCGTACCCCGAAGGGTTCCCCATCCATTAATCCGCCCAGTCCGGATCAAGGATTTTGATCAGGGCCGAATGATCGAGTCCGCCATCGCCGGCCTCGATCAATCGTTCGTAAAGATCTTTATTGAGGCGCGTCGCCGGCATTTCAATACCCAGTTCAGCGGCCAACTCCAGGGCCTGCACCAAATCCTTGCGCTGGGTCACAACCTTGCCGCCGGGTACAAAAGTCTTATCGATCATACGCTGACCATGAACTTCAAGAATGCGCGAATCGGCGAAGCCCCCGGCCAGGGCTTGACGCACCCGGGCTGGATCGGCACCGGCATGAGCGGCCAGCATCAGGGCCTCGGCGACGGCCCCGATGTTAAGCCCGACGATGACCTGATTGGCCGCCTTGGCGACTTGCCCGGTGCCGACCGGTCCGACGTGGGTCAGCCTGGCACCGAGAATTTCGAGAACCGGGCGGGCCCGCTCAATAGCGGCATCTTCGCCCCCTGCCATGATCGTAAGCGAGCCAGCTTCCGCCCCCAGGGTGCCGCCTGACACCGGCGCGTCCACATAAGCGCCGCCAGCCGTCGCCACCATCGCGGCAAACCTCCTGGTCTGCGTGACCGCTGTCGTCCCCATGTCGATAATCAGACTGTCGGGACCGACACCGGCAAGGACGCCCGTCTCGCCCGTCAACACCGCTTCCACCGCGTTGGTGTCGGCAACCATGATGACAACGATGGCCGCCTGCTCGGCAACGGCGCGTGGGTTAGAGGCCGTTTTCGCCCCGGCCTCCAGGATTTTCTGCAGTGGTTCAGGTTGGCGGGTCGTGGCGATAACATCGAGCCCGACCTTGATCAGATTCATACACATCGGCAGGCCCATCAACCCAAGGCCGACGAATCCAACGCGCTGATTGTTCTGTGCTGTCATTGATTCACGTGTCCTTTAAAATAATCGATCAAATTTGGCATCGACTGCCCAGCCATTCCGGCGTCCCGGGCTTGCTCGAGAATATCGTGAATGGCCAGGGACCCGGCTTTCGCCGCGCCAAGTCCGCCAGCCATTGCCGAATAATATCGTAAATCCTTTTCGGCGTTGGCAATGGAAAACCTGAAACTGCTGTCATCGCCTTGCTGGATATAGGGAAGCAATCGCCTAAACACCAGACTGTCGCCGCCGCCACTCATAATCACCTCGCTGAAGGTATCCATATCAACCCCACATTTTTGCGCACACGCCACAGCCTCGCAAGCCAGCACCGCATTGCCGAGCGCCAGATAGTTATGGATCAACTTCATCTTGTGACCGGAACCGACAGATCCGGTTCGGTAAACGTTTTCAGCGTAGCAATTGATAATATCGATGACCGTATCGATGGCCTCCTGAGGCCCGCCCAGCATGACATTCAAGCGCCCTTCTTCGGCTTCTTTCGGGGTCCGCGTCATCGGCGCATCGACCAATGTAGCGCCCTTTTCGGCAACTGCCACAGCCAACTTCAAGGTTGATTCGGGAAGCGCCGTCGAGCAATCGACGACGATAGAACCGGCCTGTAATCCCGCCAACACGCCGTCATCTGAGAGCATGACGTTTTCAACCTCCGGCGTTCCAGTGACGCAAATGAAAACAATATCGGCCTGTGAAGCCATGACCTGGGCGCTTTTCCCGACGTGTGCGCCGCCGGACACCAGATCATCAATGGGCCGATTGCCGGGATGATCAAGCACCGTCACCCCATAGCCGCCCTGCAAGATGTTTTTGACAATGCCGTGGCCCATCAAGCCGACGCCAATAAAGCCAATGGTCGGTTTATTGTCTATGTTCATGGCTTCCCTTTCACCGTAATATTATGGATCACTGTATCCACTTCCCCCCGGAAAAACCATGCAACCCGTTATCAATGTCGTCCTCCCTGTGTTCGCTATTATCCTGACGGGCTATCTGGCCGGTCGGTTCAAGATTCTTGGCGATGAAGGCGGCGAGGTTTTGCAGCGTTTCGTCTTTTATGTGGCGATGCCGGTGTTGCTTTTCTACGCCATGGCCCGGGTTAACCCGCAAGACATAATGAACGGGCCATACCTTACCGCCTATCTGGGGGGCCAGACGATCACCTTCGCCCTCGCCATGATCGCCGCCAAAGTGCTGTTCAAGCGGCGCCCGGCGGAAGCCGCCTTAAGTGGCATGGCCAGCATTTACGGCAACACGGGGTATATGGGCATCCCCCTGATTATGGCGGCTTTCGGGCCCGATTGGGTGGTCCCGGCAATCATCGCCACGATCATCAACGCCGCCGTCGTCATGGGTGTGGTGGCGGCGATTATCGAGGCGGATTTAAGCGTTGGCGACGGCTTTATGGGCGTCGTCAAGGATGCCTCGGGTGCCCTGCTGCGCAACCCCCTTCTGGTTGCCCCGGTGCTCGGCTTCGCCTGGTCAATGACCGGGATTGGCCTGGCCGCACCCATCGTCACGTTTTCGCAGATTCTCGGCGCGGCGGCGGGGCCATGCGCGTTGTTTTCCATCGGGCTTTTCCTGGTTGGCAAGTCGTTGCACCGCAATCCGGTGGAAGTCAGCTGGATGGTTTTCCTGAAATTGCTGGTTCACCCCGCCGCAACCTGGTTTATCGCCTTTCAAATTCTCGAAATGGACGTCATGTGGGCGACCCTCGCCGTGGTTATGGCGGCATTGCCGACGGGGGCCAACATTTTCATTCTGGCCCGCCGCTACAGTCTTTCTTTAGACCGCACTTCGGCGGTGATCCTGATTTCGACTGTGCTCTCGGTGATAACCTTGTCGACCCTGTTTTCGCACTGGTCGGATCGTCTGGCCTTTTAAGAATCCTCGTCGGCCAGGAAACCGCGAATTTCCATGACCGCTTCTTTCAAGCCGACCCGGGAGGCCTGCACCCCACTTGGGAAAGCGTTGAGCAGTCTTGACGGCATGGCCCTGTCCAACATGACGAAGACCCCCTTGTCGGTGGCCCGCCTGATCAGGCGCCCGTAGGCCTGTTTCAATTTAAGCCGGGTCAGGGTTTCATCGTAGGCGCGACCGCCGAAGGCCTTGCGCCGGGCGCGGTGCAGAATATCGGGGCGCGGCCACGGCACCCGATCGAAAACGATCAACCTGAGTGAACGCCCCGGCACATCGACGCCGTCCCTGACGGCGTCGGTGCCAAGCAGACAAGAATCTTCTTCGGCCCGGAAGATATCGATCAGGGTGCCGGTATCCAGGGCATCGACATGCTGGGCAAGGACCTGTATGCCGACTTCATCGAGCGGGGCTGCGATTCTCTCGTGAACGGCGCGCAGCCTTGAAATTGCCGTGAACAGCCCCAGTCCGCCGCCACCGCTGGCCAGGAACAGTTCCCGATAGGCCGCCGCGACCTGGGCGGTATCGGATTTATCGACGTCGCCGACGACCAGAACGCGAGTCCGCCCGGCGTAATCAAAGGGTGAGTCGACGGCGCTTAAAATAGCCGGGGACGGCAGATGCACGGCCCCGGTTCGCGCCTTGGCTCCGGCCCAGCCAGTGGTATCTTCCGCCCCGTCACTGTCGTCACGGAAGTGGGCCGGCTCGTCACCGACATCGGGCGTATGATCGCGTAAGGTCGCCGAGGTAATCAACGCACCATGAGCCGGGCCAAGCACGATTTCGGCAAAGGGCAGTGTCGGGTCGACATAATGACGATGCAGGCCGACATCGACCTCGCGCCCGTCGATACGCTCGAGTCCGAACCAGTCGATGACTTCCGCCGGGGCCTCGTTATGCAGTGCCTTTAACATGGCCGCCCAGGCGTTAAGTTGGTCGACACCGCGACGTTGCAGGCCACGGGTGACGGCTTCAATGCGGTTGCGGGTGGCGCTATCGAGGGTATCGGCCTCGACATCAAGCAGCCGCACCAGTGACTGGATCAGCATTTGCAAAGGCCTGCGCAAACGCACCAAAGCGGTCTCGAGTGCGCCTGCGGCATCAAGCAAGCCGGGGACCGGGCTTTCCGTCCCGGCTTCCAGACTGTAAGTCGCGCCGCCACCGGTTTCCCGGGCGTAGACCTGTTGACGCACGAAGCTCAAGAACGTCTCCGTCGCGCCGAGCGCCTCGCCGCCGCTTATGCGTTGCCGCCAGGCCGGGCCGGGCAGCACACGGGCGGCCCGTATGGCTTCATCCAGGGCGGCCATGGCTTCGTCGTCACCGGCGATCAGGTCTTCCATTCGGGCGCTGAGGCCACGCGAGCGGGAATGCCTACCGGCCTCGGCACCAAGCAGCCAGCGCCGCAGGTCTTCGGCTTCAAAACCGGTTAGATCGGCGGAAAAAGCGCTGTCGGCGGCCCCGAAAATATGATGCCCCTCATCGAACACGTAACGGGTCGGAAGCTGGCCCTCCTCTCCACCCATCACCGCCTGGACCATCACCAAAGCGTGGTTGGCGACGACGATCCGCGCCCCCCGGGCCCGACGGATGGTGCGTTCGATAAAACAGCGACTGTAATGCTGGCAGGCTGAATAGGTGCATTCACCCCTTTTGTCGGTAAGATCCAGGGTCGTACTGCGACCGACCAGATCGGCCAGCCACGACGGGAAATCGCCGCCAACCATGTCGCCATCGCGCGACATCAGCGCCCAGCGCGCCATCAGGCCCAGGCCGATAGCCTCGCTACCGGCACCAGCTCCCGAACGCAGACGGCCGACGGCCTCGGCGAAATTGAGCAGACAGAAATAATTCTCGCGGCCCTTGCGAATTACCACCTTGTCGATTTTCTCGGCCGGGTCGGGATAAAGCCGGTCCAGTTCGCTGTCGAGTTGACGTTGCAGATTCCGGGTAAAGGTCGAAATCCACACGGTGCCCTCGTTTTTTTCGGCCCAGACACTGGCCGGGGCAATGTACCCCATCGTCTTGCCGACACCGGTTCCGGCGTCAGCGAGGACGACGTTCGGTTCGGCGCGTTTGTTGCGCGCGTCGAAGGCCGGGGTGACGCCGCCGGCATAATCCATCTGCCCGGATCTTTCTTCGGCCCCCGAGCCGAGTAACTTGACCAATTGGGCACGCGCTTCGACCGGTTCCACCGGCAAATCGCGGGGCGGCGTTTCGGGTCCACGGTCATTCCATTCCGATAACCTGTCCCACACCGAAAGTCCTCCCGCAGCGCTTTTCGAATGGGGCCGCTCGCCCGCACCCAGGGCCGCCAAAACCGGTTCTGCCCACGGCCAGCCACCGCGCTGCATGGCCCAGGCGATTGCCCCGGAGTCTCTGTCTCGAACGCGCGTCGCCAGTTCGGAAATCATCGCGTGCGTTGCCGTCATCAGGCTTTCGGCTTCCTGTTCGTGACTGCTTGGCAGGGCCAAGTCCAAGGTTTCGGCCAGCCCCCGCGGCGTCGGCAGGGTAAATTCAGCCGGGTGCACGAAGGCAAACAGTTCGAGCACATCGAAGGCGGCAAACGGCTTTACGCCAAGCCGCGTGAAAAAGCTTCTGGCATGACAAATGATCGGCGGGCGTTCGGGCTGAAGACGCCGTGCGGCCTCGCCTTTAGGCAGAGTCTCGACCTCGCCATCGGGGCTGAGCCAGACCAATCCCCTGACCCCGGCAATAAGGGCCGGGGCGTCAGGCATCAGAACAGGGCGTGTTGATGGTTTTGTATCTTCAATCATGGGGCCGGATTATAGGGAGATCAGTCATGAGGGCATCAAAAAACGAATTATTTTTACTTTTATGGAAATCTGTCAGGATATCTGCGGGGTATAAGTAGGGATTCGACAATTATGGCTAATGAACGACCCGATCCAGTCGTTATTCATTCGGGGAGTGGTAAGTTGTGGGAGTTTCCGGACGCCTTGTGGCAGAAGGTTCCGGCCCTGCAAGGGATTCGTTTGCGCCGCACGATCAACGAACAAGTCCTTCCTCTGCTCTATCAACTCGACGATATGTTTCCCCGTTCTGGTGACAGCAAGCACCGCCATATTACAGGCATGTCCCTAAGCGAAATCGAGGCCGATATATCGAGCACCGTCATGGCCCTGCACCTGTTCGACATTGCCCTTGAACAGGGACTGCTGAGTTTCGCCGCCACGGGAGCCAAAAAGGGAGCCAAAAAAGGCACCAAACCTGGTCCTAAAACCCCGGTCGGCAGTTGCGGCATGAGCATCGCCGAGGCACGGCGGTTTTTCCTTGATAACGCCGCCCGCGATATCCTTAAAGAAGCCGGACATGACCCAAAAAACCTTCATGCCATGCTTGGCAATTACGAAATCAAGGACCCCTCCAGCCTGTTCAAATTAAAACTGATGGCCAATTTCGATCCGCTGACCATTTCCGAATTAAAGGAAGGGCTGCGTGGCAATATGGGCAAATTGTTCGAGCGTGACGAGGCCTATTTCGGCGTCCTGAAACAAGCCAAGCCAACTAATTTTTTGCGTCCGTTACGGAAGACACTGGGAAAGGACTTTGCCGCCATTCTTGAATGGGACAGCACCTTCATTCGCGCCGTCGCCGAGGGCCTGGAACACAACGCCAAGATCATTGCCCTTGGCCGTAGCCTGCTTGACATCGAAGACCCGGAAATCGTCACCGCCCTAGGCCGTTGGCCAATCGAAGAAGCCGTCATCAAGGACAAGGCAAAGGGCAATAAAAAGACCTACATAACGCGTATCGATCAGGTCCGCTCATTGCTCGGTGATGAATTCCGGATTTTAATGAAATCCAACGCCGCCGTCGTTGATCAGGCTGGCACCTGGAAAGATGAAGAAATAGAACGAATCAAGTTCTTTGTCGGTTATATTAACGCCGATGTGATCGAGACCATGTCGACGCTTCCCTTTGCCTATACGGTTAACATCATGGAAGGCTTATGGAGTACGCTGAGCCGCGACTTTATGGAGCAGCAAATTACCACCCCTGACGGTATCGCCGCCCTTAAAGCAATAATTGGCAAGATCAAAGAAATGGGGATCGATTCGACGACCCCGAAGAAGGTCAAAGGAATGATTGAAAACAGCTTCTTCGACCAACAACTAAGCAAATTTATCGGATAACGATTTACCATGTTGAGCATCCGCGACCTGACCGGAACCGGCATCGGCCCTATCAATCTTAAACTGAGCAATGGCGAAGTAGTGGCAATCAGCGGGGCCTCAGGTGCCGGTAAGTCGCTGTTGTTGCGCGCCATCGCCGATCTTGATCCCAATCTGGGTGAGGTCGTGCTCGACGGCGAAGAGCGCACCGCCATGCCCGCCCCGGACTGGCGTCGCCGCGTCACCTATGTCGCCGCCGAAACCGGCTGGTGGGCTGAACGGGTCGGCGATCACTTCGATGACCACAACAAGGCAATCAGAGCATTAGAGCAAATCGGCTTGGGAGAAAGCGCCCTCGAATGGTCGATCCCGAGACTTTCCACGGGTGAAAAACAACGCCTGGCGCTGGCCCGTTCGCTGATCGGCAAGCCGCGTGTGCTGTTGCTTGATGAGCCGACATCGGCGCTCGATATCGCCAATCGGGATTTGGTCGAAGGTCTTCTAAAACAACAAACCGACGAGGGCGTGGCAATCATCATTGTCAGCCACGACCCGGAACAGGCCAGGCGCATGAAGGCCCGAACTTACCGCATCGAGGCGGGACGGCTTGAGGCCACCCCATGACCTTTATTGCGCTCAGTTACGTCGATCTTGTCACCGCCTCTATACTGTTGCTGTTCAGCGGCCTGCTTTCGATCTATCTGCGGCTGGGGCTGGAGCGCCAGATTGGCATCGCCGCCCTGCGCATGGTCGTTCAACTGATGCTTATCGGGCTGGTCTTGAAATTGCTGTTTCAGATGGTATCGCCCCTGTGGACCAGCGTCGCCGCAATAACCATGATTGCCTTTGCCGGGCGCGAGGCAGCGGCCCGCCAAAAGCGCAAATTCACCGGCTGGTGGACTTACGGCCTTGGCACTTCAAGCCTGATGATCGCCTGTTCCATCGTCACCGTGCTCGCTTTATCAACCCAGATCAGGCCGGAACCGTGGTTTGATCCGCGTTTCGCCATCCCTATTCTGGGGATGATTTTAGGCAACACCATGAACGGTGTTTCCATCGGCCTCGACCGCTTGCTGTCCTCCGCCTTCGAAGGCCGCGCCGCCATCGAAGCCCGCCTGGCGCTTGGCCACGACCGCACCCAGGCGATGAAACCGCTGATTGCCGATTCCGTTCGCGCCGGCCTTATTCACATCATCAATGCCATGTCGGCGGCCGGGCTGATTTCCCTGCCCGGCATGATGACCGGGCAAATACTCGCCGGTGTCGACCCGACAGAGGCGGTCAAGTACCAGATTTTGATCATGTTCCTGATCGCCGGTTCGACGGCGCTGGGCACCCTGGCCGCCGTGGTGTTCGCCGCCCGCCGCCTGACCGACAGCCGTCACCGCTTGCGTCTCGACCGTCTTGCGCCAAAGCAACCCTGATTCATAAATCCCTAACTGAATCAAATTAGAGTCGTCAGACCCTAACAGAATCGCCTATGTTAATTGACAATCAGAGGAGAGGATCTGTCCCGACATGGCCCATGCAACTGCACCAGAAAGCAGCATTCAGATGCCGCGAAAGCCCGATCTGGCCGACCATTTCATTGCCTGTAGCTCACTGGGCCGCTACCTGACCGTTTTCGACGAGAGCCGTTTCGTCATTACCGACGATTTCATTCAGCAAGGGGCCGTTGACCGCACCGCCTCAGCCGTCGCCTCGATCTTCTCAAACGATCCGCTGGTTGCCGAGGCTGCCCTGTTGCCGCTCAGCAAGGCGGCACTGGCCAAAGGCAGCGAGCGCGAGCGTTACGAGGAACTGTTCACACTGATTGAAGCGCAGGCACTGAGCTCTGTGGTTCGGGAATCGGCCCAGTCACTGCTCGATTCTGGATTTCGCGAGGCCCGTATCCGCGAGATCGAGGAAACCCTGGGCGGCAAATTAAGCCCGGCCCGGATTCGCTACCGTGCCTTCCTTGAAATTGTCCGCCACCTGACCGAACACAAGATCACGCCGCAGCTTTTCCGTGACGAGTTCCTGGACTTCACCTACGCCGTGGCGGGCAGGCTCGATTTCGGTATTTACAGCTTCTGCCTCGACCGGATTTTCTCTAATGGGCAAATCCCCATGAAGGCTAAAGGCTTTGTGGTTTCCGAACTGCTCGGATTCCCCGCCACCATCCGCCGTGAACTGCTGACCAATCTTTTGACCCTTCACGGCCTGGAAAAGCGCCTGGCTGACTTTGTCCGCGAGGCCATCATTGAGAAACTCGGCGACGTGGCGGCGACGGAAATCGAACTGCTGGCGGCGCTTAAGACATCGCAGATGTCCATGGAAGATATCAACAACATGATCGCCGGCAACGCTTAAAGCAGCCTGCTAACTCCCGAGCGTCTCGATATTCAGGCTTTCCCCGCAGTGCTTGCAGTGGATGGCATCCGGGTCGTGGCGTTTAAGGCCGCAAGTCGGGCATTTGTGGCGCACCTTGGCTGGCTGGAAGATGGTCTGCACCAGACGCAGAAACAACGCCACTCCGAACACCATAATAACCACCGAAAGTACCCGCCCCATGTCGTCGTGCAGGGTGATATCGCCAAAACCTGTGGTCGTCAGGGTGGCGACGGTGAAGTACAGGGCGTCCATATAAGTGGCGATCTCGGGGTTAATCCGTTCCTCGAGCACATAAACGATGGCCGTGATGAAAAAGATAAAGACGAGCAGATTGACGATGGAATGAATGATGTCTTCATTTTGGGCGAAGAATTTGAACTCACCGCGCAGGTCTTTGAGAACGTGATAGGAGCGCAGCAGCCTGAGCGCCCGCATCACCCGCAAGAAGGCGAAGTTGCCGGTCAATACCGGTGCCAGCAAGGTGACGATGACGATCAGATCGACCCATGTCATAAGCTGCAAAAAGTAGCCGGAACGATCTTTTTCGATCCACAGGCGAATGGAAAAATCGAGCGTTAAAATAGCGGCCAGGATAAAATCCAGGGTAATGATCAGCGGCGTCATCTCGACCATCGAGGTGGCGATGAAGAAGATAATGGTGGCGACATCGAAAGTGAGCAGCCCATAACGAAAGTGCACCGCCTGACGCGAACGCCCGTTATAGAGTCTGCCAAGACTGTCGTGTAGTTTCTTCATGACTGCAGTTTAACCATCTACCGCTCATAATCCAAGCTAGGAGCAAGCCAGCGTTCGGCTTCCTCTAGCGTCACACCCTTGCGTTTGGCGTAGTCTTCGACCTGATCCTTCGAGACTTTGCCGATGCCGAAGTATTGCGATTCGGGATGACTGAAATAGAAGCCTGAGACCGAGGCCGCCGGTAGCATGGCGAAGCTCTCGGTCAGGGAAATGCCGGTCTGGCTTTCCGCGTCGAGCAGTTTGAACAGGGTCGATTTTTCCGTGTGGTCCGGGCACGCAGGGTACCCTGGGGCCGGTCGAATGCCCTGGTATTTTTCTTTAATCAGGTCTTCGTTGGCAAGGTCCTCGTGGATCACGTAGGCCCAGAATTCGCGACGCACCCGCCCGTGCAAGTGTTCGGCGAAGGCTTCGGCCAGACGGTCGGCCAGGGCTTCCAGCAGGATCGCGTTATAATCATCACCTGCGGCCTTGAAGGCCTCGACCCGCTCCCTCATTCCATGGCCCGTCGTCACCGCGAAACCGCCGATATAGTCGGCGACTTTTGTATCCTTCGGGGCGATGAAATCGGCCAGTGAGAAATTACCGCGTTCGGAATTTTTCAACATTTGCTGACGCAGGAAATGCAGCTTCCAGGCGGCCTCCGCACGGCTGTCGTCCTGGTACAGTTCAACATCGTCATGGCCGACAGAATTAGCCGGGAAGAAGCCGACGACGGCACTGGCACGCAACCATTTCTCAGCAATGATTTTCTTCAACATGGCTTGGGCGTCGGCGAACAAGGCACGCGCCGCCTCGCCGCTAATGGCGTCTTGCAGGATCGCCGGATAGTTGCCCTTCATTTCCCAGGTCCGGAAGAACGGCGTCCAGTCGATGTATTTGGCGACTTCGGCCAGTTCATAATCAGCAAAAGATTTGGTCCCCAGGAACGTCGGCTTGGGCGGCGCTTCCCTGGACCAGTCGATGCTGTGTTTGGCCCGCCTTGCGGCATCCAGGGATTGCTGGCGCTCAGTGCGGTCCCGGTTGGCATGGCGTTCACGCAAAGCCTCATATTCACCGGCGACCCCGGCGACATAGCCCGCGCGGGCAGTGTCGGACATCAGGTTGGTGGCGACGCCGACGGCGCGCGAGGCATCGTTGACATGAACAATAGGGCCTTTGTAATTGGGTGCTATTTTAACCGCCGTGTGGACCGGCGACGTCGTCGCCCCGCCAATCAGCAAGGGAATATCCATGCCTTCGCGCTGCATTTCGGCGGCGACCGTGCACATCTCGTCGAGCGACGGCGTAATTAGGCCGGACAGGCCGATCATGTCGACGTTTTCGCGTTTGGCGACTTCCAGAATTTTCGTATAGGGCACCATGACGCCGAGATCGATGACCTCGAAATTGTTGCATTGCAGAACCACGCCGACGATGTTCTTGCCGATGTCGTGGACATCGCCCTTGACCGTCGCCATCAGGATTTTTCCCTTGGCCGAAGAGGTGTCACCGGAGGCTTCCTTTTCGGACTCGATATAGGGTAACAGATGCGCCACCGCCTGTTTCATCACGCGCGCCGATTTAACCACCTGCGGCAGGAACATCTGACCCGAACCGAACAGGTCACCGACCACGTTCATACCATCCATCAACGGCCCTTCGATGACCTCGATGGCGCGACTGGCGGCCTGGCGGGCTTCTTCGGTGTCCTCGACCACGTATTCGGTGATCCCCTTGACCAAGGCATGCTCGAGCCTCCCCGCGACTGGGTTTTCGCGCCAGCTCAAATCCGGGGCGATATCTTTGGCGGCGATCCCCTTTGTCGCGTCGGCAACGTCGAGCAAGCGTTCTGTCGCGTCATCGCGACGATTAAGCACAACGTCTTCGACCCGCATCCGCAAGTCTTCGGGGATATCGGCGTAAATCCCCAACTGACCGGCGTTGACGATGCCCATGGTCATACCGGCCTTGATGGCGTGGTAGAGAAACACCGAATGCATGGCCTCGCGTATCGGGTTATTGCCGCGAAACGAGAACGACATGTTCGACACACCACCAGAAATCGAGGCGCCGGGTAGATTGGCTTTAATCCAAGCGCAAGCGCCAATGTAATCGACGGAGAAATTGCGATGCTCCTCGATGCCGGTGGCAATCGGGAAAATGTTGGGATCGAAGATGATATCTTCAGGCGGGAAGCCGACGACCTCCGTCAACACCGTGTAGGAACGCTGGCAAATATCGATCATCCGCTGATAACTGTCGGCCTGGCCCTTCTCGTCAAAGGCCATGACGATAACGGCGGCACCGAAGCGGCGGACCTCGCGTGCCTGCTGGGCAAAGATTTCCTCGCCTTCTTTCATGCTGATCGAATTCACGACACCCTTGCCCTGAACGCATTTGAGACCGGCGACAATAACCGGAAACTTCGATGAATCGATCATTACCGGGACCCGGCTGATATCGGGTTCAGAGGCAATAAGATTAAGGAACGTGTGCATTTCCTTTTCGGCGTCGAGCATGGCGTCGTCGATATTGACGTCGATGATCTGGGCTCCGTTTTCGACCTGACCGCGGGCGATATCGAGCGCCGCTTCATACTCGCCTTCGCGAATCAGGCGGGCGAATAAGGCCGAACCCGCAACATTGGTGCGCTCACCAACATTGATAAAACCGGTGAAGCCGTCGATGCTCAGGGGTTCCAGCCCGGCCAGATGAGCATGCCCGTCTGGCGTGGCGATAGTCCGGGGTTTGATGCCTTCGACAGCCTTTACGATGGCGCGGATATGATCGGGCGTCGTACCGCAACAGCCGCCGACAATATTGACCAGTCCACTTGAGGCAAATTCCTTCAGCATATCGGCCATGTACTGCGGGGTATCGTCATAGCCGCCAAATTCATTGGGCAACCCGGCGTTGGGATGGACGCTGACATTGACCGGTGCAATGCTTGCCACTGCCTGAACGTGCGGCCGTAAATCCTTGGCCCCAAGGGCGCAGTTGAAGCCGATGCTGATCGGTTTTACGTGGGCCACGGAATTCCAGAACGCCGCCGGCGTTTGTCCGGTCAGGGTTCGCCCCGAGGCATCGGTGATGGTTCCCGAGACCATCACCGGCACCTGCCGTCCATGGTCATCGAAATACTTCAACACTGCATATATGGCGGCCTTGCAATTGAGGGTGTCGAACACGGTTTCGATGAGCAAAAGATCGACACCGCCTTCAAGCAAACCATCGATTTGTTGCGTGTAGGCGACGACCAAATCGTCGAACAAGACGTTGCGAAAGCCCGGATCATTAACGTCCGGCGAGATCGATGCGGTACGGTTGGTCGGCCCCAGTACACCGGCGACGAAGCGCGGTTTGCCTGGGGTTTTCGCCTGTGCCTCGTCGGCCGCTTCACGGGCAAGGCGGGCCGAAGCCACATTGATTTCCCGGACCCTGTCTTCAAGCCCATAATCGCTTTGCGATATCACCGTCGCATTGAAGGTATTGGTCTCGACAATATCCGAACCGGCGGCCAAAAATTCCGCGTGCAGTTCCTTGATCAGATCGGGCATGGTCAGGCTCAACAGGTCGTTGTTGCCTTTCAGGTCCTGAGCGTGGTCTGCGAACAGCGCGCCCCTGTAGTCGGATTCTACCAATTTCCTGTCTTGAATCATCGTCCCCATCGCCCCATCAAGGACAAGGATACGTTCGCTCAGTATTTTGTTAATCAGGTGGTTCATTGTTTATTTCCTGGTTCAACCCGCCCTCATATGAGGGCCGTTTGATCTGCCTTTTTATAAATCGATCAAATTATCGCCCCGTAAATGATTCCATTTAAGGGCCGTTTGATCTAACGCCGAGGATATGACAAATGGCATAGGTCAGATCGGCGCGGTTAAGGGTGTAGAAGTGGAAGTCATTGACACCGCTGGCATGCAGGACACGGCATTGCTCTGCGGCGACGGAGGCGGCGACAAGCTTTCGGGTTTCGGGATCATCGTCCAGCCCATCGAACAGTGCAGACAGCCAGTCCGGAACGTTTGTGCCACAAAGCTTTGAGAATTTTTTGACCTGGGAAATATTGGTTACCGGCAAAATTCCCGGAACGATGGGAACATGAATACCACTGGCCCGGGCCCGATCCAGGAACCTTAAGTAGACCTCAGGCTCGAAGAAATACTGGGTGATGGCGCGGGTCGCCCCGGCATCGATTTTACGTTTCAGATTGTCCAGGTCGGCTTCCGGACTACGCGATTCCGGGTGGCTTTCAGGATAGGCGGCAACGCTGATTTCAAAATTGGCGACCCTCTTGAGACCGGCCACCAGATCCGAGGCATAGGCGTATCCATCCAGGTTTGCCTTGTACGGACCGGCACCTTCGGGGGCATCTCCACGTAAGGCGACAATGTGGCGAATTCCGGCCTGCCAATAGCGTTCGGCGATGGTCTCAATTTCTTGTCTGCTTGAGCCGACGCAGGTCAGGTGAGCGGCTGAATCAATGTTGGTTTCCTTGGCGATTCTGACGACCGTTTCGTGGGTCCGTTCCCGGGTCGTCCCACCGGCCCCATATGTCACCGATACGAACGATGGTGCCAACGGCGACAGCCTGTCGATGCACGACCACAGGGATGCTTCGGCCTTTGCGTTGGCAGGGGGGAAAAATTCAAAGGAGACATTGACGCCTTTGGGCAGCGGCAAGGCGACGACAAGGTCCGGGTGTGGCGGTCGGCCCGTCTTTGTCACATTCATCAGCCCTTGATGTCGTTCAAGTTTTTCTTTTCTGGTCATAATGGTGATTCTCCGCCGTCTTTCTTTTGTCCCAACCACACGCAAACGGTCAGGGGATCACCCGGCAGGTGTTCGCTCGAAACCAAAGTCATGCCGTTGGCTTTGAACCACGAGGCGACTTCCGCGTCATCGAACCCCAAGCGCCGGTGGGCGTGTTCGTCGCGCAGGCTTTCCTGATTATGGGGAGCAAAATCAACCAGTATCAGCAGTCCGCCGGGCCTAAGCACGCGCACCGCCTCGCCGATAGCCCGCCCGGGATGATCGAGAAAGTGCAACACCTGATGCATACTCACCGCGTCAAAGGCGGCGACAGGATAGGGTATTTGGTACATGTCGCCCTGACGCACGGTGCAATTTCCAAGATTGGCCCTTTGCAAATTGGCGCGCGCCACGGCTAGCATTTCCCGTGACAGGTCAATACCTTCGCCTTTGTTAAGACGCGCACCAAAAAGTTCCAACATCCGTCCTGTGCCGGTTCCGAGGTCCAGCAGGTCGTCAATATGCCGCCCGCTTAACATATCCAGAAGAACACGCTCGACGACACTGTCATCCACATGCAGCGAGCGAAGCCTGTCCCAGCTTTCGGCGTTATCGCGAAAATATTCCGCCGCGGCGCGCTCACGCGCGGCTTTGACCAGCGACAGGCGTTGCAGATCGCGCGTCAGGGTCTCGTCCTTGGTAGGTAGCATCTCATTTAGATGATGTGCCAAACGCGCCCCGCCGCCATCTTGAACCTGACGATGAAAGACCCAACTGCCTTCACGAATGCGCTCAAGCAGCCCCGCTTCGGTAAGTAATTTCAAATGCCGCGACACCCGGGGCTGACTTTGCCCGAGAATTTCGACGAGTTCGCTGACCGTCAACTCGCCATGGGCGCACAGCGCCAGCAGGCGCAACCGGGTCGGTTCCGCCGCCGCACGAAGGGCACTCAACAAGGGTTCAATTGACTCCATAAGGGGGCTCTTTCTAATTAACCGACACCGCATGAGAAAGAAAACACGACGCATCAACCAATGTAAATTTAGACATAAACATATCTTTATATATATTTATCAAGGTGTCCATTGTTTTTTTGTCTCCACCCAATGATATGTTTTCATTGATTTTTGCAGGGGCTGGTCGACGGACAAGTTGTGTGGCTATTTTGCAACATATGTATCTATTTGGTTTAAACCGCACTGTCTGCGCTGGTTTTTCTCTCGACCCTATGTTACTTCATTTATGGATTCGCGCGTCTTTTTCAGTATTGATAAAGCCGGTGTGGAAATCGGGACGTAAAATGATCCCGAGAGAGGTTTGGTTATCTGGCTGTTTTAACGAGCCGCCAGATGGCGTTTTTTTGAACGCGGCAATAAAAACAATGGGACGCGCTTTTTTAAATGCTTATTCGCTTACTTGAAACATCCCCCAAAATCAGGCTCGCCGCACGCTTCCTGGTTCTGAGCTTCGTCTCGTTGGTGATGGTCGGCTGCGCCACTGCGCCTGACCCCAAAGATGCTGAAGCCGTTGCCGAATATCAGGAAATAAACGATCCTGCCGAGCCGACCATGCGGGCGATTTTTGCTTTCAATCAAGCCCTCGACACGGCCATTCTGAAACCTGTTTCCAATGCATACCGTAAAACTGCGCCCGATAAAGTTCGCACCGGCGTTCACAACTTCCTGAACCACCTGCGCACCCCGGTGATTTTTTTCAACGACGTGCTACAGGGCGAGTTTGAAAGTGCCATCACCACCTTGGTGCGCTTCCTGATCAACTCCACAGCGGGTATTTTTGGCCTGAACGACACCGCCGGTGATCTGGGAATTGAATATAAAAACGAAGACTTTGGGCAAACCCTTGCCGTCTGGAACATGCCCGAAGGCCCCTACCTGATGCTTCCCGTGTTCGGCCCGTCAAACCCGCGTGACGTTATTGGCCGGGTTGTCGACTTCTTCATCGATCCGCTCAACATATGGGCCAGGAATTCCGATGAAAACTGGACGATCCCGACCCGCACCGCCGTCGATGCTATTGATTTCAGGGCCCTTCATTACGATACCATCGAAGACCTTGAGAAATCCTCTCTCGATTTCTACGCCACCATTCGCAGCCTCTACCGGCAACGCCGGACTGACGAAATCAACAACGGCAAAGTTGATCCTTCGACTGCGGTTCCAAGCATCGGCCAATTCCTCGATGAAGAACCCGGACCGCGCGTGAGCAACGAGATTTCACAAGCTAACTGACAGGCACGGGTACAATGACGCGCTGGCGCCCCTTCCTTTCCTTCCTGGCGGCGCTGGTCATTTTCGCCAACCTGTTTTTACAGACCAGCCCCGCCTTATCCACAACTTTTGAAGAAGAAGCGACCACCTTTGTCCAGAAACTGGCCGAAAAGGCGATCCGCGAGCTAACCGATAAAACAGCCCCCAGGGAACAACGCATTGAACGGTTCCGGACATACTTCAACGATCATTTCGCCGTCAGCGGCATTGGCAAATGGATTTTAGGCCGCCATTGGCGCAAAGCAAGCGAGCCCGAGCGCGCGGAATACCTGAAACTGTTTGAAGACCTGATGGTGGTTTCCTACGTTGATCGCTTCGCCGCCTACGTCGGCGAGCCCCTGCATATTCACAGGGCCCTGGTTCAGGATGATACCAACATCACCGTGTTTTCTGAAATACACCAGAAAGAAGGTTCCGCAGCCGTTCGCGTCGATTGGCGCGTCGCGCGCAAGGGCGATCTTTTCAAGGTCGTCGATGTCGTCGTCGAGGGCACGTCCATGAGCAACACCCTACGCTCTGACTTCGGCTCGATCATCCGCCAGCGTGGCGGCAAGATAGCAGGCTTGTTGGAGGCGTTGCGCGAGAAAACTGCCGACTTGCGCAAAAATGACGGCTGATAAGGCCGTAATTTTTGCTCATTAGCGTTCACGCCCCTCAAGCGCCGGGCGGGTCCGTCCGGCCCCTTGGCTCGCCGCATAAGCGGCGGCCCGCAGTCGCGGGCTAAAGAAGATTTAGCCCTCACAAAATTTGGCTCCTCTCACCATTTGAAACTTGGCTTCCAGAGGCCCAGCCAAGCAAACGGAGTGAGCGCCCGGCGCTTGAGGGGCTTGAACACTAATGGCCGGACGGACCCGCCCGGCGCTTGAGGGGGCACATCTATCTTTTAAGAGGCTTGTACTTAATCCGGTGCGGTTGGTCGGCGTCGGTGCCTAAGCGGCGGTGACGGTCGGCTTCGTAGTCTTCGTAATTACCCTCGAACCAAACCACCTGGCTGTCGCCTTCGAATGCCAGCATGTGGGTCGCCAGCCTGTCCAGGAACCAGCGATCATGGCTGATAATAATGGCGCAACCGGCAAAATTGGCCAGCGCGTCTTCAAGGGCACTCAGGGTTTCAAGATCAAGGTCATTGGTCGGCTCATCGAGCAGCAAAACATTTGAGCCGGACTTGAGCATATTGGCCAGGTGGACGCGGTTTCGCTCACCACCGGAAAGCTGGCCGACCTTCTTTTGCTGATCCCCGCCCTTGAAATTGAAACGCGCCACATAAGCGCGACTTTGCACACCGCGCTTGCCGAGCATGATTTCATCATGGCCGCCGCTGATTTCTTCCCACACGGTTTTATTGTCATCCAGGGATTCGCGGGACTGATCGACGTATCCGAGCTGGACTGTTTCACCCACGCGCAGTTTACCGCCGTCTGGTTGTTCGGCACCGGTTATCATCCTGAACAGGGTCGTCTTACCGGCACCGTTGGCACCAATGACACCGACGATACCGCCCGGCGGCAGCTTGAAGCTTAAATCTTCAATCAGCATCCTGTCGCCGTAGCCCTTTTTAATATCTTCGGCCTCGATCACCAGATTGCCAAGGCGTGGTCCCGGCGGAATAACAATCTGCGCCTTGTCTGTATTGCGCTCTTCAGCCTTTGCCAGCAGGTCGTCATAGGCTGTGATACGGGCCTTGCTTTTCGCCTGACGAGCCCTTGGCGAGGCCTGAATCCATTCCAATTCTTTCTTCAACGTGCGTTGCCTTGCACTTTCTTCGCTTTCTTCCTGAGCCAGGCGTTTGCGTTTTTGCTCCAGCCAGGCCGAATAGTTACCCTCGTAAGGAATGCCCTTGCCGCGGTCGAGCTCCAAAATCCAGCCGGTGACATTGTCGAGGAAGTAGCGATCATGGGTGACGATCATGACCGTTCCTTCGTAATCATGGAGAAAATGCTCCAGCCAGGCCACCGATTCGGCGTCCAGATGGTTGGTCGGTTCATCGAGCATCAGGATGTCGGGGCGCTCAAGCAGCAATTTGCATAAGGCCACCCGTCGGCGTTCGCCACCCGACAATTTGGTCACATCGGCATCGCCGGGCGGACAGCGCAGCGCATCCATGGCGATTTCAATCGTCCGTTCAATTTCCCAGCCGTTGACGGCATCAATCTTTTCCTGCAAGTCGCCTTGCTCAGAGAGCAGGTCGTTCATCTCGTCGTCATCCATGGGTTCGGCGAACCTGGCGCTGATTTCGTTAAAGCGCTCGAGCAACCCCTTGGCCTCGCCCAAGGCCTCCATGATGTTGCCTTCGACGTCCTTGGATGGATCCAGGGTTGGTTCCTGTTCCAGATAGCCAACGCGCACGCCTTCTGCCGCCCAGGCCTCGCCACCAAAATCCGTATCGATGCCGGCGACGATCTTCATCAGTGTCGATTTACCGGCACCGTTGGGACCAAGTACGCCGATCTTGGCACCGGGCAGGAAAGAAAGCGTGATGCCCTTCAGAATTTCCTTTCCACCGGGGAAAGTTTTTGTCAGGTTTTTCATCACGTAGGAATATTGATAGGATGCCATTTAAGCTCTCCGGAACTTCTGTCAATTTGAATTACGGGGGTTGTAACCCATTGCGCCGATGAATCCAAGACACTGCAAACGCACAGCTAGTATGTTAGTATAAAGTCACGATGAACCATCACGCCGCCAGTTTGAGAATGATCATTGCCGCAGCCTTTGGCGGCTTGATAGTCCTTGCCCTGATCATTGCCGCGCTGGCCTGGGCCTGGTTCGGTCAATCGGCTTCTTTTAGCGCCCTTGGCGTAACCGCTTTGTTATTACCTGCCTGGCTGGTCCTCGATCAGATGATGGCGGCACGCCAGTACGACCACAGGAACCTGCCTGAGCGACCGGAATTCTACGACCACGACCTGCTCAATCAACCGATGCATCTGGAGGAGTTGGGCGGGCGGGTGCTTAAATCCCTTACTTTCGTCGTTTTCGATACGGAAACGACGGGCCTGAGCCCTTCGGGCGGAGATGAAATTATCTCCATTGCCGGGGTCCGGGTGAAAGACGGGAAAATAGACCGAGGAGACGTTTTCACCGCGCTGGTCAATCCCCGGCGCGAGATCCCCAAGGCTTCTATTAAATTTCATGGCATTACCGATGACATGGTGCGGGACGAGCGGGACATCGTCGATGTGCTGCCGGAATTCAAGACCTTCGTCGGCGACGCTGTTCTGGTCGCCCACAACGCCGCCTTCGACATGAAGTTTCTGAAGTTGAAGGAAGCGCAATGCCATATCGTCTTCGATCACATCGTACTCGATACGCTGCTTCTGTCCGTCTTCATGCACGACAAAACGACGAAGCACACACTTGATGCCATCGCCGAACGCTTAGGGGTTGAAATCGAGGGCCGACACACGGCCCTGGGCGATTCTCTGGTCACCGCCGGTATCCTGCTTCGCATGCTCGACATGCTGGAAACCCGCGGCATCAGCACCTTGAGACAAGCCATAAATGCCTCCAACAAGATGGTCGAAGTACGCAAACAACAGGAACAGTTTTAGAAAATATCCGCCGTGAATTCTGATTTGACCCGCTTGCGCAATTCGTCGATGGATTTCAAGGCTTCGGTCAGGCGCTTCTGCTGACGCTTGGATAAACTCTCAGGATCGACATGATAATTGACCGGCCTTCCTTCCTTGAAGTCGTTGATCTGTTGATGAAGCAGAATTCCCGTCAGCAATTCGAAGGCCGAAAAAAGAACTTCGCGTTCGTTTTCATCGACAACCCCCTTCAAGTGCAAGGCTTCGATTCGGCTTAACGTCGCCGTCTCGGCAAGGCCTTCGCGCAGGGCCAGCAAGCGAACGGCTTCTACCATCGGCAGGGTGCCGGTATGTTTCAGGTTGATCTGACCTTTGTACTCCTGCCTTTCATCGTCGGTTATGAAGCCGCCGAAAAAACCGAGCGCAACATTGTGATCGGCAATTTCGTGAAACATCGAGGACAGATAAAAATGGTTTTTGGCGATCATCCGGACGACATTGTTGCGTAAGTCGATGGCCAAACCCTGGTCGCCGTAGACCGCCTGAAAATCGAAAAAAATGTCCGACAGGCGAATGGCGACAAAGTTATGCTTACGCCCCCACAAGTCTATTTGCTTGACCCACTGGGACGCGGTTTTCCGCCACAGCGGATTGATCGCCATGCAATACCCCTTACATAAAGGCAGGCCGACGCCATCGAGTTCCTGGGTCATACGATCGGCCAGATCCATGAAAAAGCCATCAATCCGCGCGTGTTCCCCATCTGGGTAGTCACTGATAATGAAGCCGTTATCCTGATCCGGAAACAGGTAGTTTTCCCCGCGTCCGCCCGAACCGAAAACGATGGCGGCAAACTTGACCGGCGGCGCGCCCAGGCCCTCGGCTTCCATATCGGCCAGGCAGGCCTCTATCACCCGTTGGTATATGAGGTTGTTGATATGGGTCAGCATGGCTTGAACTTCGGATGCCGGAAGATTGTCATCTAACAGGTCGCGGGCGAGATCGACCTGGGCTTGCTTGACTTCTTTCAGACCTTCGATACTGCCCCTGTGCGTCAGTTTGTCGATCTGCTCCATCATCTTTTCATTGGTCACGGCCATGGCGTCATTCAGGTCGATCATGCCGAGCGGACGCCCGTCCTCATCGACAACGGGCATATGCTTTAAGCCGTAACGGCGCATGCGAGCGATGGCACGAAATAGATAATCTGCGGCCTTAATAGTCATAACCGGTGCCGTCATCACTTGCTCCAACGGCGTGTCCGGGGCAACCAGAAAAGCGACGCGGCGGACGATGTCCTGCTCGGTGATAATACCGACAACAAAACCTTGTGGATCGATGATGACGACACTCGAGACAGCCCGCGCGCGCATCGCCTCGACGGCTTCAGACACAGGGCTTGCAGTGCCGAGCATAAGCGGTGCCTGCCGCATGAAATCACTGACTAATTTAGAAAAAATCGCCGTTTGGGAGCGCACCGAATCTTATTCCGATTCTGTCAATTTTGATTAATATTCAAATATTCTAATATAAAAGTTATCTTTTTAGCCGCTTTTTCGAGAAAGCCTACGACGAACGTAAAAAAATCGACTGTGGATTCTTCCCTTTTAACAGTCAGGCAACAAAAGTAAATAGAATCAATTAGATAGCAGCCATATTACAGGAAAAGACGGCTTATTTTCAAGAATTAAACATCCTTTCTTATTGTAATAAAATTTCAATTTTCCGAATTGTGGAAAATCACGTTTACGACGTTGTTTAAAACCCTTGAAAATGCTATGCAATTACCAGCTTTTATCCGGTTTGTTACTGTAACACCTCCGGGTTGGTTGAGTACTTTTCGTACTTGAGATGTGGTTTATGACAGCCGCGTCAATTCAACAGGGACTAGATTAAGGGGAGAAATGTCTTGTCTGCTAAAGTTATATGGCTTTTCAGCTTTGTCGCGATCTATTGGGCCTACTGTATTTTTTGGGGCATCAAAAGTTCTCGCATGGCTAAAACCGCTAGTGATTACTTTATTGCTGGCCGTCAGATTTCAATGTGGGTGTTCGTTCTTGCGGCCACCGCGACGTCTTTTTCCGGCTGGACCTTCATGGGTCATCCGGGACTAGTCTATCGCGATGGCTTCCAGTACGCCTATGCATCCTTTTACACAATTACCATCCCGTTCACGGGTGTTCTGTTCCTGAAGCGCCAGTGGATGCTGGGCAAACGTTTCGGTTATGTGACGCCGGGTGAAATGCTGTCAGACTATTTCCAGGGCGACGGCATTCGCATCCTGACGGTCTGTGTGGCATTGCTGTTCTCGATCCCTTATCTGGGCGTTCAGCTTGGAGCTTCCGGCTTCTTGTTCAACGTTCTGACTGATAACATGGTCAATAAGGACGTCGGCATGTGGGTTCTGTCAGCCGTCGTGATGATCTATGTCGGCACCGGCGGCCTACGCGCCGTGGCTTATGTGGACACACTGCAATGTATCTTGCTGGCACTTGGTATCGTCATCACCGGCTTTATTGCACTTAATGCTGCCGGCGGTTGGGATTCCTTGCAACAGGGCTTCGCTGCTCTCGGCAAGACCGACATCGGCAAATGGGGAACAACCAAAGGCTATGGCGGCGGCGACTATAACGCCTACCTGGCCATTCCTGGCGTCATTCAATGGACGGCTGGTCTTGGTAAAGAAACCCCGGTTGGCGGCCTGTGGACCGGCGTCATGTGTCTGACTTATATGTTTGCCCTTATGGGTATTCAGTCGGCACCGGCGTTCACCATGTGGTCGTTCTCCAACAACAGTCCAAAACCTTTCGCGCCTCAACAGGTGTGGGCCTCTTCTTTTGCAATTGGCTTCATCCTGTTTTTCTTCACGGCGTTCCAGGGTATGGGTGCCCATCTACTTGGTGCCAATGGTGCTGTAACAGAAGCCGGGTTGGCGTTGAATAATATTCTTCCCGACCTGACCGCCAACAAACAGGGCGGACTGGTACCGCATTACTTCAACTCCATCGGCGACGACTACCCGTGGTTGGTAGGTTTGTTGGCCGTGTGTGCACTTGCTGCCATGCAGTCCACTGGTGCCGCTTATATGTCAACCGCTGGCGGTATGCTGACGCGCGATCTTTACAAGCGTTACCTGAACCCGACGGCTTCACATGCCACGCAGAAGTTGTTCGGTCGCATGGGCGTTCTGTTCATCGTCCTCTCAGCCCTGTTGGTTGCCACTTACTCCCATGATGCACTTGTGCTTCTGGGTGGTCTGGCTGTCGCCTTCGGCTTCCAGATGTGGCCTTCGCTGGCTGCCGTAACATGGTTCCCGTGGATTACCCGTCAGGGTGCCACGATTGGCCTGTTCTTCGGTCTTCTCGCGGTTATCTTTACCGAGAGCTTCGGCGCTTCCATCGCCGGCGTTTTGGGCGTGGATCTACCTTGGGGCCGTTGGCCGCTGACCATGCATTCGGCCTTCTGGGGAATGTTCTTTAACTTGGCGTTCTGTCTGCCAATCTCGGCTATGACACAGAGCGACGAGGGAACAACGCACCGCATGAAGTACCACAACTTCCTTAGGGAACACGCGACGTTACCTGCCCACAAGCAGGGCCTGAAGCCGATCGCCTGGATCATCACGCTTGCGTGGATGTTCTTCGGAATCGGACCTGGTGCCGTTATCGGCAACGACATCTTCGGCGCACCAAATGCGGGTGTCGAAGGGTGGACCTTCGGAATGCCTTCAATCTGGGCCTGGCAGATCCTGTTCTGGATCCTGGGCGTCGGAATGATGTGGTTCCTGGCCTACAAGATGGAAATGTCGACCGTGCCTGATCGCGAAGTTGAGGCATTGGTAGAAGACATCGGTGACACAACCTTGGAAACACCGAGTAATTAATACTTCTATCTTCTGAAAATCGGGGGAAGGGCCTTGGTCCTTCCCCCTTTTTTTTGTTAACATTCCGACTTTCCTATCCACGGTATCGATCATGCAAACTTTATTTACCGCTGAGTATCAATGGCTATGGACAGTGGCCTTGGGCATTGCCCTTTTTTTTCCCGTCAGGCACTTTATCTGGGCCCTGTCGGTGCGCCGTGCCGACGCCAAGGGCCTAAATATCGATGAGGCCGCGAGCCTGCGCCTGAAGCGCAGCGCCACGGTAACCGCAGTCCTGCTGTGTTTCGTTTTCTCGGTACTTTACGTCAACCATCTTTTTAGTGGATAGAACCCAGCTTATGGCCTCGCTTAATCCTTTTTCCGATCCGCAGGTAACCCGCCGTTTCATCATCCTGATGGCGGTCGCCACCTTTGTCATGTTTAGCATCTGGGCCGTAGTTAAGTCGTACACCCAGACCCCGCTTGGCGATTACGAAGTGCGCCAGGGTGATATCTTTCTGAGCGATAAGAAATATGAAGATGCCCTTGAACGCTTCAACGCCGCCTTGATCGTCTCACCCGATCACCGGGGAGCCATGATGGGCCGCGCACTATCGTTCATGCTCAGCGGCAGGACGCAGGAAGCAGAGACCGAATTGACAAACCTGATCGGCTTTTTAAAGAGCAACCTTGAAGCCGATGATCGCACCGGCACAGGAACACTAGCCGCCGCATACAACAACCGGGCCATCCTGCTTGATCGTCAATGCCGCCATAAGGAGGCCTTGGCCGATTATATCGCGGCCCTGACAACTGACGATGTCGCCGTTAAGGGCCCCGGCCTGATCGATAAAATTCTCTACTCTGCCAATCCATCGACACCGCGAAAACGGGCGCAGTTTCTTTATGAACGTGTCGATAGCCTGAAAGAAGGCGAGTGCCTGACGGTGCCCGAAAAAGACGCCGAGGAGCGCGTCTACAAGCCTTAAAAGTTAACGATCCCAAGGACGTCCTGAAAAAGCACCATAAAGAAAAAGACAGCGGCGATTGAACCAAACAGCAATCGCACAAAATCGGTGTTGCCTTCCTCGTCGCGGAAGCGAATGCCGTGCAAGGCGATGTACCCGGTCACGCCCAGGAACACCATATTGATAAAAGATTCGTACTGACCGGCAAATTCAAACATGTCAGGACGTTACCCGCTAAGCTCAGCGCTGGCAATATACCCATTGGTTAATTTCCAACCGGTTTACCCCGGTTAGCCAAAGCCGGGATAATATCGGTGCGCCCATATGGCGTATTGGGCTTATTTGCATTCAAATCTTCTTCATTAAGATAAGGCGGAAACTGACTCGCCGGCGTTGTCACCGACAAATCGGCAAGGACGATGGCCCCGCCGATAAACAGGGTCAACACCCCAACTGCCAGCCAGAACCGGCGCACACCGTCGGGCACGCTGGTCCTGTATTCATGGTCATAGACATGAAAAACCGGGGCGTTGTCGTTCAGTCCGCCGGCGGCATCGGCGTCGATGATCTTGCGGGCGTAATGACGGGCCCAGTGCGGCACCCGGTCCTTTAGCATGTACGATGAAAACAATTGGGAAACCAGGGCTTCAGGAAGATCCTTGTTGTGCCATTCCCTGTAAGCCAGTTGCAGCAGTTGAAACTCGCCGACTTGCAGGATGTTGGCGGCCTTTACGACCAGTGTCCGCTGGCCGCTTTCAAGCTCTTCCCGATCGGGACGCATCAATGTTTGAAACAGGTTCATATCCAATCCCTTCATCATACATATATTTGTAGAAAAGGGTGTTCACAATTGAGTTAACCAAACAGTCCCCAGGCCCTATGAAAGCCTGTTCAAACCATACAAATTCCTCTAATTTCGGACTTGCCGTAGATCAAATCCCTTATGAAAATCTGGTGATCTGGTTGTACATTTTCAATATAGAAATTTGAGATTCAGGTAGAGCTATGGAATTCAGTGCGCACGAAGTTTTAAACACGTTAAAAGAATTGGCGCTGGGTTACGGTGTCGACATGATTGGTGCCATTGTCATTTTGATTGTCGGCTGGATCGCCGCCGGCTGGGTCCGACGCTTGATCTTTAGCGCCCTGGGCCGAATTCCACGCATCGACGACACGCTCAAACCAATCCTGTCCAACAGTGTCCGTTACATCATTCTGGCGTTTGTCATCGTCGCCGTTCTCGCCCGCTTCGGAGTCGAAACGACAAGTATCATTGCCGTTTTCGGTGCCGCCGGCCTGGCCATAGGCCTGGCCCTTCAGGGGACGCTTTCGAACATCGCCGCCGGGGTCATGCTTTTGCTATTACGGCCGTTCAGTGTCGGGGAGTTTGTCGATGCCGGAAGCGTGTCGGGCACAGTCGTGGAAATCGGCCTGTTTACAACCCGTTTCAAGACAACTGGCGGGCTGTTCCTCAGCGCACCGAATTCGGGCTTGTGGAATTCCGTGATAACCAATTATTCCCGCAATCCCGTGCGCCGCATCGATTTCATCGTCGGTATCAGTTACGACGACGACCTAAAGGCAGCAATGGTCGAATTGGAATCCCTGATGAATGCCGACGCGCGAATCTTGAAAGACCCTGCGGCGCAGGTTTTTGTTACCGGGCTGGGTGCCGATTCGGTCAACCTGACCCTGCGGTGCTGGGTCAATTCCGGCGACTACTGGGCGACATTGACCGACCTGACACGGGACACCAAATTGCGGCTAGACGAAAAGGGCTTTTCCATCCCCTACCCGCAGCGCGACGTGCATATGGTTTAGACCTGACGAAGGAAATCCCTGAATTCAAGGTCAGCGGCGATGACGTCCTAAAAATATCCCGCCAGGTTCCCTCGAATACGCTCGAGCACCTTTGTGCCTTCGGCTTCGGCGGTAAAGTTCAGGCCGGTGACGCTTTCAAACAGGCGAATATAGCGACCGGAGAATTCAACCAGCGTATCGTCGGGAATTTCCGGGATCGGGTCTTTATAGGGATCACAACGGGCATTGACCCAAAGGCGCAGGAATTCCTTGTCCAGGCCGTCGGGGTTTTCACCTGCCGCCATCTTCTGCGCGTAACTTTCGCGAAGCCAGAAGCGGCTGCTGTCGGGCGTCAGAATTTCATCGGCCAGACAAACCGCACCGTTTTCATCCAATCCGAATTCGAACTTGGTATCGACCAGAATCAAGCCCCGCTCGGCGGCCAGCTCCCGGCCCCTGGCGAAGACGGCCAGAGACAGCCTGGCCAGTTCGTCCCAGCGTTCTTGCGACAATAGCCCCTGTTCGACAATTTGTGCAGGTGTCACCGGCGCGTCGTGTTCGCCCTGGGCGGCTTTGGTTGTTGGGGTCAGAATAGTCTCGGGCAATTTCTGATTTTGCACCAGGCCGTCGGGGAAGGTCACCCCGTACATTTCGCGCGCCCCATCACGGTACATGGGCCAGATCGAGGTATTGGTCGAGCCGGTCATATAATCCCGGACCACCATTTCGACCGGCAGCATATCCAAATTCTTGCAAACAAGCACGTTGGGGTCAGGGTATTCGATAACATGATTGGGGCAAATGTCGCGGGTCGCTTCGAACCAGAAGCGCGCCGTCTGCGTTAGCACCTGTCCCTTGAAGGGGACGGCGGCGAGGTTTTTATCGAAGGCGCTCTGGCGGTCGGTGGCGATGATGATCATACGGCCATCGTCCAGCGCATAGGTATCGCGAACCTTGCCTTTATAGTGGTTAGGCAGTTCGGCGATGGTGGCGTCGGTCAGGACGTTGCCTATTTGTGAGCGTATCGTGTCGTTATCAATCATGATTTCTACTTTGATTCCTTAGGATGTTTAAACAACGTCGGCATTGAACTGTTCGCCACTTTCAAGCAACAACTGCCACAATGACAAGGCAAATCCACGTATCATCAGAAGCTCAAAGCCCTGATCAGAACGCCACACCGTGACACCGGTATGATGAAAGGCGCTTGATGCCACTGTTCCTACCGGAAATTCAGCCTCTCGTAAATCCAGTGGCAAGTGACGGTTTAATAATATCGCCGCCTGCGGCCCGGAAATGCTGAGATGGGTTCGAGAATGCGATAAGTCAAGCACGGCCCCCTCATCGGAAGACAGGCGCAAAGGTAGCTCAACCGCGCTGGCCCCCACAAGCCACCATTTCAGCGGTTCTATACGCATCAACGCGCCTTTTGACGTGGTCACCACCTTGCCCGGTCCAGGCGCTTCCCCGGCACCAATAAGAGCCGCCGCTTTAGCCCCGACGGTGCTTAAGGTCTCGGGCCACGCGGCCAATTGAATGAGCGACACATCCGGATTTTCGCGAAAACACACGTCGCCGCCATCTGCGCCGCCGCTGCCCTTTGAATAATACCCATTTAAAGCGGAAACGCGTTCAACCATGCATTCTCTCCCCGCCTGGATCGACCATGTGTGGCGAGACGACCTCAACCTCTACATTGCCCTTGCGCAAGGGGTCGGCGGCGATAAGGGTTTTCCCGGCCCACGCCTCATGGCCGCCCGCAATGAAGCCGATGCCAATCCAATGGCCGAGCTCCGGCGAATGGGTGACCCCGGTTATCCAGCCCTCACCAAAACCGGAAACGGCATCTTGCCTGCAGATAATCGCGCCGCCATTAAAGATTTGTCTGCGGTCTTTCGGCATAATGCCAACGAGTCTGGGCCTGTCTTCGCGCAACAATTCAGGGCGTTTGCGTAAGGCGTCGCCGATAAAGGATTTGTTGTCCGAAGCCATTTTACCGAATCCCGCATCATCAATACTGATCCGGCCATCAAGTTCGGCCCCGGTGACATGGCCCTTTTCAATACGCAAGGTGCCCAGGGCCTCAAGCCCGTACAGGCAGCCATCCAGCGGCTCTGCCACGCTCCATAACATCTCCATCATGGCCGGCGCATACCCTGATGGCACATAGACCTCGAAAGCCATTTCACCGGAAAAACTGATCCGGGCAATGCGACAGGGAATGCCGCCTTTAAGCGTGGTTTCGATGACGCCCATAAACGCAAAGGCATTGCTTTCCATGACTGAGGCATCGCCAACACAGGCGGCAAGGCAGGCGCGAGACTTAGGCCCAGCCACCGCACAGCCTGCCCACTGGTCGGAAACCGAGGTGACATGGACCTTCAGTTCAGGCCAGCGCACTTGCAACAGTTCTTCCAGCCAAACCATGACCTTGGCCGCGTGGGCGGTCGTCGTCGTCATGAAATAATCGGTCTCGGACAAACGCCATGTCGTACCGTCGTCCATGACCAGGCCGTCATCGCGCAGCATGATGCCGTAACGGGCCTTGCCGATGGGCAGCTTGGCAAAGGGATTGGTATAAACCCGGTTGAGCAATTCCGTGGCGTCCGGCCCTTGAATGGCGATTTTACCAAGCGACGTCACATCACACAGGCCGACTGTGCTGCGCACCGTCGCGGCCTCGCGCACATAAGCCTCCGATATGTTTTCCCCGGCGCGGGCGAAATACCACGGTCGGTGCCACAACCCGGCAGCGGTCATAGTCGCCCCGTGCTTTAAATTCCAGTCATGCATCGGCGTGCGCCGTAACGGGCGAAAATGACCGCCCGCATTTCGCCCCGTCAACGCACCAAGGCTGATCGGTGTATAGGGTGGGCGGAACTTTGTCGTGCCGACTTCGGGAATTTCCTTGCCCAAGGCATCGGCCATCAGTGCCAAACCGATAACATTGCCCATCTTGCCCTGATCGTTGGCCATCCCCAGGGTCGTATAGCGCTTTAAGTGTTCGACCGAAACGAAGCCCTCGCGGTGAGCCAGCCGCACGTCATCGGCGGTGACATCGTGCTGGGGATCAACGAAGCTTTTCAGCTTCACGCCGGCAACCTTGACCTCATAGAGCGGGCGAATCGGATTTAACCAGCCACCGGGCGCGGGTGCCGTCATTGTCGGGGCCGACTTGCCAAAGTCTTTCAACACGGCCGTCCCGGCGGCCATACCGGAGGCTTCGCAGTCTTCCATATTCCAGAGCGCTGCCGCCGATCCCGCCATATGGATGCGGCCATTGGATTTGGTCGGGGCAAAACAGGCATTTTCAGCGTCCCAGGCGACCCTGCCGCCGATATGTGAAAGCAGATTGACAACCGGAGACCACCCACCGGAGACAAGAACCAGATCGCAGGCCAGGCTTCCCTGGGCTTTCCAGCCTGTACCATCGGTTGCGGCTGTGGCTGCGGCTATTTTTAGGCCGCTGACTGCCTTTGTGCCGATAACGTTCATCGCCGCTGCGGCCATCTGCACGGTGACGCCGCTATTTTCCGCCATCTCGCAAAGCCCATGAGAAACCGCCGCGCGGGCATCGAGCAGGGTCACCTTGGCCCCGGCCTGACTGAGCTCAGCAGCCGTTTTGTAGACCGAGTCATTATTGGTCGCGACGACAATATTTTGCCCAGGCAAGACCCCGTAGCGGTTCAGATAGACCCCGGCGGCGGCGGCAGTCATAACGCCGGGCCGGTCATTGTTGCCGAAAGCAATGCTGCGTTCCAAAGCGCCCGTCGCCAGAACCGTGCTTTTCGCCCGCACCGTCCAGAACCGCTGACGCGGTAAATTGCTGAGCCCAGGAGTCATATGATCGGTGACCCGCTCCAACAAACCGGCGGTGCCGTACTCATACAGTCCAAAGGCCGTGGTGCGGGTCATGATCCGCACGTTGACGGCCTTGATCAGGGCGATCAGGTTCGTCCTTTTGGTTTCCGCCTCGGCGCTTGCTTGATTAAGAAAGTCTCCGCCAAGCTCAAAATCCTGCTCAACCAGGATAACATCCAACCCGGCCTTGGCGGCGCTCAGGGCGGCATTCAATCCGGCCGGGCCGGAACCTACCACCAGCACGTCACAATGAGCATGGGCGTGCTCGTAACTGTCCGGGTCAGGAGCCTGCGGTGGGGTGCCCATACCGGCGGCTTTTCGAATCAGTTTTTCATACTGCATCCAGATACCGGTGCCGCTACCGCTACCCCATTCGAAGGGCGGGATGCCCATAAAGGTTTTGTAGTAGAACCCGGCCGAAAAGAAGCGGCTGAACAGGCCGGTAACCGCGCCCATATCGAAGCGCACGTTCGGCCAGGCGTTTTGACCATGGGCGACAAGGCCATGGTAAAGTTGCTGCGTTGTCGCCCTGACATTGGGGTCGTGACGATCGCCATCACCAAGGCTGATCATGGCCCCGGATTCTTCAACCCCGGCAGACATAATACCGCGCGGCCGGTGATATTTAAAACTGCGGCCAAGCACCTGTTGATTGTTGGCCAGCAGCGACGAGGCCAGGGTATCCCCAGCAAATCCCTTAAGATCGCGGCCATCCCATTTGAAGAGAAGGCTTTCGGAGCGATCAATCCGACCACCCTTGGCAAGTCGTCTGGCGGTCATTTCCCGTCCTCCAGCACTTTTGCCAGCCCTGTGTGGGCCGGGCGCACCGAGCGTATTTCGTGGCTCATGGTGTCGCGTTCAACAAGCAACCACATGCGACAGCCACTGACGTGCTGCCATGTCTCTAGCTGCATGCCACAAATATTCTGGCGTTGGAAAACCGCCTCATGCCAATCTGCCGCAGGCGCGTCGAGGGCCGGATAGGTGATCGAGCCATCGCCGCCATAAGCAAATTCGCTATGGTCGCGCTCGCCGCAAAATGGGCAGGGGATACGAATCATTTTGGCAAATCCTCAACCATGCAATTTCGGATCAGGGCCTGCACCGCGCTCATCAATATTGATCCCGCGCTCAAAACGTTTGAGGTCGTGATTGACGTTGATCGGATGCGGGCGATCATTGGCGATCAGATCGGCGAAATACCATCCCGAGGCGGGACTGGCTTTAAAGCCGCCATAGTTCCAACCGGCGTTCAGATAAAGATTATCCAGCGGCGTTTTACAGATAAACGGCGAACCATCCATCGACATATCCACCACCCCGGACCAATGACGCAACAGACGGACGCGGCCAAGGCAGGGCAGAATCGATATGGCGCACTCGGCGACATCCTGGACGGTCGGCAGGGCACCCCGTTGGGCATACGACTTGTACCAATCCAGATCGCCGCCAAAAACCATGCCGCCCTTGTTGGACTGCGAGATATAAAAATGCGCGCCGCCGACGCCAAAGACGACGACCTGATCGAGCAGCGGCTTCATGGGTTCGGTGACAAAGGCCTGCAACTTGTGAGACTCGATCGGCAATGTCCCAAGGCCCGCCATATTCCACAGGCGCGAAGTATTGCCCGATACTGCAAAGCCTGTTTTCTTGGCCCCGATGGTCCCGCGTGATGTCTCCAGGCTGACGATGTGTCCATTCTTTCTGGTCACCCCGGTGACTTCGCAATTCTGAATGATGTCAACGCCGTGTTGATCGGCGGCCCGCGCGTAACCCCAGGCGACGGCGTCGTGCCTGGCCGTACCGGCGCGCTTTTGCACGGCGGCTCCGATAATCGGGAAGCGGGCATCTGCGGCGTAATTCAACAGCGGAACATGCGTTTTCAGGGTTTCCAAAGTCCACAGTTCACCATCCGAACCGCTCAGCCGCATGGTGTTGTAACGACGGGCGGCGACGTCTCTTGCCGCAGGGCTGTGCAGCAAGCTGATGTGAGAGCGCTGACTGAACATGACATTATAGTTCAGATCATGGCTGAGGTTTTCCCACAGCTTCAAGGAATGTTCATAAAATTCACGGTTACCCGGCATCATGTAGTTGGAACGGACAATCGTCGTGTTGCGTCCGGCGTTACCGCTGCCCAGCCAGCCTTTCTCCAACACCGCGATGTTCTTTAATCCGTGATTTTTCGCCAGATAGTAGGCGGTTGCCAGACCGTGTATCCCACCCCCGACAATCACCACGTCATAGTCCGGCTTCGGTTCCGGGTCGCGCCATTGGCGCTGCCAGCCGGTTTGACCGGTCAGCCCGTTCCAAAAAACATTCCATCCGGAAAAACGTGTCATTTACAGGATCAACTACAAAATTTATTTATCTACCAAGAAAAGAAAACCTATCAAGTATTCAAGCAGCTACATAGCCAATTAGCGACATCTACATGACCAATTTACGCCTTCGGCTTGGTATAATCTTTTCGTGACCGGCGAAACGATTTCATGGCGGCGGTATAGAGCTGCTTGCTCGATATACCGGTGCCCCCAAGGGGGATGAACATTGCTTTGGATTGATCCTGACGGTCGCGGCGCAACATCCTGTAGGCAGTGAACAGCGCCAACGTCCCGGTCAAGGCGGCACTTGACATAAACATTCCCTGGGGGCCGAATTTTCCCATCATTTGCGCCGCCACGATAGGGCCGATGCTGGCCCCGCAGCCATAAGCAAAAAGCAGACCGGCGGACACCTGAACCATCTTGTCGGGTGCCGCCATATCATTGATCTGGGCGGCGCACAGCGGATAGACCGTATAACAAAAAGCACCAAAGAACGCGCCGACCACATACAGCCAAATCGGCGACTGGCCGGTCGCCCAGATAACGGCGAGGGCGGCGATCACCGTTGAGATAGTAACGATCAGCAAAATAGTCCGCCGGTCATAACGATCGGACAGGCGACCGATGGGGAACTGCAACACCATGCCGCCGATAATGACGCAAGCCATGAAAGTGGAAACGCCGACGAGCGACAGCCCGCTATCCCTGGCGAATACCGGTCCCATACTGTTGATCGATGAATTGACCATACCGGCGCAAATGGTGCCGACCACTCCAAGCGGAGAAACGCCATACAGATCGCGGAACTTCATCCTTTGCGGCGAACTCGGCTTGGGCGCGCTTGCCTGGGTCAACAGAACCGGCACCAGGGCGATGGAAAAAATAATCGAGGCGATGACGAACAACTGGAATTTAGCCGGGTCGGCAACGGTCACCATGAACTGCCCCATGCCCGAACCCAGATAGTTGGTCATCATATATATAGACAGGATTTGGCCACGCGTTTCATTGGTCGCGCGTTCGTTAAGCCAGCTTTCAACGACCATAACCATGCCCGCCATGCAGAACCCTGCGGCCAGCCGGAAGATGAACCAGACAAAGGGGTCTATCCACAAGACATGGCCGAGGACGGCTACCGATAAGATCGAAGCGAAGGCGGCAAAGCCCCGAATATGGCCGACCGCCGCCACCACCCTGACCGCATGCAGTGCGCCGAGCAGAAGGCCGACGAAATAACCGGCCATAATGAAGCCGACTGTTTCGGTGGAGAATCCTTCGAGTTTGCCGCGCAGGCCCAAAAGGGTGGCAAACATACCGTTGGCCACCAACAACAGCCCGAAGCTCAACAACAACGAGGCGACGGAGCGGATCGACTGCAGCATCTGATTTAGAAATCCCTTGGGGGTTTTAATGCCTGAAAACCCTATCGCGGTATGCCCCCCCTTGACGAGAGAAAAAGTCATTGATTAATAAGTTGACCGCAATTGGCAAATCTTGATCCGAATGAGATTTTCGAGTCCATGAAAGCGGGCCGCAGAGCCTAGAGCAATCCGATCTGGCCTGATTGAAGCTATCCGAACGGCGGCTTTTATCACACTGGCGTCGCCAAATGTTCTCATTGCGCCGCACCTTGAAAACGGTGTTTGTATTTCCCTGAAAAAGTCCTCAATACTGCCCGTGCAGCCAAGTTCACTCGATTCATGGGATATTTTTATGGCGACAGCATCCTTCGATTTAAAACGCCGACGTGGTGGTCGTTTGGCCAGGCAGACATTACGAGCGCAACCGTTATCCGAAGACGCCCGCCCAGTTCGCCCCGGCATGGAGGCCGGCAATTATCAGCCACTTAGCGAACATGATACCCAGAAAATTCACCACGCCATATTGCACCTTCTCGAGAACGTCGGCTTCTCGAAAGCGCCGCCTTCGTGTGTCGAGGCGATCACCGCCGCCGGGGGCATTTTGGGCAACGATGGTCGTCTCAGACTGCCCGCGGCCCTGGTCGAAGACACGATAGCAAAAGCCAACAGGGATTTTCAGCTGTGCGGGCAAAAGCCTGAATTTGATATGTCGCCCCACGACAAGCGGGTCTATTTCGGAACCGGTGGTGCCGCCATTTCGATTGTCGATGCCGATACCGGAGTGTTCCGCGATTCAACCGTCAAAGATTTATTCGATATTGCCCGCGTGGTCGATGGCCTGGAGCATATCCACTACTTCCAGCGACCCATCGTCACCCGTGATATGGTGGGCAGCCACGATCTTGATTTCAACACCTGTTATGCCTGCGTCAGCGGCACCGCAAAGCATGTCGGCACCAGCTTCACAAACCCCGCCCATGTGAGCGAGGCCCTGGAAATGCTGCACATGATTGCCGGGGGCGAGAAACAATGGCGGGAACGCCCATTCGTCAGCCAGTCAAACTGCTTCGTCGTGCCACCGATGACCTTCGAGGCCAATGCCTGCGCGATCCTTGAAACGGCGGCCCGTGGCGGCATGCCGGTGCTGCTGCTGTCGGCAGGACAGGCCGGTGCGACGGCTCCTACGGCCCTGGCCGGAGCCGTCGTTCAGGCCACCGCCGAGACGTTGATGGGGCTTGTCTATATCAACGCCGTCGTTCCCCGGGCACCCTGTATGCTCGGTATCTGGCCATTTGTCTCAGACCTGCGTACCGGTGCCATGTCGGGGGGTAGCGGTGAACAGGCGTTGCTGATGGCGGCGGCGGGGCAAATGGGCCGGTTCTACGATTTGCCGACGTCCGTCGCCTCGGCCATGACCGACGCGAAAATACCAGACGCCCAGTCGGGTTCTGAAAAGGGCTACAACCACGCCCTGGTTGGCAATTCCGGGGCCAACCTGATCCAGGAATCGGCGGGCATGCACGCTTCCCTGCTGGCATTTTGCTATGAAAGCCTGATCATCGACAACGACACCATCGGGGCCGTGCAGCGCACCATCCGTGGCATCGAAGTCAACGATCAGACCCTATCGCTGGACGTCATTGCCGAAACCTGTCAGGGCGGCCCCGGTCACTATCTGGGTCACGCCCAAACCATCGCGCGGATGCAAAGCGATTATGTCTATCCGCTTGTCGGCGACCGCTTAAGCCCCAACGAATGGAGCCAAAATGGCTGCTTGAGCGTTATTGATCGCGCCCGCGATGAAACCAGAAACCTTCTCGACAATCATTGGCCTGACCACATTTCGGTCGAATTGGACCGGGACATCCGTAATGCCTTCGATGTTAAACTACCGTTAGCCGCACGATTCGTACCGGGAAAGGAAACACCATGAGAAGTCACGCACGGGTCGTCATCGTCGGCGGCGGTATGATGGGTTGCAGCCTGCTCTATCACCTGGCCGAGGAAGGCTGGAGCGATAGCATCCTGATCGAAAAAGGTGAGCTTACGTCCGGATCGACCTGGCATGCGGCGGGCCAGTGCCCAAGCTTCATCGGCAGTTACAACATGGCCAAGATTCACCATTATTCAAACACACTGTATCCGACGCTTGAGGAGAAAACCGGTTCCTATGTCAGTTGGCACGGGTGCGGCGGCATCCGCCTTGCCTTCACCGAGGCAGAGGTCGACTGGTTCAAGCGGGTCGCCGGTATGGCCCCAAATATCGGTTACGATATGGAGATCATCGGCCCCGATGAAATTAAAAAAATCATCCCCTACCTGGACACAAGTGGCGTCATCGCCGGGGCCTACACCACCCAGGACGGTCATATCGACCCAGCCGGTGGCTGCAATGCCCTGGCCGCCGGTGCCCGCCAGATGGGTGCGGAGATTTCCTTACGCAACCGGGTCACGGATATCAGGGCGTTGGAAACAGGCGAGTGGGAAGTCATAACTGAACAGGGCACGATCACCTGTGAGCATGTCGTCAACGCGGCGGGGTGTTATGCCAACGAGGTCATGAAATGGGTCGGCGGCGAGGCCCCGTTCATCAACATGCTGCATCAGTACTTCGTCACCGAACCAATCGCAGAATTCGTCGATAGCGATGATGAAATACCGGTCATCCGCGACCCATCGGCATCTTGCTATTATCGCCAGGAACAGAAATCCGGGCTGATCGGCGTTTATGAAACGGCCCCAGGCACGGCGGAACAAGCCTGGCCGCCGCAAGGCTACCCGGCTTGGGAATCCGAAAGCGAGCTTTTTGAGGGCAATTTCGAACGCTCCATGCCGCATCTGGAAGCCGTCTTGCAGCGGATGCCGATCTGGGCCGAGGCGGGCATCAAGCGCGTCGTCAACGGCGCTATTTCTCATACCCCGGACAGCAATCCGCTGCTCGGCCCGGCTGCTCACTTAAATAATTTCTGGATGTGCACCGGTTCCTCCGTCGGCATCGCCCAGGGCGGCGGTTGTGGCAAGTATCTGGCCCAATGGATGGTCCATGGAGATGCCGAAATCAACATGGTCGAATTCGATCCCCGGCGTTTCGGCTCGTGGACCGACGAGGCTTTCGTCCGCGCCACCTCGTTCGAAGAATATAACCGCATGTACGCCTGCCCGGTTGCTGGCCTGGAGCTTGCCGCTGGTCGCGGGAAGCGCACGACCCCGCTGTACGAAAAGCTTAAAGAGCGCGGCTGCGTCTACACCCAGGCCTTTGGGTGGGAGCGCCCGAAGTGGTTCTCCCCTGATGGCCGCACGGAAGACTACGGATACCGCCGCAACAATGTATTCGACGTCGTCGGCGATGAATGCCGGGCGGTGCGCGAGCGGGTCGGGGTGCTCGACCTTTCCAGCTTCGCCAAGTTCGCCGTTACAGGTCCCGACGCCATGAGCTTCCTGGCCCGCGTCACCGCCAACCGGGTCCCCAAGAAAGATGGCCGAATCGTGCTGACCCATGCTCTGTCCGAAGGCGGCAAGATTGCCGCGGAATTCACCATGACCCGCTGGACCGAAGACAGTTACTATCTGCTGTCCGGGGCTGCCTGCGAATTGCGCGACTTTGATTTGTTGTTAAATGCCGTGCGCGAGGACGAGAATGTCATCATCACCAATGTCACCGACTATTGGGGTGTGCTGGTGCTAACTGGACCTAAATCAAGGGAACTGCTTTCCAAACTGACGGTCACCGACCTTTCCCATGAGGCTTTTCCATGGTTTAGCGGCCGCAAGATCGGGGTTGCCAATATTATCCTTAAAGCCCTGCGGATCAGTTATGCAGGGGAGTTGGGCTGGGAACTGCATTGCTCCATGGCCCGCCTGGGCGATCTTTATGACGCGATCCGGAGCGAGGGCGAAAAGCATGGCCTGGCCGATTTTGGCGTCTATGCGCTCAACAGCTTACGCATGGAAAAAGCCTATAAAGGTTGGGGTGCCGAACTGACCACAGAGATCACCCCCGCCGAGGCCGATATCGAGCGTTTCGTCGATGCCGATAAAGGCGACTTCACCGGCCGGGCGGCATGGCTGGAACGCCGCGAACAAGGCATCAAGACACAGTGCATCTACGCCGAGGTCGATGCCACCGACGCCGACGTCATGGGTGGCGAGACGGTTTATGGGGATGGCCGCGTTATCGGCGTTGCGACATCGGGCGGCTATGGCCACGTAACGGGCAAAAGCCTCGCCTTCGCCTACGTCGATCCGGCTTTCGCAGAGCCCGGTAGCGTCATCGAGTTCGATATTTTGGGCCAACGCCGTCCGGCCCGCGTGCTCGCCGAACCTGCCTGGGACCCGACTAACGACAGGATGCGCGCGTAGCGCAATTGGCAGACCGCCGTCGTGGAAAATCCGCGCGGCCTTTTTTCTTCACCCCTGGATTAAGAGATTTTTCAAATCTTCCTGGCTGATCGGCTTTTCAAGGCAGCCAAGTATTTTAATTTGCTTGGCCGTGGCCAGTTTTCCTGCCTGATCGAGAATTTTCCGATTAACGCCGCTGAACAGAACGATATCGCCTTCGAACCCACTTTCCTTAATATAATCAAGGAACTCGATACCATCCATGTCTGGCATGTACAAGTCGCTCATGAGCAAATTGAAGCCGACCCCGCTGCCCTTAAGAAGGTCAAGGGCGTCCTGGCCACAGCCGACTGCTTTCACTTCGCTGACGCCAATCGCCGTTAGGGTTGTCGATATAAGGTCTCGCATAAATGCGTCGTCATCGACGACCAGCACACTTAATTTATTAATGTCAGTGATGAGATTTATCCCGTCATTTCAGCCATGCGCACAATACAAATTGCTATCCTAGCTAATACTTACTTATAAAGTCCTTAACGTTTTTCACCAGGTCACCAATCTTCGGGGCCAATTCATCTATTATTTTCCAGTCGTCTTTCGCAACCGCACTCTCGAGTTCCTGACAGGTATCGGCCAGTGCGTTGGCACCGATTGAGCGAGCCGAGGACTTAAGTTTGTGGGCAAGGTCACCAATTCCAATTGCACTTCGGGTTTCCCAGGCAACCCGGACCTGCTCTACCATCTGCTTAGTCGAGTCAATGAATTTTCCATGAAAGACCCGGTGCAAGGCTGCATCATCACCGACGAATTTAGACAACACCGACAGATCAACTGCTGCCACTTCGCCTTCGATCTCTGCAATGTCCGGCATCCATTTCAAAAGGATCTGTTCCAATTTCTTCAGTTCCACCGGCTTGGGAAGGAAATCGTCCATCCCGGCGGCTAGACAACGCTGGACCTCGCCCTGAAGAATGTTTGCGGTAATAGCGATGATCGGGATGTGCCTGGGCGAACCCGCTTCGCCATCGCGAATCGCGGCGGTTAACGCGTATCCATCCATTTCGGGCATATGGCAGTCGGTCAACACAAGGGCGTAATTTCCTTCCTGCCAGGCCTTAAGGGCTTTCTTGCCATCGCCAACCACCTCTGCCGCGTAGCCAAGTTTGATTAGCTGCATATGAAACAGCTTTTGATTGATGTCATTGTCTTCGGCGATCAGGATTAATCTGCCCGCTGTCGCGGCTTCTTCAATGGTTGGGGCGATGCTGATATTTTTTGTCAACTTTTCAACATCTTCAAGAAGCTTCGGACCGGCACGCCCGGACACTATTGCCACCCCGAAAAGAAAGGCTGATCGCCTGAGCGGAAAAGCACTGACAACCACCATGTCAGGCTGGACCAATCCCTGTCGCGCCATCGGATCGCCAGTAAGGACGACAAAGCGCACTCCCTCAAGAACAGGGTTTTCACGAATGGAATTAATCAACCGTTCCTGCTCGTCTATGGGCCATGTGGAGCCGATGATGATAATATTAATAGGCTGCCCGTCACCGATCGCCTGCAGGATAGTTTTTTCAACCCCATCAAGATCATCAGCATGCGTTACAACACAGCCCTTGTTTTCCAGATAGGCAGTGACGATATCGCTGACATCGTCTTTCGCTATAACCATCAGGGCCCGCAACCCCGAAAGGTCCGTCTCGTCGCCACGCGGAGCCGTCACCAGGTCGATTTCAAAAGGTAAATCAACACTAAAGGTGGAGCCTTGCCCGAGTTCACTTTCGACACAAATGTCGCCACTCATCATTGCCGCCAAATTCTTGCTGATCGATAAGCCAAGCCCGGAACCGCCAAATCTTCGGGTCGTCGATCTTTCTGCCTGGGTAAAAGGATCGAATAGTCCCCTCAGAGTATCCTTATCAATGCCGATGCCCGAGTCCTGAACGGAGAAACGAACCACGACCTGATGATCCTGCGATCCATCCGACGCAATGCGTTGCGCACGTAGAAACACAACATCCAGCGAATCCGATTTGTTCTCAATAAATTTGATGGCATTGCCAGCAAGATTGAAAAGTATCTGGCGGACGCGACCGGGATCACCGATCACCCATTCAGGAATTTCCGGATCAATATATATGCTCAATTGAATAAGTTTCTTGATCGCATTGGGATGAAGGTTCGTGGCAACCCCTTCAATCAAATCGCGAATGGAAAATGAAATATTGTCCATTTCCACTTTGCCGGCCTCTATTTTCGAAAAATCCAGGATGTTATCGATGATTTCCAGCAACGAGAACGCCGACTCGCCGATGGCGTTTGTCATCCGAAATTGCTCCACATCGAGGATCGTTTCATGCAGCAGTTCGACCATGCCGATGACGCCATTCATCGGCGTGCGAATTTCATGACTCATGGCCGCAAGAAACGCCGACTTGGCGCGGTTGGCGGACTCCGCCTCGTCTTTAGCCGCGGCGAGGATCTGCTTGTCCTCGACCCGATCTGTTATATCCTGACGGATCGAGAAAAACCCAAGATCCGCGATCCTGTGTTCCGAAACCAAGTGCCAGCGCCCCGATGTGAACTGCTCGAACGTTCCGCTTGGTGGATTGTGGAGCCTGTCCAGGCGCTTCGTTCGGTAAGCTTGCGGATCTGCCTGCAACAGTGGATCGACAACGACCCCCGGAACATCGATCGAATACTGGATTACGTCGAGGAAGTGTTTACCGGCAATTTCCTCGAACTGCGGCATGTAGGAAAAAAATTCTCTATAGGCCCGGTTAAAGAAAACCAGATGATCGTCTAAATCATAGATAATGACCGGATGGGGAAGCATCTCGACAGCATGGCGTAACTGCTGCTCGACCCTGTTCTTCCCAGCTTCGGCAGTATTTTTGCCAGCGGGAATTGCTTCCAACTTTTCGACACGCCGACGTAAAGCGAGCACCTGATCGGCAAGCGCGGCCTTGGTCTTCTGCATCAACGCAGTGTGCCGCGTGGATGTTGTCATTGTCGCCCCCTCCTCTTTAAGTTCGGTGAACGCTGCTTAAACCTATCCGATTGTGGTTAGCCTTGTCGATGCAACTGACGCTGGAAATGCAACCATAATCCATCTTGCCACAGCCTATGACCACGCCCTAGATTATCACCCGGTCGGTACAATACAGGAGCCTTAAGGACGTGAACCAAATCAATTCGCAAGTCGAGCCTTACACCCAGCAACGCATCGATCTGGCTGCGGCATTTCGGTGGACGGCACGCTTGAACATGCATGAAGGCATCGCTAATCATTTCAGCCTCGCCGTCTCCGACGACGGTTCCAGGTTCCTGCTCAATCCTTACGGTCGGCATTTCTCTAAAATGCGGGCTTCCGACCTGCTGCTCATCGACGCCAATGATCCAGCAATGGGGGCGCGCGACGATATCGACCCCACCGCCTGGTGCATTCACGGTGCCATGCACAGAAACAATCCCGGGGCGCGCTGCATCATGCATGTCCATTCGAAATACGCCACGGTATTGGCCAGTCTTAAAGACAGCTCGATGCCACCGATCGACCAGAACACCATGCGTTTCTATAACCGTGTCGCCATCGATGACGGTTTCGACGGCATGGGTATGGGCGAGGAAGCCGAACGCTTAAGTACGGTATTGGGCAACAAGCGGCTGGTTATCATGGGCAACCACGGGGTCATGGTTGTCGGCAACACTGTGGCCGAGGTTTTCGATGAATTGTTTTACTTTGAACGCGCCGCCGAAACTCTGATCACCGCCCTGTCGACGGGCCGGGAATTACGCATCGCCTCGCACGAAGTGGCGGAAAAAACGGCCCAACAATTCGAGAATTATCCCGATTTCGCCGAACGCCATCTCGCCGCCCTTAAAGATATCCTCGACAGAGACGAACCGGATTACCGCAACTGAACCCCGGCGGTCTTACTTGCCTTTCCATACGGGCGCGCGTTTTTCGGCGAAGGCCCGCGGCCCTTCCTTGACATCCTCGCTACCGTAAAGAATGTCGATGCTCGGTAGTTTGCGGTTGGTGATAAGCGATAGCGCTTGCTGAAAGGGCAGACCCTCTGTTTCGCGAACGACTTCCTTGATTGCGGCGAAAACCAAGGGCGGACCGGACGCCAACAGACCCGCGACTTCACGGGCCCGCGCCATCAGATTACCTGGGGCGACGACTTCGTTTACCAATCCCCATTTCAACGCCTCATCGACTTCCATCCAGCGCCCGGTAAATAGAAATTCCATGGCGACGTGATAGGGGATCCGCCTGGGAAGCTTGATCGAAGCCGCATCAGCAACGGTCCCCGCCTTGATTTCCGGCAAGGCAAAGCGGACATGACCCGCGGCGATGATGATGTCGGCCGACAGCGCTATTTCGAAACCGCCGCCGACGGTCATACCGTTGAGTGCCGCGATCACCGGCTTGTTTAAGCCCGGCAATTCCTGCAAGCCGCCAAAACCGCCGACGCCGTAATCGGAATCCGGCACTTCCCCCGCGGCGGCAGCCTTCAGGTCCCAACCGGCGGAAAAGAATTTATCACCCGCCCCTGTAATAATGGCGACCCGTAAACCTGGATCATCGCGAAAAGATGCGAAGACTTCGCCCATCTTCCGACTGGTCGGTACATCGATGGCGTTCGCCTTCGGCCTGTCAATGGTCACTTCAAGAACGGCGCCGCGGCGTTCAACTTTGATTGCTTCCTCGGTCATCTTAATTCTCCAGTCTGATAAGAGCGTCCACGGCAACCGCCCCGTCGGCTTTGACAATAAGCGGATTGATATCAAGTTCGATCAGTTTTCCAACATTTTCGCTGGCAAAATTCTGAACGGCAATAACCGTGTCGATTATAGCCTCGATGTCGGCTGGCGGAGAGCCGCGATGGCCGTTCAGTAACGGTGCTGTCTGCAACGACATAATCGCCTTCAGAATGTCATTGCGTTCTGCCGGCATCAGGATGATCGCCGTGTCGGCGACAATTTCGCTCAAAATCCCACCGAAGCCGATCAGCAAGTACATACCGAGAACCGGGTCGCAATTGACACCGACGATCAATTCACAAACCGGGTCTTGCGTCATCCGCTCGACCAGAACACCCTCGCCCATGCCCATGAGATCACTTGCCGCAGCGCCAACACCGGCTTCGTCAACGATACCCAGGCGCACCGCGTTGAGTTCGGTCTTGTGCATAAGATTTGCCCCGACCGCCTTGACCACCACTGGATAGCCCAGCACCGCCGCCGCATCTACCGCTTCCTTAAGCGTAACACACAGGCGGCCCTGCGGAACTTCAACGCCGAAAGCCGCCAGTCGTTGCTTGCTTTCCCACTCCGACAGGGTCTGCCCGTCACCTGTCATGGGTGCGCCCGGCAACAGTTTGAATTTCGGTGTCGCGCGTGTCCCGCCGAGTTTGGCGGCGGCACAGATTGCCGCCATGGCGTCATCAATTCCAGAAAGCGGGGTGATGCCCTTTTCCAGCAGGTCGAAGGCTATCCGTTCCGGCATGTTTTCCGGCAAGGTCGCCAACACCGCCGCCCGCGCAGCGGTATCGGCGGCCGCGCCATGCAGGGCGCGCAATGCTACTTGCCAGTCTTCATCACTGCCACATTCCTGACGCGGGAAATCGAGAATAAGAATATTCAGGTCATAGTCGCTTTTCATTACCGCCGTGAACGTCGCCTTCAGGCGCTCTTCTTTTGCCCAGTCGAACATATGATAATCGAAGGGATTTGAAACGGTCACCAGTTCGTTGACGGTCTTGCCGATGCGTTTCGTGTCTGTCGGCGAGAAGGCTGGAAAATTCACCCCCCAGTGCTCCCCGATATCTGAAATCAAAGCCGCTTCGCCTCCCGAACAGCTCATGGACACGACGGTGTTACCGACCAACGGCTCGGCCACATGAAGCAGCTTCAGGGTTTCAAGAAATTGCCCAAGTGTGGCAACCCGAGCGATACCCAAAGCTTCAAAGAAAGCGTCAACCACTGCGTCGGAACCAGACAAAGATGCCGTGTGCGTGAACGTCAGGCGGGCACCGCCCTCCGACTTTCCCGATTTAATGGCGACCACGGGAACGCCTTTGGCATGGGCCTTTAGCATGGCACGGGCCAAGGCTTCGGGGTCGCTGATCCCTTCGAGATGCAGGCCGATGGCGGTCACGCGGGGATCATCCAGATAGGCCTCGATCATCGCTGCCATGCCGACCACGGCCTGATTGCCAAGCGTCGCCAGATAGGCAATGGGCAAGCCACGCCGGTTCATGGTCAGGTTGATGGCGATGTTGCTGGACTGGGCGAGGATTGCGACGCCGCTCCTCACCCGCCTTCCGCCATGAATGTCTGGCCATAGCAAAGCGCCATCCAGGTAGTTTATTATTCCATAACAATTAGGGCCGATAACCGGCATGTCGCCGGCCGCCTCGATGAAGGCATTTTGTAGATTTTCCCCTTCCGTGCCGGTCTCTTTGAAACCTGAGGCAAATGCCGTGGCACCCCCTGCTCCCATGGCCGCAAGGTCTTTAATGACGTCGATGCTCTGATTGCGATTGACGCCGATGAAAGCGGCATCGGGCGGGCCGGGCAGATCGCTTGCGTCCGCGAAGCAAGCACGCCCGAGAACATCGGAGCGCTTTGGATTAACCGGCCAGAGTTCTCCCTTGAAACCGATTTTATCGCATTGCGCGATCACCGCTTCGGCGAATTTTCCACCGAAGACAGCAATTGAACGGGGACGCAACAGACGGGATAAATCCATCATCAACCGCCAATGGGACGCAGCAGTTCCCGCGAGATAATATGCCGCTGGATCTCGCTGGTGCCGTCCCAAATGCGCTCGACCCTGGCGTCGCGCCAGAAGCGTTCTAGCGGCAAGTCGGACATAAGACCCATGCCGCCATGAATCTGGATCGCCTCGTCGGTGACCCGCGCCAGCATTTCTGTGGCGAACAGCTTGGCCTGAGATATCGCCCTGTTGGCGTCAGCCCCTTGATCGAGCTGCCAGGCGGCGGACAGGGTCAGAAGGTCGGCGGCATCGATTTCGGTGATCATATCGGCGAGCTTGAAGGAGACCCCCTGAAACTTACCGATCTTCTGGCCGAATTGCTTTCGTTCCGCCGACCAGTTAAGGGCAAGATCGAAGGCCCGTCGCGCCCGACCGACGGAAAACGCCGCTACCGTCAAGCGGGTGGCAGCGAGCCAGGTATTGGCTACATCGAAACCGCCGCCTTCCTGTCCCAGCATCTGGCTTGCGGGCAACCGGCATTCATCGAAATTCAAAATACTATTGTGGTAACCGCGATGTGACACAGATTGGTAGCCGTCACGAATTTCGAACCCCGGCGTTCCCCGGTCGACCAGGAAGCACGATATTTTCTTGCGCGGGCCACGCGGCGTTTCCTCTTCGCCGGTAGCGACGAAGACAATAACAAAATCGGCGACATCGGCGTGGGATATAAAGTGCTTGGTGCCGTTTAAGATCCAGTCGTCACCGTCCTTCCGCGCCATGGCTTTCATGCCGCGAACATCGGAACCGGCATCGGGTTCGCTCATCGCCAGGGCATCGATTTTCTCGCCCTTGACGCAGGGAATAAGATAGCGCGCGCGTTGCTCGTCGTTACAGGCGCACAGGATATTCGACGGCCTGCCCCAGAACACCGACAGGGCCATGGAGGCCCGGCCCAATTCGCGTTCCAGCAGGGTGAAGGTGACATGGTCAAGACCGCCGCCGCCGAATTCCTCTGGAATATTAGGCGCATAAAAACCTAGTTCCAGAACCTTTTGCTGGATTTCCCGCCCCAATTCAAGCGGCACCTGACCGGTTCGCTCGACTTCGTCTTCCAGGGGATAGAGCTCCTTTTCGACAAAGGAACGGACGGTATCGACAACCATTTCCTGCTCATGATTTAGACCAAAATCCATTGTCATTTCCTCTGCTTAAGGCGCTGTCTGTATTGCCCCAGAACTTCCCCGGCACCGTACTTTTTATCTTCCAGAGCCTGCATGACGGCGATCAGACAATCATCGCGCAGGTGTTCCAGTTCGCCAATTGTCGCAGTCCCGGCCTGATCGTCGGACTGTTCGACAATCTTATCGATCAAGCCTTCGTTCATCTCCGGGACATCCATCAATTTTGTCCACGGCAACTTAAGGGCCGGTCCGAATTGTTCCATGAAATGCCGCATCCCACCGCCGCCCCCGGCGATCCGGTAAGTCAGGAACGTTCCCATGAACGACCAGCGAAGGCCGGGTCCGAAGCGCATGGCGTCGTCGATTTCTTCGGCGGTGGCGACATCGTCGTTAATCATCCACAGGGCTTCGCGCCACAAGGCCTCCATCAATCTGTCGGCAATGAAGCCATCTATTTCTTTGCGCACAAGTAGTGGGCGCATGCCAAGAGATGCATAAAATTCCATTGCCGCATCTTTGGTTTCCTGGGAGGTCAGTTTGCCGCCGCAAACCTCGACGAGCGGCATCAGATAAACCGGATTGAATGGATGGCCGACGACGAAGCGCTGCGGGTCCTTGATGTCGGCTTGAAGGCGTGACGGCAACAGTCCCGATGTCGATGACCCGATGATCACATCGGCAGCCAACATCTGACAGGCCTCGGCCAAAACAGATTTTTTCAGGTCTTCGCGCTCGGGCAGGCTTTCCTGAATGAAATCGGCGGCCTCGGCGACCTCGCCAATGCTTGCGGCATAACGGATCGTGCCTTCAACGGGCAAGGCGTCCGGGGAAATCTGTTGATAGGCGCGTCGGGCATTTTCGATAAACGCGCCGGTTTTCGCTTGCACCTGCGGATCGAGATCGAAAAGAACGACATCCAGCCCATTGAGCAAACAACGCGCCGCCCATCCCGCACCGATAACGCCGCCGCCGAGCAAGCCGACCGTTTTAATATTCCTCATCGGGTCGGCCTCGTCAGTTTGAGCTTCCGGCGCACCTCTTCGGGGCCGATGACGTTGGCGTTCATGTTTTCAAGCAGTGTCGCGGCACGCTCGACCAAACCGGCGTTGGAGGTCTTGACGCCTTTCGATAAATAAATGTTGTCTTCCAGGCCGACCCGGACATTGCCGCCAGCCAACGCCGCCATGGCGACAAAAGGAATTTGCATGCGGCCGATGGAAAAGGCCGAAAAGACGCAAGCCTCCGGCAGGGAGTTGACCATAGCCATAAACGTGTTCGGGTCGTCCGGTGCGCCGTATGGAATCCCCATGCACAACTGAATCATCACCGGATCGTCTATCAGGCCCTCTTTGATCAAGTCCTTGACCATGACGATGTGGCCGAAATCGAAGACCTCGAGTTCGGGACGAACACCCAATTTTTGCACTTGCGCGGCCATGGCACGCAGGGTGTCGGGCGTATTGGTCATGACGTAATCGCCACCGGCGGCGAAGTTCATAGAACCGCAATCGAGCGTGCAGATTTCGGGAAGCAGGTTGGTCACATGAATAAGACGCTCCGTAGCCCCCGCCATGTCGGTCCCGGCATCATCGAGCGGCAAGGGCGTTTCCGCGCCGCCGAGCACCAGGTCGCCGCCCATTCCCGCCGTCAGGTTGATAATAACATCGACATCGGCGGCACGAATGCGCTCAACAGTCTCCTTGAACAATTCGGGATCGCGAGAGCCCTTTCCGGTTTGCGGATCGCGCACATGAATATGGACGATGGCCGCCCCGGCCTTGGCGGCGTCAATTGCCGAGTTGGCAATTTCTTCCGGCGTCACGGGAATATGTTCGCTTTTGTCGACGGTATCACCGGCACCGGTCACGGCGCAGGTCAGGAAAACTTCCCAATTCATATCATGTCCTCCCCAATTGATTTGAAGGGGAAGTCTATTGCCTGTTTTCTTTAGCTTTGATACATTTTTAGACACAATGCCTCATTTATCGACAAATACAATCACTGAGCATTTTGGCTTTCTGCTGTTGCCGAAGTTCAGCAGCCTGTGTTTGGCCAACGCCCTGGAACCGCTCAGGGCCGCCAATCTTATTGCCGGGCGGCCACTTTACCAGTGGAGCCTGTATTCCCTTGCTGGCAGTGACGTTGTCAGTTCAAGCGGACTGGCGACGGGATCGTGCACACCGCTGGCCGAAGCAAAGGACATCGACAGCCTTTTTGTGGTTTCCAGTTATGATTACAAACGTCAGGTTTCGAGGCCATTGTTGCGAGACCTGGTCAGGTTGTCGCGGCAAGTCCGCATCCTCGGCGGCCTTGATACGGGGAGCTTTCTCCTCGCCGAAGCCGGGCTGCTTGATGGTTATCAGGCAACCGTTCACTGGCAGGAATTGGGAATTTTCGAAGAGACTTTTCATGACGTCGTTACGCTCAGCGACCGTTTCGTCATTGATCGCAAGCGGATCACCGCCGGCGGCGCCACGACGACCCTTGATCTGATGCTTCACCTTATCGCCGAGCGCCACGGTGTGGCCCTGCGCCTGGATGTGGCGGCGTTGTTTATTTACGACGGCACCCATCTTGCCGAAGAGCCGCAACGCCCGCCACCGCCGATGGACTCGCAACCCTTTCCTGCAGGCATTAGTGCCATTGTCGCGCTCATGGAAAGCAATATCGAGGCTCCTTTAAGTATCGGCGAGATTGCCCGCCGCCTTGGCCTTTCGCAAAAGAAACTCGAACGCCAGATCCGCCGTATTCTCGATACGACGCCGGTCGGCTATTATCAGCACATTCGCCTGTCGGCGGCCCGTTCGATGATTATGGAAACGCTCTTGCCGGTTTCGGAAATCGCCGTGCGCACCGGCTATGCCTCGGCCAGCGCGCTGACCCGCGCCTTCGCCCAGCATTTCGCCATGACCCCAAGCGCCTTAAGGCGTCGGATTCTGGGGTAGCAGAGAAACACTGCGACCGGCCCAGTCGGGAAGCACGGGGACACTGGCCGCGCGCAACGCCTCCTGAACGTCAGCAGGCATCGCCGCCGTTTTGCCCGCCCGGGTATCGAAATGTAACCCCAAGCATTCAAACGTCGCCCTTTGCACGCCATCAACGCTCATCACATGGGCAATGTGAAGACGCTTGGCATCAAGCCCCAGGACAAATGAGAAGATGTCCATCATCGCCGGGGCGCGGACTTCCTTGAGGTAACGAACATGGCTTTCAACACTGTAAATAGCCGCGCCGGTGCGTTCGAAATACGGGACGCCAATGGCAAAATGTTCCTGAAGCGCCCACGTCGCATTGCTGAACGGGACAAGATAATAGGCTTCATTCAAATGCCCGTAAGCATCCAGCCAGATATCTTGAACGGCCTCACTGTGCAATTTCAAGCCGCCGGTAAGAGCATTCATTTTTAATTTTCCTGTTTGGCGACGACGAATAAAGATTTTTAATATTTGAATATTTTGCACAAATCATGATGGCAACTCAACTGTCATCGCTTTAGGTCAAGGCCGTTAACCCTACGATGGCCCTACAACTTCATTGCAAGTACGCGGCCTTCATAGATGGCGGCAACAGCCAGCCTTGGCGAGACGCAATCGCCAATGCTGTGAACCTCGAGATCGCGCCCTGCAAGGTCATTCAGCAATGTCGTTTCGGCGATGTTTGTGGTTGCCAGAACAAGTCCATCGGCTTCGATAAATACCTCCATCCCGTCGAGAAGTCCGCGCACCGTACCGCCGTCGCCCCGCCAGTCCATCACAACCGATTCGGTCATCCACATAACGCCATACTTTTTCAATTGCTGACGTAACGTCACATCACCGGCTGTCCGCTGCACCGATTTACCGACCATAGCCGCCCCGGTGATGATGATGACCGCGTGTCCTTGCTGGGCCAAATGCAATGCCGTGCCGCCGCCCCGCCAGTCACTGGTATCATCGATCAACATGACCTTGTTGCCCGGTCGAGCGGCACGGCTCATGACGTCTTCGACCGACCAGACATTCGCTTTGTCAACACCGGGCAATTCATCCATGCCTGGAATGCCCCGCTGAAAACCGCTATCCGATGGTAACGAGCCTGTGGCGATGACGACACAATCGGCGTGATAGTCTTCGATCTCGCCAGCCTCCACATAGCTATGGAATTTAACTCGCACATTCAACTTTTCCAATTGGCGGTTATACCACTGGATCAGTTCGCTAATTTGCCCCCGGCGCGGTTGCAGTCCGGCCAAACGAAACTGGCCGCCCAGTTCACCGGAAGCCTCGACCAGGGTTACACGGTGGCCGCGTTCTGCCGCCACCCGCGCACATTCAAGACCGGCGGGGCCGCCACCAATGACCAGCACATGACGTGGGGCGTCGCTTGGGCTGAACCGGTCACCGCCCCATTCGAATTCGCGCCCGGCTGACGGATTAACCAGACATGATATCCAGTAGTCCCGCGAGCGCCTTCCCCAGCACATCTGGTTGCATGAAATACAGCCGCGCACGTCCGCGTCCCGACCTTCTTTTGCCTTGTTGGCCAGGTGCGGATCGGCAATCTGCCCACGCACAATGCTAACCATATCGGCCTGTTGCGCGGCGATGACAGTATTGGCATTTTCCGGCGTACGAATATGGCTTTCGGCCTGAATACGGGTGTGCTTGACCACCTGTTTCAAAGATTCGGCCAGTGGCACGCCAAGCTTCTCAGCGAAAAAGAAAGTCGGCATCAATTCGGCAAAATCGAAATAGCTGGCCGTTCCACACGAGATATAATCAATCAATGCGCGCGCGTCGTAATAGGCGGCAATTTCCTGCAAGGCCTCGTTACTGAGGGCAATGTCTGTATTGTGGTCGGAGGCCGTGGCAATGCCAATGATGAAATCTTCGCCGACTTGCTTACGAATACGCGTGATGATCTCGGTCGAGAACCGCATGCGATTTTCAAAACAACCGCCCCACCTGTCATCGCGACGGTTATTCCACGGCAGCCAGAATTGATCAATCAAGGCGTTATAGGCGGCGAATAATTCAACACCATCGAAGCCGGCCTCATAGGCGCGTCTGGCGGCCGCAACGAAGCCCATGATCACTTCTTCTATTTCGACTTCCGTCATTTTGTGGCTGCCATCGCTATCATGAAATGACGGCAGACCCGAAGGCGACCAATTGGGCTGATAAGAGAGATCAAAATCGCCGTGTTGGCCGACGTGATAGAGTTGGTTGAGCATCACCGCACCTTCGGCTTTGCAGGCCTCGGTAATCTTGCGGAAAGCAGGAATAATCGAATCATCGTTATGGCGGAAATTGCCCCGTGTCAGAACGGCCGTGGCGTGCACCGGCACCGGCTCGACGACAATCATCGCCGCCCCGCCACGGGCACGCTCTAAATAGTAGCCGAGATGACGTTCGCCGGGCAGGCCATCTTCAGCCATGTTGGCCGTATGCGCGCCGAAGACGATGCGGTTGCGCAAGGTCTTGTGGCGCAAATCCAGAGGCTCGAACAAATGGGAATGTGCCGTCATATCACTCTGACTTCCCTCCCGATAAATTGCGGCCAGTTAGGCGACCAGCTTCAAGCCTTCCTGAAAAGCCTTGATGTTCAGCTCTGTAAACTTTTTTGGCACACTCACGCGGATCGCATTTTCGATGATATCCAACGCACACAGGTTGCCTTCACCGCTGAGCGCGCCCAGGGCGACGATATTGGCGACGCGCGGATTTCCCAGCGCCATGGCGGTTTCAGATATTGGCAATGCAAGCACCCTGAAAGCCCCCTTCGGCGGGTCCGTGACCAGGTGCGCGTCGGTGATGACCAAAGCGTCATCGCTGATAATACCTTCATCCGCCTTAACCGCCACCTGATCGAGTATCAGCATAAAATTGATATTCGTTACCAACGGGTAATCGGGTTCTTCCAGGCCGATAACCAGATCGGAACGGCTGAGCCCGCCGCGCGACGTTGGTTCGTAACTTTGTGACTGGGCGACAATCTTGCCGGCATCGGAAAATGCCCGGGCAAAAATCTTGGCCACAAGTTGAAGACCCTGGCCGCCAGAACCGCTGAAGCGCATCTCGAATTCCTCAGGCGCGGGGGCTATTTTGACGTCTTTCACGGTCATCATGACCTTCCCTTCTTCGCCGTGGCGATGAGCTTCCGGTAGCTATCGCCGTACTCAGGGCGATCATTGTCCACCAACACGCCTGTCGGCAAGCGGTTAGGGCGGAAAGGTTCATCAACGATGACGCCGCCATATGAATCCGGGCGCATTTGACTTTTCTGACCGAGAATCATTTCCGGCGAATTGCCAAGGTCGTTCTTGCGACCGTAAATTTCCGTGCAATCGGAAATCACTTCGACGAATGAAAAGCCTTTATGGGTAATGGCATTCTTTAAAATATTTTTCAGGGTCGGGGTCTGCAATGTCACTTCTCGACCGACAAAACTGGCACCTGCGGCTTCGGCCAGTTTGCAGGCATCGAACGTCGCCTCGGTATTTCCAAGCTGGGTCGTCGTCGTGTAACGGTCTTCACTTGTCGTCGGCGACACCTGGCCACCTGTCATACCGTAGACTTCGTTATTCAGCATCATGCAGGTGATATCGAGATTGCGACGGCACGCGTGAATCAAATGGTTGCCGCCAATAGCCAGGCAGTCACCGTCGCCGGTGATGACGATAACCTCCAGATCGGGTCGCGCCAGTTTCAGGCCCGTCGCGTAAGCCAGTGGGCGGCCATGGGTTGTGTGGAACGTGTTGGCATCGACATAAGCCCCCAATCGCCCCGAACACCCAATACCCGAAACGATGGCGATATTATCTTTTTTCAGGCCGATCTCGTGGATTGCCCACATCAACGCCCTGAGCGCAATGCCATGACCGCAACCGGGGCACAGGAAATGCGGGAACAGATCGCGACGCATGTAAGACATCACATCAAAATGCTCTTGGCTTGAGGCATCGACGGCTTCTTTTGTTTTCGCCATATCAGCCGACCCCTTCAATTGCTTCAAGAATATCGGCCGGAGTGATCGCTTCTCCATCGATCCGGTTGACGCCGCTGACGCGCTCTCGACCGACGATGCGCTCGACTTCAAGAATAACCTGACCGGCATTCATTTCCGCGACGATAATGCGCTTCGCTTTTTTCGCCGCCTTGGCCAGCGCACTTTCAGGAAACGGCCAGATAGTCACCAGCCTGAACAGGCCGACCTTAACGCCCTTTTTGCGCGCTTCCTTGACGGCCCCTCTGGCGGCGCGAGCCGAAATTCCGTAGGCGACAATAAGAATATCGGCATCCTTGACCTGTAATTCCACAAAGTGGTCGATGACCTTGCGGTGCGGTTCAAACTTGCCGAGCAAGCGCCGCGATACCCGCTCGACAGTTTGACTATCCTGTGTCGGGAAGCCGCTTTCATTATGGGTCAGGCCGGTGGTATGGGCCCGGTAGCCGTCGCCGGGGCGGGCCATGGCCGGGATCATATCCTTGCCTGTGGCGTAGGGTTGGTAGTCACCCTTGGCCCCGGCGGCCCACTTGCGCTCATGGGTTTCGATCCCAGCAGGATCCGGAATACGCACGGTTTCGACCAGATGGCCGATCACCTCATCGATCAGCAACACCACCGGGGTGCGAAACTGTTCGGCAAGATTGAAGGCGCGGATGGTCTGCTCATACACCTCGGACACCGAGGCCGGAGCAATGACGATGATCGGATGATCGCCGTGTGTTCCCCAGCGGGCCTGCATGACGTCGCCCTGGGCAGGACGGGTCGGCATGCCGGTCGATGGACCACCCCGCATCACATTGACGATGACGCAGGGAACTTCGGCAATAATGCCGTATCCGATGTTTTCCTGCTTCAGGGAAAAGCCGGGGCCACTGGTCGCCGTCATCGATTTGACACCACCCATGGAGGCCCCTAGCACCGCCCCCATGGAGGCGATTTCATCTTCCATCTGAATAAAGACGCCACCCATGCGGGGCAGTTCCAACGACATCCGTTCGGCCACTTCGGAGGACGGTGTGATCGGATAGCCGGCATAAAAACGACAGCCTGCGGCGATAGCAGCCAGGGCGCAGGCGTTATTGCCTTGCAAGTTTTGCGTATCGGTCTTGGTAGAGGCTTTGCTCATGGCCGGGCTTATCCCTGTGCTGCTGCGTGGGCTCGTTCGGCCGAGCGGTGGACGGTTATAGCAAAATCGGGGCACAGCCATTCGCAGATTCGGCAACCCGTACAACGTTCTGGATCGCTGAGCACCGCCTTCAAGCGCTCATCGAGCTTGAGGCAGCGTTCCGGGCACATCTTGACGCAGATGTCGCAGCTCTTGCACCAGTCCGGATTAATGTCGAGCTGGACAAAATCGCTAAACTCATCATGTCCCACGCGGCGCGCCACGGCTGACAGCTTTTCAAGGTTCAAGTCCGCCGCCACCAGACCTGGGTCTTCGTGCACGGCACTTGCCCAGGCGCGCCCCATCTCGAAAGCTTGCAGATTAATATCGATGGTTTTGGCCGGCACAAAACGCGAAATGGTATCGCGCCAGACGTCTTCGGAAAATTCAAGAGCCGACGACAAAAGCCCAAGCAGCATCGTGTTGGCGGCCCGCTCGTTGCCCAGTTCACGGGCCATGCCAGTAGCGTCCAGGGCGAAACCTTTTTTCACGCGTGACAAAATTTGCTCGGATGTTTCACGCGCATAACCAGCTTCGGCACCACGCTTGCGGTTCAGGCAGGCGAACGGCGGCACGATGTGCTGGGTATCGGAAATAAAAGTACCCTCACCCGGCCTTAAGTGATTGACCCAGCGCAGTGCCTCTGCCCATTCCAGTGCCAACAGCACATCGACCGAACCCTTGGGGATCGTCGGCGAGTGAACTTTCTCGCCGTAGCGAACATGGCTGAACACGCCGCCACCGCGCTTGGCCATGCCGTGGACTTCGCTTTGCTTGACCTGATAGCCGTGTTCCTGGCAGATCGTCGCCAGCACTTTCGAGACCATGATGACGCCCTGACCGCCAACACCGACGACAAGCACGTTAACAGGGGCTTTTGGTTTGATTTCTTTATCCATAGATGATGAGCCTTAAGCCGCCTACAACGCACTGATCGGTTTGATGGCATCACTTGGACAAACCTGCGGACAAAGTGCACAGCCGACACAGGTGGTCGGGTCGATCTTGACCTTGTGGCGACCGTCGAACCATTCGTCGCTCCATGAAATCGACGGGCACCCGGCATTCATACATGATTGGCAGGCGGTACAGTTTTCGGCGACGACGGCCAATGCCTCGCCTCTGATCTTGACCGGATCAAGGACGCAAGGACGATCGGAAATAAGCACGGAAACGCCCTTGTGAGCGATCGCCTCGCGCAGCGCTTTATACATGGCACCAAGATCATAGGAGTCGATCGTTTGCACCCATTTGACGCCGACGGCGCGGCAAATGTCTTCGAAAACCACACGGTGGGTTTTCTCGCCACGAAGAGTAAGGCCGGTACTGGGGTTATCCTGGCCACCGGTCATGGCGACGATGTGGTTGTCGAGCAACATGATGGTAATGTCGGCGTCGTTATAAACGGCATCGATCAAGGGCGGAATACCGGCGTGCAGGAACGTTGAATCACCGATGGTGGCGACGATTGGTTTTGTCTCGACCGCCGCTTTGGCCATGCCGACGGCATTGGCAATGGACGATCCCATGGACACGCACGTATCGATCGCGCTTAAGGGTTCGACAGCGGCCAGGGTGTAGCAGCCGATATCACCGGCAACGCGGGCATCAACCTGACGCAGGACCATATAGCTAGAAGTGTGCGGACAACCCGGACATAACACCGGCGGGCGTGGCGTCGGCTCGATTTCGAAAACATCGGCGACCCCCGCCTCCTTTGGCAAGACACCGGCCTGGATGAAACCATCGCGCACCAACTCCGGCGACAACTCACCGACCCGGGAAAAGAATTCTTTTCCGCCGACATCAAGATTCCAGGCTTTGAGTTGGGTTTCGATTGCCGGTTCCAGTTCCTCGACAACGATCAGGCGGTCGACGGAAGCGGCAAAATCGCGGATCGCCTTTTCCGGCAGAGGGTAAGAGCCGGCCAGCTTGAGGACGCTGGCGTCGGGCAACACTTCTTTGACGTAGCCGTAAGAGATACCGGCGGTGACCACACCGACGCTGGTTCCGGCTTTCTCCCACCTTGTCTGTTCGAAAGTTTCGAAAAACTCGGCGAGCTTTTTCTCGCGCTCGATCAGCACCGGATGGCGGATACGCGCATGAGACGGGATCATTACATTCTTTTTTGGATTTTCATCGAATTTCCGGCGCACGACTTCAATGCGTTCGCCAAGGGCCACCGGGCTGCGCGTATGTGACAGCCGGGTCGTCGAACGTAAGATGACCGGGGTATCGAATTTTTCAGAAAGTTCGAAAGCCATGCGGGTGAATTCGAGCGCCTCTTCCGCGTCTGAAGGTTCTAACACCGGGACCATTGCGAAACGGGCGAAGACACGTGTGTCCTGTTCGTTTTGCGAACTGTGAATACCAGGATCATCGCAAACAACAATCACCAGGCCCCCGTTGACGCCAATATAGGTCATCGACATCAAGGCGTCGGCGGCAACATTTAGGCCGACATGTTTCATCACGGCTAAAGCGCGGACCCCCTGAAACGACGCACCCATGGCCACGTCGAGCGCTACTTTTTCATTGGTCGACCATTGAGCGACGATATCTTGTTCGGGGAAGCGGGCGACGTTTTCCAGGATTTCAGTGCTCGGTGTACCGGGATATGCAGCGGCGACTCGCACACCGGCTTCCCACGCGCCCCGGGCAATCGCCTCGTTTCCCATCAGAGGACGGGTCTCGGCGTTGATTGTTTTTTTGATTGCGGCTGTCGCGTTGCTGCCCACGGAACTTTTTCCTTCTTACTATTATCGCATTTTATGTAAATGATTTTCCGGGCATCGCCCCGCCAAGGCAAGCCTTATCGTATGATGCAATAAAATTTTCCATTTACCATAGGAATATTATGGATTAACACATATCATAAATGCAAAGCCGACCAAATGATCAATAAAAAAAACAGGGAGAAATAAAATGAAACTGAAACTCGTCAGAAATTTCACAATCGCCGCCACAGCTATAGCTCTGGGGTTTGGCTCCTTTGCCTCCCATGCCAAGGCGGAGGAAGCCATTAAAATTGGCTCGTTTTTAGCCGTTACCGGAGGCGCATCGTTCCTCGGCGATCCAGAAAAGAAAACGCTGGAAATGTACGTCGATAAAATAAACGCCGACGGCGGTGTGCTGGGGCGCAAGCTCGAACTGATCCTCTACGATGATCAAGGCAACCCCAAAAATACCGTACCATTTGTCAAACGCCTGATTAATGATGACAAGGTCGACATCATTCTTGCCGGCTCAACCACCGGATCAACCATGGCCGCCATTCCCTTCGTCGAGGCCGCGGGAATTCCTTTCATCTCCTTCGGCGGAGCAGGGGTTATCGTCAATCCGGTCAAAAAATGGGTGTTCAAGACTCCCCATACCGACACCCTGGCCGTGCAAAAAATATTCGACGACATGAAAGGTCGCGGCATTTCAAATGTCGGTGTGTTGTCCGGTAGTGGCGGCTTCGATAAATCTTGCCATGCGCAGGTACTGGCGCTGGCCGGCGGCAATGGCATGACCATTGTTGCTGACGAGAGTCACGGCAAGGGCGACACCGATATGACGCCACAGATCACCAAGATTAAAGGTGCGTCTGGCGTCCAAGCCTTCATGTATTGTGGATTTGGCGCAGCCACCAGTATCGTCGCCAAGAACTTCAAGCAACTCGGCGTGACCATCCCGCACTATCAAACACATGGCTCGGCTTCCAAAAGCTTCATCAAGAATGCCGAGGGTGGGGCCGAAGGTGTTCGCCTTCCCGCCGCAGCCCTGGTTGTCGTTGATGCCTTGCCCGATTCACATCCACAAAAGAAAGTGGCCAGCGCCTATAAGGCTATGTACGAAAGCAAAACCGGCGATAGCATTTCGAGCTTCGGCGGGCATGCCTATGACGGCCTGATGATCGCCGTCGAAGCGATCACCCGGGCCGGCACGACCGACAAAGCCAAGGTTCTGGCGGAAATCGAAAAGACCAACAACTTCATCGGCGTTGACGGCATTTTCACCATGTCTCCAACCGATCATCTTGGTCTTAACGAAGCATCCTTCGTTATGGTCGAGGTTCGTAATGGTGACTGGAATATGCTGAAATAGAGGTTCCTTCGGGATAGCATACGGGCTTCCCCGCCGCGTGGCGGGGAAGCCACTTTTTCACTAGCCGAGAATGCCCGATGTCAGCCGATTTTCTTCAGTTCCTGTTTTCCGGCATTACCGTCGGGGCCACCTATGCCTTGGTTGGTCTGGGCTTTTCGATTATCTACAACGCCAGCAACGTGATCAATTTCGCGCAAGGGGAATTTGTCATGCTCGGCGGCATGGCCACCGTCTTCCTGTACGATGCCGGTTTGCCCATGCCCCTAGCCATGGCCATGGCCGTGGCGATTACTGTTGTTGCCGGAATGGCGCTCGAAAAATTCGCCGTCGAACCGGCCAAAGACGCCTCCATTGTCACCCTGATCATCATCACCATCGGCGCGTCAATCTTTCTGCGGGGTTTGGCTGAGGTCCTGTTGGGTCGTAATTTCCATAGCCTGCCACCAATTTCCGGCTCTGAATCGATCAATATAGGCGGCGCTCTTTTGATGCCACAAAGTCTGTGGGTGGTTGGCGGCACCATCGTCAGCGTCACAGCCCTTGGATGGTTTTTTAACCGCACCATGACCGGCAAGGCCATGGTCGCCAGCGCCAGCAATCCCATTGCCGCAAGACTTGTCGGGATCAACCCAAATTTCATCCTGCTCTTATCCTTCGCCCTTTCGGCGATGCTCGGTTCGATCGCTGGCATCCTGATCACGCCGATTTCGCTGGCCTATCCCAGCGTCGGCGTAATGCTCGGCCTGAAAGGATTTTGTGCCGCCATCCTGGGCGGGCTCGGCAATCCCATGGGGGCAGTCTTGGGCGGCCTGATCGTCGGCATCAGCGAAGCCATGACGGCAGGCTACATCTCATCGGCCTATAAGGACGCCGTTGCCTTTGTCATTATTCTCGGCGTGTTGTTCCTGCGCCCCAACGGTCTGTTCGGTCGCAGCGGGACGGACCGCGTATGAACCCCCTGAACTTACCTGGACGCAACGGCCTGCTGGTCCTTGTCGGCATCATCGCCGTGTTGCCGATGATGTTGCCCAATGCGTTTTATTATGACGTCATCATTCTGATTGGACTGAACGCCATTGTTTGCATCGGCCTTAATTTGTTGATCGGCTATGCCGGTCAAATCAGCCTGGGTCACGCCGGGTTCTTCGGCATCGGCGCTTATTCTTCCGCCATCCTGACCGGTGCCCACGGTTGGCCGGCAACGGCGGCCCTGGCAGTGGGAATGCTGAGCGTCGGGCTGTTGTCGTTCACTATCGCCCGGCCGATCATGAAATTGCGTGGCCATTATCTGGCCATGGGGACGCTCGGCATGGGCATCATCATCGCCATTGTGCTAACCCAGGAATCCGGTCTCACGGGTGGCCCCGATGGTATGCCGGTTACGGGCTTCAGCGTGTTGGGCTGGCAACCTTACGGAGAAAAGGTATGGTACTGGATCGTCGCCCTGTTCCTGGTAATGACGGTATGGCTATCGCTCAACCTGATCGCATCCCCCGTCGGGCGTGCCTTGCGTGCCGTTCACGGGTCGGAAGTGGCGGCAGAAACACTGGGCGTCGATGTCGTCAGATACAAGGTCAAGGTGTTCGTCTTGTCAGCGGTTATGGCAAGCCTGGCAGGCAGCCTGTTCGCCCATTACAGCGGCTTCATCACCCCCGATGAGGCCGGTTTTATTCATTCGATCCAGTTAGTCACCATGGTCGTTCTGGGCGGCATGGCCTCGACCTTCGGGGCCGTCGCCGGGGCCGTCATTCTGACTGTGCTGCCACAGTTGTTAACCGTCTTTCACGACTACGAACATCTGGTTTTCGGAGCCGTGCTGATCGGCACCATGATCTTCATGCGTCGCGGCCTGGTGCCAACGCTGGCCGACTTCTTTGCCAAGAGGCGCAAATGACCTTGCTACGCATAGAAGATTTGCAACGATCCTTTGGCGGCATCAACGCCATCGACGGACTCAGTCTGACCATTAGGCCCGGTCCAATCCATTCGATTATCGGCCCCAACGGGGCTGGCAAGACGACGCTGTTCAACCTGATCTCGGGTATCTACAAACCAAACAACGGCAATATTTTCCTTGAAGACGTCGATGTCACCGGCCTGCAAACCTGTCAATTGGCGGCGTTGGGTCTGGCCAGGACCTTCCAGAATCTGCAAATTTTTTTCAACATGTCGGCGTTGGAAAACGTCATGGTTGGCATGCACCTTAAATGCGATACCCGGTTCATCGCCTCGCTATTGCGCATCCCCGGGATCGTTAGTGGCGACGCCAACAATCGCCAAGAGGCCTCCCGCCTGCTTGAATTCGTCGGCTTGGGCGACTACCTCGACAGCGATAGCCAATCCATGCCGTACGGTGCCCTCAAGCGCCTTGAGATCGCCCGCGCCCTGGCGATGGAGCCGAAAATTATCATGCTTGATGAACCGGCCGCCGGCCTTAACCCGGCGGAGACCGCGGCGATTGATGAGCTGATCCAGAAAATTGCCAAAAGCGGGATCACCGTGGTTCTCGTCGAACACGACATGCATTTGGTCATGGGTGTGTCCGATCATATATTCGTGCTTGAGAGCGGGCGCCTGCTTGCCGAGGGAACGGCCGACGATATTCGCCATAACCCGGACGTCGTCGCCGCCTATCTTGGCACAGGCGGGAGGGACCGCTGATGCTGCTGGAAGTTAAAGGACTGAATTGCCACTACGGTCGTATTCAGGCGCTCAATTCCATCGACCTTGCCGTTAATGAAGGCGAGCTGGTAGCCCTGGTCGGGGCCAACGGCGCTGGCAAGACGACGTTGCTTAAGGCGCTGTCCGGCATCTTGCCGACGACTGCCGGGTCGGTGTCGTTTGACGGCCATAATATCACCGACTATGCGTCCGACAGGCGGGTGCGCCTTGGCATCGTTCAAGTTCCGGAAGGCCGACAGGTATTCTCGCCGATGAGCGTTGAAGACAATCTGCTGATCGGTGGCTACACCCGAAACAAGCTTGAGCGAAAAGAAACGCTCGAAGAAGTCTACGCGATTTTTCCGGTATTGAAGAATCGCCGCCACAGCATCGCGGGCACCCTTTCGGGCGGTCAGCAACAGATGTTGGCTATATCGCGCGCCCTGATGGCGCGCCCGCGCTTGTTGTTGCTTGACGAGCCGAGCATGGGATTGTCACCGCTTCTGGTCGATGAGGTTTTCGCCACTATTGAGGCATTACGGACCAAAGGAATTACGATATTTCTCGTCGAACAGAACGCCTATATGGCACTGGCGATTGCCGATCGCGGATATGTACTCGAGACTGGCTCCGTCGTTCTTACCGATAGCGGCGAGCGACTGATCGTTAACGACCGCGTCAAGGAAGCCTACCTGGGATTATAAAATAGCGCGTTTGTCGATAATCCGCTGTGCCTTGCCCATGGACCGGGCGATCTCGCCGACAGGCAATACCCTGACGGTGGCCGAAATACCAATCAGTGACTTAATCTGAAATGCCAGATCCTTGGCCGCCGCTTCGCGTAGTCCATCTTCGCCACCGGGACGCTGTTCAACCAGGACCGTCAAATTGTCGAGGCGATTCTCGCGCGAGACTTCCAGCACGTAATGCGGTGACAGCCGGTTATCCTTGAGGATGATTTCCTCTACCTGGGAAGGGAAGACATTGACGCCGCGGATAATCAGCATGTCGTCGGTTCGTCCGGTTACCTTTTCCATACGTCGCATAGTGCGCGCCGTTCCGGGAAGCAACCGCGTCAGATCACGGGTCCTGTAACGGATGATCGGAAAGGCTTCCTTGGTCAACGATGTGAAGACCAACTCCCCCTGCTCGCCATCACCCAACACCTCGCCGGTGTCGGGATTGATGATCTCCGGATAAAAATGATCCTCCCAGATATGCAGACCGTCCTTGGTCTCGATACATTCGCACGAAACGCCGGGGCCGATAATTTCCGACAGGCCATAAAGGTCTAGAGCGTCGATATCAAAACGAGATTCGATTTCCGCGCGCATCGCAAGCGTCCATGGCTCGGCCCCATGAATGCCGACTTTCAGCGACGTCGACCGGGGATTGATGCCCTGACGTTCGAACTCGTCGCCGATGGCCAGAAGATAAGACGGCGTCACCATAATGACGTCCGGTTTGAAATCCTGAATAAGCTGAACCTGCTTCTCGGTCTGGCCACCCGACAACGGGATCACCATGCAGCCCAGTCGTTCGGCCCCGTAATGAGCACCGAGTCCGCCGGTGAACAAGCCATAGCCGTATGCCACATGCACCTTGTGGCCCGGCCTGCCGCCAGCTGCGCGGATCGACCTGGCCATCAGGTCGGCCCACATATCGATATCATTCTGGGTATAGGCAACAACGGTCGGGTTGCCGGTGGTGCCGCTGGAGGCATGGACACGCACGACCTGTTCCTCGGGCACCGCGAACATGCCGAAGGGATAGTTTTTCCGAAGGTCGTCCTTGACCGTAAAAGGGAACCTGGAAAGATCGGAAAGCTGTTTCAGATCATCAGGGTGAACGCCTGCCGCATCGAAAGCTTGCTTGTAATGGGATACGTTATTATAGGCATGGCCGAGCGACCATTTCAGACGCTGAAGCTGCAAGGCGGCAATTTCGTCTCGAGAAGCCGTTTCGATTGAATCCAGTTCGTCCTTCGATGGCGCAGTAGCCCGCATTCTTCATCTCCATTGGTTATCCATATAAATCTTGTGTGATTATTGTGCAGCATCCGGCGGGGCGCTTCAATGATCAGTTTCAGGTCAGCGCTTTCTGGCACACAACAAACTTATATGATAGTGGAAGGCTTAGTCTTTTGATCAGCGGAGCCAAAATGAAACTCATTGTTCTTAACCTGCCGCGCGATTTTAGCGAGAATGACCTGGCAAAACTATTCAAAGCCCATGGCAACATCAAAGCCTGTGACTTGGTCATTGATGAGAAAACCGGGGCCTCAAAAGGCTTTGGCTTTGTCGAAATGGCAGTAGAAAACGAAGCCGAGGATGCCATCAGGGAATTGCACGGCAGCAAGGTAAACAAAAATAAAATCCGCGTTAAACCCGCAGATTAACGACTGCCCGGCATTATCTTAAGTAGCCCTATCAACACTCTGAGCTAAAAAAAGCCGAACACCGACAAGGTGTCCGGCTTTGATCGGGGTGGTGGTGGACGCAGTCTGGAGCGAACCAGTCTCTGTGATTCGATCGCGCTGGTTCCCTGATAAACAGGGAAAATACAGGGAAAATTCGCCAATCGTTACGTCACGATAAATAGCTTTGCTCATATATACCGCAGAACCCCTGAGGTTCGAGCTGGAATTCCCTAAACAATTAACAGGGAATTTAAATTCGATTGTAGGGAATGTTCTGACAGGATCAGGGAAAAAAATGTTCCCCGTTTGCCAGTCTGACGTCAATCTGGAATGGCGAGGCCCAAGAGATTCTCTGGAATCTGGATCTTGAGAAGAGACAGGGCCAATGGGGTGTCAATCAGAATAGAATGTCTTCATGACCCGGTTGCGGTCCCACAGACTCTGGTATCTTCAATTTGTCCAGCATGGCGCCAAACACCTTTGAATATTTCAGGGTATTAGGGTGACCGTACGAGTTAGGATCCCCGTAGGAAAATGCCACGACAGTTTTCAAGTTCGCTGGCCGATTCCACTTCGCCAATAGGTCTTCGGTCGAGGACGTCCAGTGATTTGCCGAGCCGTGGTGAAATGCAACAAGACCTCTAAGTAGTTTTCCATCAGACTGCAATTTCGAATAATGCTTCACCTTGTGGAATGGCGCATCGCCGGGAAGAAGGATCACGCTGTCCGGTTTGCCATCCGACTTTTTTACGACAGAGAACGCGACGCCAGTGGCGTTGCAATCTTCCTGCCGTGTCGCGGCGTTTGATGACGGGGCGAGTTTCTCAAACCAGATCTCGTCTCCGTTCATGGCACTGAAGCAGAAGGCACCCTGATCATGCGTGGGTGGAATGCACTGGATGTTTGTGAGCTGGCTGGTAAAGCGTACGGCTCTTGGAGACGTCAGCTGGCGTGGAACCAGCCATTGCTCATTTGTTACGGCAGCCGCTTTTTTAGCCATGCACCAGTGGTCCTCATCCCAGTGCGTCAGCATCAGCAGTCGACCCTGCTGAACGGGTAGCCTAGCGTCGACCTGACCCGGTTTCATTCCCCTGAACGGATTTGACTGTCGACCGCCATAGTCGATGGTGAAGACGGGGTCTCCCTGATCATCAAGGATCGAGATACAGTCTCCCTGTCCTACATGATGGACCCGTACTCCTGAAATCGCATCGACACCCGCAAGTGGATCCAATGTGCCAACCGACACAAGGTCGCTGTTTTCAATGAGTTCCCGACGTCGTGTCGACATCAAACTTCTCCGGAGGAGTTGCCCGGATCGATGAACCTGACACGGGGATCGTAGTCGTTCACGTATCCGGAATCGCGGCGAAAATCGCTTGTACTGTCGGACTCTGGCCCGGAGCCAGACGGATCAATTGGCATCAACGCGGGTTCCCCGTCTTCACCACCTTCCTCACCGTTAATCGAAGCGTCACGTATGTGATTAAGCGAGAAAATATCACGAAGTCGCAACTCGATGGGAGGAAATACAGGAAGGATCGTTACCAGTCTGCCACGCCGCATCTCTTCATTCTCATCGCGATCCGAAATGAAAACCGGTTTCGGATCCCTTTCGACTGAATCCAGTTCGATGATAGCAAGATGCCAGCTGGCCGGGGTGAGAATATAATCAAGTGCCGGGTAGTCCCCGTCAGACTTAGCAACCATAAGGTCAATCGTTGGCACGCTAAGATATTTGAAAAGCGCATCTAAGGATCAAGTGAAAGATAAACCGTGCGCAACAACATCTCGTCCGCGCCAGCTTGTGGAATGCTGGCCTCTTCAAGGCGAAGCGTATTTTCGTCCGGTATACCTTTGGGGCGTTCCGCGAGGATCACGCGACGGTTGGTATTCAATGTTTGTGACATGGCATGCTCCGAGAGATTGTTTCGGGGGATGTAACCTTCTTTGATTGGGTTAAATAGCCTCAAAGTGACGATTTATCAAATCACCATTGATGGATCAGTGTCTTGGTGATGTTTCCTTCTGGCTTTTAGCAGCCATGCTTAATTCATTTGGCAAACGTCAGTTTTGAAGGTGTATATGTTTTATACTGGCTGGAGCGGACGCGGGCACCTTCAAGGTTAAAAACCCCAACATCCAAGGGCAGCTGACGGTCACTAGGCGTGTATTTTTTTGCCCTTGCGGCTGTACTACACTTTCCCAGTTCCGACATAGTCTGCCGGGTAGCCTCCAAAACGCTGGTAATTGTATATTCCCACACCACATGAAGAATACTCAGCTAGAAGAATGTAAAATTGAGATTAAGGGAAACTGAAGGTGGTCGAAGCAAACCCTCATGAGGTAAAAGAATGGCTTGACCGGGACCAAGCTATTCTAATCGATGTTCGGGAACACCAGGAATTAGTTCAGTTCTCAATTCCTGGAGCAATACACAATCCGATGTCCACATTTGATTTCGATGCTGTCCCCAGCGATACCGATAAGAAACTGGTATTTGTCTGCGCACACGGTATTCGCTCCAGACAAGTTGGGCAGTATCTATTACAGGAAAACCGGGTGTCAGCAGCTTACAACCTGACTGGTGGTGTCGCTGCATGGTCACAGGCAGGACTTCCCCGTCAAAGATGAGTTAAAACCTCCCTTTGATATCCCACGCCCGGCACCTAGTTATGATTGGACAATCTTGAACTTATGGCTCTGAAAACCACAAACTTATTCACTGGGAAAAGCGAAGAATTTGATGCCGTGTCTTTGGTGTGCGCCTATCATCAACTAACCAAGCACTTACCTGAACGTCCCGCGCCGGGGCCGGGATATCTTGACTGGGAAAATCAACCGGATCCATTTCGACGCTTTTCGGGTGCCAGTTTATTTAAGATGCCGCTCCATGAAGAAGATGATACGCCGCGTTATGACTCGTTATTCCATCCCAAAAGCACAGCTTCTCGGCCGCCGACGCTCGAGACCCTTGGCCTTTTCCTCGAACTATCTCTGGGCATCAGTGCCTGGAAAGCGTTTCAGGATACGCGTTGGGCATTGCGCTGCAATCCTTCGAGTGGAAATTTACACCCGACGGAAGGATACGTCGTCCTGCCATCAACGATTAAATTGCTGAATGGTGACGGTGAGTTGCCGCATGAGGGCGGGGTTTATCATTATGCACCAAAGGAGCACGCGCTCGAGCAGCGTTGCCGATTCAACAAGCCTGCTTCCGACATTCTGGCGGCAGCCATGCCCATTGGTGGATTCCTCGTTGGGTTGACCTCAGTACATTGGCGCGAGACCTGGAAATACGGTGAACGTGCCTACCGCTACTGTCAGCATGACGTTGGCCATGCCTTGGGCGCGTTAAGTGTCGCCGCAGCCACGTTGGGCTGGCGTGTCATCGTACTTTCCGCACTCTCAGATGATGTCGTTGCGGGGATCCTTGGTATCGATCGCAATGATGACTTTTTCGGGAGCGAGTCTGAGAACCCGGATCTTATCGCGGTGGTTTTGACGACGCAGAACACCTCAGCGCCCGCCTTTCTTCCGGAATCCTTTCTCGAAGAAGTACGAACCTCAGATTGGACGGGTAAAGCCAATCGGCTTAGTTCCGAGCAGGTCGAATGGAGGGGTATCTCCATCATAGAAGAGGCGGCATTCAAGCCTTCAACGGGACCACTGGATTTTCCGGCACCGGCCGCCATCGATCCGCAACCGTCGCAACCGACGCCTCCTGGCCCATCGGCGGCGACTATCATCCGTCAACGGCGCAGCGCCGTCGACATGGATGGACAAACCGGCCTGTCGTGCGACGCCTTCCTCGGCATGCTTGCGCGCACATTACCCCATCTACAGCACCCGCCTTGGACGGCGATCGGTTTTCCGCCGCGGATCAATTTGTGCCTATTCGTGCACCGGATTGAAGGACTTCCAGCTGGACTGTACGTACTCATGCGCGACGAGGCCCGGCTCAACGCCTTTCGCGCCGCCTGTCACGATAAGTTTGCCTGGGCACCCGTTACGTCGGGCAAAATCCCGCTCTACGCCCTGGATCTGGGCGATTACCGTCAGGCCGCCGTCCAAGCCAGCTGCGGCCAGGATATAGCAGGTGACGGCGCTTTTAGCCTAGGTATGATGGCCGACTTTTCTCGAACCCTGGAGGAGGAAGGTGCCTGGGCTTACCGCCGCCTGTTCTGGGAATCGGGCATGATTGGCCAGATGCTATATCTTGAGGCTGAGGCAGCTGGCGTGCGAGCGACCGGCATCGGGTGTTACTTCGATGACGTCGTTCATCGACTTCTCGGCCTGGATTGCTCTTCCGATAATTGGCAGAGCCTCTATCACTTTACGGTCGGCGGTGCCGTTGTCGATGAGCGTTTAACAACGCTACCGGCCTATCATCACTTGCCAAGCCGGCTGTCCTCGACTGATCATCAATAATGATAAGACATCCGGCAGAGATTTATCTTTTCCGCCATACAGTTGCAAGCCAAGGTTGTCTGTGGTACGGCAGCCCCTGTGGACGGTAATAATTCTGCACCGGATACATAATGACCCCAGGCGGCGAGTCGAAGAAATAGCTATAAACGGTGCTTAATGCCGACCGCATTGCCGCCGTCGAACAGGGACACATCATTGCCATTGGAACGCGCGAGGAACGGCTTAAATCTTGTCTTCTGTATGCCTACCTTGCAGCATTTCAATTTGATGTTCAAATGGACTAAGTGACATCAGAATCAACAGCAGCGACAGGCATGAAAGATACCCCGCTTCCCATTTTTTATTCTTTTAGGCGCTGCCCTTACGCTATGCGGGCGAGGCTGGCGCTGAGCGTCAGCGGCCAACAATGCGTTCTCAGAGAAATTCTCTTGCGGGACAAGCCAAAGGAAATGCGCGATGTGTCGGCCAAGGCGACGGTTCCAGTTCTGGTGTTACCAGATAACAGCGTTCTGGAAGAAAGTCTGGATATCATGTTGTGGGCCTTGGAAAAGTACGACCCGCAACATTGGCTTTCCCCCGAAATAGGCTGCCTAGATGACATGAAAGAAGTGATGGCCCGCAATGATGGTGCTTTCAAAGATCATTTGGACCGCTACAAATATGCTACCCGATACAATCCAGAAACCGACCCGATTTACCACCGTGGCGAGGGAATTATTTTCCTGAAATTTCTGGAGCAACGGCTAGCGTGTCATCGGCAGTTATTCGGCGACAAACCGGCTTTGGCAGACTTTGCTCTCTTTCCTTTCGTTCGTCAGTTTGCCAACACCGACCGGGATTGGTTCGACAAACAACCCTTGCCGCATTTGCAGAAATGGCTCTCGGACCATCTGGCTTCCGACTTGTTTTCAGGCATTATGATAAAATGGTCCGTCTGGATCCCTGATGCCGCCGAGGTCCTCTTCCCGGACGGTGCATCGAAACCCCGTTAAACAGGGACATGAGCCTTAATCCATTGCTACGGATATCGACAAGCCATATTGATTTTGGCACCCCTCCGCCCATATGTGTGTGAGACTAGGTAAGGGTGACCCATGCGCTTCGATAATAGTTATGCACAATTGCCGGAACAGTTCTATGCGCGTTTGGCGCCAACGCCGGTCAAGATGCCGACCCTCATCAAATTAAACGTGCCCCTGGCGAATGATCTCGACTTAAATGAAGCGTTTTTAACCTCCGAGGAAGGGATCCAGGTTCTTGCGGGCAATCGAGTTCTCACCGGTTCCGATCCCATTGCCATGGCCTATGGCGGTCACCAATTTGGCGGATGGGTGCCCCAACTTGGCGATGGGCGGGCGATTCTCCTGGGGGAAGTTCTTGATCGCAACGGCAAACGCTTCGACATTCAGTTAAAGGGCTCGGGACGGACCCCCTTTTCCCGCGATGGCGATGGACGGGCCTGGCTTGGTCCGGTGCTCAGAGAGTATGTGGTCAGCGAAGCAATGGCCGCACTGAACATTCCGACCACACGTGCCCTCGCCGTTGTGAGCAGTGGCGAGACCGTTGTTCGCGAAGACTATTTTCCAGGTGCCATTTTAACCCGTGTCGCCCAAGCCCATATTCGGGTCGGAACCTTTGAATTTTTTGCCGCGCGTAACGATGTATCCTCTCTCAACATCCTCGCCGATTACGTTATCGAGCGCTTTTACCCCGAGGCCCGCGATACGGTTGACCCCTATCTGTCGCTTTTTAAAAACGTATTAGCCGGGCAAGCCGCATTAATCGCCAAGTGGTTGGGGGTCGGATTTATTCATGGGGTTATGAACACCGACAACATGTCGATTGCGGGCGAAACAATAGATTACGGTCCGTGCGCTTTTATGGATGGATATCATCCCGATACCGTATTCAGTTATATCGATTACAGGGGGCGATACGCTTATGCCAACCAACCAAAAATAGCCAAATGGAATTTGGCCAGTTTCGCCTCAACGGTTCTGCCGTTGATCAAGTCTGACAAAGCAAAAGCCTCAGAGGAGATGACGGAGGCGCTCAATACTTTTGACGGTATATTCGCAACCGAACGGCAATCGGTCTTTTGCGCCAAACTGGGTCTCTCTCCCCAAGAGGAAGGCGATACAGCGCTGATCAAAGACCTTTTGAACCTAATGGCAGAAGAAAATGCTGATTTCACGCAAACTTTCCGTGGGCTATGCGACCTCCCCGGAACCGAAGAGCCACCCCAGACCGCGAGCGTTCTGGACTTTTTTAAGGATACGGGGGCGTTCAAGGCTTGGGAAAGCGCCTGGCAGGCCCGCCTTCGGCGCGAGCCCCGATCCTTGCAGGAAATTCAGGCCAATATGCGTGCGGTCAATCCTGCTTATATTCCCCGTAATCACCGGATTGAACAGATGATCGCTGCGGCATTAAACGGGAATTTTGCGCCCTTTGAACGATTAAATGACGTTCTGTCCCGACCTTACGACGATCAACCGGCATTCGCTGAACTTCAAGCACCCCCCAAACCCGATGAAATCGTTCATCAAACTTTTTGTGGCACTTGAAATTATCCTAAAAACGACTCGCATTGGATAAGTGTTTGGCCACCGTCTCAAGGGAAAAGGGGGACAGAAATCGGCTTTGGAAAGTAACCATCCCAGCCAGTCCTAATTATCCACTCCTCATAGCGAAAGCGGAAACACCGCCGCCTTATGCCCTGCAATATCAATCATGACCTTGAGCAAAGAGAACCTGGACTTCCACTTCGATATCCTCATCCGTCGTTGTCTCAATGTGTTTTTGAATGTCGGCTATGGACGCTATGCCTGAAAACATCTCATCCGAAATATCGTGGGTATCTCGGAGCATTTCGACAATTTCCATTACATCACTTGCGGTATAGGTGCGGATTGGGTTGTTTTTCATTATCTCTTATCTCACACCCATCCCTCCAGACCCAACCATGATCTAACGGTAGGGGGGTACCTATTGATTTCATTAACTTATTCCAGACTTACTAAATGATGCCGCAACTTAACAGAGGGATGAGAGGCTCTTTTTTCGGGAAATGATGAATTTTCTCGACCGGAAGAAATGTTTCCCTATTCAAAGAACTGGCCTAAATTACGTAATTATGTTAATATTACGTATATTACGTAATACGAGATCAGCTCATGCCTCTTACACTTAATATCGATCCGCCGCACGTATCGGCCATCAAGCAACATGCCAAGAAAAAAGGCGTGAGTGCGTCACGCCTTGTCACCCGCTTCATTGATGGCCTAACGACAGAGACGCCTCCCCCATCCCTTGGCATCACTATAAAGGAACTGCGTGCCAATCGTGAAAACTTAACTGGCAAGGGGCTTTTGAACGTCGCCGTCTTTGGCTCCGTCGCCCGTGGCGATGAGAAGCCGGGTAGTGATATTGATTTGATGGTCAAGGTTTCGGAAGATATGAACGCCTTCCGTCTAGCGGGGATTCAATCAAACTTGCAGGATATCCTGGGCGCACACGTTGAGATCGTGACGCTGAAAGAATTTAATAGCAGTTTTGATCAATCCGTACAGAAGGATGTGGTCATTGCCTACTGACAGACCCGCCCAGCGCATACATGACATTCTGGAAAACATAGCTTCCATCGAGGGCTATACCGGAGAGCTTACTAAAGAGACCTTTTCTGACAACCGTATGGCCGTTGATGCCGTTGAAAGGTGCCTGGAACGGATTGCGGAAGCGGCCAGGAAACTTGGTCATCAGTTCGATTCCGCCATGCCGGAGGATGTCGACCTCCATGCCGTCCGCCAGTTCGGCAGTGTTCTACGCCACGACTACGATACCGTAGACACCAGCATCATCTGGAATGTCATAGAAAAAGAACTACCAAAACTGAAAACCGCGTTTGATGCTTTGGCAATTGATCACCCCCTGCCAAAGAAAAAAACCGACGCCGGGTTTGATCCATTTTAAGACGTGTGATCACCTAAAAAGAAACAGGCATATTTGAGCTCTTTCGACTGGACTTCTGCCGCCAACAGAGCGGTACTGTCCATGTGTGGTGACGCCCTTATTTAACCTCCTCGTCACCGCCAGCCCGGCCCAGATATTTGCCTCGCCGGGTCTGGATGGTGGCGGGGCCTGCATCGGGCAGGAACCCTTAAGAAGGAGTCTAATATGCCCAAAAAGACCACCAAATCAGAAACCATCCTCAAACTTATTAATCGTAAATCCGGTGCGACGCTGACGCAACTGGTGAACGCGACGGGGAGGTAGAGTTATGAACACCCCAACAACATCAGGCACTGATCCGCTGTCGCGCCCTGAGCTAGTGAAAGCATGGATCAAGGCATACTGACTTCCCCCTCAAAAAGGCCTTAGTACGCGTCTTCTAAGACTGGCCTGTGGGTACAATACCCAAGTTAAGAAACATGGAGGACTTAAGAAGGCCAGCTTGCGCGAACTGATGAGTTATCTTGAAATTCCAAAAAGTCAAAATCGATCCACCAATCAGCAGAGTCAAACCACAAAACCTGTAATCGGCACTCGCCTGGTTCGGCAATGGAAGGGCGACATACATGTTGTCGATATACAGGAAAAAGGCGTTCTCTACCGGGACAGAACTTACCACTCGCTCTCCCAGGTTGCCCGTGTCATCACCGGGGCCCGTTGGTCGGGTCCGCGGTTCTTTGGAGTATAATCGCCATGCCACGCTGTGCAATATACACCCGTAAATCCACCGAGGAAGGTTTGGAACAGGACTTCAACTCACTACATGCCCAAAGGGAAGCCTGCGAGGCCTTCATCAAGAGTCAGCGCCACGAAGGATGGAGTTTGGTTCGCACTACTTTTGATGACGGTGGATACTCAGGTGGAACAATGGACCGGCCTGCCTTGCAGCTATTGCTTGAGGCGATTAAACGACACGAAGTGGATATCATTGTTGTTTACAAGGTCGATCGCCTCACCCGATCGCTTTCTGACTTTTCCAAGATCGTCGAACGGTTTGATAGCCATGACGTATCTTTCATCTCGGTTACCCAACAGTTCAATACGACCAGCTCCATGGGTCGGTTGACCCTCAACATGCTACTCTCCTTCGCCCAATTCGAACGGGAAGTTACTGCTGAGCGTATCCGCGATAAAATTGCCGCCTCAAAGAAGAAAGGCATGTGGATGGGCGGACCACCTCCGCTGGGATACGACGTAAAAGACCGCAAACTACTTATCAACAAGAAGGAGGCAACCATCGCTCGCAGGATTTTTAATCTTTACGAAGAACTTGGCACAGTTCGAAAGCTCAAGAATGAAATGGACAAACTTGGGATTGTCACAAAACGGCGTAAACAAAAGAACGGCATAAAAACCGGTGGCAAACCCTTCTTCCGCGGCAATCTCTATCAGCTCCTCTCAAATCCTCTCTATATCGGTAGGGTTCCACACAAAGGACAATCATATCCGGGGCAGCACAAAGCCATTATCGATGATGCAACATGGGAAACGGTACAAGGAATCCTGACAAATAACGCCGTTAATCGTTCATGCCCGACCAATACCAAAGCACCCTTCTTGCTCACAGGCTTGGCATTTGATGAAACAGGTGATCTTCTTTACCAATCCCAAACAAATAAAAAGGGGAAACGCTATTGCTACTACGTCTCAAAACGACTGACGCAGAATTCCCCCCGAAGCGATGATGGTTGGCGCCTGCCGGCCAGGACATTGGAATCCGTTATTTTCACCACAATTCAAGGATTACTTCGAGATCAGGTGCAATTGATGGACATTCTGTGTCTTGGAGAACATACCCCAAAAGATATGAAAATTCTAAAAGAGGAATCGGATACCGTAGTAGCTCAACTGACTGACGAAAGTCCCAAAATCCAACGTCATTTCCTGCAGACAATAATTCAACGAATAGACCTTGTGCCAGGTTCCGTTGCTATCACAATAAGACTAAATGGGTTGGTGAAAGCACTGAAAATCAGTGGGAGCTTGATCTCTGAGGACTATAGAGACAATGAAATCATCACCGTTCCGATCAGCCTACGCCGTAGAGGCGTTGAAGCAAAACTGGTAATCGCCGGTCCCGATAGGGAACAATTCCAACCTGACCCCCACCTCTGTCGCCTGATTGCTCAGGCCCGATACTGGTTTGACCAGCTGGCTTCAGGGAAGGGCACTACCGTCCGGGCCATTGCCCTACAAGAAAATATCTTTGAGACAGAAGTCAGCCGAATTCTACCCCTGGCCTTCCTCGCACCAAAAATTATTGATAAAATACTTATCGGCCAAAAGCCTGAAGACTTAACCGTCAAGAAGCTCAGGAGGCTCGGGTGATCGTGGTGGATGGAATCGTTGCTGGACGGTGGTTTGCTACTTTGTCATTCGGATCAGGATGTAAAGACAGCCACCTGCAAATACGATCATTCCCAAAAAAATAGGAATCGAAAAATGACTGAA